>Ga0182011_10001295_pt1 | contig 22026 bp, 13 predicted proteins | sample 711E1DmetaG_FD_120481 | JGI IMG/M metagenome (GOLD analysis project Ga0182011, IMG submission 120481) | Permafrost microbial communities from Stordalen Mire, Sweden - 711E1D metaG | ecosystem: Environmental > Terrestrial > Soil > Wetlands > Permafrost | place: Sweden: Stordalen | collected... | reverse complement strand
TGCCATGCCTCCGGGTCCGGGTAGTCGGGACGGGGTTTGGGTTGGCGCGGCGGATTGCGGATAGGAAGAAGAGGTCACGCATCCTACGGATGGGATGGTTTGGGGCACAACGGACTTCGATACCCACTGCTCGGCTCCCACGTGCAGAACCGGGTCTTCTACCTCCCCATCACAAGGGATCCGGAGCCCATCATCGACTATCAACAGGCGGATCGTGTGCGGCAGGAGGCGGACGAAGTCGCCTGGCTCGATCGGCTGCGCGGGGCCGGTATCGACAGGGTCTTCCTGGGTGAGCCCGCACCCCCGAGAAGGAGTTCGTGCTCAGACACCCAGAGAGATTTCAGCCGCGTTGGCGCGCGCGCCTGAGTCAGCCTTCGTCATCCAGCGCGGCCGAGATCAACAACGCCTGCCTGGGTTGGGTTTGCGTGGCCAACGCGCTTCTCGCCAATGCCGAGCTGGTCGGCCTGGATGACGATACTGACCGCCTGCTCTTCTCGGCCCTGCGTGCCGCCGAGCACACCGCCGACAGCCGCGGCCGCAAGACCCCCGCCGCGCCGCCCGCGCCATCCCCGGCCGCCCGGCCAGCACAATAGTTGAGGCAGCCGGTGACGCCGCCGCAAGCCCGTCACCCGGCCGCAAACCCTTGGTCTTGCCCACTGAACCACGGAGAGGGCGGGCAGGAACCCGGTTTCTTGGCTTCAAACCACGCCAGAGGGGGGCCCGGTTCCCATGGTTCGAACCACGCCAGAGGGGGGCAGGAACCCGGGCTTCCGTGGTTTCGAGCCCGCAGGAAGGGGGGCCGGAGCCAGGTCTTCGTGGTTCAAACCACAGCGCGGGGGTTCAGGAGCCCGGTTTCCGTGGTTTCAACCAAGCCAGGGGCGCAGAGCTGCCGGCCCGAGAAGATCTTCAGTCTACCCAACAGCCACCTCAAGCCGCGTAACGAACACCTCGTCGTGCATGCGGCTCTGAATTTCCGAAGCGTCGGCCGTTTCAAAGAACAGCTCCAGGGCTTCGATCAAGTTCGCTCGCGCTTCGTCGATCGTCGTGCCTTGGCTAGCAACATCCACCTCCGGGCACAGGGCCACATAGCCGTCGCCCTCCCGCTCGATGATCGCCGTCAACTGCCTGGTGTGCATGGTCAAGAAGCGTACCACGCAACCGCACTAGCAACGACGTTTCCCTCATCGATTCACCTCGTCGCGCACTACGCCGCAGCGCCAAAGACGGAATCAACGACTGACAGTCCGCCGCGGACTCAGCAGGCCGCCGCCTGGTGTGCTAGACGTCCGCCCTATGAAAGCTTCAATTTTGGTTCTTGCCGGCGACGGCATCGGACCCGAGGTCACCGCCGAGGGAACCCGGGTGTTGCGCGCTGTCGCCACGAAGTTCGGCCACACCTTCACACTCACGGACGGGCTTCTGGGCGGCATCGCCATCGATCGCACGGGCACCCCTATTCCCGCCGAGACCTTGGCCATGGCGCACGCGAGCGACGCGGTTCTGTTGGGCGCGGTGGGCGGTCCCAAGTGGGACGATCCCTCGGCCGACGTGCGGCCTGAACAGGGTCTGTTTGCCATCCGGAGCGCCCTCGGCTTGTACGCCAACCTGAGGCCGGTCACCGTTCATCCCAAGTTGGTAGCGGCGTCGCCCATCCGGCCCGAAATTCTCAAAGGCGTGGATCTGCTGGTGGTGCGCGAGCTGATCGGCGGCATCTATTTCGGCGAGAAGAAGCGCGAGGCAGACTGGGCCAGCGATGTGTGCGCGTACAGCGGCGACGAGGTTCGCCGCGTGGTCCGCCGCGCCTGCGAGCTGGCGCGCGGCCGGCGCAAGAAACTGACATCGGTGGACAAGGCCAACGTTCTCGAAAGCTCACGCCTGTGGCGCCGGGTCACCGACGAGCTGGTGCGCAAGGAATACCCCGACCTGCAACTCGAACACGTGCTGGTCGATGCCTGCTCCATGTACCTGGCGCGGCGGCCGGCCAGCTTCGACGTGATCGTGACCGAGAACATGTTCGGCGATATCCTCACCGACGAGGCCTCGGTGCTGGCTGGATCCATGGGGCTTCTGCCTTCGGCATCCCTCGGCGACGGTCCACGCGGCCTGTACGAGCCGATTCATGGCAGCGCACCCGACATCGCGGGCCGCGGGATCGCCAACCCCTACGCCACCATTTTGAGCGTGGCCATGCTGCTCCGCTACTCACTAGGGCTAGAGAAAGAGGCCGCGGCAGTCGAGAGCGCCGTGTCCCGCGCCATTGATCGCGGCGTGCTCACTGCCGACGTGTCACCGCCGGGAGCCCTGGCGGCAACGACGATTCAGGCCGGTCAGGCCGTAGTCGAGGCGCTCTGACCCTTCTGTCGGTCAAAAAAAAGGCGGGATCCTGAGGGATCCCGCCCGTAAGGGCTCGTCAGAGAATAGATGCTACGAGTTGGGCGACGAGGCGCCCGGCTGGCGAGGCGCGAGGAGGAGGAATACTCGACGTATTGCGACGACGAGCAACGACGCCAGCCGGGACGGATCGGCGTCCAAATCGTTGCAGATATTCTCTGACGAGCCCTAAGTTGCGCCGGTCAGTGCGACCCGGCCGGATCAATATCTAGTCCGTGTAGAAGAACAGGAAGCCCTGGTAGTCAAGTGTGCTGAGGTCGACCTTGAAGGTCCACGAACTCGGCGCGCCGACGTGCCTGAAGCTGAGGAAGTCATCCGCCACTGCGATGCCCATGGCGAACCATTTGGTGAAGAAGTGCTCCACGCCTGCCATCACCGGGAGCGTGATGGCGTATGTCATATCGACACCCGCAACGCTCTTGTCGAAAGACAGGCCCAGTCCACCGCCGATCAGCAAGCGGGTCGAGGCGACCGTCAAGGGTGAGTAGAGCAGCAGGGCTCGCGGCGCGAAAAAGTAGGTGGTGTCGACGTTCTTCAACTTGGTGAGGTTGAACTGTAGCTGTGGCGACAGCGACCACTTGTCGTTGAACCAGACGTGGATGTAGGCGATGTTGTCGATCGTGACGAGGCTGGTGGTGGTCGCGCTAGAGCCGACGCCCACGCCGAACCCCCACTGTCCTGACATGTCATCAGAGACCGTCGGTTTCGGGGCAGCCGCCACGGGCGGCGGAGGCGCCATCACGGGCGGCGGAGGCGCCATCACGGGTGGCGCGGCCGTTTCCATTGGGGGCATGGCCGGAGCCGCGGCTGGAGCTTGGCCATAGGCCGGCGCTGGGGCCTGGCCATAGGCCGGCGCTGGGGCCTGGCCGTAGGCTGGGGCCTGGCCATAGGCTGGGGTCTGAGCCTGGGCCGACCCCAGCACGCCGAAGAACGCCACAACCGCGAAGCCTGCAACTAGTTTTCCTTTGAGCTTGTTCATTGAGTCCCTCCTTATTGTAGCCAACATCTGGCGAGTTCTGGATGCGCCGGCTTTCATCCCGGCTGCGGGCAGAATCGTCGCCTGAAGCGCCAGGTTTGTCACCTTCTTTGCGCATGCTCGGTGCGGCATAGCTTTCCCGATCGGTGGGTTGGATCGTCCAAGACATGGCGCGAGCGGCGGCACCGGTTTCGTGCGTACAATTGCCGTTCATGCGCGGCGCCTGGCTGTGCTTGCTTCTCCTCCTGCCGGCTTCGGCCGCGGCGGCTGGCTATGCCGACCTGGGCAAGCTGGAACGAGAAGCAGTGGACGACGCGCTCGCTTTGCGTGGCCTGACCATCGAGCCCGCGCCGCAGGGGAAAATCATTGCCAAGGTCCAGGTGGTGAACCTGGACGTGTTCCTGGCGCGCGAACGCGTCCCCCTGGTTTGGGCCAACATTTTCCACCGCACCACGCGCGAGCACCACATCCGGCGTGAGTCGCTGCTGCAGGCCGGCGACCGCTACGACCAGGATCTGGTCGAGGAAACCACACGCAACCTGCAGGATCCGTCGCTTTCAAATGTGGTGGCCGTCTTGCCGGTCAAGTCCGCGACGCCGGGGATGGTCGAAGTGCTCATCGTGACCCGCGACGTGTGGAGCCTGCGCCTCAACGAAAATTTCGAAGCCCAGCAAAACCAGCTCATCTACTTCACGGCCTCGCTGTCCGAGAACAACTTCTTGGGTTGGCGCAAGTATTTGGCTGCGGTGTTCATCATGGACCAAGGCGAGATGGCCTTCGGGCCCTACTACAGCGATCCCAACATTCTGGGAACGCGTCTCAAACTGGATGCGGCTTTCTACTGGATCTGGAAACGCGAGATTGGACAGATCAGCGCCGGGCCGCAAGAAGGTACCTCGTCGCACTTTCGCCTGGAGTATCCGCTCTGGTCGCTGGCCCGCCGCTGGGGCGCCTACCTGGACTTCCAGCACTTCGACGCTGTCATCCGCCGCTTCCTTGGCACGGACTTGCGCCAGATTCCGCTGGACGGCACGCCCCGCAATGCCTGCGATCCGCTGCCCGCAACGTCCCCAGACGTGCCCACTGTGCCTTGGGTCTACCGGCTGAAGACGGTCAACACCAGCGAAGCAGTGACCCGCTCGTTTCCCAGATCGTCGGTGATCCAGCGAGTGAGTTTCGGCCACGAGCTGTCGCTGGTGCGGCCGTCGTTCACCTCCGACTTTCCCTATCCCGATGGCTCGTCCCAGCGGGCGCAGTTCGCCCACGAGGTCTTTCCCTTGTCGGAGCGTGTTTCCGACCTGTTCCTGCGCTACGAATTGTTCACGCCCCGCTACCGGACTTTTCGCGACCTCAACACCTTCGATTTTCGCGAGAACATACGGCTCGGGCCCTATCTCTCGCTCAAGGCCGGTCGGACGTTTTCCTGGGTGGGCTCGCAGAGCGATTTAGGCCTTCTTCAGACATCAGTCGGCCTGACCAATGGTGCCTTGGGTGGTCTGCAAAGCGTGGGCGGTTCATGGGAGGCTCGGGTGGTGGGTGGCGAGATGACGGACCAGCTTGTCCAGGGTCGGGCCACCCTGGCCACGCCGGTGCTGGCAGGCTTTCTGCGCGTGGTGGCTGCGGGCAACCTGGGTCTGCTTTTTCGCAACACCCGCAAGCGCTACTTCGCGGTGGGCGGCGACACGGGCCCGGGCGGCAATGAAAGCATCCCGAGTGATTATCAGGTGGACGGCGATAGTGGCCTGCGCGCCTATGACACCGTCTTGCGGGGCTATCCGGTGGGCGAGTTCGTGGGCTGCGGCGCCGAGTTCATCGGCCACATCGAGGCCCGCACCATGGCGCTCAAACTGGCGTTCCTGCGTCTGGGCGGCCTGCTCTTCTTCGACGCTGGCGATGCGGCCGCCGACGCCGGCAGCCTGATCTTCTACGACGACGTGGGCTTTGGCCTGCGCCTGCTCATCCCGCAGCTCAATACCTACGCCCTGCGCGCTGACTGGGCCTTCCCATTGCGGCCAGCACCCGGCATTGCCGCAGGTTGGCCGGGCCGCATGTCATTCGGTTTCCGGCAGGTCTTTTAATAATAGCGCCGGATCGACGCTCGAGCACGATGCGAACGGGCTTGCGCTGCCAAGCCATCCTCTTCCCGCCGGGCGAAGCTCGGCAGGAAGGGAAGGCGCTCTCAGATGATGATGTCGCCGAACAGATTCTCGGTGACGATCACGTCGCAGTACTCGGGCTGGGGCGGCCCTACAGGTCGAAGGTCACGCCGGCAAACCATGTGCTGTCACCGACGTGCAATAGCTTGTCAAGACCCAGTCCGTTGATTGCGGCGTAGTCCCATTCGAAGAAGAGCGCGCAGGGGTCGGCCAGCGCACCTGGATTGATGGAGCCCATGCCGAGAAAGTTCAACCCGAGTGCGACGCCCGCGGCGGCGTGCCAGCCTGGCGTGAACCCGGTGTGGGAAGCACTGCCACCCGTGTTGCTCGCCGTCCACACCACCCCGTCCAATCCGGTCTTCAGGTACGGGACCAGCGGCACCTGCTTGAGGCCGGGAATCCGGTCGGCTTTATACACCAGCGACAGCGCGAATGGGATAAGGCTCAGGGCGGTCTCGTCCCCGCTGCGCGTCCCGTCGGCCAAGAAGGCCGCCCCGGTCACCTTGTAATAGCCGCCGCGCAGGCCCAGACCCCAGGTTCCGAAACGGTGGTACAGGTACCGTTCGACCTCCGCCTCCGACAGAAGATGGCGGCTGGACCCGAAGGTCTCGGCAAAGGGATGGGCGCAGTTGCTGAACTCGCTGTCCACGGCCGGGCGATAGAGCGACACCCCGATCTCGACACCCCAATCAGGGGTTTGTGGCAAGGGCGACACCGGCGATTGCGGCCAGTCGGCATCGCGGTGGTCGAGCGAGATCTGCGCGCGAGCGGTCGCGCTGAATGCGAGCAGCAAGATCAGCACGCGCGTGACGCCGGCTCCGGCGGTTCCCCGACGAGATTTGCGTCGTGGGCCGCGGCCCAACGCCACGATCAGGGCGGCAGCCAGGGCGATCCACAGCAGCCCGGCGCGGCCTGACCGTGGCGACAGGGCGCAGCCGGTGGCCGCTCCGCCGTCCTGTTGGTACTTGTCGAAAAATCCCATGGTCGGCTGGGGTGTCGCCGTGGCCTGTGGCGACGGGGGGCTGACGCCGCCACTCTGATCGATCGAGATCACGGCGACCGTGTAGGACGTGCCATTGACCAGTCCAGCCAGACGGACCGATGTCTCCGTGGCGGAAAGCTCGGCCGAGCAAACCTCAGTCTCGTCAGACGCGGTGATGACCGTGCCATCGGTGCCGCTGCTGGCCAGCCCACAACTTTCGTAGGCTGCCGTCGACGCCTGGGCCGGACGGGGCAGGCACAGCACCTGGTATCCGGCGACCTGGGATGTGTCCGCCGGTGCAGTCCAGCCGACCAGGATGCCATGGTTCGAGGGCAGGGCGGTGACGGCAATCGGAGCTGCGACCGTAGTCGCGACCACCGGAAGCTCCTGGGAAAGAGAGAAGGAAAGCGCCGTTCCGTCCTGAGTGAAGAACGCCCACAGGGTGGTTGACCCAGCGGTCAAGCTCCCGCAGTCCACGGTCGCGCTGCCTGCTGCCGATTGGAACACCTGGCTGCTAGTGAACGTTGCCTGGGCTGACTGAGATGTCGTGAGTGCTATCTGGTTGCCCACTGAGCCACACGACGCGGATGAAGCGGAGCTGGAACAGTTTGCGCCCAGGTAGAAACTGACCGTGATGGTCGAACTGCCTACGTCGGTTTGCCCGGCCGAGGTCATCTGCACCACAGCCGTGATGGTGTCGGGACAGAGGCATTCGTGCGGATTGAAGAAACCGCCAAGGTTGCTTGAATCGAGAGTGAGCGACGAACTCCCGCCAGAGGCGTAGACCGAGAGGGTGAAGTCGCTCGCGGTGAGCGTGGCGGCATGAGCCGCGCCTGGCATCCAAGCAAGGGCTGCTGCCAAAGCCGGGAGCAAGCGACCGCACAGGCATCTGGCACGCAGGCGATGGGGTTTCATGTTCGCCATTATCCACGATGCTGCCGCTCTATCCACGTTTCAGCCCACAACGCGCACCCACGCGTTCTTGCCGGTGTACATGGGCGCGCTGCCCCAAGGCAGTACAAGCATGCACATCATTTCCCGGCAGTGCGGCGCGTGGGGTCTCTCTGGCACCCCTCGGGTGCCCGCGGGTAAGATGTGCCGGTGACAACGACAACGCTTTCGGACCGACGCTGGAAGGGGGACTTTTTGCGGAAGCCTGGATTTGCGGCTTTTCCCCCGGGCATGGGAGGCGTGGTTGGGAAACTGTGTCAGCAGGAACGCGGTGTCTGATGCGGCGGCGATGCTTCCCGTCAAACCAGCTGCCGCGCGGCGAGTTCGTCCTTCAGGTAGGCGTAGTAGATGGGCGCGGCCACGATGCCGGGCAGACCGAAGGCGGACTCCATGATCAGCATTGCGATGAGCAGTTCCCACGCACGGGCCCTGATCTGACTGCCCACGATGCGTGCATTGAGGAAGTACTCGAGTTTGTGGATAACGATGAGAAACCCCAGGCACGCCAGGGCAGCCCCGAGGGAGTGATTGAGCCCGACGATCACGATGATGGTGTTCGAGACCAGATTGCCCACCACCGGCAGGAGGCCGACCAAGAATGTGATAGCGATCAGGGTCTTGACCAGTGGCAGGTGCACGCCGAAGAGGCGCAGGCCGACCAGCAGAAATAGCGCGGTCAGCGTGGTGTTCACCGCCGAGATGCGGACTTGCGCGAAGACAATGCGACGGAAGGCATTGGCCAGACGGGCAATTCGTTCAGCTAGGGCGCGGGCCAGCGGGCGGTTGAAGGTGTGAGGGCGAACGTCCGAGAGGGAAACTATCCCGCCCACCACCAGGCCGATGAGGATGTGCGCCAGCGCGCGGCCGAAGTCTTCACCTGCGGTCTGCAAGCCGCGAGCGTGCGATTCCAACCAGCGCACCGCGGTCTCCCTCAATTCGTCCGCGTTGTCGGGCAGGTTCTCCGTCACTGAAGCGGGCAGAGTGGCGCGGGCCTGGTTGATGATCTGCGCCATCTTCTGCAGCAGCCGGGTCAGGTGCCCCTCGCCCCGCAGATACACCACCAGCCAAGTCACCAGGGCCGTCACCAGCCCGACCACCAACACGGCCAGGGCCGACACCGCCACCACCCGTGCCCGTTCGTTGGAAAGATGCCGCTGCCACAGCGGCGCGGTGAGGTGAACCAGCTCGTACACCAACAGCCCGGCCAGAAGTGCAGGCAAAAGGTGCAACCAAAGCACGGCCAGCAGGGCTAGCCCCACAAGCATCCAGGCCGCCACCTCGGACCGCGTGGGCGCCGGCAATTTCGGACTTGGCGGTGTGGGTTCTGCCTCAGGCATGATCATCTCCCCAAACACTCTTCCAGCCGAATCCTCTGCCAGCGCAAGCAAAGAGCCACTTTCCATCCGCCGCCAGCGGTCTGCATGGACGAAGTCTAGACCGAACCCTGGCTCAACGGAAGCCCGGGCAGGTCGCGTGCGCCACGACCGTGGCCCAGGACAGGAGCATCTGCTGGCCGAAAGCGGGTCAGACCGGTGTACACTTCAGCGCGATGCTCGATCGGTTCTTCAGGCTAGGCGAGCGGGGCACCAGCCTGCGCACCGAAGCCCTGGCTGGCGCCACCACGTTCCTGACCATGGCGTACATCGTGTTCGTGAACCCCGGCATTCTGGCCGCCGCGGGCGTGCCCTTTGCCGGTGCCGCCACCGCCACCGCTCTGGGCGCTGCCGTCATGTGCATCACCATGGGCCTGGTCACCAACCGGCCGCTGGCTCTGGCCTCGGGCATGGGCCTCAACGCCGTGGTGTCGTTCTCGATCATCGGCGCACAGCAGGCGCACGTGCCCTGGCAGGTGGGCATGGCCGCGGTTCTGCTGGAGGGGCTGGCCTTCATTGTGCTCGTGCTCACCGGGCTGCGCGAGTCGGTGATGAACGCCATCCCCATGAGCCTGAAGCGCGCCATCGGTGGAGGCATCGGCCTGTTCATCACTTTCATCGGCCTGAACCAGGGCGGCGTGATCCGACCTGCGCCCGTGACCCTGGTGACCTTGGGTGATTTCTCGCAGCGCTACCTGTGGGTCACCCTCATCGGCCTGGGCGCCATCCTGGCCTTCCGCTGCTTGCGCGTGAAGGGCGACATCTTCTGGGGCCTGCTGGCAGCCACTCTGGCGGCGCTGCTCCTGGGCGTCGCGCGCTGGCCCACGGCCGTGCTGGCGCCCATGGACTTCTCCACCTTCTGGGCACCCTTCGCCACAGTGAACGGCACGCCGGCCATCGCGCAGATGCTCTCGCCCGCGCTTCTGACAGCGGTCTTTGCCCTGCTGCTGTCCGATTTCTTCGACACCATGGGCACAGTGGTGGCGGTGGGAGAACAAGCCGGGTTTGTCGATGCCCAAGGCCGTGTCCCCGGGTTGAAGCGCATCCTGCTGGTGGACGCGAGCGCGGCCGCAGTGGGCGGCCTGTTCGGCGCCAGTTCCATCACCACCTACGTCGAATCGGCGGCGGGCGTGGCAGAGGGTGGGCGCACCGGCCTGACCGTCATCGTGACCGGGCTCCTCTTTGCTGTGGCTGCGCTCTTCTCGCCCATCATCGCCACGGTGGGAGGCGGCTATCGCCTGCCGAATGCCGCCCACTACTCCCAGTTCGTGGGTTCCGGCTTTCGCGCGCCGCCCGACGTGCTGCCACCGGCGGGATTGGGCGATGCCTTCGTCTATCCCATCACCGCAGGCGCGCTCATCTTCGTGGGATTCCTGATGATGAACGCCATCCGCAACATCGAATGGGACGACTGGGAAGAATCCTTCCCCGCCTTTCTCACCATCGTGTGCATTCCGCTCACCTACAGCATCAGCAACGGAATCGGGCTGGGCTTCATCAGCCATACGCTCATCAAGCTCCTGCGCGGCAAGGCCCGCCAGGTGCACGCCCTCATGGTCGCCGTCAGCCTGGCGTTTCTCGTCGGGTTCGTTCTGCAGTCAAGATGATCGACTCGGGGTTGAGCGTTCGCTGCTCTGATATGGGAACCCTGAAAGGGTTCCCATGCCCTCCCACGAGGGTGCGCCGCCGGCGAAGCCGGCGGGCTCCCCACGCGACTAGTTGACGTTGGCGCAGAAGTTCTTGATCTGAAGTCCGTCGCCGCCGCCCCAGACCTCGAAACCGGCGAAGACGATGCTTAGGTATTGGCTGTTGGTGATGCCATAGCTGTTAGTCACGGCATCCCGGATGAAGTCATTGAGGTCGAACTGCAGCGAGGCGACCTCGTCGACGCTCACGTACGAGACGCAGGGCGGGTTGGTGCTGTCGTACCAGACATCCCACCTTCCTGAAACGCCGTTGACGGTTTCGGCGTTGGCCCTGAGGAGGCCACGAGGCTGTTTGTCGCTTGGCTTGAAAAGCCATACCATCAAGTACGCGCCTCCGGTGCCAGGCGTGGAGCCGCTGACGCCGGCACTCGATTGGGCGAACCACACGTCGTAGGTCGCGTTGTAGCTCGCGCTGCCTTTCTGGTCCACGTTGGTCGAGAAGATGGTTGGGATGCTGGTCAGGGCCGAAACCTGTTTGGGTAGGTTGCTGCCTTTCGTGGTCTTGCCACTATAGGCTCCGATGAAGATCGACGGGAAGCCCAGAGGGTTGTTGGGTACCGATGTCACCGCATTGGAGGGATTCGACATCGTGAAGCCCAGGCCGTTCAGGGTCTCGGCCTGGTTGCTGTAGGGGGTGCCCCACCAGTTGGCTTGCATGTAGTAGTTCTTGCTGGTGTTGTTGTCGACGGAAATGTAGGTGCCGCCGTACTGCTGGTTGATCAGGAAGGAGAAGCTCGAAGTGTCCGTGCAGTCGACGGAAGACGGAGGCTGCGAGCTCCCGCCCGAGCTGGTGATGCCGCCGGTGCTCGGGGTGCCGCCGGTGCTCGGGGTGCCGCCGGTGCTTGCCCTGCCGCCCGTCCCTGGCGCACCGCCATTGCTGGTGGTGCCGCCGGTGCTGGAACCGCCCGTGCCAGGCGTGGCGACAGGAGCTTTGGCAAAACAAGATGCGGTAGCAGCGACCAGGGCACCGGCGAGGAATACCGAGCGCATGGAACCTCCGAGGAGCAAGGATGGCAACGGACAGGAATAAGACACCATAGCAAGAGAAGATGGGAAATCCCGGAGATCCCCGCCCTACCTGATCACGCAGCGCTCGGAAAGACCTGAAAGACCTCACCGAGGTTCCTTCATCTACTGCCTCGCCCTCGCCGCTCGCAAGGCCAACGGCGCACCAGAGCCAGCGTCGCAACCAGGCCCAGGACCGAGAGCAGGAGGCCAGTCCACAGCCCAGGGGAGTGGAAGCGCTGGTCGATCACGTGCTCGCCGGGATCAAGGTAGATTCCGCGCATGGCGATCTGTGCGTGCACGATGGTGGCGGGGTGGCCATCCACCGTGGCTCGCCAGCCCGGACTCCAGGCCTCGGACTGGACCAGCAGCGCCGGACCACCCTCCACCGTACAGCGCAGGCGCACGTGTTCGGGCGTGTGCAGTTCGTGGTTGCACGCGCCCCATGCCGAGCCGTGGAGCGCGGCCGCACCCTCGCCGGGTGCCACCAGCGCCTCGGACTCGGACGCGAACCCGGATGAGCGGAGAAGCGCAATTGCCGTGGCGTCGTCTACGACGCGCGCCCTTCCCATCACGCGCGTCCGGCCGGTCGACGTCCTGTGGAAGAGCGTGGCGCCCTCGCCGAGCGGAGCGATAGTCTGCAGCCCGGGCACGGCAGGCGCGGTCGGAAGCACCAGCCACTCGATATCGAACAGGGCAGCCGCGCGTTGGGCCTGATTGACCATCGCGTCCCAAACCCGCCGCTGCTTGCCAGTGCGCCCTGGATCGAACCCAGGCAGATGGGCGATACCCCACGGGTTGCCAAGATTGTCGGGCAAGGTAGCCAGGGATCCGTCGAGCGAAGGCGTGTAGTACAGCCGCGGTGGCGGCGCTCCCTCCACGCGCACGCCCAGGTACGGTGGAGGCTCGCGCAGTTGGCGGGCGTCGGCCCAGTTCACATGCGTGGAGGCGGCGCTAGAAAGATCCATGACAACCAGTGGGAGCACCAGCCACGTTGCGGCTGCTTTTCTCCGGGCCAAAACCAGCACGCCGGCCAGCGCGCCGCCGATGAGGATCACCCGCGGGGCGCCCGTACTTGGGTCGTTCGAAACCAGCGCGCCAACCAGAGCGGCGATGAGCAACCCGGCGGCGGCGGTCAGCGAATGGCGCAGGTGCCGAGTGTCGCCGCTCGCCAGCACGCGCTCCGCGCCCATGGCTCCGAGCAGGCCAAGGCATGCGGTCACGACCAAAAGGTGTTTCTCCGGGTAGCGCATATAGCTCAGCGGCGGGAACATGGCGCGCAGAACACCGTTAAAGAGCGTATGCCGACCAAAGGCCGCAGCCAGGGCCAGTGCAGCCAGTATCAGCAGGGTCATGGTGATTCGCCGACGCCCCGCTAGCGGTGCGCACAACACCACGCCCAGCCCCAGATATGCCGAGGTGATGAGCATGTCGGCGTGGATGGGGTTATTCGACGGCAGCAGGAATTCGATCACACGTGCGGGTAGAAACGACCAACGCTCGGCAGCTTCAAGGGCCAGTCCCCCCGAACGCTCGGAGTCGCCGAGCAGATACAATGCTGGAACGAGCGAGATCGCGGCCAGCAAGCCGGCCAGGAGCAACGCAACCAAGGCTCGCGGCGCCAGCCGGCGGACGACTGGCCAGGTACCTTCACTTTCGGAGCCCTTCGCCCAACCCAAGGCCAAACCCAGCACGGCGGCGTGCAGCCAGATGAATGGATCGCCTGCCAGGGCGATGAGGGCAAAGGCCGCCGCGGTTCCGGCCAAAACCCTGCGTCGTAGTTCGCGCTCCGCCAGTAGCACCAAGCCCAGCGCGGCCCACGGCACCCAGGCGCAAGTCAGGATCTTCTCGCCCGCGCTCCAAAGCGACGTGGCGAACCCGCCCAGCTGCCACACAACACCCGAAGCCGCCGCCACCGGCGCCCGGCAGCCCAGCTGCCTGGCCAGCGCGTAGCCACCCAAACCAGCCAATACCACGTGCCCAAGCCACATCAGGCACAGGGCCAGCACCGGTGGTCCCACAAGGAGCAGCAGGTTCGGCGGATAGAACGTGCCGTGCACGGGCGCGGCCAGCGTGGCGGTGCCCAGGCCGACAAGGGGATTCCACTGCGGCAGCCGTCCATCGAGAATGGCTGCTCGCCACAAGGCCCGTGCCGGCCACACGAAACGCGGAAGGTCGCGCATGTCGGGCACCCGATCGAATAGGATCGGAAAGAACAGGACCAGGGGCGCGACGACCAGTGCGCCCCAAGCCCACCGAGCGCCGTTTCCGGGATGGCCTGCGTCCACATGTCAAAACTATCAGAGGAAGGACGGGCACGACAGGGGCGCGTGGCCGACGGCCTAGCCAGTGCACAGGTTTACACCCTACTCAGAACGACGCGCGACTATGCCTCGTGGTCGAGACAGGCCCTTGCAGACTCTCCGCCAGCACCCGGAGTCGCCTCGCCGACCCGCGGCGGCACATCGGCGGCCGCGCCGACCCGCGGCGGCCGGGTCTTCTCGTGCCCCGATTTCCTTACCGCCGCTCGCTGCGGGCACGGTGTCGGTAGATGCTTGCAGGCGTATGCGCCGTTACCTGGTTCTGGTCTTGCTCCCGCCGCCTCACATGCGCTGACACTCGGTGGGCGCGGTGTTGAAGGCGGCCGTGGACACCCACGTTATCGGCTAGCTACAAACATAGAGACAGGCATGTTTCAGAACCCATTGTCCGTTTGAGCATTCCCAGAACGCACAACCGTCACATGGGGGCGCAGGGCAAGGAACGTCGAATGCACCGAAAACAATCGCGACCGCGCAAGTTTGTTCACGCATCCCTAGGCTGATGGCTGCGCTTGCCATCCTGCAAATCATCCTACTGCCGTTTCACGCTACCAACGTAGTCACATGTCCAACATGGCGTTGCACGAGCAACAGCCCGATGGTTCTATCCGTATTCCCCGAACATGTCTCCTATCCGGCAGGACCAAAGGGGCCGCGCAATCAATGGCATTCTCGGTGGACGCCGAGGGTAGCCAGCATCCCACAGGAAGGTGCGCTACTGGCAAACGCCGGCGACACACGTTTGGCCGGTGGCGCAGCTCTGGCCACAAGCACCGCAATTCGAGGTGCTGGTGTTGGTGTTTACGCAGTTAGCGCCACAGCGCTTCTGCGTGGCCAGGCAGGTCGCGGCGCAGGCGTTTGCTTGACACATCTCACCTACGGCGCAGGCATTGAAACAGCCGCCACAATGCCGGCTGTCGGTGTTCACGTTCACACAAGCCCCGCCACAAACCTCGAGATTGGTGGCCCCGCCGCAGTCTGCCGTGCACACGCCGGCAACACAACGCTCGGTGGGTTGGCAGATCACGCCGCAGGCGCCGCAGTTGTTCGTCGCGGTGGTTAGGTCAAGGCAGTTGCCAGGCGGGCACATCGTCGTCGCGGGGTTCGGGCAGGTCGCCGTGCACACGCCGTTTATGCAGTCCTGGCCCAAAGGACAGCTCACGCCGCAAGCGCCGCAGTTGGTTCGATCTGTCTTGATGGCCGCGTAGAACGTGCCGCAATTGGCGTAGGCGCCGTCCATGGTGGCGATGAACGAGCTGATTTCGGTACACGCTCCCTCGATACAGGCCTCCCCGGGCGCGCACGCCAACCCGCAGCTACCGCAGTTGAGGAATGATGTGCGCAAGTCGACGCACCCCGAGCCACATTGGACCAGGATTCCGCAGTCATCGAGGCATGTGCCTTGGGTGCACTGCTGGCCGCCCGCGCATGCCAGGCCGCAGGCGCCGCAGTTGTTCTGGTCGCCGCCGATGTTCGCAGAGCGACCAGAGCAGTCCTCGATGACACCACCCGCGGCGAAGCTGACACATTTTCCGTTCTGGCAGATCGTGTCGGCGGGGCAGGCCTTGCCCGGGGCCCCGCAGTTGAGCGCACTTGACTGGAAGTTGTCGCACACGCCGTCTACAACCTGGTAGCCGACTGGGCAGTCCGATGGGAGATCGCAGGTTCCGGCGTTGCACACTTGACCAGGCTGGCAGGGCGTGCCGCAGGCACCACACTGGCTGAACGATACGCGGGAACCGCAACGGTCGGTGCACAGCAGGTCGGAAGAGGCACAGTCGGGATAGCAGACGCCACCGATGCAATTCTCCGTCGGGGCGCAGAGGTTGCCGCAAGCGCCACAGTTGTTCTCGTCGCTGGTGAGGGTTGAGCAGGTACCGCCGCAATTGCTCTGCCCCGTCGGACAGGTTGCGGTGCACGCGCCAGCCACGCAGACCTGGCCGGCGCCGCACGCGTTGAAGCAAGTCCCACAGTTGGCAGTATCGGTAAGCAGGTTCGCGCAGCCTCGCCCACACTGACTGTACCCTGGGCTGCACGCCGTTGCGCAAAGGCCGTTGACGCACACCTGGTCCGGGTTGCAGGCCGTAGCGCACGTCCCGCAACGATTGGGATTGGACGCAAGGTCAGAGCAAATGCCGCTGCAATTGGCGCTGGCTATGCAGGATATGGCGCATTGTCCGTTGGCGCATGCCATTCCATCGGCGCACAGGACACCAACCGTGCCGCAGTTGTTGGAATCGGTCACCACACTTACGCACGCGGTGCTGGGGCCTTCGTTCGTGAACACGGACGCGACAATAGTGCTGCCGGGGCAAGCCGTCGTGCAGGCGCCGTTTGAGCACGTCTGACCGCTGGGACAGGACGTGCCACAGGCGCCACAGTGTTTGGCCGTAGTCTTGAGGTTCACACACAGATCGCCACACATTGTGAGATCTTTGGAACAGGTGGCGGTGCAGTGGCCGCCCACGCAGGCTTGGTCGTCAGGGCAAACATTGCCGCAGACGCCGCAGTTCTGTGGGTGGTTGAACGCGTCCACGCACCCCGCACCGCACATGGTGCGTCCCACTGCGCAGCTATCGGTTGCGGGAAAGTCGACGTAGACGGGAAGTTTGCTGCTGTTTCCTGAAGAACAGCCACCAATGGCAACCATGACGATGCTAGCCAGTGGGGATAGGGCGAGGAATTTCAGATGGCGGCTCATGGTGCTCTCCTTGTTGGGCGGGGGACAATCTTCGTTCCGGCGTGGGGGGTTGGTTAGCTTGGATGCGGTCGCAGCGCTGAATGTTGCGACCAAGTCTTCGACGATCCTTCACCACCGCCTATTCTGTAGCTGCCGGCCGAAAAGCATCGCCTCAATTCACGGGCCTTCAGGCCAAAGGCCCAGCACTTCCATGGGGCTGCGCGGCAAGTCTAGGCAAGATGAACGTGCGTGGCTAGACCTCACCGGCTCGTGCTCCGCCGCTTTGCCGGCGTGAAGTGTGCCAATTTGGGCGCGATCGACCCGCCGAGCTGATTGACAGTGGCTCCCCGGCTCTTCAGCGGCGCCCCGCCAGAACCGACGTCTGCCCTCGACGCGCAAAGGTAGCGTCGCTCACGTCTGCTTCCGACTGATGAATGCTGGTGCCGCGACGATCACTGCCAGGCCCGCCGGTAACTCCCCGCCACCAACGCGGCGTCGCAGACTTGAACGTCGGTGAGGTTCTATCGAACGTCGGTGAGGTTCTATCGGTTCGGCGTTCCCCGTGGTATCGCCCTAGGCACCGATCGGCATTGGTGTTAACGTCGCAAATTCATTCACGGAGGTGTGATCCATGTTCACAAGCTGTCGTGTTGTTCTAGTGGGCTTGCTTGGCGTGCTGTTTCTTGTTGGTGGTTGCGGGAGCGGCGGCAATCCAGACGGCGGTGGCAGTGTGGGCAACGGCAATGCCATAGGCCGGCCCTGTGATTTGCTGGCGGACGCAGACGTGGCGCAGGTCACGTACAACCCCGCCGCGGCCGAGTGCCCCAGCAACCTCTGTCTCAAGCCGGCGCAGCAGTCTAGCCGCGCGGTCAGCACGGGTGCCACCTGCTCTGCCGAGTGCACCACGGACAGCGACTGCAACGGCGAGACGCGCGACCCGAAAAGCCCCACGGACACGCGCTGCATGGCTGGCTTTGCTTGTGGCGTGCCCTTGGTGGTCGGCCCGCTCTGCTGCAAGAAACTTTGCATGTGCAAGGACTTCCTCGATCCGGGCCTGCTATCAACGCCTCTCACCTGCGATCCGGCCCAAAACCAGGGTCTGGGCTGCCAGGAGGCTCCCGGCCCTGTCAGCGCAGGAGAGCCCCTGCCGAGTCCACAGCAAGAAACCGACTTCTCGATTCTGGTCAGCCCGGAGCGCGAGGTCGACATCTTGTTCATGGTCGACAACTCTCCGTCGATGGACCCCAAGCAGGCGCGCCTGGCTTCCAACTTCGGAAAGATGGTCAATGTCTTGCAGCAGATTCCCGACGGTAGTGGCTACAAGAGCCTGCCTGACGTGCACATCGGCGTGATCAGCAGCGACATGGGGGCTGGATCGGAAGGCATCGGGCAAAACTGCAGGAGGGTTCTAGGCGACCGGGGGCTTTTGTATGGGAACGATCCCAACAATCCGATCGCGTCGGTCGCGCCCAATGCTGATCCAAACCAGGGAGGTCACCCGCAACCCAACGGGTGTGGCCTCCACTCGGGCCAACGCTGGATCTCGGATATCGCGAATCCGAACGGGACCGGGCGGATAATGAACTACGACGGAAACATCCAGGACGTCTTCTCCTGCCTCGCCACGGCCGTGGGAACCAGTGGCTGCGGGTTCGAGCATCAACTGCAATCGACTCGCGTGGCACTCAACGCCGACTATCCCGATAGTCCCACAGCCACCCCTAATATGATCAACCCAGAAAACATCGGCTTTGTGCGGCCAAATGCCTACCTAGCGATCGTTCTCCTGACCGACGAGGATGACTGCTCTGCTGCTCCCGACGACACAGTCAACGATGGGATGTTTCTGGAGACCCAACAAGTTCCGACCGAAACCGCCAGCCTGCGATGCGCGGCACGCGGCCATGTGTGCAACGGCCAGCCAATTCCCGGCTACGACAACCCGTCGATAGGCTACCAGCCGCCCAACCCCCTCCCGGCGCCCAACGTTGGCTTCACAACCGCTTTTGCCAACTGCGATGCCAAGGACCAGCCCAACCCCGCCACCGGCAAGACCGACTCCCACTATCTTCCGCTCATAATAGTCCAGGACATGATCAATAGCGTCAACGGGATAACCGCCTGGGCCGTCGACGCGAACGGCAATTATGTCTACGCAAGCGGCAATCATGTCTCCGTCCAGAAAAGGCCCGACCAGATTCTCGTATCAGGCATCATCGGGTGGCCCCCGGACGCCGCCTTGGCCGGTGTCACAATCAGTGACCAATACCAGATTGGCATAGATACCACCTCGCTTCCGGTCCCGCAGAACACCTATTGGGACTACATGCCGATTTGCACGGTTCCCACGATCACGTCCGCTGATGGCAACATCTACAGGGCCTATGGTGGTCTTCGCCTGAAGAAGTTCCTTGATGCCTTCCAGAAGACCGACCTGAATGGCAATCCTGTGCAGAACACCTTCAGCCTGTGCAACGCGGACTTCACAACTGCGATGAGCGCGATCGCAAACGCGATCGCTCAGGTGTTGAAGCCCGGCTGTGTCCAATACCCGTTGATCGACACACAGCCGAATCCCATCAGCGGCGGTCCCATCCAGCCTGAATGCCAGGTTACGGACAAGATCCCGTGCGACAGCCCGGGCACGAATGGTTGCCTTGCGAGCAGCTACATCGAGAATCCCCTCCCCGAGTGCAGGGATCCTACTTCGGGGCTGCCTTTCGACCCGACAACTACAAGTCCGACAAGTGCCCAACTAGACGTGGTGCCCGACAGCGCTCGGCCTTGCTGGTACCTCTACTACGACCCAGATCCAGTCTCGGGCTGCCCGGACGCGTACAATCACCAAAGAATCACTGCCTTGCGCCCATCCGGAACGCAGGCGCCCGCGGGAACCGTGCTGGCAATGAAGTGCTTGACCTGCGCCAGGGCTGACCAAGCCTGCTCCCCCCTATATCAATAGATGCCGGGGCCGTGCGCGGTGCGAGTGACAGAAGCGGCACACTGAAAAAGGGCGGCCAATGATGGGCGAAGAGACTGAGACCGTAAGCGATTTGAACGGGGTTCTTCTGCGTCGGGGAACCCTCCCGCCGCAGACCGCCACGCCAGCGGCCGGCCACGGCGTGGCCGCGAGGCGGATCTGACCGCCGGCAGAACATCCTGAGAGGCTCGTTCCGAGCACCCGATGCAGTCCACCGCATCTGCGCCCCGCCGAGGCGCCACTCAGTTCAGCCAGTTGTCGCTGGACTGCTCCCCAGAAGTTGACCATGACCCGCAACCTGGTCGTGCACTTTCGGCGGCTGACGTTTCTGATCGTGCCCAGCCCAGAGACTCTCGTGCTGGGTGCGACCCCGCGCTGGCCGATTTCTTTGCGAAATTCACCGCCGAACAGAAAGCGCGGCGCAAGAAGTGCAACGACATCAGAAAGCAGCGGAAGTGCGACCGCGAGCTCTTGGCACTCAAGACCCAAGCCGAGCTCAGTCGGGGCGGCGAGGACCGTCAACCCAGCGTCGCCGGCTCCGCCGGCCTGCGGCCTGGTGGGGCCCGCTGATCGGCCAGCTCCGCACCCGCCGCCCAAAGTCCAACGGACAGCGGGACCACGTCGTCCCGACCCCCGCCGTGGTATCTTTGCCCCAGGACCCAAGGGGACATTTCTACTTGGCAGGAATGGGGACATTCCTCCTTGCGCCTGACATGACGCTTGGTGACGCACGCGAAGGTACGCACTTGTTCAACCTATGTTCCTGAAATGTCGCTGCAAAGGAGAGTCACGATGTGGCACTTTCGATCACCGTCTGGCACCACTCTGGCGGTTGCACTTGTGCTTTGCGGTTGTGGAGGAGGTTCCGGCGAATTCAAGGATGCCTCGGTCGAACGCTGGAGTACAGGCAGCGGTGACGCGGACTCTGGCGCCAAACCAGGCGACACGGGCGGCGGCACGACGGAGGATGCTGGGGGACAGCTGGCCACAGATGGCACAGCGGGAGTTGTGGCGGCTGACGCTGGGATGTCAGACGCCCCTGGCTCGCAGCCGGATGTTCCGGTCCGCGACACGGGTGACAGTGCCGTCGGCGCCGGAGGCTCGACGGGCAGCGACGGAGGTGATGCCGTGGTGTCAGATGCCCCTGACTCGCAGCCGGATGTTCCAGTCGGTGGCGCGGGTGGCGGTGGAGGCGGAGCTGGCGGTGGTCTAGCTGGCGCGTCCGGCACCGTAGATGCGGGGGCCGCGGCAGGCGCCACAATTCTCGGTGGCGGGTCAACTGGAGTCGGCAGCGGTGGCACTGCTGGAAGTGCCGGCGTTGGTGGCACCTCGGCGGGCGGCGGTTCTGGCACTGCGACCAGCACCGCGGTCGCTGGTGGAGCCGAAAACATGGGTGGGACTGTTCAAACCGGTGGTTTCACCGCAACCGGAGGCGCCACGGCAAATGGTGGCGCTGCGGCAACCGGAGGCACTGGGGTCAACCCTGAGCTGGGTCCCGAGCCGCCGGTCGAGCCTACGCCCGAGCCTTCGCCCGACGCGGCGATCGACCAGTCGCCCGACGCTAGCGTCGGTACCGCAACGGGCACCGGTACTGGCACAGGCACGGATACCGGAACGGGGACAGCCACCCCTACCGGCACCGTAACGGGAACAGCCACCGCTACCGGCACCGACACCGGCACTGGTACTGTCACGGGCACGGGAACAGGCACCGGTACCGGGACTTGCGTGAAGAGCACCTTCTACCGCGACACGGATGGTGACGGCTACGGCAACCCCGCGATCACCACGCAAGCCTGCACGGTGCCAGTGGGCTACGTCGCCAACAACAATGACTGCAACGACGGGGACGCGACCGTGCACCCTAGCGCGGCTGAGGTGTGCAACGGTGTGGATGACAACTGCAACGGCCAGGTGGACGAGGGAAACCCTGGCGGCGGGCAGGCGTGCAGCACGGGGAAGGCTGGGGTCTGCGCGGCGGGAACTAAGTTGTGCTCAGGTGGGGCACTGGTGTGCAATCAGAACCAGGCGGCGTCCATGGAGACGTGCAACGGCCTCGACGACGACTGCGACGGGGTAGTTGACCAGATCACGCAATTCTGCGGCAAGTGCAGCCAGGGGACGCAGCTTTGCACCGCTGGCGCGTGGGGCACATGCGGGATGCCGCTTCCCACTCCGGTGGTCACGCTCAACGCCACCGTCCGCGACTTCCGATTCGCTGGAGATGCGCCCGTGCCGGGGCCCCTTGCCGAGCCGGCGGGCCATATCGATTTCCAGAACTGGTGCTGCGGCGATGATCGGGGAATCGTGAAGGCTTTGCTTGGTACTGATGGCACGCCCGACTACTTCCCACCCCCGGTAAAGTCTACGCACGGCGCTGCTGCATTCTTCCAGTGGTACCACGACGATGCCACGGCCAGCATCACCCTCTCACGGCAGATGGTGTTCCACTGGGACACGACCCTGCCAACCCCGGCCTACACCAACGACTGGATCAACCACAAC
>Ga0182011_10001294_pt1 | contig 22028 bp, 24 predicted proteins | sample 711E1DmetaG_FD_120481 | JGI IMG/M metagenome (GOLD analysis project Ga0182011, IMG submission 120481) | Permafrost microbial communities from Stordalen Mire, Sweden - 711E1D metaG | ecosystem: Environmental > Terrestrial > Soil > Wetlands > Permafrost | place: Sweden: Stordalen | collected... | reverse complement strand
ATGAATACCATTGCATCAAGTTTGCCTATTGAAGCACCGCAAAAACTGGTGCCGGGGCAGTATCCCCCCATAATAAAACCTGCACCCATTATGACCCCGCCTACTATGCACGAAGTAACATAAGTGGGATTAATATATACCAGGTTCAGGTCAATCCAGCCAAAAAGGCTGAAGAAGAGCAGTCCTAACATCGCTGTGATGGCTGCTGTAAAGAATACTTTGAGCACAACAGTATCATAACCATAAAATACACCTGCCAGCTTTCTGCTTGATGAGAAACCGCTTTGTTCAAGTACGAAGCCGAAGCCTATACCAATCAGAAAGGCCAGAAACAGGTTGGTATTCCCTGATATTAATTCGTTAACTGATAATGGTCCCATGATTTTTTGTCTATTTGTCTGAATGTTAAATTGTCAATTTGATAATTTGTCTTGCGGTCTTTCAGTATTGCAGTCAGTTTTGCCCTGAGCTCTGAGCCCTTTGCCCTTTTAGATCCAGTTCTTCCTGAAAAAATATGCCAGGGCATAGGCAGTTCCGAATATCGCCATCATTGATATGAATCCACCGAGAGAAAGAACTGCCATCCCGCTCAGAGCAGATCCGCTTGTGCATCCTCTTCCCAGCTCAGCACCAAATCCGAAGAGAAGGCCACCCGCTCCTGCAAAGATCAATCGTCTTTTCGAGGTGATTTTAGGGGAGTGTTCAATTTTAAATTTCAAACGACCTGCAAAGGCTCCTGAAATGAAACCTCCTACAAGTACTCCCAGCATTTCAAAAACCAGCCAGGTTTTCATCGGATTCCCCGGATGAGCTTCGGTGTATTCTTTAACGAACCCGGAGGTTTGCGCAGAAGAAGGAGCTACTGCCGTCATTGTGGTTACGATGGCACTCTTAATCGCACCGCTGGCCCCAAGGCCGCGTCCTGAAACAAAATTAGATGCAAGTAAAACTAATCCCAGAAGTACTCCTCCGACGTAGGGATTCAGGTATTTTGTTTTTTTTGTCTCCATTGATTTAACTATATGTTGATTCTTAAAAAAATATTCTTTTCTTTTAATTAAAAGGCTTCAGGTGTCGGGCCACAGGCTACAGGAACCTGATACCTGATGCCTGATACCAGTTGCCTGTCGCCGTCAATACAGCCACCGGCTTACCTGTCCGGCATACACAATTATAAAACGCAGCATCAGGCTGCCAAAAATTACCAGCACTGCCGGAACAATTGCCGGAATATGAAATTTACCCAACTCCATAAATTCAAGCAAAGCAGGAATAAGCATTCCCATGATCACTACAAAGATCCAGAATGACATGGTATATGGTCCTCCGAGAAACAGTTTCGCAGCTTCAATCTGAACCTGTGTACTTGCCAGAAACCCCATAAACATGTGTATAATAAGAAATAGTTCAATCCCAATTAACACAAGGTCAATTCTGGCAAATTGCCTTCGTTCTGATTTATTCTTCGATAAAATCAAGGTTGCAGCTGCACCGGCGGAAAGTCCGGATGAAAGAAACAACGGTCCCAGTATTGAGGTATTCCAAAGGGGCCGCGCATTAAACGCTGACAACAGGATACCTGTGTAGATACCAAGAATTATTCCGTATATAAGCATAATCCATGCAAGTACCTTCTTATACTTGTTAAAGAATGATTCAATGTCATATATCCATTTGAATTTCCAGTCCCAGTTTGGGAAAATGTCTTTTATGTGAAGGGCACACCAGATAAAGGAAACCGGTGTAATAACCATCAGAGTCCAGGCTCCCCAGGACATAGGTGACTGCAAACGGATGTTCGTATAAAGCTGCCAGAAAAACAGTTTATGTCTGAGGTCAATAAAGAGAGTTATTAATCCTATAACCAGCAGAAAGGGTGCCAGAAACGGGGTAATGCGAACTGCAGTTCTGTAGTCATTTTCCCTGCCCCGGATAAAATAGAGTGCAGCAATACAAAGAATTCCGGCTGCCATCCCTCCCAGAAACAGATACAGCGGAATCTGCCAGTGCCAGATATTAAGTTGCGGATCAATTAGATGATTCATCCTGCCGCTTACTAATAATTCTTCTTCCATTTATATAATCATTATTTGATTAAATTAAAAAATAGAGTTGTGGTTTTGTTCCTGCTTCGGGAATTAGTGTTTTTGATTTACGCTTTTTAAGAACTACCGAGACATCACTGTTAGGATCATCCAGGTCTCCAAAATAAATGCATTTTGTAGGACAAACAGCAGCACATGCAGGGGCAAGACCGATTTTTATCCTGTGAATACAAAATGTGCACTTATCGACATAGCCGTCCGGATGCGGATACCTGGCATCGTAAGGACATGAAGCCATGCATGCTCCGCAACCAATGCATTTATTATGTTCAACAAGCACAATTCCTCCTTCAGCAAAATGGCTCGCTCCTGTAGGACAGCACCTGACACATGGTGCATTTATGCAATGATTGCATCTTTCTGACCTGATCTCAATTTCGAGCTGAGGATAAGTACCATTCATTGTTTCAACAACCCATTCCCGGCAAAAGCCGTGAGGAACATTATTTTCTGTCTGACAGGCAACAACACAATCGCTGCACCCGACACATTTTTTTGTATCTACTGCCATTGCATATCTCATGATGCAACCTCCTTTTCAGACTTTTCAGTGACAAATGTTACAAAATTCGATCTCATACCTGTTCCTCCCATCAGAGGGTCAACAAGCACTTTTGTGATCATCCGGGTATCGCTGGCTCCCTTGCCAAAGCATCTTTTCATCTGTCTTTGCTTATGTCCGAATCCGTGAACCATGTAGACTGAGTCCCAGCGGATACGTTCGGTTACCCTAACTTTTATCGGGAAATCTGAAATAACGCCATCCTGGTTTTTGAGCCAGATATACTGCCCGTTCACCAGGCCCCATTCCTTTGAAACTTTAGGATTGATCCATACTAGATTTTCATGCATAAGATCAGTCAGATTCGGATTATTTGACGTTCTGCCGAATGTATGCATTGGGGCACGTCCGTATATTAACCTGTAAAACCCGTCCGGTGGCTCTTCGTGTGCAACATATTTAGGAAGAGGATCAAATCCTGCACCTTCAAAATATTTGGAATATAATTCTATCTTACCTGAATCAGTTGAAAACGTAACATTTTCATTTTCAGCAAAATATAAGTCATCTGCTTCCCTTTCCTTTGTTTTTACCCCGATGCGCTGCATCTCTTCCAGCGATGAACCAACCTGCTTAAGCTGCCAGTCAAGCATTTCTTCCTGTTTTTCAAAAGGAAAATATATTCCCAGATCAAGTTTGAGGGCTAGTCCTCTGGCAATATTATATGCTGAACGGGTATTATTCATCGGTTCTGCGGCCGGCATCCTCAATGCCAGGGCAGGTTTCCTGTGGGGACTAACCCTTAGTACATCATATCTTTCAAGATATGTACACTCGGGTAATACCACATCGGCCCATCCGGTAATCTCCATTGGCATCGTGTCTATTGATACTAACAAATCAAGGTTCTGAATAGCCTTAAGAGTATTGGCCTGATTTGGTATGGAAGATATAAGATTGGTAGCATTGACAATCCATCCTTTAATTGAATAAGCTGGATTATTTCCGGGGATTGAAGCATCTATAAGTGCATTTGAAACAGGAGAACTTGCAATAGGATATTTTCCGGGGAATGCATCTGTCCAGCTCTTTTTGGATTCAGGGTATTTCGGAATTTTAGCTGATGGAACATCATATTTTGCTGGTCTGTAAAACCCTCCGCGTCTGCCCCATGATCCAAGAAGGGCATTTAAAATTGCAATTGCACGAACCCTCTGTGTATCATCTCCATACCATGTTACATGACGTCCGGGGTGAACTATTACAGCAGGGGACGCATTTGCCATCTCTTTTGCTGTTTTCCGGATCTTATCCGGCGGGATAGTCGTAATCCCGTAAGCCCATTCGGGAGTAAAATCCTTTACATGTTCTTTCAGCTTATCAAACCCGCTGCAATATTTTTCTACGTATTTTTTATCGTAATAATCGTTATAGATTATTTCATGTATCCATGACAGGAGCAATGCAATATCGGTTGAAGGTTTAATTGGCAACCAGTATTTGGATTTCCCTGCAGCTGTGGAAAACCTCGGGTCAACTGTAATTATTGTCACACCCTTATCAATAGCGTCCGACATTTCCTGTATCTGTCCGTTATGCATATTCTCGCCAATATGAGATCCTATAAGGACAAGACATTTGGTATCTCGAATATCAGTCACCTCGGGGGAATAGACCTCCTCACCGAATGTAGCAAGAAAGGCTTCATCTCTCGGACCCTTGCATTGTGCGTAGGATGGTTCAGCAATATTTGCTGAACCAAAGGCTTTCATTAAATTCGTAAAATATGAACTGCCATTGCCATGAGTGAATAATGCCATGCTTTCAGGACCATATTTTGAAGAGATATCCTTCATTTTACCTGAAATATAGTTAAATGCTTCATCCCATGATACTTCACGAAATACCTGCTTGCCGCGTTCTTCAACCCTGATGAGTGGTGTTTTCAGCCTGTCTTCATCATAATACATTCCAACGCCACCTGTTCCACGTGGGCAGAAACGTCCATTGGAATGCTGATCTTCATCATTGCCAATGATTTTCCAGATTTTACCCTCGGAAGTTTTGTAAACCCATCCGGCACATTTCCAGAAGCAAACTTCACAATAAGTTGGTGTTCTCTTAAGATCTACTTTGAGTTTTCTTACTTCATCGGGGGAGGAAAGTAATTTAGCCGCACCTAATGTTCCTCTGGTCATCGCCAGGGCGCCGGCTCCCATTACTGAAATTCTAATAAAATCTCTCCTGCTAGTCATTCATTAAGTATAATAACATCACAATATTAGAAAAAAAATGTTGAGCTTGTATTCATGTATTTAGATAAATAAATGTGTTGATTAAAACAGGAGAGTGGAGTCTTCTGTTAATTAATTAACAATCTGATAAATGCTATTTATTTAGAATGTCTATAAATTATGTGGACCATGCTGAAGTATTAATTTTGCTCCTGTCACTTAGGAAAAGTTTTACCAGTATATAATCTTTTTTGCCGCTGGGATGTTAATACACTAAGGAATTAAGTCTCGATCATAATTCTCAGCGTAACTTTGCGAGATTGCGCCCTGGAGGCTTTATCCAAAATTTCTTCAGGTTTTGACAGATAGATAGACAAGTCCAAATTTGGAGTGAAAAAAATGTGCATGGCCAATAAAACTTCTCCATACGAAACAAAAACAATTGCTGATGTATTATCAGAATTTAAGGTACAGACAGCAACGGGCCTTACTGAGGAAGAGGTAAAGCAACGTCAGACCAGGTACGGTCTAAATGAAGTTTTAGAGAAGAAACAGTCAATGGTTCTGTTGTTTCTGAAACATTTCTGGGGACTTACTGCCATTATGCTGGAACTTACCATTATTACTTCATTCTTACTTCAAAAATATATTGATGTTTATTTGATTGGCGGGTTGATGCTGTTCAATGCCATTATAGGGTTTATACAGGAAAGTAAAGCTGCAAAAACTGTTCGGGCATTAAAGCAAAGTTTGCGGGTGATTGTACGGGTGCTGCGAAATGCCAAATGGCAGCAGGTGAGTGGAGAACAATTGGTTCCCGGTGATATTATTCGTATCAGGACCGGTGATTTTATTACAGCCGATGCTAAAATAATAGATGGAGTCGCAGGAGCAGACCAATCAGCTATTACAGGAGAGTCAATGCTTGCAGGCAAAAAAGAAGGTAATATGTTGTATTCGGGTTCTGTAATTAAAAACGGAGAATGTAATGCAGTAGTAACTGCAACCGGCATAAATACATTTTTTGGCAAGACCATACAATTGGTTCAGATTGCTAAACCACGACTCCATATGGAAGAAGTTGTTTCCAGTGTAGTGAAGATTCTATTTCTTATAGTTCTGGTATTTGTTGGTATCACATTAGGTGTTTCATTATTGCGGGGAGAAACATTTTTATCCATGCTCCCGTTAATATTGATTTTATTGGTCACTGCTGTCCCTGTGGCTATGCCGGCTATGTTTACGGTAAGTATGGCAAAAGGATCGCAGCAACTGGTTGCCAAAGGCGTGCTGGTGAGCAGGTTAAGTGCTACCGAAGATGCTGCAACACTAACTGTCCTGTGTTTTGATAAAACAGGAACCATCACACAAAATAAATTATCAATACAGGATTTTGAAGCTGCAGATAATTTTACAAGGGACGATATTTTACGATATGGTGTACTTGCTTCGGTAGTTGCTAATAACGATCCTATTGATATTGCCTTTCTGGATAAAGCGGCGAATGACAAATTAGACACTGCAGGTTATCTGCAAACTTCCTTTACTCCGTTTTCTGCCAATCTCAAAAGAACAGAAGCGATGGTCAAAAAGGATGATAAACAGTTTAAAGTGCTAAAGGGTGCATTTAATACCATAAAAGGTTTAAGTAACCTGCAAGAATCAAAACTTGATGTGACCGTCAAAATATGGGCAGCAAAAGGATTCAAAACAATAGCTGTCGCTATTCAGAGCGAAAATACGACAACATTGGTTGGTATTGTGGCAATGGTTGATCCTCCGCTAAAGGATTCTGCAAAAATGATTGATGAAATAAAGCAATTGGGTGTTACAGTGAAAATGCTTACCGGCGATGCATTACCGATTGCGAAAGAAATAGCTGCACAGGTAGAAGTGGGGGATGATATTGTTGCGGCCAGCTTGTTGCGACAACAAGCTGGAGGCATTGATAGTTACGACATTATTATTGCTCATAGCGGATTTGCAGAAGTATTGCCTGAAGACAAATTTACAATCGTAAAAACATTACAGCAACATTCGGAGATTACAGGCATGACAGGTGACGGTGTAAACGATGCACCTGCTTTAAAACAAGCGGAAGTTGGCATTGCAGTCAAATCAGCAACCGATGCTGCCAAACAGGCTGCAAGTGTAATTTTACTTCATGAAGGATTAGAAAGCATAATTAGCCTGATTACAGTTGGGCGCACAATACACCATCGTATAACCAACTGGGTTGTAAGCAAAATTTCAAAAACATTGTTTGCAGTGGTTTATGTCTGTGCTGCTTATATAATTACCGGGCAATTCGTGGTTAGCGCTTTTGATATGGTATTGCTGCTGTTCATTATTGATTTTGTTACACTGACATTATCAACCGACATTGTCAGCTGGTCAAAAAAGCCTGAAAGCTGGAAAATGAAGCCATTGGCAAAAAGGGGTTTTATTTTAGGATTATTGTTGATTATAGAGGCACTGGGATGGTTATTTATTGGCAAGAAATATTTTAACCTTATTGATATTGGTCAGCTGCATTCTTTTGGATTCGCTTCCCTGTTTTTTGCCAGTATCTTAAATATTTTTGATGTCAGGACACCCACAAGATTTTATAAACAGGCTATTGGCAAAAATCTGCTATGGGCAATAGTAGCCGATATTGTATTTGCATGTATCATTTTATCAATGGGTTTGCCGGGTTTAAACAACTTGCCACTAATTGTTACAGGAAGTAGCTTATTATATTTTGCCTTTTGCAGCTTAATTATAAATGACTGGATAAAAGTAAAAGTGAATTAATGAGTCATTCCTCAATCCATTCTCTTAGTTTGGGAAAAACTAATTTTTATACTTATAAAAGTATTTTCCGGTAATTAGCAATCCTCCAAAAACGAAAACTGCAAATACCAGACTGCTTACAGCGAGTTGCATCCCACCTGAGAGAATATGACCACTTGTACAACCTCCGGCCATTCTTGCGCCAAAAATCAGGATAAATCCACCGATAAAAGACCAGATGATCCGCTTTGCAGCTGAATTACCTTTATACTTTTCCCAGTTACTATGAATTAAAGTGATTTTAAATTCTTTTCTGAAAAGTGAAATTACTATACCTGAGATAAATGCACCAGTTAAAAACAATACTTCCCATTTGCCGGGTCCCTGAACTTTTGGAAAGTAACTGTTGTTTGTAGTTCCTGTTATCAGGTCGGCCACATAAGGATAAGCAGTAGAAGCGCCAATTATGCGATTGGTCCCAACTGAGAGAAACACAACAGCATTTAAAAGAGCCAGACCAATTCCTGAATATAGCCACTTCATGTTGTTAGCTTTCTCTTTCTTATTAAGCCAAAAAGCTGACCAGACAAACGACGCACCAATGATTATATCAACCAGGTAGAAAACAAAATGATGCTGACCAAGGAGAGTGTATAAAGAAAAACTTCCAAGATCGGGACCTAAAATATTTTGCATAGATGGTAGTAATATTGTGTAAACAAAACCACCAAACAAGGCGCCCGCTATTCCAAATAACGCATCAATTGAACCTTCACCGAGTGAAATAGCCAGTGTACCCGGGCAGTACCCTAAAATTGCCATTCCCGCACCGAAAACAATCCCGCCTATGGCAATTCCTCCTAAGAGAAATGGTTTTATATGATAAGTAGCAAAACCCAGCCCAATTTCAATAGCTATTATTATTGCGCCGACACCTATTGCAACTGCTATGGCTTTTGCAACTGCATAATTTTCGAGTGTTGCCATACCGCTTATTACATTATACCGGTTCAGCTTTGCATATTGCAGAATTGCACCGAACAAAAACCCCAGGACTAAAATAATAGTGCTCATAAAACTTATTTTTAAGAATTGTAAAGGTAAAGTTATTCGATTTTTATTTCGACAGTATAACTATATGATTTGTTAATGGGTGATTTGATATTTCTTTAACGATTTTTAAGCCGGATTTATTAGCCAGATGATAAGTTCCTCCGTTAGCCATATAACTTTTTATTTTGCCATTTTAATATGTTGTAAAAGGAACTCTTTATTTTTTATTCCCACAAAACGGTTAATTTCTCTGCCATTTTTAAAAAGAATCATTGTCGGAATATTTCTCACCTGGAACTTTGGTGCAAGCGATTGATATTGTTCAATATTTACTTTTCCAACATGAGAATTGCCATTCAATTCGGTGGCCAATTCATTTAAAACCGGAGCCATCATACGGCAGGGTGAGCACCAGCTTGCCCAGAAATCTACAAGCACAAGCCTGTTTTTTGTCTGATACTGGAAATTTTTATCAGTTAATGTAAGTATCATTTCATTATCGGCAACAACTGGAATGTTCTTCATCTTAACTCGGGCCAGGATATACATGGTTCCAAGAAAAGCAATTATAATAACTGCTATGATCATTGTAGTATGCATTCTATGTGGTTATTATTTGTTTTTGTTTTATTTTCAGTTCGTTTAAATAGTCAGAAACAGCAAGAGCCGCAACTGTTCCATCGCCAACAGCTGTAGTCACCTGCCTGAATCTTTTGGCAGTGCTATCGCCTGCAGCATAAACACCTTCAATATTGGTCGACATATCTCCCTTTACCAGAATCTCACCCCATTTATTCATATCAACTTTCCCCTTTAAAAATTCGGTATTAGGAAGGTATCCTATAAATATAAATGTCCCATCTGTCTTGAAATTATGTGTTTCACCCGATATGAGATTTTTTATATCAACACTTTCAAGGTTTTCGTTGCCATGAAAGGCGGTTATTGCTGATTCCATTATAAAGCTTATTTTCGGATTATTAGCTGCCTCTTCGACTGCATGCTCAAAAGCCTGAAAATGGTCGAACTGATGGACAATGGTAACCTTGCTTGCATATTTTGTTAATGAGACAGCCTCTTCGAGGGCTGAATTGCCGCCTCCGACTACTACTATTTCTTTGTCAGTAAAGAAATCCCCGTCACACGTGGCACAATAGGAAATTCCTTTCCCTTTAAAATTATCTTCACCAGCGACACCCAACGTGCGAGGCCTGCCACCCGGAGTAAGAATTATACTATGAGCAGTATAAGTATTTCCATCTGATAATGAGACACTCTTTAATTCACTCTCTGGTTCAATGGCAAAAACAGATGTGTTTGATTTAATGTGACATCCGAAAGCTTTGGCCTGTTTCTTCATGATGCTTGCAAGCTGATAACCGCTGATACTTTCAACCCCGGGATAGTTGGCTATCTCGTGAGTCAGAACCATCTGACCACCAACAGTACCTTCGTCAACGATAAGTGTTTTCAATCTTGCACGGGAGAGGTAAATGCCTGCCGTAAGACCTGCAGGTCCTGCACCTAAAATTATTGCATCGTAATGATTATTTGGTTCCATATACTTATGCAGTTACCGAAGCAGAAAATTCTTTATTCAATATTGCTTTTACCTGATCTTTTGTCTGAATGCTTGAAGTTGCTTTTACTACCTTGCCGTTTCTGTAGTAAATTGTAAAAGGAATTCCCATAAAGCCTCGAACTTCAGGGATTGACCTGATTACACTTGATTCAGGATTATCAAACTCCATATCAAAGAACTTCACATGCTTATATTCATCCTCAAGTTCTTCGGCTATACCGTAAACAGGAATACACATTGGGCCCATACGTCCGCAGATGACCATTACATTTTCATTTTCACTGATTGCTTTTTTATGATCAGCAGCTGATTCGAGGTGTTTTAGGTTTGTGTACAACATTGCTTTTTGATTTTAAATTTACTCTGCAAAAATACTGTCGAATCCGACATAAATAAAGAAAATGAGCCTATTGGGAGACAACTTGCGGGTTGATTCATAACAACTTTTTTATTGAGGTGAAACGTAAATCAAAACAGGCAGGATGAAATTCCTTTTTAGTAGCTTTGCTCTGAAATTAAAGAAACTGTATATGGAAACCTGCATCTCTCTGTATAATGAAGCAGATAAGCAAATATTGAAAATTGCGGAAGATTCATTATCAAAAGCACCGGTTACGCCATTAATTGTAAAAGACCGGAAACTGAATCATCATACGGTGGATCTGTTAAGATAGATTACCCGTTTGCGCTTATAAGCAATAAGGATTTCTTATTGGCTATTTCAACTTTTTTCCCGGCAAGCTTTATTATCCCGTCTTTTTCAAACTCGGTTAATACACGACTGATGCTTTCCCTGCTGGAGTCAACAAGATTCCCCAGGTCTTCCTGGGTAAGCGGAATCCTGAATATGTCGGAGTTATAAATTCGTTCTGACAACTCAAGCAAAACATCCGCTATTTTCCCTCTTATTTGTTTTTGTGTACGATTGGCACATCTGTAAAACACTTCAAGTTCATTCCTGCATAATTCCAGCATTATTTCATACGAGAAATCACTATTTGCTTTAAGCAATGATCGAAATGCGGTGATATCAATAAAACAGACCTCCGCAGGTTCAATGACTGTAACCGAGTATTGATTGATTTTATCTCCAAAAGTTGTAGGTAATCCCAGGTAACTGGGAGCCTTTACTATTCGGACAATCTGCTCGTGGTAAGGACCCGCAATATGTACCTTGGCCAGTCCGCTTCTTAAATAGGCCACGTTAGTGGAAAAAGTCCCCTGTCTGATTAAAGAGTCTCCCTTCCTGAATTTCACCAGAGCGCAACTGAACGAGAGTTTTTCTATCTCCTCAGCACTCAGTTTTGAGGCAGCTTCTGATTTAATTGCACATAGTTTACAATCATTTTTCATCCTTCAAAGTTAACAAAAATGTGAGCTATATCACAAAATAGTGTAAGCAGCCTCACACCTGTTTTTATAAATCCGGCTATTTAAAAATGTTCCTTTGTGAAATTATTAACATTAAAAAATTATCGCTATGGAACCAAAAAAAATGTGCTTAGGTCTATTTTCAGGAAGCGTAGATAAACTGACCGCTGCAGGTATTATACTTGGTGGTGCAGCCGCACTTGATATGAAAGTTGATATTTATGTTTTATTGCAGGGCGCTCGTGCTTTCAGGAAAGATATTGGTGATAACCCCGATAAACTTCAGATGGCTGAAAATCCTGCTTTGAAAGAAGAATTCTTACAATCTCTGAAAAACCTTAAAGTTAAAACCTGGGTTGAATTCTTTAAAGAAGCTAAGGAAATTACAGATGTCAAAATTCACATTTGTGGCCTTGCCGGGAAAATATGGGGAGCTGAAAAGCTGGAAGATTTTATCGGTATCGCTGATGATATATGCGGTATAAGCGCATATATAACCGGGGCAGAGGAAGCCGATGTCAATTTATTTATTTAGGTAAAAAATCAGTAATGCCCGAAATATTAAAAAAAGAAGAGGATATAAGCTTACAGTTAAGTACATTCCGAAAACAGATTAAAGCTTTAGAGGGAAAGATCAGCCTTCTTGAAAATTCAAGGAAGGATCAATTATCAATAGCCATTGTATCGGGAGATATGGATAAAATTCTGGCAGCCATGGTTATTTCACTGGCAGCTGCTGCAATGGATACAAGGGTAAAACTTTTTTTCTCATTCTGGTCTCTTTCAGCGCTTAGAGACAGAAATAAGAAAGCAGCGGGGAAAAACTTTATTTCTAAAATGTTTGGGATAATGTTACCGCGTGGAAAAGGCAAACTGAAGTTATCAAAAATGAATATGGCCGGCATGGGCTCCATGATGATTAAGTCGCTTATGAAAAAGCAAGGGGTCATGTCTCTTGAACAGATGTTCGGACAGGCTGCAGAATTAGGCATTGAAATTACAGTTTGTGAGATGTCGATGAACCTTATGGGTTTCAAGAAAGAAGAGATGATCGATTATCCGGATTTAAGGTACGCAGGGGCAGCAACATTTGTTGCTGATGCGGGTGAAAGCAGCATACAATTGTTTATTTAAATTTTTTCAATCACAATTTAATTTTAAAAAAATGACACAAGAAGAATTAATAAGCCTACACGTTACAAAAGCAGTCGATGCAAGAGGTACTGCATGTCCGGGTCCGTTGCTGGAAGCTAAAAAAGCAATTGGTACAATTAAATCGGGCGACATAATGGAAGTTTTGTCCGCCGATGAAGGAACTAAAGTTGATATACCGAAATGGTGCGCAAAACAAGGTCATGAATATCTTGGCACAATTGAAGGTAGCGGCTATTTCAGAATTTTTATGAAGAAACATTAAGTGTAGGAAATGGCTGATATCGGCAAAAAAACTGCAAGGATACTGGTATTCTCTACTGAAAAGATTTCTGATCCGGCTATTGATATGGCCGGATTACTTAAATTGCATTACCCTCCTACGGTTTATACAATTTCAATTCCCTGTTCAAGCGGAGTAAAAACAAGATGGATTTTGCGTGCTTTTGAAAAAGGATTTGACGGGGTTTTTATTGCTGCTGACGGAAGTGATTGTCCTTATGGCGAATCATGTACTGAAAAAACAGGAAAGATTATAAGTCGAACTCAGGAACAGATGAAAAAACTTGATATTGAACCGGCTCGTCTCCGGATGGCTGCAATTTGCTCTGTATGCAGTGATTCCTTTGTAAAACAGATGAAAAGTTTTAATGAATATTTACTCAAAAATTCAAACATTTAATTATGCATGGGAAAATAATGAATGCCTCTTTTGATGCACTTGTTATTGGTGGCGGAATTGCCGGTGGAGAAGCAGCATTAAATTTAGCCAATAACGGATTTAAGGTATTAATAGTTGAGAAAGATCTTTCCATTGGCGGTAAGATGATTTTGCTTAGCAAAGTATTCCCTACCCTCGATTGTTCAGCATGCATAACCACGCCAAAGGTATCAGAGATCTCAAGGCACCCAGGTATAACAATTTTCACAGGCAGTGAAGTAAAATCTATCAGCAGGAAATCTGAAACCAGCTTCGAAGCAGTGGTGATAAAGACGCCCAGGTATGTTATTGGTGAAGACTGTACCGGCTGCCAGTTATGCGAACAGGCATGTCCGGTTCTTGTTCATGACCAGTTCCAGTATAACCTCGTCGGACGTAAAGCGGCATATATTCCTTTCAGCATTGCAAGCCCAAGAGTGGCTGCTATAGATATTGAAAACTGTACGTTGTGCGGAGCTTGCGAAAAAGTTTGTCCGACAAAATGTATTGATTTTACCCAGGAGGAAGAGGAATATTGTATTGATGTTAAGACTGTAATAATAGCCACAGGATTTAATCTTTTTGATCCTTTGAAAATACCACGCTATGGCTACGGAACTTATAAAAATATTATTACATCAATGCAAATGGAGAGACAACTGGCCCCTACACGGCCATTTAATACAATTCTCAGGCCCGGAGACGGAAAAGTTCCAGACAGAATTGCTTATGTTCTTTGTACAGGATCAAGGGATATGACGGTTGGTAATCCGATCTGCTCACAGATCTGTTGCATGTATTCAATAAAACAGGCTCAGTTGCTCATGGGAGCTCTGCCAATGGCCGATGTAACTATTTATTACATTAACATCAGGTCATTTGGTAAGGGGTTTGAAGAATTCTATGACCAGGCAAAAGGAATGGGAGTAAACTTTGTAAAGGGCAAAATCGGAAAAATCACAGAAAATGAGAACGGCAACCTGAATCTGCGTTACGAAGATATTAATGAAAATGTCGTCAGGGAATCTGAACACGACCTTGTAGTACTTTCGGTTGGCGTACTTCCAAATACCGATAGTAAAGCTCTTTTTCATGATGGAGATCTGAAACTCGATCCTTTCAGTTTTGTTGACCAGGCCGATCCTCTGGCAAGTCCGTCAAAAACAAGCATCGATGGAGTTTTTGTTGCAGGTACAGCTACCGGTCCAATGGATATTCCTGATTCAATTCTCTCAGCAGGTGCTTCATCCGCAGAAGCAATAAGTTATCTAAACCGCAGATTATGAACAAAAAAATAGGTGTATATATATGCCATTGCGGCGGAAATATCTCCGATTATGTTGATGTAGAAAAGGTCAAAGAATCAATTGAAACTGATGAGGGCGTTTTCCTTGCAAAGACCACCATGTTCGCGTGTGGTGATGCCAATCAGAAGGAGATGGTTGATGATATAAAGAAAAATGAACTCGACGGGGTGGTGGTTGCTTCATGCTCTCCAAAATTACACCTGTTAACTTTCAGGGCAGTGACAGAAAGAGCCGGCCTGAACAAATACAACTATGTTCATGCAAATATCAGGGAACAGGCCTCATGGGCTCATTCCGACGATAAACCCGGAGCAACTGAAACAGCGATCCATCTGGTAAAAGCCGCGATTGCCAAAGTACGACTCGCCGAACCTCTTTATCCGTTTATAATAAATTCCAAAAAAGCTGTTGCCGTTATAGGCGGGGGAATAGCAGGATTGAGAGCAGCCATTGAACTGGCCGACATGGGATGTCCGGTAACAATTATTGAAAGAGAACATTTTGTAGGCGGAAGAGTCGCTCAGTGGGATGTCCTCTTTACTACCAATGAAACAGGCAAGGAGGTGGTAACCAAACTCTATAATGAAGTTATAAGACATGATAATATCAAGTTGCTCACAGGTGCCGAAGTAATCTCCAATACAGGCAGTATCGGAGATTTCACAATGAAAATAAAGGTAACACCACGATATATAAAAGAGAAATGCAATGAAGGCCATTTGTTAAAAGCCATTGCTGTCTGTCCTGTCGATGTACCCGATGAATTTAACTTCAACATTACCGGCAGGAAAGCAATTTATCATAATTTCCCGAGTGAATACCCGCAGACCCCCGTTATCGATATAAAAAACTGTACCCGTTGTGGCGAATGCGAAAAGATCTGCCCAAGCGTTGATTTCTCACAGAAAGAAGAGATACTTGAAATTAATGTCGGCTCCGTATTAATGGCCACCGGATTCGATTCATATACTCCTGCTGATGGTGAATTCGGATATAACCAGTTTGAAAATGTCATAACTCTGCCTCAATTCAAACGGATTATTGATCTGAATGACAAAAAATTAATATTCAGAGGGAAAGAAATTAATAAAATTGCATACATCTACTGCGTCGGAAGCCGCCAGATTGATGGTGAAAATAAATATTGCTCGCGGTATTGTTGTACTTCAGTTATTTACGCGGCTATGCAGGCTAAGCATAAATTTAATGAAATTAATAACTACCATTTTAACCGCGGGATAAGAACCTACGGTAAACAAGAAGTATTATATGCAGAATCCCTTAAGGGAGGCGATATTTACCTTCAATCTTATGAAGATGCTCCTCCTACAGTTGAACAACACAATGATAAAATAACCATCAGGATAAATGATATTCTGACCGCCAAAAAAGAAATGTCAGTGGAAGCTGACCTGGTTGTACTCGTAACAGGAATGGTACCCAGGGCGGATAATTCAGTGGCTTCACTATTTAAGCTTCCCAAAGGACGTGATAAGTTTTTTAATGAGATCCATATGAAGTTGCGTCCTGTGGAAACGGTGATTGACGGGATAACTATTTGCGGGGCATGCCAGGGACCAAAAAATATTATGGAATCAGTGAATTCTGCTCTTTCTGCCGCTATAAAATCGTTTTCTTATGTCAGCAAGGGAGAACTTGAGCTCGAACCAATCATTGCAAAAATAGATAAGGATCTGTGTACCTGGAGCGGAACTTGTGCAGAAGCCTGTCCTTTCGATGCCATAAAAATGGTAAAAGACGAGAAAAAAGATGTTGCGGCGATAAATAATTCGGTATGCAAAGGATGTGGCATGTGCTTACCGGTATGTCCTTCCAATGCTATAAACTTAATCGCCTATTCAGATAATGAAATTGAAAGTATGATAGATGCGCTGGCGGGATAGTATTTACAATATCCTTTGTGCCCCTTAGTGAAGACCTTAGTGTTCCTTTGTGGTAAAAAATAAATCATTTAAACACAAAGGGCCACAAAGTAAAACACAAAGTAACACAAAGGAAAAACAACAAATGATTTTAAACCAGAATATTATGGAAATCGAAAAAGGAAAAACATATAAATACCTCAGGGAAAAAAGAGAAGTATCTCAGGCTGCAAAGGATAACCTGAAACAATTCATAAAGATTAAAAAATCAATTCTTGATGCACTTCAGGAAAGCGATTTGACTATTGAACAATTAACACAAAAGCTTAATATGCCTGCAAATGAGGTAGTTTATTACCTGATGTCACTTGTAAAATATGGCTTTGTTCAAACTGGAGCAGTTGATGATATGGATGCATATTTTTCTTACAAACTAAAAAAATAATGGCCGCGATTAATCCTGAATTCGGAAAAGAATTAAAAAATTACGGGGCATTCGATTTTAACGCATGCTATAACTGCGGAAACTGTACTGCCGTCTGCTCATTATCAACAGAAGAAGATTCTTTCCCCAGAGAAATGGTACGGTTCAGTGTATTAGGACTGGAAGATGATATCAGGTCTTCGCTCAAACCATGGTTATGCTATTATTGCGGTGAATGCAGCACACATTGCCCTCAGGAAGCAAATCCAGGCGAATTAATGATGTCGCTGAGGAGATGGCTGACAACGGAATATGACTGGACCAAACTATCAGGCTTACTATACAGGTCGCTGCCTCTGACCATAATAGGTTTTATTATTGCAGCTATAGGCGTCTTAATATTCAGTGCCCTGGAAAAATTCAATCTCCAGTCTATCATGCATAAAGGTCATATTTTTGAAATAATAGCCATTGCTGCTGTTTTTGGATTTATCCTGCTGCCAAATATTATTAGAATGTGGTGGCTGATTATCCTTAAACCTAAAATTAAGGTTCCGGTTATTAAGTATCTTACCGGATTCGGCGACTTAATTGTTCATATGTTTACACAAAAAAGATCTTTAGGATGTGATGATAATCAGTTAAGATGGTTTGAACACTTCATTATCGTAATAGGGTATCTTGGACTTTTGTTTACTACCGTTTTCCTGGACTGGTTTTCAAACGATAGCCTGTTCGTTATTGTGCTTGGATATGCAATGAGCATAATAATATTTATAGTTACTATTGATTTCATGTCGGACCGTATTAAAAAACAGAAAGAGATGAGCAAGTTTTCTCAGCCCTCCGACTGGATGTTTGTTGTCTGGTTGTTTTTAATGGGACTGACTGCTTTCATTGTTCGTCTTTTCATTGATACAGGCCTGATCGAAAAAAACATATGGCTATACCTCTTCCATCTGACAATTCTTGTTCAATGGGCATTAATAATTGTTCCTTTTGGAAAGTGGACTCACTTTTTGTATCGGTCATTTGCCATGTATTTTGCAAAAATAAAAAGCTGATGATTTCCGATTACCGCTGCTTCTTTTGTTTCGTCAGTGCATTTGAGAAATTGCTTGAAAAAGAGAATATCTCCGATGAAGCAAAATCCTCTTTCACGCATGATATGCTCAGCTTGTATCAGAAAAATCGAGACAAATTAATCTCTCCTGAATTTGCCAGAGAGCTTCATATACTGTTACGAGGCTATACTCATAATCAAGATCCTTACAAGGAAGCGAAAAAGAAATTTAACGACCTCGCTTTAAAAATGTGGCCCGAGCTTAATAAGTTGATTTTGAGATCTAAAGACCCGTACGATACTGCTTTAAGGCTAGCTATAGCGGGTAACATCATCGATTTTGCAGCAAATGACAAATTCAATTTACAGGAGACCATTGACAGGGTGCTGATATCAGAATTTGCAACTGACCATTCAACAGAACTGAAAAGAAGACTTGAAAAGGCAAGAACCGTTTTATATCTGGGTGATAATGCAGGAGAGATAGTTTTCGACAAACTCTTCATCAAAACCATTAAACATCCTGAGGTGATTTATGTGGTAAGAGGGGCTCCTATAATTAACGATGCTACGATTGAAGATGCTGATTATATCGGTATGAAAGAGATTGCAGAAGTAATAACAAGTGGTTATGATGCCCCTTCCACAATCATTGATAAATCGAGTGAGCAGTTAAGGGAATATTTTAAAAAGGCTGACATTATCATTTCCAAAGGACAGGGAAACCTTGAAGGGCTGCTTCTCTTAAACGATGACCGTGTGTTTTTCCTTTTAATGGTCAAATGTGATGTTATTGCTGAAACGCTTAAGGTCAAAAACGGGAGTTTTGTTGTTTACAATGCTTTCATATAAATAATTATATGATGCTATATTATTTGAAAATTATTACTAGACAATCAGTAGGAACAATGAAAGATTTGTACAAAGAACTCGAGAAGGATCTCCGCTACCTTGAAGGTTTGAAATCCTGTTTAAACTGCGGTGTTTGTACTGCAATCTGTCCTGCAGCCGATGTGAGCGATTATGACCCCCGCATGGTAGTAGATACAGTGCAGAGAAGAGATGAAGCAGAGCTTGAAAAACTTCTTAAAAGCGATACTATATGGAGGTGTGGTGAATGTCTGTCATGCAAAACCAGGTGTCCGAGAGGAAATGTTCCCGGTTACATTATACAGGCATTACGTGCTCTGTCAATAGATACGGGTATGTTTATGGAAAGTGCGCAGGGCAGGAAACAACTCGCAGTCAAAAGGACAATTGGGGACCATATACTTAAGTACGGATACTGCGTATATATCGATGAAGTTGATAATGATATGTACCCTGAACAGGGACCTGTATGGAAGTGGTTGAGAGAGAACAGGGAATCGATGTTAGAACGACTTGGAACGAGCTATGAAAAAAACAAATCCGGAACACTTCGCATCACATCACAGGAATCGCTTGACGACCTGAATAAAATATTCGATGAGACAGGCGGTACCAGGCGGTTGGAAAAGATCGAAAAAGATTCCTCTGAAAAAGCAAAAGAACTAAAAATCGATTTTAAAGGAGGGAAAGATGATTATTTTAACTATCTGTATAATGAATAATTATTTTAACTGCTTCATTATTAAATAAATTGGATGATGAAGACAAGAAAAAATGAAATATGGTCCGCATATCAGAAAGACATAGCTGATGATCATTATTATTTTGCCAGAAGCTGTATAAGGCAGAACTTTTTCCCGGCAGCGGAAAATTTATATATTGATATCCTTCGTAATGTCCTTGGAAAAGACATTTACGACGATGCCCGGCAAACTACCTGTACAGGAATTGCTTATCATTCGGGACTTATTCCTCTTGAGACAACCATGACTGTAATTGCCCGTCAGTTTGCCCTGATGAATGAAGCCGGATATGAAAATTTTGTTGCCTCTTGTGTTACCTCCTTTGGGCTCTATATTGAAACGCTGGATACATGGAAGCATTTCCCCGAAACAGAACAAAAAACGCGTGAAGCATTAAAACGTGCTACAGGGATGACCTTTTCAATACCAAAAAACATTGTACATGCCAGCGATGTTATCTATAAGTTTCGCAAAGAGATAGGTGAAAAAATAGCCTTGCAATTGAAAAATAAAAGTACCGGAGAACCTCTTAGAATTGTCGATCATATAGGTTGTCATTATGCCAAGATATTTCCACAGGAAGGTATTGGAGGTGCTGAATATCCGTATGTACTTGCAGGATTAATAGATGAATGGGGAGGTCACCAGGTTGACTATCCTGAACGGCGTCATTGTTGCGGTTTCGGCTTCAGACAATATCTGCTTAAATCAAACAGATCTTACTCTGTAACTAACTCAAAAAAGAAACTCGATTCGATGCTCCCTTATAAACCGGATCTGATCATAGCCAACTGCCCGGGTTGTACTTATTTCCTCGACCGCTGGCAATATGTAATTGCCGAAATGGAAGGCAAAACTTATGGCGAAAATGGATACGGTATTCCGGCATTGACTTATGAAGAACTTGCAGGACTTCTTTTAGGGTACGATCCATGGGATATAGGTTTGCAAACTCATCAGGTAAGTGTTGAGCCTATACTTGATAAGCTGGGAATAATTTACGATCCCGAAAAAAAATATAAGGGACGAAACGGAGAGGATATAGGTAAACCGGAAAAACCGGAAGTCCTAAGATGCTGCTAATAAAAATATTACCATCATTTTAAACTTATTTAATACTTGAATTATAAGACTAACAGAATATAAGTAACAATAAATGCTGCTGCAATCTTTGAAACAAAGCTGCTGCAGAATATGATACAGATTTTAATATCAGCAAAAACAGATAAAATTTTAAATAGAAATTAATTATGAGTCAATTATTTGAAAAAATCCCTATGGATGGAGTTAAAAACATTATTGTTGTAGCATCGGGAAAAGGTGGAGTAGGCAAATCAACTGTAGCTGCAAACCTGGCAATCGCTTTTGCACGTGACGGCTATAAAACGGCTTTGGTGGATGCGGATATCTATGGTCCGTCAATACCGAGAATGTTCGGCATTGAGGATGCTAAACCCGATGTAACATCGTTTGGAGAGAAGGATATTATGTTCCCGATTGAAAAGTTTGGAGTCAGTATTATGTCAATAGGTTTTTTTATTGACCGAAGCCAGTCGCTTATCTGGCGCGGACCAATGGCTGCAAATGCAGTGACACAACTCTTTGAAAACACTCAATGGGGTGATATTGATTATATGTTTGTTGACTTTCCTCCAGGGACCGGTGATATCCAGTTGACAACCCTTCAGAAACTGAATCTGACAGGAGCAATTATAGTGACTACTCCACAGGAGATAGCGCTTAATGATGCACGAAAAGCTACTTCAATGTTTACTAATCCCGATCTTAAAATTCCTGTTCTGGGGATCATTGAAAACATGTCGTGGTTTACACCCGAGCAACATCCTGGTGAAAAATATTATATTTTCGGGAAAGGCGGCGGTCACAAATTAGCAGTTGAGTTTGATACCTGGCTACTGGGTCAGATTCCGTTAGTAATGGAAGTAGGAGAAGCTGCTGAAAAGGGACTAAGCATCTTCAGTCAAACTGACAAACAAGTCGTAAAAGCATTTGAAAAGATTGCGGAACATATAACCTCAAAATCCGAAGCTAAATCCTGAATAATGTAAATCTTACTTAATCATAAAAACTTAATGAACGAATTTGATTTAAAAGCAGCCGGATGGGACCAGAATCCCATTGTTTGGGATAGGGCAGAAGCCATTGCAAATGAAATTAAAAGGCTTATTCCTTTAAATAAGCAAATGACTGCACTGGAATTTGGTGCAGGTACCGGAGTTACCAGTTTTATCCTGAAAGATTCT
>Ga0182011_10001293_pt1 | contig 22041 bp, 18 predicted proteins | sample 711E1DmetaG_FD_120481 | JGI IMG/M metagenome (GOLD analysis project Ga0182011, IMG submission 120481) | Permafrost microbial communities from Stordalen Mire, Sweden - 711E1D metaG | ecosystem: Environmental > Terrestrial > Soil > Wetlands > Permafrost | place: Sweden: Stordalen | collected... | reverse complement strand
CCTTTGCCGGGGAAGATTGTCTTTCAAACTGCCCGTAATCCAGGTAATCGTGGGAGAGCCGGTCCTGCATACCCCCGCCGATCTCCTGGAATGGGGCAGAAACCGCATCGTTACCGGCTGCAGGTGGAATCAGGTTATCTAAGCGGCCGATGTCCTCCAACCCGCCCGGCCGTGTATCGACTGCCTGCACCGGTCCGATCATGGTGAGCGGGGGCGGGGCGACTCGCAGTACCGGCGGAGAGTTATGGGAAACCTCCATGGGTATGCCTGCCTGCCCTGAACGCGAGAGCAGGAAATCCACAAAGTCCTCAGTTTCCTTTCGCTGTTCGGGAGATAGCCGGTCCAGCTTGCTTTCCAGGGATTCCATGGGGTGCACCTGTTCTTTTCAGTACTCATATGTCTCTCGTGCAGGGTATATAAAAAAATCAGTTCCGGGCTGTTTATTCCCACCGGTGCTGGTACCCGCGTTTTTCCAGCGGGATACCATCCACAAGGGCCTTTTTTTCCGGAATAACCGTCCCGATCACGGTTGCCGGAACACCCGGGACCGGATATCGCTCCGGTGCGATGGTGAAGATCAGTTCATAGTCCCCGCCACCGTAGAGGGCCAGCTCGCGTGCCTGGGCTTTTGGGATACCGGCCGGAAGCGGCAGTTTTGCTGAATCGATCGCAAAACCGCAGTCGTTCACGCTCATCAGATCATAGAGAGAGAGGGCGATCCCGTCACTGTCATCCATCATCGCGCTTACCCCGGCCCTCCCGAGGAGTTGTCCCTCCTCTACCCGGGGCTGCGGCTCGAAGAGCGCCTTCTCGAACTGGTAATAGCCATCGAGCCATGCCTGTGCCTGCCCGGGAATCCCGGTGATACAGACCAGATCGTCCGGCCAGACACCGGTCCTCCTGATGATATCCCGCCTGCTGACGAGGCCAAGGCCGGTGGTAACGACCGTAAGCTCGTTGTGGTGGTCGATATCGCCGCCAATGATCTCTGCACCGAATTTCGTGCAGCAGTCTTTTGCACCCTGCATAACCCCTTCAAGGCTCTTCCAGTCATCCAGTCCGACCGCGATGAGCAGGTATTTTGGTGCCGCACCCATGCTTGCGATATCCGAGAGGGTGACCGCGGCACTCATCCAGCCGGCCTGCCAGTCGGTCATCCCCTCAACGAAATCCGTGGAGCGGTGAAGCATATCAGTCGTCACTACCATCACCTGATCCCCGCAGGGGAGTTCCGCACAGTCATCAAGGCACTTATCCCTTCCCACAACCCCCATTACCACCTTCAGAAGCTCCCGGTCATCCACCCTTCCGCACCTCCTTACCCCGTTCGCTCTTGTACTCCTTGAAGATGTGCTCAATCAGCTCGGATTTCTTCTCCCGTTCATGTTTCTCCTGCTGGCCCTGCCAGTCCCGGAGGGCTGACTCAAGGGTTTCCTTTGCGGCAAGTCCCTGCGTTCCCCGGACCTGGACGCCGGCCTGCGCATCAGAAAGCAGGGGAACGCCGGCCTCCCGGAACAACGGCAGCATCTGGGGGTCGCTTGCAGCAAGAGCGCCGGATGCAGCAATCACTGCCTTCACCCGCATGTCCGCAAGGTCCCTGACGATGTTCCGCCCCCAGCTGTCAGTCCGGTTCACGAATATAATGTCCCCCTCGTCGATCCCCACGTCCTCTGCCAGCCGCCGGAGACCGTCCTTTGTCAGTGCGTCCATCACCTTGACCGGGACGACCTCGCCTTCCATGGACAGCTCGGCAAATTTCTTGATACGGGTTAGACGCTTCAGGATGTTCCGGTTATGTCGTTCCTCCTTATGGAGCCGTTTTTTCAGGCTCTGGATCACGGCATCGCGTTTCACAACTTCCAAGTCCTTTGCGTGCTCAGCATCGCGGGTGGTCTGGATCTTGCGGATGCGGGCCTGGAGGCGGTGGATGTCATACTCCTTTCCCTTGACTTCTTCCTGCAGCTCAGAGACATACGTGCGGAGACGCTTTACCATCCCGTCGAGCACCCGCACCCGTTCATCGTGCCTGCCGCTGTCCGTCGGCACGGACGCAGTCTCAGCCGCTTCCGGTTCCCGTACCGGCACCTTCATCTCCCCGAGGACCGAATCAAGGGACTGGCCCCTGATGACCCGGGCGCGGACCTCGTCGAGATCATGTCCCGGCGGGATGCGTTTTATGAGGTTCTGGAACTTTTGACGGTACTGGCGGTACGCGTCCAGTGCTGCCGAGAGGGCGTCGCGTTCATGGTCGTTGGCGTACTCGAACGGTGCGGTATGCTCTACTTTTGTGTCCACGCTGACATCCTGTTTTGGCACGAACGCGATCGCAGAGAACGCCCGGCGGATCTTCTCTACGGAATACGGCATCTCCTGCACGTCAGTTGCAATGACGAGGGGCTTTCCCACCTTGTAGAGGGACTCAATCACGTCCGACATGGTCATCTGCCGGGAACTTGCAAGGTGGAGCAGGTTGCCGTCGAGGTCAAGTGCGGCGACGGCTGTTGTCGTGCCGGGATCGATCCCGACGATCAGGTACCGGGGTTTGATCGAAAGCGGCCGGAACTGTATGCGTTCGAGCCGTTTCCCGTGGATCCGCACCTGCACATCGGCACGCCGGTAGGTCGGCACCGGTACCTGGTCACGGGTTGCGAAGACCCGGAACGCCACCCGGCTGCACCCGCCGAATGCCCGGGTCTCCTTCTTCTCGTACCGGAGGCCTGCCGCCACAAGAGCCATATCGATCTCGCGGCCCTTCAGCTGCACGGCACCATGCATCTTCCGCACGTACCGGTTCTGGCTCCACCCGCCTTTCCCCGGTGATCGGTGGCGGCTCACCACAACCTCGCTCTCATTCTCGAAGGCGATCACCTCGGCACCGGCACCGAGCGATGCCACCTGTGCCGTGGTGCGGGCTTCGGCAAACGGGTCGAAGCGGTTGAAACTGATATTGAACCGGGCCGCGACCTTCCCGAGTGTCTCCTTGCGCTCGCCACCTGTCACCTGCACGAGGCGGGTCTGCGGGGGGAGCCCCTGCAGGAAGAAGTAGAGTTCGCGCTGGTCGGCCGCGATCTCCTGCAGGCTGTCCACAGCAAGGATGTCCGGCTGCTCGGCTGTCAGCAACCGGAAGAGACGGAACATCGAGACCTCCCCTTCGCTCTCTATAGTCCCGCCATCCATCCGGACAAGGGCGTACATGGGGCGGCGGGAACGGGACCGTACCGAGCCTTTGATGATATCGATACCAAAGACCTTCAGCCGGTCACGCATCGGATCGCATCCTTTCGGTCATAGGCTACCCGGTATTTTCTTTCAAAATAGGTAAGGATGTTGTCGATGTCCCGTTCAAGGATTGTCTGTGCATTCTGGTGGCTGGTCTCCATCCACTGGGGCCAGTCGATGAGGACGCATTTTTCGTCTTCCATGAGGATATTGTACTCGGAGAGGTCGGCGTGGATAATGCCGGCACGCCAGGCCTTCTGCACATTCACCAGGATCTCGTCAAGAACCTCGCCAGGTGCATCGAGCCGGCACCGGTTCAGGTTATGGCCGCTGACAAGGGACATGACGACGGTATGCCGGTTCTGGTCGATCGGCAGAGGCACACTGACTGCAGGGTGCAGGGTTGTAAGCGCGAGGTACTCCCGTTCCGCAGACTTCTTCGATGCGATCAGCCACGGACAGTGCCCGTCATCGGGCATGTACTCGCGATTCAGCCGGGCTGAAGAAAACGAGCGCCCGCCGACCCGGTGGAACTTGATCGCGACCGGCCCAAGACCGAGTGCATCGTAGACCACGGACTCCTTGCCCTCGCCGATCTGGGTCCCGAGAGCCGAGATAGTGCCTTTCCGTGTCAGGGTGGCAAGCGCAAGGGTGTCATAGCCGCCGAATACCAGCGCATATCCGTCGTAGGGCACCGGGTTGAACCGCACCATCCCCCATGCGATGAGACGCGAGAGCCGGTAGTTGATCTCGGACTCCGAAAGTTTTGTCCCCTTCTTCAACATTTCCAGCGGCACCCATGAGTAGCGTTTCATCCCGCGTTCGAGCGCGAGAAGGATGGTTTTCTCGAATTTGTTCAGGGAACGTATCCGTTCCGCGGCGACGACCATAATCACCAGAGTGGTTATGTGGCAGACTATAAAATCACATCTTCGGGTGCAACACTGCCCGGGCCAGCACAACCTTAAACATCTCTTATCTGCCAGATTAAAAAAAGGATAAAATTCATGCAGTGCGATTCGTGCAGAAATGAAGCGGTCCTCTTCCAGCCCACCTCGGGCCGGCACCTGTGCGGGCGGCACCTGGTGGCGGATATCGAGGCCCGGGCAAAACGTTGCATCCGCTCGCACCACTGGTTGAAGACCGGGGACCATATTGCCGTCCTGATTTCCGGTGATAAAAAAAGCGCTGCACTCCTCCTCTTCCTGAAAAAACTGACTGCCGGCCGCCGGGATATCCGGCTGAGCGCAATGCCGGTGAGGACCGGAACAGATGGCCTCGCCACTGCCATGAGGGTTGCTGAATCGCTCCAGGTCCCCTTTATTAAGATCCCCCGGACCGATAAGAGGGAGGAGGCCACGGAAGATGACAGGGTAACAAAGCTCGCGCTGGCGTTTACGCTCGACGATATCGCGCGGGAAGTGCTGGTGCAGTTCCTCTCCGGGAATGCAGACCGGCTCGTACACCCTCCTGCAGCCGGGAGCAGCGGGGTACCCGTCATCTGCCCGTTTATCGGAGTCCCTTCAGATGAGGCTGACTGCTACTGGGACCACGAAGGAACGGAGATTGACCTTGTGCCCCGCATGCCTGCGGGGGATCCTCTTTCCCGTAATGTGGAGACCCTGTTCCGGGACTATCACCGCCGTCACCCGGCCACAGGACATGCCCTCCTGAACATTGCAGAAGAGCTCAGCAGCTGCAGGGTAGCAGAGATCGGGGCTGCCACCATCGGCCGGGACAGGTCCTTCCCTCATGGAATCATGACCGAGGTGACCGGCGATGGCGCCTAAACGGGGACGGGTCTGGCGGGCGGTCCGGAACTCGCCGGGAATGCAGATCACCCTGTATTTTATCGCATTTGCGCTGCTCATCGGAGTCTACTACTATATCTTCCTCTCATTCTACCCGATCCTTGAGCACCGGCAAATCTCGGAAGCAAATGCCCTCCTGTTCGTTGTCCAGTCCATGACAACGGTAGGAAACACCGAGCTCCCGAACTTCACCAATCCACTCACGATGCTCCTCTCCATCCAGATCATCCTGACCGGCGTCATTATGATCTTCATCGTAGTCCCGCTCCTCCTTGCCCCGTTCCTCACCACCCTTCTTGCCCCAACACCTCCGAAGAAGACCCCCCATGTCCTCCGCGGGCACACGGTTGTGTTCGGGTACGACCAGCTCACCCATTCGGTTGTCGATAGCCTGATGATCTCCGACCATGACATCGTGATTATCGAGCAGGACAAGGCCAAAGCCCTTGAGATCGCGACCCGGTATCGGCGGCGTGCCTATGTCATCTGGGGGGATTACGGGGACCCGAATACATGGTCGGCAGCGCACCTTGCAAATGCTGACTATATCGTGATCGGTAAGGATGAGCGGCAGACGGCCAGTATTGTGCTCGGCATCCGCGGCCTTGCCAAAGGTAAGATCATCTCGGTTGTGGACAAGCTCGCTTTTGCAGGATATCTCCGGTATGCCGGGGCGGATTATGTACTCTCCCCAAAGCATACGACTGGAATGATACTGGCACATAACGCCGTCCTCAACCTGGGCAGTACTGACGTCCAGGAGATCCCAGGATACGACAGGATAATAATCAGTCTTGATCATGCGGCTGAGAAGGAACTCAGACTAATCAACATCCCCGTGGTCTTCGGCTGCAAAGCGGCGTTTAAGTCTCTTGGCGATCTCGATCTCTTCGGCAGGTTCGGCATCACCGCACCCTTTCTCTGGAAGGCCGGAAAATTCATCCCGGATCCCGGTGAGGACATAGTCATCGACAACACAACGTCGCTGTTCCTCTTTGGGAGGGCCGAATCTATCGTCACTGCGATCCAAAAAGTGTTCAATAATGATGGGTGTACAGACACGCTGGCAATAATCGCGGGGTTCGGGGATGTTGGTGCAGGTGCATACCAGGAACTCCACACAGCTGGCATTCCCTGCATTGTCGTTGATTCCAAACCGCAGGGTATGGAGCAGGTAATCGGCAATGCTGAAGACGAGGAGGTCCTCAAAAAGGCGCACATCGAACGGGCGCGGTTCTGTATCGTTGCCCTGAACGAAGACGATGTGAACATCTTTACCACCCTCATGGCGCGTAACCTCAACCCGGTCATCCGCATCCTTTCCCGGGCCAATGACCCTGCATCCGTCCAGAAACTGTACCGGGCGGGGGCAGACTATGTCGCGCTCCTTCCCATGATCGGGGGCCAGACGATTGCCCGGATCGTGCTGGAAGGGTACGTGACCATCCTCCTCGACCTTCCCAATGGCGATATCGTTGTCATGAAACGCGTGACCAGAGACAACCCGGGGTCCGTTGGCTGGTATATCCGGAAGACCGGCGTCCGCATTATCGGCATCGAGAGCCCCGGCCGGTCCATTGTCGCACCCTCCCCGGACGAAGTCCTCCATTCCGGTGACGATGTTGTCGCTGTCGGGGATACCGAACAGTTGAAAAAGTTCATCCGTCAATTATAAGCCTATGCAGTGTTCGGCCGGAGATCTTGGGTGCTGGATGGGGCAGGTGGAGCAGATGATCCGGTACGCGTACTGGAACAGCGGGTGCAAAGGGATTGTCATCGGCGTGAGCGGGGGCGTGGACTCGGCTGTTGCGGCTGCGTTCTGCTGCCGGGCGCTCGGCCCGGAGAAGGTGCTCGGTCTCTCCCTCCCGTCAGCCGTGAGCAGTAAAAAGGATTGTGAGGATGCTGCAGCGCTCTGTGTAAAACTCGGCATGGAGCACCGCATCATCAGCATCGAGCCGATTCTTGCCGGCTTTATGGCCATGCCCGGGTTTACCGCATCCCCCTATCTGCTGGGCAACCTGATGGCCCGCATCCGGATGACGGTCCTGTATTACCACGCCAACCTGGACCACCGGCTTGTCTGCGGAACCTCGAACCGGAGCGAGTACATGCTCGGCTACTGTACTAAGTTCGGGGACAATGCTGCGGATATCCAGCCCATCCTCCACCTGTACAAATCGGACATATACATCATGGCAAAGGAACTCGGGATCCCGGAGCCGATCATAAAAAAGACGCCGTCCGCCGGTTTATGGGAAGGTCAGAGCGACGAAGGCGAGATCGGGCTCTCGTACGACCAGATCGATTCCGCCCTCCAGGAACTCGAAGGCAGCCACTGGCAGCCGGCAAACGCAACCGAAGAGAAGGTGTTCGCACTGGTGAAAAAGAGCGGGCACAAGCGGACGGGCGCACCTACCCTTTTAGCAACGCTTCAAAAACCGGACGATACTGCTCCGGGGAATTGAGGAACGCGAGGGCATCCCCGTTCCCGACAAGATCATACAGCGGCCCTTTGCAGATCCGCTGGGTCCCCCGCCGGCAGCTTGCCCCCAGCCTGCGGACCGGGGGAACATTTTCATAGGCCGGGTTCCTGACGCACGTACCGTCCGAGAGCTCGTACCATGCGGCACCATGCCGGACCTCGTACTCACCGTATTCGCTCTCGAAAGCCGTGGAGACGATATTTGCCATGGAGAGGGTCTGGTCCGGGGACGGGTTGATCGTGATATGGCCGTAACCCGGGGGAATGATAACAAGATCGCCTGCATCGGCCGTTATCAGCACGACATCGTCGAGCATAACGGACTGGAGCAGGTAATGCGCCGTTCCCTCAAGGACCTCGTAGATTTCCGGGAAACCCACGCCGGCTGCATTCTTCGGGTGATAGTGGCCCTTGGTCTTGACCCGCTCCCCGCAGAGGTCGCGGGGCGGGATAACCGTAATATCGTAGCGGAGCCGGTGCTCCTGAAGCCACTGCCAGTCCGCACCGGACCTCGACAGGTCACGGTACATAAAATAGAGGGGATCGCTGCACCGGCACTCCGGGTCGAACAGGACGGGGCGCATCTCTTCCACCGTCCTTTTCGCAGGTTGTGGAAGCTCCCCTTCCCACCCAAACATCACTTCTTCTTTCGCATTACAAGTAAATAATACCCGGCGCCGATGGCGATAACTGCGAGGAGGAGGATTGGGAGGAATACCGCGATCCCGGTCGGCTGCGACGAGGGGACGACACGGATATCAACCTTGAAGGTATCCGAGATCTGGCTGTTGTCCAGCGCATCCCGGAACCTGACCTCGGTGTCAAGGGCATGATCCTGAGCGGGAGCTGCACTGTCAGTATTTATGCTGAAATATGCGGTAGCGGTGTCCCCGGGTTTCAGGTCACCGAGGTAGGCGCTGTTGTCAGAACTGGTGAACGGATCCACCACGGAAAGTCGGGCCTGGGCATTATAGGCAGTCTGGGTCCCCGTATTCCGGTACTGGACTGCGATGACATTCGAGGATCCGGGAGTAACACTGATAGGGTCGGAGACGATCGCGAAGGTGAGTTTCCCGAGCACCGGAACACCGACCGTATCGGACGCAGATGTAACCATATCGCCGTCGAGGTTCTCGTAGGAGACCACAACATCTACCGGGTAGGTCTGGTTCTCAGCATCATCGGAGATCGCGACCTTGTACCGGCAGGTGACCGTCCCGTCCTGCGGGAAATCGCCGATGTAAACATTGCTGTCCGTCGGGATAACGGGGCTGTTGCCATTGCGGATGAGCCTTACCGTTGCTTTTTTCCCATCATCAAACCCGGTGTTTTTTATCGTCAGATTGAGATACCCCCCGGTCCCGACACTCAGGTTTTCCGGTACTACATCGAGGACATCTATCTTCACCGATGGCTTGATTTTTATCGTGAGCGGAAGTGTGACATTCACCCGCTGGTAGTCGGACTGCAGGACATCAGCCGCTTGCTGGCTGGATGCAGCGAGGTAGGTATACTGGAGTGCGAGCGGGAGTGTGTACTCCCCTTCCGTGGCATCGGAGGTTATCTTCGTCCCGATCCTGACGGTCGCGGTCGTCTGGCTTGCCAGGTCGCCGATATTCTGCGGACCGGTTGTCACATCAATTGGCGCATCTCCCGGTGAGAGTGCAATAGTGACCAGCTTTGCGGTCGTGGGAACATCATCCCGTGGTATGGTGCCGCTGCCCTGCCATACCTCGTATTCTGTGGAGAGATCGGGCCGGGTGACAGCTGCAGCAGGATCGCTTCCTCCTGCCCACGAGCTCTCCAACGTGTTCAATCCGCGGTTCTGCACGATAACGCTGATGACCGCGTCCTGGCCCGGAGAGAACTCGTTCGTCCCCGAGATGGCTGCCGACATCTGGGGCCCGTCACTTATCGGGTAGGTGGTCACTCCCATCACCGGTATGCTGCAGCACAGCAGAAGGGCAAGGAAGATGAGAGCACATCTGGAATAATTCATCTGGGATCACTTGTTGTTATTGTTATAACAACATTTATTATTGCATGATATAAAGTGATGTTCCAATGAAGACGCCTCCAGAGGACCCGGGCCGGCTGATTGAATGCCTTAAATCCCTTGGAATGACAAAATACGAGGCGCTCGTGTATATTGCGCTGCTGCGGGTGCCCAGCGCGACTGCAAGCGAAATCCATGAAGGGAGCAGCGTCCCGCGCGCGTCGGTCTACCCGGTGATCGACCAGCTGCTGGACAAGGACCTCGTTTCGGTCTCTCAGTCGGCTCCCAAGCGGTTTGCAGCCATCCCTCCTGACGACGCGATCACCCGGCTCCTGAGCCGTATCGAACGCGATGCCCATTCCGCCAAAAGTGCTCTGCTGGCCATCAACCGCAAGCGGATAGCCACCGAACTGGGAAGCGAGGAACTGATCTGGAACCTCTACGGGCTCGATGCCATCCGCAGGAAGCTGGTCGACCTCATCGCCGGGGCCACAGAGGATGTCCGGATAATCGCCCATCCCACCATGTTATCCGGGGAAGTAAGGGACATGCTCACGGCAATGGGCGACCAGGTGTCAATCGAAGTGGTTACCCAGTGCTGGGACGGCCCGGCAGCAGAGAACCTGAACATCTATGTAAAACAGCACCCGGATGTACCGCGGGAACTCGACAGGGCCAAGGACCTGATGGCAGGGGGCATCTGCATCATTGACGGCAGGAAGATCATGGTGATTGTCGGATCCGGTACCGCGGATGCCGTGGCATTATTTTCCGAGTCCGAAGGTTTTGTCCGCTTCTTTCTCCGGTATTACAGCCTCATCATCGACTGGGCAAAAAAGAGCGGATAAACCTGGGCCGGATTAAAAGGAGCGGATCTCTTCCATCTGCCTGATGTCCATGAGGCCTTTCATAGCCTGCGTCTGCACCCAGCGCCCGCTCTCGCGTATTGCCGCCATCGGGTTGGTGCCGCCGACTGCAGCGATCGCAACATACTGCGGGCTTACCGGGACACCAAGGAGGGGCAGGTTTGGCATCCCGACCTCAAGGATGCCGGAGTAGCTGCTGCTTGCCAGTTCGTCAAGCACAATACCGACCAGTGGTTCCGCTTCCATGTGAAACTCGCGGATATTGGCAAGCATGTTCCCGCTGCCCCTGCGCATCACATCGGTCACGGAGGTGGTCTTCTGGGAGATGAGCACCTGCAGCGGATCAATCGTGGTATGTTCATACAGGATGATGTGGGTGAAACGGATCGGTGTCCGGTTCTCGATCTCGACTACCCCGCCGCCTATCGGGTTGACCGGGATCCCGCGGCGGATCAGGAGACCGTCAAAAGTGATGCTGCACATGGTGCAGATCCCGGTGCAACCCTTCGGGATACGATACCCGGCCACGGTCTCGCCGGAAGAGAAGAATTTGACGAGCCCGCTGACACTGACGCCGGTTTTATGCGCAGCCTTAAGAATAGTGATGGCAAAATCGAGGTCATCGCTTTTTATCAGGGACAGGTTGTACACGACCTTTCCTTCTCCCGAAACGGGATCAAAGGTGACCTGCATGGCAAAATCTTCGATATTGTTGTTGACGAACTTGAGCGGCAGGGTCATGCTACTAATCTTCTGACAGCGCAATAGAAAAATTGTTCTATAAGCGTAGGGAAATTTATATATGATGGAACCTGAAATGCGGGAAAAGGCAAAGAATGCGATGCGTCTCATTCTTGAAGCGGCACGGTTCGACGTGGAGGAAGTAGATGATCCACTCGACCTTTCAGCAGTCCGTGAGGGGGTCTGCCTTCTTGTGCTCTGTTCGAACGAAAAGGACATGATAAGCCAGTTCGACAAGACGAACTACAGCCTCATGATCGACGACCACGAGATGAACTGCAAGAAACTTCTTTTCTCGATCGAAAAGGACATCGTAACCGAGAACTGCATCCAGTGGGGTGTTGACGAGTTTGTCCGGTATACCGGTGAAGCGGTCCTCGCGGATATCCTGAACCGCGAACTTGCACTCGACCTCACACCGTCAAAATCCCGGAAATCTCCAAGTTCATCCTCTGCCGGATCCCCCGCAGCCTCACCTGAACCCTCCGGCATATCTATCCCCCATTTCCCGATAAAACTGACAGAACAGGCAGCTATCCGTGCTGCCGGCGTGCAGGGAACGGCAAAGCTCCGATTCATACCCTACTACCTGTTCCACTACACGAGCGCGGGCGAGCAGGTATACAAGGATCGCCGCATCCCGTTCGATGCCGACGGCTGGAGTGCCCTGAACGCCATCAACGGGATCAAGATCGATCTTGACGGCAAACAGGTCGAAGACACGGATATCCCCGGGGGTGCCGAGGTCTGCAACCCGCATATCAAGAAAGAAGAGGCGTCCGAGCGGATGGTAAACGAGCTCATCGAGCGCCTGACCCAGAAAGTCCGGATCAAGCAGGAGAAGGGCGATGCGATCTTCTACGAGGAGAAGATCCTCAAGCCCGACAAGAAAAACATCACGGTGGACACAAAACAGGTCTATATCCCGGTCTGGCAGATCCGCGGCAAGAAGATCGTCGAAGTGAACGCGTTCACGGGCGAGCTGCTCTCGGAGCCGATGGATGAGGGTGTCGAAGTATTCTGATACATTTTTGTCCCCGCTCTTTTCTGGCGGCACCGGACGGTGTCGCCCCGTTGATTTTCCCGGTCTCACCGACCGTGTATTTCTGAAGGTTCTGGCGCCTCACCTGCTGCTGCCACGGGTCCGGCCATGATCGTCATCCTCGGTGGGGGCCCGGCAGGAAGGCTTGCATCAATACGCCTTGCCTCGGCAGGAAAACGGGTCACGCTTGTCGAGCACGGGGGCATCGGAGGGCAGTGTCTCCATTCGGGCTGCATGCCGGTCTGTGCGATGAACGACGTCGCCCGCCTCATCCATGCAGCCCGTGAGCTCCGTAACCTCGGGGTTGTCGATACGGTCCCCGCCACGGATTTTCCGGTCCTCCTCAAAAAGATGGGGGAGATCCAGCAGAAGATTGCGTCCATCCTTAATGAGGAGACACGGTCTGCCGGCGTGGATATTATCTACGGCAGGACCGGCAGGCTTGCAGGAGGGAGAGCGTTTGCCGGCAACGAGGAACTGAAGGCCGAGGCGGTTATCGCGGCTACCGGCTCCCGGCCTTTTGTTCCTCAGATTCCGGGAACCGACCTCCCCGGTGTCTTTACGTCCCGCACCCTGCCCTCCATGAGAAAACTCCCGGAGAAGATGGTCATCGTCGGGGGTAGCGTGGTGGCCGCGGAGTTTGCCTATATCTTTTCCACATTCGGGTGCGATGTAACCATCCTCTCCCGCAGCACATTCCTGAAGGACGCCGATAAACACATCAGGACTCTGGCGATCAGGGAACTGGCGGGTGTGACCATCCGTGAAAATACCGCGGTGACTTCGGTTGGCGGCAAAGGCCGGGTCGAATCGGTCCTGACCCCGGGCGGGGAGCTGGTGGCCGACGCGGTCTTCCTCGCTACAGGACTCGTGCCGAACTCCGAAGTACTGGACGGCGTGAAAAAAGGGCCGCTCGGCGAGGTAGTTGTCGATAACCGCATGCGAACGAATGTGCCGGGTGTGTACGCCTGCGGGGATCTGGTCGGCCCTCCATACCTTACACCGGTTGCCCGTCACCAGGGGATTGTGGCCGCTGACAATATCCTCGGGATCCCCCGGACCATGGAGTATACAAATATTCCGCGATCCATGAACCTCACCCACGAGCTCGCGTACTGTATCAATGAGACAGAAGGCATGGGATCCCTTGCAATACCAGGGCCGGCCGGCCCGGGCTCGTTCTGGTCCGTCCCGACGGGCGAGACCGGCTTTGCCAAGGTGATCTTCAGGCCGAAGAGCGGGGAACTTGCAGGGATATGTGCGGCAGGGCCGGGCGGCGGGCTCGTTGCCGGCTACATGGCGTTTCTCATGAGGAAGCACTTCTCCGTGCACGACTTCGAGGATTTCATCGAGGTCCACCCGTCAACCGACGGCGTATACGGGCTGGCGAAGTATGCCTCCGCTGTGCTGAAAAAGCGCAATACCCGCTGACCGGGCAGGTACCTGCGGTTCTTTTCCGACGCTGTTGCTGAAGGTATTATTACATCCGGAATCGCATTATTACGATACACATCATCCCATCCCCCGGGTGTTTTTACGATGAGCAGTCCCACCGAGAATACAACTTTCGACCCAACGAGGCTCGATAAGATCCGTGCACTCCAGGAAAAAGGCCATATCATCTTCCCCACATCGTTCGACCGGCAGCACACGGTCGGCGAGATCAAGACGAAGTACGCGGATATCGCCCACGACAAGAGTCCTGAACCCGTGACCACGGCCGGCAGGATCTACATTGTCCGCAACCACGGCAAGACCCTGTTTGCCGATCTCGGGGACGAGAACGGCAAGATCCAGCTCTATATCCGGAAGAACGATATCGGGGAGGCCCAGTTCGACCTCTTCAACCAGTTCATCGAGCGGGGGGACATCATCGGGGTCACCGGCCATGTGTTCCGGACAAAACTCGGGGAGATCACCATCTGGGTAGACACCTTCACCCTCCTCTGCAAGGCCGTCTGTTCCCTGCCGGAGAAGTTCCACGGGCTCACCGATATCGAAAAACGCTACCGCCAGCGGTACGTAGACCTGATCGTCAACGAAGAGAGCCGGCAGACCTTCCGGAACCGGAGCCGTATCGTCTCTCTCATCCGCAGATATCTCGACGACCACGGGTTCCTCGAGTTCGAGACCCCCATCCTCCAGCCAATTTACGGCGGTGCCAATGCACGGCCGTTCACCTCATACCACAACTTCCTCGACCAGAAACTCTTCCTCCGTATCGCCCCTGAACTCTACCTCAAGCGTCTCGTAGTCGGGGGGTTCGAGAAGGTCTTCGAGATCGCCAGGAACTTCCGGAACGAGGCGGTGGACACCGACCACAACCCGGAGTTCTCCATGGTCGAGATCTACTGGGCGTACCGCGACTTTACCCATATGATGGCCCTGACCGAGGATATCGTGTCGTCCATTGTCTTAGAGGTCCATGGGAAATTCGAGATCCCGTACGGTGAGACCGTCCTGAACTTCAAAGCACCGTGGAAGAAACTCTCGATGACGGACGCGGTGAAAGAGATCGCAGGGATCGATATCTTCGCCCACAACATGGACGAGCTCCGCACGCTCGCCCGGCAGCACCAGCTCGAGGAGCCGGACAAACCGCAGAGCCAGCGGGAGTTCCTCATTGCCTTCTTCGAAGGCCTTGTCGAGGAGAAGCTTATCCAGCCGACTTTCATCCACGATTACCCGGTCGAGAACTCACCGCTCGCCAAGCGCCACCGCTCAAAGGAGGGCTTTACCGAGCGCTTCGAGCTCTTCATTGCCGGCATGGAAGTAGGCAACGGCTTCTCGGAACTGAACGACCCGGTCGACCAGAAGGAGCGGTTCGAGGCGCAGGATGAGAAGCGCCGGCTCGGGGACGTCGAGGCCCAGATGATCGATTACGATTTCATCAACGCCATCGGGTACGGCATGCCCCCGACCGGCGGGGTCGGGATCGGCATCGACCGGCTCGTGATGCTGCTGACCAACAACGATTCCATCAAGGAGGTCATCCTCTTCCCCTCCATGAAAAAGCTGCAGGAAGCAGAAGAGGGGAAGGATGAAAAACAGGGAGTGGAATAATCCCGTTTTTTGTCTCATTGGATGTTAGGATCCCCATAAGGGCATATAGCCTGCCTCTCGCCATTCTTATTCCCTTCAATCTTTTCAACAGGAACGATTTTCTTTCATCTGGGTCTTTATCGCAGGGATATCTTCCCTTTTGATTTTTAAAAAAAAGCAGGGATTCTGCCTCCGGAATACATTATGGATCTGGTTTTTTCTGATGAACTACAAATATCAGCCGGATTCCTGTAGTATCTTCCCAGACGATCTCATCCCAAGGATAAAAAAAACAAGCGCCAGCAGGATGAACCCGAATTGTGAGACGTCAATAAATGGCTTCCGGAGGACGGTTGAAAAGAAGATATTCATTGCATCGAAAATTGTGTACAGTAAAAGGAAGAACAAACCCGCAAGGAATTCATTCCTTTTCCACTTAATTGCCAGCACGACAGCGGCAAAGACAACAATTATTTTGAGATATTCGAACAGAAGTATTGTAATATCAACGGCAACCAGTGGCATTATCATTACCTCAGCAGGGTATTGAGAATGAAGATGTGTAATTATTGAGACACAACCCGCCTGTTATTCATGAATACGGGTGGATCTTCCTGAACAGCCATACCTTGATCTGATCATTAATCAGGAATGACACCAGTGCGTAGCCCCAGACAATAAGTGCGAGTGTCCAACCGATGGGGGTCATGAAAACTCCGTAGATCGCAATGAGGGTCGCACCTACCTGAGTGATTTCTGCTGTACCGAAAAGCGCAAGGGAAGGGTACGGGCGCTCCCAGAAATGCTGCTGGCCGGTGCGGGCAAGGTAAATCGTTATATGACCCGCGACAGCCAGCTTAAGGAAGACAAGGGTCTGGACGACACCGGCGTCGAGATGGAAATATTCCCGTGCCACCCAGAGGAGGATAAAGCTGGAGACCACACCTAGGATCCCGAGGATCGTTGCGAGGGTCATGATGCGGTTCATCTGCCAGCGTACAGGCTTTCCCGCAATCGGTGCGTTATCAAATGCGATCATCATGATCGGGAGATCGTTCAGGATTGCCAGTACAACGATCATGAGTGCAGTGACCGGGTAAAAATCCAGAAAAACAATACAGAGGGTCAGGAAGATCAGGACCCGGACTGTCTCGGCGATCCGGTAGACTGCGTAATTTTCCATGCGCCGGAATATTTCCCGGCTCCGTTCGATCGCATCGATAATGACCGAGAGCCCGGGTTTTGTTAAGACAATATCCGCGGCAGACTTTGCTGCATCGGTTGCGCCGGCCACTGCAATACCGGCATCTGCAGCCCGGAGTGCGGGTGCATCGTTCACTCCATCCCCGGTCATCCCGACGATATGGTCTCCTTCCTGCAGGATTTTCACGATACGGAACTTGTCTTCCGGAAGGACCTGGGCAAACCCGTCGGCAGACTCCAGCTGTTTCAGCGCCTCTTTGCCATCCCTGGCAACAAATGCGGTCCGGGGAAGGATGTTCTGGCCGAGGCCCACCTGTGCGGAGATCTCGTATGCGATGGCGATATGATCCCCCGTGACCATTTTCACGTTCACGCCAAGTTTTTTTGCTTCAGTAATTGTGGTATCAGAATCTTCGCGGGGCGGATCGAACAGCCCGATCAGGCCAAGGTAATGCCATGTACCTGAACTATCGGTTCTGGCCACGCCGAGGGCACGGAATCCCTTCTCTGCAAAACCGGTTACCCATCCGTCAACCGTCGGGGCAATAACTGCATCAGTCCCGGTAAGAGATGCAATTGCCTGTGGCGCTCCTTTGGCTATTTCAAATGACTTGCCCGAAAAGTCCCGAATCGTTGCTTTGGAGAATTTGGCAACCGGATCGAAGGGGACAAAATCCAGCGTTTCAAGGCTTCCGGTGTCAGGGTTCGGTGTGAGCTGATCATACCGTGAGAAAACCGCCATATCGATGGGATCATTACTTTCTTTTTTTGATGCCAGTGCCGCCGCGATGATAACGTCCTGTTCCGATACCCCCGGAAAGGTCCTGATCTCACCAATACTGATGGTGTTCTGGGTTATGGTCCCGGTCTTGTCGGAGCAGAGAATATCCATACCGGCCATCTCTTCGATCGCGGTGAGCCGGCTGACAATAGCCTCTTTTTTTGCAAGGGCAACGGCCCCGACGGCAAGGGTCACCGTCATTACCGCCGGAAGCGCTGCGGGAATTGCTGCTACGACAAGGATGAGGGCAAACTGGAGAGTATTCAGGAAGGATTCTGACCTCAGGAATGCGGTAACCAAGACTATGCTAACCATTACGATAGCAAAGACGATGAGGTAGTTCCCGATCCTCTCGACAGCTGCCTGGAAATGGCTCCGCGGAGATTTTGCCTGGACCAGCCGGGCCGTCTTCCCAAAGAACGTTTCCGCCCCGATGGTGGTGACCTTCCCATCCATCTCGCCCTGCCGTGCAATTGATCCGGAGTATACGGTATCGCCCGGTTTCTTCTCGACCGGGAGGGATTCACCGGTCAGTGCCGATTCATCGACAAGAAGATATTTCCCTTTACTGAGGAGGGCATCGGCCGGCACAATATCTCCCAGCCGGATATGGATGATATCCCCGGGCACGAGTTCGCGTGCCGCGATCTCCTGCCAGGTACCGTCCCGGAGCACGCGGGCATTGGGGGCAAGTTGCTTTTTCAAGAGTTCAATGGCGTTCTCCGCTTTCCGCTCCTGGAAAAACCCGACAACCGCGTTGGTAATAAGCAGCAGGAGGATGATCGCAAAGTCATCCCAGTGCGAGATTACTGCCGAAAGGATCGCGGCGATCTCGATCATCCACGGGATCGGCCCCCAGAAATAGGACAGGAACTTGAGCAGCCGGTGTTTCTTCTCTTCCGGGATGTCATTGAAGCCGGACTGTTGCCGGAGAGTGGTTACTTCCGCACTGGTCAGTCCTGTCATGGATGCCTGAACGGGCACAGGTGATTCTGCTGCCGTTTCCGGGAGTGTTACACCATTTGTCATAAACAACAATGTCCTGCTCTATCCGTACTGAGAAGTAGCCGGCAGGTATGAAAAATGGAGCAGGTCGTTTTCCCGCTACTGGTTTGATTCGAAATATTTCAGGGCCGCAGGTACATGCTTCTCCACTTCTTTGAAGAAATACTTGACCATTTTTTTATCCGAATCGGCTATCGAGCCGATAATAGTGACAATCAGCCAGTTCGGCAGGTCAGGATTCTTGTCAAGGACGTTCATTATCACGACAATGGTTTCATCCACATCAACCTTGGTTTTCCATCGGTATGGCATAGAAGATCATCCTGCATTATGACGACTAATAAAATTTTTCTCACCTTACAAAATTTGCAAAATCGAACATAATTTATTAACTATTCCATTATATGGGAGGATGCACCGATGGGGGATTAAAATTATTCGGAGAACGGAGTTGAAACATAATGGGTGAAAAAACGATTGTGAACGACGGTGCGTCAGTTACCGAGTTTGACGCTGAAAACATACAGACTGACAAAGAAAAAAGAAGGGACGGCATATCCGAGGAAGATATCCGCAAAGGGGACTGGGGCACGAAATCTGCTCCCGTTGATTCTCCGGGCACCCCGCGCAAGGCGCAGGACGCATTACAGGACCGTAAAACCAGAAAAGGGAGATAACCGTGATAAACCCTGAGGAATTCCTGACCGTTGCGCTGATCGATGACACGCACAAAACGGATACACCCGTAGGAAATGCTATCCGGCGGATCATAGAGGGGCTGAAAGAATACGGTATTCGGATCACAGATATCGGCTCATCCGATGATGCACACAATACGCTTGCAAACCTTCCCGAAGCGGACTGTATCTTCATCAACTGGAACCTTGGCGGGGACACTCCCAAACGACATAAAGCGACCGCAGGGATCATCCAGGAGATCCGGAAGAGGAACGATGATATCCCGATCTTCCTGATGGGTGAACCCGGGAAAGAATCGGCAACGACCCTCACCATCGATATGATCCGGGAGGTCAATGAGTATGTCTGGGTTATGGAAGATTCGCCGGAGTTTATCGCGGGACGGATCAGGGCGGCGTCAAAACGGTACCGGGATCTTCTCCTCCCGCCGTTTTTTGGCTCACTGGTAAAATTCTCGCAGGACTTCGAATATTCCTGGCATACTCCCGGCCACGCCGGGGGAACGGCATTCCGGAAATCTGCTCCCGGGCGTGAGTTCTTTGATTTTTTCGGGGAACAGGTGTTCAGGTCCGATCTCTCCATCTCGGTCGGGGAACTGGGATCCCTTCTTGATCATTCAGGGTCGATTGGCACGGCGGAAAAATATGCCGCAAAAGTGTTCGGGGCAGACAGGACGTATTTTGTGACCAACGGCACATCCACGGCAAACAAGGTTGTCTTCATGGGTTGTGTCACGACCGGGGATATCGTCCTTATCGACAGGAACTGCCACAAGTCGATAGAGCACGCCGTTACCATGACCCACTCCCTCCCGGTGTACCTCATCCCGACACGAAACCGGTACGGGATAATCGGGCCGATCCATCCGGATGAGATGCTGCCGGCAACGATAACAGCAAAGATCGCAGCAAGTCCGCTGACGAAATCGATAAAGAAGCCGGAGCCGGCGCTCGCAGTTGTCACCAATTCAACGTACGATGGTCTCTGTTATCATGCCACCCGGGTCGAAGAACTGCTCGGCCAGACAGTCGCTCGTATTCATTTCGACGAGGCGTGGTATGCGTACGCCCGGTTCAATCCCCTGTACCGCGACCGTTTCGCGATGCGGAAGGAGGCACCTGAACCCGGAAGTCCGACGGTATTTGCCACCCAGTCGACCCACAAGCTTCTCGCGGCATTCTCCCAGGCATCCATGGTCCACGTGCGGAACGGCCGTTCACCCGTGGAGCATGAGCGTTTCAACGAAGCCTTCATGATGCACACCTCGACGTCCCCATTCTATCCGCTTATCGCTTCGCTCGATGTCTCGTCAAAGATGATGGACGGGCCATCGGGAACGATGCTGACAACCGAATGCATCGACGAGGCCATCCGGTTCCGCAGGATCATGGCAAGGATCGCCCGGGAACCCGGGAGCGGGAGAGGAAAGGGATCGAAGGACTGGTGGTTCGGAATGTGGCAGCCGGATACCGTTCGTGATCCGGGGACCGGGAAGACTGTACCTTTTGCCGATGCCCGTCACGGGCTGCTTCGGGACGAACCTTCCGCATGGGTCCTGCACCCCGGCGATGCATGGCACGGGTTCGACGGGCTCGAAGACGGGTATTGCATGCTTGACCCCATCAAGGTCACAGTCATCACACCGGGGGTTGCACCCGATGGATCGCTCGATGCATGGGGGATCCCGGCAGCAATCGTCGTAAAATTCCTCGATACCCGGGGGATAATCAACGAGAAGTCCGGGGATTATATCATCCTGTTCCTCTTCTCGATGGGGATTACCAAAGGCAAGTGGGGGACACTCGTTTCGGAACTCTTTGAATTCAAGCGCCATTATGATGAAAATTTCCCGCTCGATGAGATCTTCCCCGATCTCACGCAGCAGTATTCCGGCCGGTACGGAAAGATGACCCTCCAGGATCTTGTGACAGAGATGCATGCGTTCATGCGGGAAAACGGGCAGGGAATTTTGCTTGAGAAGGCATACGGCCTGCTGCCGGAACCGGCCATCTCGTTTGCTGAAGCCTACAGGCACCTCGTGAAGGGAGAGGTTGAACAGGTGCCGGTTGCGAAGATGGGCGGCCGGATCGTCGCTACCGGTGTAGTCCCGTATCCTCCGGGTATCCCTCTGCTCCTGCCAGGCGAGAGGACCGGCGGTACTGATGAGCCGGTTCTCCAGTACCTGCTCGCACTGCAGAATTTTGATGCCCGGTTCCCGGGATTTTCCCATGATACCCACGGTGTCGAATGTATGGATGGAGAGTACAGGATTTTTTGTATCAAGGAGGATTTATGACCGAAGACAGTAGTGCAAAAACAAAAAACGCGGCAGGAAAAAAACCTGTCAGCATAAAAATACTGGGCGTCTTTGCCCTCGCGATGATCAACGTCGCCGCAGTGCTCAGTATCAGGAATTTCCCCTCGATGGCAGAGTTCGGGTGGTCGAGTATAGGATGGTACCTCATCGGGACGATCCTGTTCCTCATCCCCATCTCCCTTGCCGGTGCTGAACTTGCCACCGGGTGGCCCGAAGGGGGAGGTGTCTATGCATGGGTTAAGCAGGCGTTCGGGGAAAAAGGCGGGTTTATCGCGATCTTCTGCGACTGGTCCAACAACCTTGTCTGGTTCCCGACGGTGCTTGCCTTCATTGCCTCGACACTTGCCTTCGTGATCACGCCGGATCTCGCGAACAATCCTGTCTATATGCTCAGCGTGATGATGATCGTGTTCTGGGGTACTACGGCGATCGCCTACTTTGGATCCGAAGTAACCGCAAAATTCTCCAATCTCGGCGTGATCCTGGGGAGTCTCGTCCCAATCGGCATCATCATCCTTTTCGGGGTCTGGTGGGTAATTACCGGGGCCGCAACAGCGCTTCCCGCTTTTTCGCTGGGTGCAATGATACCGGAGATCGACTTCTCAACATTGGCATTTTTCGCAACCATCATTCTCATGTTTGCCGGGATGGAGATGGCCGGGTTCCATGCGCTTGAGACAAAAAATCCCCAGAAAGACTATCCCAAAGCGATCGCTTTATCGGCAATCATCATTTTTATCTGTTCGGTTCTCGGGACGCTTGCCATCGCGTTCGTCATCCCGACCGCGAAGATTGGCCTCGCATCCGGCGTCATGCAGACTATCCAGTACTTCTTTG
>Ga0182011_10001291_pt1 | contig 22043 bp, 20 predicted proteins | sample 711E1DmetaG_FD_120481 | JGI IMG/M metagenome (GOLD analysis project Ga0182011, IMG submission 120481) | Permafrost microbial communities from Stordalen Mire, Sweden - 711E1D metaG | ecosystem: Environmental > Terrestrial > Soil > Wetlands > Permafrost | place: Sweden: Stordalen | collected... | reverse complement strand
GTCAGCCGCCGGACCTTGGCGCAGGGGCGGCTGCGACAATCAGAGTCCCTCCGATGTTCGTCGACGCCCCATCGGCCGGTTCGTAGGTCTCGTAGTGCTGGACCTCGAAGCGATCGAACACATAGAAGCTTCCGCTGCTGAGCACGGGGGTTTCGAGGAGGTCGGTACCTCCCACCCAGCTGTAGAGGGCTTCGAGGTCGCGCCAGACGCTGACGAAGACGATCTCCTCGCCGCCGTCCGAATGAGCCTGTCGTCCGACCTGGGCGTAGACGAGGCCTTCGCGCAGCCGCGCGTCGTCGAGTGCCTGTTGTGCCTGCTCCCGAAAGACGGCAACCTGCCCGACCTGAACACGGCCCTTGAGGACTCTGACTATCAAGTTCATACCCCAGCCAGGAAGACCAACCCCCGTCTGGATTCTCCCGACTTGCCGGCGATTCGGCAATTACAGGGCCGTATCAGTTCTGGGTTGCGGACGAGCAAGTGCATCAACATGTCGGCCGAAGGTACCGCAAGGAGCTCGGTAGCCGTGTGTGCCACAGGCCAAGTCGATCATTCAAACGCACGTTGTACTAACTGCCATTAGAATGACTTGATGATCGACATCTCTCCGACCACCGACGGCGGCCTACCCCCTGAAATCGCCAGGGGGCTCCGAGCTATCTCCGAACCCTCGCGCGCCCGAGTCGTCGCCTACCTCGCTGGCGGCGAGCGTTGCGTATGCGATCTCGGGACCGCCCTGGGACTCAGTCCGGCTCTCGCTTCGCACCATCTGCGAGCGCTCCGATCAAGCGGCTTGATCCGCGAACGGCGAGCTGGTCGATGGGTCTACTACGCCCTCGACCTGGACCGTCTCGAGGAGCTTCGCATCTGGATCGATCGGCTGCTTACTCCCTCGAGCGCCGCCGCCGATTCGCGGTCGGACTGCGGCTTCGAACCGGTAGCGACGCGATGACAACTCGCCTCCTCGCCAGGCTCGAGGACTTTCGACTGCTGCCATTCTTCGTCGTCATCAGCATGGCGATCGGGATCGGAATCGGGAAGGCGCTCTCGATCTCCGACTTCACCCTGACCCCGCCCATAGACGCGATCAAGGCGATCATCGGCGGAACATTCGTCCTCACCGTGCCCAACGCCATCTCGCTGGGAGTGCCCATCGGGCTGTTCGCCATGATGTACCCGGCTATGACCAACGTCCGACTGGGCGAAGTGGGAGCTGCCTTCCGCTCGCCGCGCCAGCTCGGTGTCGTCCTCCTGTTCAACTACCTGGTTGCACCATTCTTGATGCTCGGCCTCGCCAACGTATTCGTGAGCGACCCGGAGTTGCATACCGGCCTGGTCCTCTACGGCCTCGCCCCTTGCATCGCGATGGTGATCATCTTCACGTTCCTCGCCAAGGGGAACACGCCAATGGCCCTGGTGTTCGTGGCCTTGAACTCGGTGGCCCAGATGCTGCTGATCCCGATCTACGCCCGCCTGCTCATCGGCAACGTCAGCTTCGACGTCCTGATCGTCGCCGAATCTGTCGTGCTGTACCTGGGCTTGCCCCTGGTGCTCGGCGTGCTTACCAGGCTGGCGGTCACCCGTCGCAGTGGCGAAGCAGCGATGGAGCGACTCAAGCCGGGCCTCAACGCTCTCTCCATCCTGGGCCTGCTATTCACCCTGATCGTCATGTTCTCCCTCAAGGGTGACTTGATACTTCGGCGACCCGGCATCGTCGTGGAGATGGCCATCCCAATGACCCTCTTCTTCGCGATCATGTTCTTCGTGGTGTTCTTCATCGGGTCGCGGCTGCGCTTCCCCTATCGGGACGCGGTGGCCGTTGCCTTCAACTCAACCGGCCGGGACTTCGAGATTGCCATCGCCATCGCCATCACGGCGTTCTCACCGACGGTCGCGCTGGCAACGGTCGTCGGCCCGCTAGTCGAGGTTCCCGTCATGCTCACCCTGACGTGGGCGGCAATCCGACTCTCCAGGCGCTGGTTCGCCGAGCCCGTAGCAGACGTCGGGGTTCGCGAGGCGCTGGCCGCTGATTGAGTTCGGAGCCCGTGGATTCTGGCCGAACGGCCGGAACAGCGGCGGCGTCAGGACTTCTCTTCGCGCAGGAACATGTAGAACATCGCGGCAATCACACCGCCGACTACCGGTGCGACCAGGTAGATCCACAGGCCGGTGAAGTCGTTGGCGACGAGCGCCGGACCGAAGGACCGAGCCGGGTTCATCGAAGCACCGCTTATCGACCCGCCGACGAGCGCGTCCAACACAACCGTCCCGCCGATGCAGAATCCGGCGGCCGCCCGGACGGCACGAGCGTCCGTTGCCACGGCCGTGACCACGAAGACCAGGAAGAAGGTCATCACGACCTCCCACACGAAAGCCTGACCGTCCGACCCGCTCGGGTGAGTGACGCCCAGCGGCGCGCCGGAACTCAGGGTCAGGCGCAACAGCAGCGCGGCAACCGTCGCGCCGGCAGCCTGTGCAATCACGTAGGTCGGGACGCGAGTCCAGGGGAAACGGCGCCCGACCGCGAGCCCTACCGAGACCGCCGGGTTGAAGTGGCCTCCGGAGATGTGGCCCAGGGCGTACACCATGATCCCGAGGGTGCCGCCGAAGGCCACCGCTCCACCCAGCACATCGAGATTGCCGGTGGCAATAGTCCCGCAGCCGATGAAGACGAGCGCGAAGGTGCCGATGAACTCGGCGACGTGTGGCCTCATGAAACGGATCAGCGACTGGTTCACCAGGATCCCTCCAACTGCAGCTCCCGAAACGCCGGCCGCTATACAGGCCGCTTCCCTGATCGTAGCGGGCCGGGTCGCCCTGCGCCCGTCTCGGCCTTCAGATTGCCGGGGCTGAAACGGCTCCAACTGACGGGACCGGGCCGCTCAACCTTACAGTCGTCTTACTTGAGCCCCGAACAGGCCGAAGGCGGCTACCCGACGATCTCCATAGTCAGCTCCAGATGAGCGTGACAAGGAGACGAACAGTGAACCGCCAAGTCAGCTCCATCGCCAGACTCGCAGCCGCGGCGCTGCTCGTCGGCGTCGCGGTCATCGGCTGCGCCCGCCACGACGGTGCCGGGCCCGGCCAGCCGACCGGTCCCACGCAGACGACGCAATCGAGCCAGATCGATCAGTCGCCCCCAACGCTCGCTGCGACCCCAACGGAAGGCGCAACCGTCGCCCCGACCGCGACTCAAGTCTCGACGGCCTCGCCGACCCAGGCCCAGTCGGTCACGGCCAGCACGACGCCGGCTCCGGCGGCGACGCCGGACCCGCTCGACGGCCAGCTCTCGAACATCAACGACCTGCTGAACGGCATCAACAGCTCGCTCTCGGGTAGCGACGCCGGCACGTCCGGCGGCGAGTGACCTACGCGGCGGCGAGCAACCGCACCAATCCAGTCAGGAGTAGTTCCATGAAGTCTCGACTCACCGCCCTGATCGCGAGCCTCGCGCTGGGCAGCTCTTTGGTCTTCGTCGGCGCCGGCATCGCCACGGCGGCACCGGCCACAGGCGCTGGCCCGGCGGGCAGAGGCGTCTGCGCTACCGAAGCCGCGGCCAGGAAGGCCGGGGCCACGGTCGACACCCTGCGCGCCTTCGGCGATTGCGAGATCAACCGCCGGTTCACCACCCTCACCAAGCTGTCGTCGAAGATCTCGGCGTCCAAGGTCATGACCTCTGCCGACGCCGCCGCCCTGCAGAGTGAGATCGGCTCGACCACCTCCGGCTTGACGAGCCTCAAGGCCACGATCGACGCCGAGACGAGCATCCCGGCCCTCAAGCTCGACATCGTGAAGATCGCGGCCGACTACCGCGTCTACCTGCTGGTGGTCCCGCAGGTCAACCTGGTCAACGCCTCCGACGCGGCCCTGGCCGCCCAGACCAGGTTCGCCACGGTCAACACCAACCTGGCCGCCCGCATCGCCGCCGCCAGGGCCGCCGGCAAGGACACCACGACCGCCCAGGCAGACCTCGACGCCATGAACGCGGCCGTCACCGCGGCGGCCAATCTGGCCAGCCCGCTGCCGGCTCAGCTGCTGCCGCTCACCCCGGCTCAGTACAACGGCGGAACCGCCGGACCCATCCTGGCGAACGCGCGGACGGCCCTGGTCCAGGCCCGCAACGACTTGAAGTCAGGCGTCGCCGACGCGAAGGCCTGCCGCGTCGCCCTCAAAGCGCTCAAGTAGACTTCCCGCTCCCATGGCGCGGCTCCTGCCTTCGGGCAGGAACCGCGCTTTTTCGAACTACGCCACGTCGTCTGTGAACGGTTGCAGCCGGAAGCCGAACTCCGCCCCGGGGCCGTCCTCCCGGGGCCGCGCCCATATGGTGCCGCCGATCGACTCCACCAGCCGGTGGGCCACGAACAGCCCGATCCCCGACCCTGCCACACGCGAGGTCCGCTCAGAGCGGTAGAAGACCTCGAAGAGCCTGTCCGCCTCGTTCGGATCCACGCCCGGCCCGCGGTCCAGGACCCGAACGCGCGGCCAGCCGTCCTGGCCATCCACGACCAACTCGACGTGGCCGTCGGGCGGCCCATACTTCGCGGCGTTCTCGAGCAGGTTGCGCACGATCTGTTCCACGAAGCCCTCTTCCGCCCGAGCGACCGGCAACCCCGACGCCAGGCGTAACTCGAAGCGGCAACTCGGCCACCGCCGCTGCTCCTGGGCGCACACTTTGCGCAGGACGTGCTGGAGCAGCACCGGTTCCGTGTGGACCTGGATGGTCCCGCGCTCAGCGCGGGCCAGGATCACCAGATCCTCTACCAGGCGCCGCAGCCGCTCCGCCTCCTGAGCGATGTCCCCGATGAGCTCGGCCCGACGGGAATCGTCGAGGCCAGGCCGTGACAGAAGCGTGCTGGCGGCGTAGATCGACGTGATCGGCGTACCGAGCTCGTGGGACAGGATGCCGAGGAACGCCTCCCGAAACTCCTCCGCTTCCATTCGGTCGGTGATGTCGAGATTGATTCCGGCCCAGCTCGTGACTTCGCCCGCCTCGTTGCGGATCGGGAAGCCGCGCGACAGGACGGTGCGACGCAGTTCCGACGCGTCCCGCACCACGAGTTCGTGGTTCCACGGAGTCCGGGAGGCGATCGTGTCGGCCCAATCGCGCCGGGTCTGGTCGGCGACCTCCGGCGCGAGTCTCGCCATCCAGCCGGAATCGAGGGCCTGCTCCATCTTCTGGCCGGCCATCTCGAGGAACGACTCGCTCAGGTACCTCATGCGGCCATCCGCCTCGGCCACCCAGATGCCAAACGGGATGGACTCGCCGATCGCCCGAGCCTGACGCTGCGCCTCGGCCACCTTGGCCAGCGCGTCCTCTCGATGTTTGCGCTCGGTGATGTCCACGACGCTGATGGCAAGGCCGATTGTCTCCCCCTCCGGGTCGCGGAGCGGCTCGGCACCCAGCAACCATGTCACCTCCCGCTCACCCAAGCGAGTTGATCCGCTGACCTCGAGATCCCGGACTGCCACGCCATCGGCCACGAGCCTGGCCAGCACGGCGCTGGGCTCGCCGGCGAAGGCAGGTACGATCCGATCGAGGTGCTGTCCGAGGCCTGCCACGGCCGAGAGACCGCCCATCGCCGCCAGAGCAGGATTGACATACAGGTAGCGCAGATCGCGATCCAGAACGGCCAGCCCGAACGGGGCGGTCTCGATCAGCGGCGTCGAGGCCGCCGCCCCGAGTCGCATCAGGTCGCCCAGGGCATCGAGCCGCTCCTTCTCCAGACGACCAACGTTCGCCGTCGTCCACGCGCCGATTGCCACCAGCACCAGGGCTTCGAACGCGACCATGATCGACAGGCCGACAGACTCGTCGTAGAGACCGGCCCGCTCCCCCACGAGTCGGAGCCAGGCACCCGCTGGCACAACGATCAATGCGGCTGGGAGAATCCGCCTCATGACCTGGCCGGCGATGCCCGTGTCGCCCGTCAACTTGACCAGCGTGTGATCCGGGTCCGCGGCGATGAGCCCGGCGCCGATGGCGGTCAGGGCGAAGGACGCGGGCAGCGACACCTGCGACGATGAACCGAGTGACATCAGCTCCTGCGCGCCGTAGAGGTAACCCAGCACTGAGATCACCCCGATGGAGCCGGACACAAAGGCAAGCGCTTCGGCCACGTTGATGCCGTGGATCCGGCGATGCATCGTGAGAACGGCGAAAGACGCGCCCAGGAATGCGATCGACGTCTGAATCGCAATTCGCCCCGGGTAGGGCGAGGCGGCGCTGGCTTTGTCGGAAACGAAGACCTGATCGATTCCCAGGTCCAGTCCCGTGACGTGCTCGATCAGCGTCGCGCCGGCGATGACAATGACGACCAGGGCAAGTGCCGGGCCAAGCCATGCTACGCGGCTTCGCGGCGCCAATGACTCCGCGCCCAGGGCCAACCCGAGGGCGATGAAACATAGAGCGGCGTTGACCTTGGTCTGAACCAACCCGGGGAGCCAGCTGGTCAGCAGAGGCAATCCCAGAGCCCATCCTGCCAGGACCGAGATGCCGAAGAGCACCGTCAGGGCGGCAATCGCCAGAGCGACTCGCCTCGAACCCGGCGGTTCAATGCCGGACGGGCGCGGCCGGGGGCCGACCGCCCCACGGCCGGAACCGTGCGGGACGACCTCAGTCGACGATTGACCTGCGCTGGTCACGTTCAACCGGCTCCCTGGCTGCCGGGCGTCACCGACGTGCGAAGCAGACGGACGTCGGGCGCCTCAACCTCTGCGAAATGGTACGACGCGTCGCGTCGCGGCAGGAAGATGATGTCGAACGGCCCTGCACAGGGTCTTCCGGTTCCGTATCGTCTTCATCACCATTCGCGTGATGCCACTCTCATTCCACCGGATTATCCGAAGCGGAGGTCGTCATGGTCTGCCCGAGCTGCGGCGCCCAGATTGAAGATCAGGGAGCGTTCTGCGCAAACTGCGGCGCACAGCTCTCGGAGGCGGCTCCGCCACAGCCCGTGGCCGCGTCGCCATCGTCCTCTAAGGCCCCGCCGCCTCCTTCCGCGGCTCCACTGCCGCCGCCGCCATCTCCTCCGGCCGCTTCAGCCTGGCCGCAGGCGGCTCCTCCTCCGCAACCTCCGCAATACGGGGCTCCGCAATACGGGGCTCCGCCTTATGGGGCGCCTCAGTACGGCGGGCAGCAATACGGAGGTCAGCCGTACGGCGGGCAGCAATACGGCGCGCCTCAGTACGGGGCTCCGCAGTACGGGACGCCACCATATGGCGCGCCGCCGTACGGGGCTCCGCAGTACGGGACTCCACCATATGGTGCGCCGCCCTACGGGGCTCCGCAGTACGGCGTTCCGCCGTATGGGGCGTCGGCGATGACGGCGGGCGGCAATCCAGTCGGTGGCTTGCTCGCCCTGGCAGGCGGAGCGGTTGCCATTGTCTCGGCTTGGCTGCCGTGGATCAGCGGCATGGGCGCCTCTTCAAACGCCATAGACAACACGAACATGGCAATCCTGGAATGTGGGTACTACCTGCTGATCGGCGGCGCAGTGGCCGCCGTGTGCGGCCTCCTGCTGCTGCTTCGCGTCGGCAAAGGCTCAGGCTTGTCTGCGCTGCTGGGCCTGGGCGCGATCCTCGGCGGAGCCCTGGTGCTCCTAGTCGAGGTTGCCGCGTACGTCAACATCAACGACGAGATCAACTCGTTGGGCATCTACGGATACGGCTCCGGCATCTCGATCGGCTATGGCCTGTATCTCGGCGTTTGTGCCGGCGCCGTCGCTGCCCTGGGTGGTCTGCTCGGGATGGTCAACCGCCGCTAGCCACTTCCTCGAATCCGGCCAGCGAGGCGCCACGGCTACCGCCGCGGGTCAGGCTATCGACCGCGACCCCGGTCCCGGTCGAGAACGACTGCGTGCCACGCAACTGGGCTGCGGTCGCCCCGGCACCGAGCCCTTACGGCGCCCAGGGCCGAGGTCGGTTGGGCTCCCGGGCCGGCGGCTCTTCGATCGGATGCGGACCCACCCACTCCGACCGATCGACATCGGACTCTGGCCCCTCCCTAGCCGGCTCGGTCGGCGGCGTGGGGACCTGCTCCCGGTGCTGGACGGCTGCGGCCCGGTCGGCGATCGGTTTGGCCGGCGCAGCCGGTTCGACCGGGATCGCCGGCGCGGGCACGTGCGATGCCGGAGCCGGCGTCGGTGCCGGCACCAGCGCCAGAGCGGCCCGCTTGGCGGCCGGCTTCGGCGCCGCTTTGGAGGCTGCCCTGGGGGCGCTCGGAACGGCCTTCGGTGCCGCGGGACCGGATATTGACGGACGGGACGGTTGCATGGACCCGTCCGCGATTTCCTCGAGGGAGGGTCCCGGCGAGGCCGGTGGGATGGCTGCGGCCTCCGTGCCGACCCCGGTCAGAACCACGCCGGCTCCAACGGCAGCGCCCTGCACGATGGCAATCGGCATCGGCCCGGTGTTGCGGCCGTCGATGCCGGCTATGAGCCCCAGCACGAAGTCGCAGATTCGATCGGCTTCGGCGTCCACGCCCTTCAGGATGAGACTCTCGACCTGCACGGCGACCAGACGATGCCCTCCGCTGGCTTCGACGCTTAGCTCGCTCACGGAGAGCTTGGACCAGCGGGTCAGCTTGGCGGTGGCTCGCGTGCCTTCGGCGCCCGTCAGCCGCACGGCCACGGTGACCAGACCGGCGGCAGTCGGCGCGAGGATCGAATAGCGCGACTCCGGGTCGTCGCCCCAGACGACCCAACATTCCGCGTCGGCCTCGGCGCCCAGATCCACGAGCACGGGCCTGACGACTGCAAGGACCCGACTACTTATCGATTCCTTGGTCGGGGCCGTCTTGCGCCACTCGCTCAATCGCATAGAACCGCCTCCCAGGTGACGCCGGCAGTGTTCCTTTGTTCTTGGGTCAGGCTATCACGACCCGGCCCGGGTACGAGACCGAATTCGATCTCGCGAAGGACGACTCGCCCACCCAGCGAATGACGCGATGCGAGAAAGGGCACGCGTATTCTGGTCCCTGGTGGGAGATCGGGATGACATTACCGGACTCCGGTGAACGCCCCGCCCTATAGTCGGCGTCGAGCGCCGGATGACTTGCGAAAGGTAATGCACATGAGAGTTGCCCGCGGTCGACTCAACTGGGGAATCTTCCTGATAGTCCTTGGCGCAGTGCCGCTGGCATACCACCAGGGCATCATTCCCGCCTCATCCCTCGGCGACGCCTGGCGACTCTGGCCGCTGATCATCGTCGGCATCGGTCTGGCCTTCGTCCTGTCGCGCACGCCCGCGTACTTCCTGGGCGGTACGGTCGTGGCGATCTGCCTTGGCCTTGTCTTCGGCAGCGCGCTCGCGATCGGTCCCAACGTGGGTTGCGGCGGCGATGGCCAGAGCTCACGCAGCATCTCCCAGTCGGGCTCCTTCCAGGGGACCACGTCGGTGGAGCTGGACTTGCAGTGCGGTTCGGCCGCCGTCGCAACGTCGACGGACGGGCTGTGGCACGTGAATGCCACGAACACCGGCGGGAACGCCCCGCAGGTCAGTTCGAGCACCGGCTCGCTGCGAGTCAGTTCCACCACGACGAGCGGCTGGTCGTTCGCGCGCGGCAAGGACGACTGGCAAGTACTGCTGCCGCCGGGCTCGCAGATCGACCTGAGGTCCACGCTTGACATGGGCGATGCGCGCTTCGACCTTGCCTCGGCGAACCTGACCTCGGCCCGGTTCAGCCTCAACCTCGGCTCGCTCCACATCGATCTTTCCGGGGCCAACGTCGGCGCCCTCAACGTCTCCACCAACCTGGGAGCGGCATACGTGACGCTGGACGCCTCATCCGATCTCACGGGTCATCTCGAGACCAACCTCGGCTCGCTCGACGTGTGTCTGCCCGCCGGGCTTGGAGTCCAGGTGATTGCCACCGACAGCCTGTCATCGAGCGACTTCGCCAGGGCAGGCATGGTCCGAGTCGGCAACGAGTGGCAGACGCCCAACTACGACACCGCGGCCCACCGGGCCAACCTCACCGTCAACACGAGCCTGGGGAGTCTGACGCTCCAACCTGAAGGAGGCTGCTAGTGGACCCACGACGACTGTATCGGTCGGCCGACGACCGCATCCTCGCCGGCGTCGCAGGTGGCGTGGCCGCCTACTTCGACGTCGACCCCTTGATCGTCCGGATCATCTGGTTCCTGTCGATGTTCTTCACCGGGTCGCTGACCTTCTGGGTCTACGTGGCCATGGCGATCGTCGTCCCGCTCGAACCGGCGGAGTGGCCGCCTCAGTCACCCTGGGCACCGGGAGGCGGACCCTCCGGATACGCCACCTATGAACCCCCCACCACGGGCGCAGCCCCCGCCTCTGGACCTGGCGCCTCGGCGGGACCCGCCGCGCCGGGCGGCGTCCCGGGCACCGACCCCAACGCCGCGGCACCCGGGACGCCACCCACCCCCGCCCCGGCTGGCTGGTGGAGCAACGATTGGCGCTCGCAGTGGCGCCAGGAGCGCTGGCAACAGCGCGCCGAACACTGGCAGCAGCGCGCCGAGCGACGCGAATACCACGAGCACGGCGGGCCCGGCTTGGTCTTCGGCCTGCTCCTGATCCTGGTCGGCGGCATGCTGGCCTGGCACCAGTTCGACCCGAGCTTCGACCTCAATCTGACGTGGCCGATCCTGGTCATCGCCTTGGGGGCGATCCTGGTGGTCTCGTCCTTCCGCTTCCGCGACCGTTGAGCTCGGGCCGGGCCGTCAGTTGGCCGGCGGTCCTAGTCTGACAGCGGTCTCGTCGCGGCGACCGCGGCGGCGGCGGCGAGAAGAGAGGATCAAGCTGCATCCGGCCAGGAGCATGGCGCCGGAACCCGCGACCAGCGCAACGAAGCGGGCAATCGAGGCCGGCACGCCGGAGGCGTCGCCTGCGGAACCGACGCCGTTGCCGCCACTCTCCTGAAGCCCGGCGGCTGCGGCAACCTGCGGCGTTGCGGAAGCCTCAGCCGTCTGGTTGGCATCTGCCGTCTGCATGGCCTGGGCGGCCTCATCGGAGGTGGAGGCAGTCGCGACTGGACTCGTGGTCGGCGATGCTGAGGGCGGGGCAACCGTAGGGCCGGAGCTCGGAGTCGCTCCGGAACCGGACGATGCGCCAGCGCTGGTGCTGGCAGTGGCGCTGGCGCCGGCCACCGGCGTGGCGACATGCGTCCTGCATGCCGTCGGGGTCGGGGCCCTGCGCGCGGGCGGTGCGGTCGGCCTGGCGGTCGGTCGTGGTGTCGGCCTGGCGGTCGGAGCCTGGGTCGGAAGCGGATTGTCGAACGGGGAGCTGGTCGGTGGCGACCTAAGCCCGTCGGGAGACGAGCCACCCTCGCTGAAGGCACAGTCGTAGTAGTAGGTCGAGCCGCTGGCCCAGCCCCCGCAGCCGACCCGATCGTAGCGGCCCATGATGATGTCCCAGTGCGACTTGGACGACTGCCAGCCCATCATGCCGTGGCCGGTCGTGGAGTAGGTCCAGGTCTGCCACGTCTTCGAACCGCTGTAGGTGTAGAGGAAGGCGCCGTCGCCGTAGCCCCCGTTGTCCAGGTCGATCTCGCCGACATTCCAGTAGGCCCAGGCGCTCTGGAGTACCGACACGAAGAGCGTGCCCGACAGCTTGTACGAAGCCGCGTTGCAGAGCCGCAGCTGGTGGGACATCTCGTTGTATGCGGCGAAGTCCTTGGCCCGTCCGGCAATCGAGTCGCTCGCGTCATCCGGGCAAGGGATCGCGCCGTCGCGGACCTTGGACGCCAGGAACGGATCGACCTTCAGCGCCGGTTTGCCCTCGGCGGCCCGCGCGCCGTTCATCAGGCGCACGAACTCCGTCGCCTGCGCATCGATCGGCCCGGACGATGCCGCCACCGCCGGCACCTGCCAGGTGAGAGAGACGGCGAACAGGGACAGGCCGAAGGCAACGGCGGCCGGCAGGGCAAGGCGCGATGGACGATTGACGCGCAAGACTGTTACCTCTTGACGGGCCGAGGCTCAGTTGCATCGGGCAACATGACGATCGCCCAGGCCCCTCTCCATACACAGGGCCTTAGGTCACAGTCTTGTCCCCGGGGCAACCACCCGTTCAGGCAGCAGTTGGGTCTAGAGGGCCCATGTGGTGTGGTGTCCGGTGCGGTCAGGGTCGGTCAGGTGAAGAAACCGGAACACGCCCGGGAGTACTTCTTCATCTGGACCCCAGCTCCACAAGTCCCACCTCGTAGGCGAGGATCGCGGCTTGAACCCGGTTCTGGAGCTCGAGCTTGTCGAGCAGCCTGGCCACATGCGTCTTCACGGTGGCCTCGCCGACGACGAGCGTTTCGGCGATCTGGGCATTCGAAAGGCCCCTCGCGATGAGCTTGAGCACCTCCACTTCCCGCTCCGTAAGCCGATCCAGCCCGTCCTGCCCAGCCTGCCCGGGCGGCGCCTTGCTGACGAATGAAGCGATCAGCCGGCGAGTGACCGAGGGGGCCAGGAGCGCGTCCCCGTCGGCCACGACACGGATCGCCTGAACGAGATCCGCCGGGGGCGCGTCCTTGAGCATGAAACCACTGGCGCCGGCGCGAAGGGCGTCGTAGACGTACTCGTCGAGGTCGAAAGTAGTAAGGATCAGAACGCGGGCACGGTATGGCGATTCGGGGCCGGCGAGCCGTCGTGTCGTTTCGACGCCGTCGAGGTGCGGCATCCGGATGTCCATGACGACGACATCCGGCCGAAGTCGATGGAAGGCTTCTATCCCCTCGCGCCCGTTGGCCGCCTCCCCGACGACTTCGAGGTCCGGTTGGGCGTCGATGATCATCCTGAGACCGCCGCGAACGAGGGCCTGGTCGTCGACCAGGAGAATCCGAACTTTCACCGGGACACTCCCCATCCGGTTCGAGATAACCCGTCTGCCACGCCCGTCATGTCGCCGCCCACGTCGGACGACTCGTCGAGCGGGAAGCGAGCCAGGACGCGATAGCCGCCACCCGGCACCGGACCAGTCTCCAGGCTGCCACCGAAGAGTGCCACCCGTTCCCGCATCCCGACGAGACCGTGGCCGACCCCACCGCGGGCACGCTCGACCGCTTCGACGGCCGGCTGGCCGTGGCCGTCATCGACCACCTCCACGGCCAGCGCCCCGGGCTCAAAGGACAAGCGCAGGACCGCCCTCGCGCCCGGTCCGGCGTGCCGCAGCGTGTTCGTCAACGCCTCCTGGGCCACTCGATAGGCCGACAGCTCGACGCCCGACGGGATGTGGCGCGGCGACCCGATCACCTGGAGGCTCACCTCCACCCCGGCCTCGCTCGTGCGACTCGCCAGGGCCTCCAGGTCGGTCACGCCGGGCTGCGGCGCCCGAGTGGCCGCGATCGTGGGATCGACCGTGGTCCCGCCCGCGGCAGCGCCCTCCGGCGCCTCCTCGGAGCGCAGCAGACCCAGCAGGCGGCGCATCTCCGCCATCGCCTCCCGCCCCGTTTCGCGAATCGCCTCGATCGCCTGCCCCGCGGCGTCCGCTCCTGGGGGCAGGCTCGCCTGAGCCGCCCCGGCCTGGATGACCATGACGCTGACGTGGTGGGCAACGACATCATGCAGCTCGCGGGCTATGCGGGCCCGCTCCACGGCCACGGCCCGCTGAGTCATCAGGTCGCGTTCTCGTTCCAGCAGCTCGCGTTCCTGCTCCAGGTTCTCCGTCCGCTCGACCAGGGTGCGGACGTACGCACGCCTCCGGCCCAGGTAGAGACCGACGGCCGCGAAGATCGAGTAGCCGACCGAAACCGCGATCACCTGCAGCAGCGCGTCCGGCCAGCCGCCGAACCCACTCCGCTCGACGACGGTAGCGGCGGCGACGCAAGCCGAGATCAGGATCGCGGCCGCGGTCCGCCGCCACGTCCGATGCGTGCCGACGGTGTAGATAGCCACGATCACCGCGAAGTCCCCGCCGGAGCCGCTCACGGCGATGCCGGCTACCCAGCAGGCCAGGGCAACGGCCAGCAGCCACTCGCACAAACGAGGTCGCCAGGCCAGAAGGAGCAACGGAACGAGCGACAGCCAGAAGCCGGCGAAGTCGGCGGCCGTCAGGGTCCTCGGCAACGAGGCCAGGGTGGAGACCACGGCCACGGCGCAGGCCAGGGAGGCAAGGCCGAGATCTTTCCACGAGGTGGGCCGGAACCAACCTTTGTCCGGCCGGCGGCCTGGCAAAGGCCCAATCCGCGCCAGCCAACCCAAGGGCGCCGGCAGCGCCGGCCAGCTGGTCGGATGAGCGGCCAACGGCGGCTGCATGGCCGCGATCCGATCGCTACGGCCTGAGAGCCGGTGGTTGTCCAAGCTGCGCAAGCTCAACTCGAGTAGGCCCGACTGGGCGTCTGGGGAGCGGGCTCGCCGTGCGCCCGCACCCATCGTTGTCGGAGCGTAGCGCCGCGAAGGCGAGCTCGCTGCGTCCGCAGGCCGCCGTCCATTCGTCGTGTCGACGTGGCCGGATGGGCGGCGTCGGCCGGCGAACCTGCCGCCGGCCGGCCGATCGACCCGGGGGCCCGCCATGAGGTTACGGGTGGCGGGTGCCGAGAAACGTCAGCACAACTGGCGAACCAGCCTCCGCCGAAAGGGTGAGACCCCTCCGTTCCGGTTCGATAGGCGCGCTACGACACATTGCCCTTCACGCAAGGCAGCAGTTGAGCGTCGGTTCGCTTGATGTGCGTTGTCAGCCAGCGCATCAGCTCGCTCTCCACCGCGATGACCAGCTTGGCCGAGGCCCCGTCCCGATCGAACTCCTCGCGAAACGCCGTGAACGTCGCTACGAAATCCTTGTGCGCGGCGGCGTTCTGCGCCGCGACCGGGCAGTTGTACCTTGTCATGCAGTCTTCTTCGTGACCGAAGTGCATCAAGGCGTACCCGCCCAGCTTGTCCAGCAGGCTCTCGATGCCGGCACGACCCCTGCCCTCGCTCATCGCCGCGAGCAGGTCGTTCAGCCAGGCGATCAGCTGTTTGTGCTGGTTGTCGAGACTGTCGACACCGGTCGACATCGAGGGGTCCCATGAAATGGTGGGCATCGTCTTCTCCATCACTGCCGGCCTGCGTGGCGGCATGCCCGAGCGGGCGGTCAACGTGGTTATCGGGCGCCTGGCGGAGTCGCGTGAGCCGGGACCAGCATATCCGGCGGAGCACCCAGGTGCCAGCGTCGCCGGGCTGAACACGCTCCTCCCGGCACGAGCACCGAGGCCCGTCCTCGCGGGCAGTTTCACCCGACGCGGCTTTGTGCCTCTATTCAGCCGAGCTTCAGGAGTCCACCCTAAGTTCGCGATGGGTCCCGTAGCCCAACGGACCCGAACGGGCTTGTCCCGCCTCAGAGGTCCAGACCATGAACTCACCAGCTCCGGCCAGTCAAGTGCCCGTCGCGGGTAGATCCCACCGCAATCGAAACCTTCTCATAGCCGCGATTGGAGCCGTCGTCATTGCCGGAATCGTCGGCGGCGGCTACGGCCTGTGGTTCATCCTGATCGGACCCAGCAGCCCGGCCTCGGTCATCGCGGCATTTCCCTCCGGTGCCCCAGTCGCGGCGCCGGCCACGCTCGACGGCACCTGGAACGTCAACACGACCCTCGGCTCCATCGACGCCGGGACCTCATCGTTCGCCGGCTACCGAGTCCAGGAGCAGCTCGTCGGTGTCGGCGGCCATACCGCGGTCGGTCGCACCCCGAAGATCTCCGGGTCGATGACCCTGACCGGCGCGATGGTGACCAACGTCCAGATGACGGCCGACCTGACCGCGCTCAAGAGCGACCAGGACAACCGCGACAACCAGCTCAGGCGCCAGGCAATCGAGACCGATCTGTTCCCGACGGCGACCTTCAAGACGACCCAGCCGATCGACCTTGGCGCTCTGCCGGCGGACGGCAAGGTCGTCAGCGTCAACGCGACCGGCGAATTCACGCTCCACGGCGTGACGCGAACCGTCACCATCGCCCTGCAGGCTGCCCGACAGGGAGGCCTCATCGCCGTCGCGGGCTCGCTGCCGATCGTCTTCTCGGACTACTCGATCCAGAAGCCAAACAGCTTCTCGGTCCTGTCGGTTGACGACCACGGCACCATGGAATTCCATTTGCTGTTCACCCACGCCTGAGCCGCGCTCAGCCGGCGCCGCGCCACCGCGTATCGTCCGCCGGCCGCCACAAGAACCCAAGGAGAGGCAATGTCCTTCATGCGTTACCTCGGCGGCCGCTCCGGCGACCCGGCGGCACCCGGCGCCGGTGCAACCCCGGCCAGCACGGCCGAAACGGAGGCGATTCGCCGGATCGTGGCCAGACTGGAGGCGCTTCCGCCCGACAAGGCGCGGCTCCTGGCCGGCATGGCCTACGTCCTGGCCAGGGCCGCGTACGCCGACATGGAGATCAGCGACGCCGAAACGACGGCAATGGAGCAGGAGCTGGCCGGTTCGGGGCTCGATCAGTCGCAGGCCGTCCTCGTCGTGGAAATGGCCAAGCTCCAGGAGAAGACCAGCGGCAGCACGAGCGACTATCTCGTGACCCGCGAGTTCCGCGAGCTCGCCACTCCGGAGCAACGATTGACCGTCCTGCGGGCGTGCTTCCGGGTGTGCGCCGCCGACGACGCGATCAGCGGCGATGAGAGCGCGACCCTGGACGAGATTGCCAACGAGCTCGACATCCCGCGCGACGATCTGCACTCACTTCGGGCGGAGTTCGCCGACAAGATCACCGCCCGCCTCGGCTTCGGCTCGTTCTCCGGCGGGCAGGGCTGACTCAACCGCCGGGGTCGGCGGAATACTCAGCGCCAATTCAGCCCGGCTGATCTGCCGGGCCGTTCGGCCCGTATGAATGTGTGGGCACCTACCCCTGGTAAGTTGTGCCCCCGTCACCGGATCACAGGACTCGCCCAACTGTGAAGAACTATGTCCGCAGCGTCTTCGACATCTGCGACTCGTATCTGCGGATCGCCAGACTGGTCCCTTCCGGAGGGGCCGGCCTTGTCACGTCGCTGATCGTCCTAAATCTCGTCCTCGGCCTGCTGCCGATCGTCTTCATCCTGGCCACGAGCGTGATGATCGGCCGGGTCCCGGCAGCGGTCACGGGCGGCGTGGGCTCGCCCGAGTGGCGCAACCTGGTCGCGTCCTTCATGGTGGCGGCCGCGGCGTTCCTCGTTCAGCAGATCCTCGCCCCCGTGCAGGAGTCGTTCGGTGAATTGCTGGCTCGCCGCGTCGACGGTCGCGTATACCAGCGCCTGATCGGCGCCTCGCTGAGCAGCACCGGCATCGGTCCGCTGGAAGACCAGCGGCTGCTGAATCACCTGGCCCAGGTCCTCACTTCCCTGGACCAGGGTTTTCGCACTGCGGGGCTGGCGTGCGCCGGGCTCCTTGCCCTCGTGGCCAGGTATACCCAGCTCCTGGCCGCGGCGTTCGTCGTCGGCTACGTCTTCGCGTGGCCGGCAGCGCTGGCCCTGCTCGCGGTGACCATGGCGTTTCGGCGGGGCAACCGCGGCGGCCTCCGAACGTACGGCAAGCTCTGGAGCCGCAACGTCCCCATGCGCCGCGAAGGGAACTACTACCGAGCCACGGCGATCCAGCCGGCCGCGGGCAAGGAGATAAGGGTCTTCGGTCTCGCCGGCTGGCTATCCGACCGCTACCGCCGCGTGCGGCTGGCGTTTCTCTCCGAGATCTGGGCGGAGCGCCGCCGCATCTACTTGAAGCCCTACATCGTCTACACCGCCTTCGGTTTCGTCGTTTCCGGCGTCACGCTGGCGCTTCTGGCAAGGACGGCCGCGTCCGGCGCCATCACCCTGACTCAGCTGGCGCTCGGCCTTCAGGCCTCACTGGCTGCGCTACGACTGGGTGAGAGCTTTCCCGAGGCGGATACCCAGACCCAGTACGGGATGTTCGCCTACGACGGCGTCCAGGCCTTCGAGCACGGTGTCGCCGATTTCGACGAGAAGACCGTCCAGCTGGAGCCGCAACTCGATCCCAAGGGCCGCCCCAGCAGCGAGATCCGCTTCGAGGCCGTGGATTTCCACTATCCGGGATCCGCTCGGCCGGTCCTCGACAAGCTGGACCTCGTGCTGCCGGCCGGACGCTGCACGGCCGTCGTCGGCCTCAACGGCGCGGGCAAGACGACCCTCGTCAAGCTGCTCGGCCGGCTGTACGAACCGACGGGCGGGCGCATCCTGGTCGACGGCCAGGACATCCGATCCTACGGTGTGGACGACTGGCGCCGCCGGATCGGCGTCATCTTCCAGGACTTCAACCGCTACGAACTGACCGCCGCGGACAACATCGGCTTCGGCGCCATCGAACTGGCCGGCGATCGGCGGAAGATCCGAGCGGCGGCCGGCCGGGCCGGCATCCTGGCCACGCTCGATCGGCTACCCGAGGGCCTCGACACTCCCCTCGCCCGCCAGTACAAGGGTGGAGCGGAGCTGTCCGGCGGCCAGTGGCAGCGAGTGGCCATCGCCCGCGCCTTGTTCGCCCTCGAGAACGGCGCCTCGATCCTGGTCCTCGACGAGCCCACCGCGGCCCTGGACGTCCGAGCCGAGGCCGCGTTCTTCGACAAGTTCGTCGATGTGACCCGCGGCGCCACGGCGCTGCTCATCTCGCATCGCTTCTCGAGCGTTCGCCATGCGGACCACATCGTGGTTCTGGCCGACGGCCACGTCATCGAACAGGGCAGCCACGACGAGTTGCTCGCGGCGGATGGCCGGTACGCCGAACTGTTCCGCCTCCAGGCCGAGCGCTTCGCGGAGGACGAGGCCGAGTCCGAGGCGGTCGACGCCGCAGACCTGCAAGGCGATTCCGAGCCGGCCGGCGAGGGATCGCCCGGAGCCGAGCCCGCGGGCGAGGGATCGCCCGGAGCCGAGCCCGCGGGCGAGGGATCGCCCGGAGCCGCCGCCGAGCGGGAGCCGGTCCGATGAAGGAGACCCTGCGCAGCGCGGCCTGGCTGCTCCGGCTGTCGTGGCAGCAGAACCGCGCCAAGACGGCTATCGCCCTGATCCTGGTTCTGAGCAACGCCCTCGCCGCGCCTCTCATGGCCCTGTCCATGAAATGGCTGACCAACGCGGCCATAGCCGGCGACACCGCCGGCGCCGGGATCGCCGGCTTCGCCGTCGCCGGCTGCGTCATCGGCGTGCTGACGCTCGGGCATTTCGCTCACATCGCCTACTTCGAACTGTCCGAGATCAACACCCTGACCGCGGAGCTGCGCCTCATCGACCTGGCCAACGGCTCCTCGGGCATCGAGCACCAGGAGCGGGCCGACATCGCCGACCGCATTGCGGTGCTCGAACAGGAGGTCTATCGGATCCAGGACGGCTTCTATGCCGTGCTGGCGCTCTCGAGCCTGGCGGTGGCCATCGGCCTGACCGGCCTGCTGCTGGCGATGGTCAATCCGATCCTCTTGCTCCTGCCGCTGGTCGCACTGCCGCCGCTCGTGACCGGCCGGCGAGCCCAGCTGCTCATCGATCGATCGCGCGAGGAGACGGCCCAGGACACTCGCCTGGCGATGCATCTATTCCGCCTGGCGGCGACCGCCGGCCCGGCCAAGGAGCTGCGCGTCTTCCGCCTCCAGCAGGAGATCAAGCGCCGCCATGCCGAGCTGTGGGAACGCACCACCCAACGGCTGTGGCGGGCCCAGGTCAAGGCCACCGCCCTGCGAGCCGCCGGCCAGCTCGTCTTTGCCGGCGGCTACGTGGCCGGCGTGCTGCTCGTGGTCAACGACGCCATCGGCGGTCATCGCAGCGTCGGCGACGTCGTCATGGCGATCACGCTCGCGGCACAGGTCAACCAGCAGGTCTCGGCTGCAGTTCAGCTGCTGCACAACCTCCAGCGGATCGCCCGGGCATATGCCCGCCTCGAGTGGCTGGAGAAGTACATCGCCGAGCGGGAGCCCCGCGTCGCCGACCAGCCGGTCCCGGAGCGCCTCACCGACGGCATCCGCTTCGAAGACGTCGCCTTCCGATATCCGGGGACCGACCGAATCGTTCTGGCGGGCGTCGATCTGCACCTGCCGGCCGGCTCGACGGTGGCCATCGTCGGCGAGAACGGCGCCGGCAAGAGCACGCTCGTCAAGCTGCTGTGCCGCTTCTACGAGCCCACGTCGGGCACGATCACGGCCGACGGTTCCGACCTGTCCCGAATGCCGCTGGACCACTGGCGCGACCGTATCGCCACCGGCTTCCAGGACTTCGCCCGATTCGAGTTGGTCGCCCGACAGACCGTGGGCGTGGGCGATCTGCCGCTGGTCGACGACCAGCCGGCCGTCGAGGCGGCCCTGGATCGGGCTCACGCCGGCGACGTGGTCGGGCGGCTGGAGGACGGCCTTTCGACCCAGCTCGGCAAGTCGTACAAGGAGGGCACGGAGCTGTCCGGCGGCCAGTGGCAGAAGCTCGCCCTGGGCCGCGCCATGATGCGCGAGCTGCCGCTCGTCCTGATCCTCGACGAGCCCACGTCGGCCCTGGACGCCGAGGCCGAGCACAACCTCTTCGAGCGCTACGCCGAAGGCGCGCGACGGGTCGGCCGGGCCAGCGGTGGCATCACGGTCCTGGTCTCACACCGCTTCTCGACTGTCCGCATGGCCGACCAGATCGTGGTCGTCGCCGACGGCAAGGTCGTTGAGGCGGGCCCCCACGCCCAGCTGATGCGCAACCGTGGCCTCTACGCGGAGCTCTACGAACTGCAGGCCAGCGCGTACGAATAGAGCCGGGGCGGGTCTCGCGCCTTCGGCGATGAGGGAGTGCCGGCGGCCAAGTCAGCCGGGGACGGGCCTCTCGCCAAGGCCGCCGCTCTGTCGCAGGGTCTGGGCGAGAGCGGTACGCCCGTCACTATCCGGGTGAACGCACGAGCATTGTTGGCCGGGTCGACGAAGCGCGCCGGGTGACCCTCCCCCGTCCTCCCAACCGCCTCAAGACAGACCAGATTGGGCAGAGGAGGGTCTCAGAGACGGGGGACCAGGCTCGTCAGCGTGATGAACGCACCGAACAAGCCGAATAGCACCAGCGGACCGTTGTATCCGCGTGCATACCACCACAACCCCAGGTCTACGCACCAAACACCATTTAGCGCCAACATGCCCCAGTTCGGCCAGCCGAGGAATCCGCCTGCGAGCACTGCCGTGGATATTGCCAGCCCGATCCCCAGAGAGAGCCACCCGAGGCCGTAGCGTCCGGGGGCCATCCGCTTCGTGAACCAGTGCGTCACTGCCACTCCCTCGCCCACTGTGTTGTCGGCTGGCCCCATCTTGCCACGGGAGCGACCGCCGCTACCAGTGGAACGCCCTGTCGGCGCAGCTACGCAGCGACTGGTCGGAGCCTGGAGTAGCAGGCCGACCATGCACGGCTACTGCGTCTGGTTGCTTTGGCGCACCCCACCCAACGGCGGGCTCACCGTACCGGCATCCGGCGCGTCCCAACCCGGATACGATGACGGTCAGTACCGAGCCGCGAGAGGGAGCCAAGCGATGAGGTCATACGCCCGCACCGATCCTGCCGCTGTTGCATGGGCAAGGGTCTGGCGCTCTCGCCGCGGGATGACTTCCCGCGCCGCCGGAGTGGTCCTGGCAACGCTTCTCGCTCTCTGCGCCTCAGGCTGCGCGGGTGGCTCGACTCCGTCTCCGGCGCTGAGCGCAACACCAACTCTCACGGCTTCCTCGACGGTCATGCCCTTGCCCACTGCCATGCCCTCGCCCACTACTACAGCCTCACCCACTGCAGTGCCCTCGCCCACTGCCACGCCCTCGCCCACTGCCACGCCCAAGCCGGCTCCCACGCCCTCGCCAACTCCCTTGCCGCCGCTCACCTTCGTCGCGACAGGCAGCATGCATACGGCCCGCAGCGACGCCACGGCCACGCTGCTCAAGAACGGCAAGGTCCTAATCGCCGGCGGGGGCAACCTCGCCGACATGTACAACCAGGATGTCTACGCCTCGGCCGAACTGTATGACCCGGCGACAGGTACCTTCACCCCGACCGGCTCCATGACCGCGGCTCGCTCCGATGCCACAGCCACGCTTCTGCAGAACGGCAAGGTCCTGATCGTAGGCGGTGAGGGCTGCCCGAACCCGAAGCGTTGCACCAACGTGGCCATTGGGGCTGGCGCGGACAACCTTGGCTCAGCCG
>Ga0182011_10001290_pt1 | contig 22043 bp, 16 predicted proteins | sample 711E1DmetaG_FD_120481 | JGI IMG/M metagenome (GOLD analysis project Ga0182011, IMG submission 120481) | Permafrost microbial communities from Stordalen Mire, Sweden - 711E1D metaG | ecosystem: Environmental > Terrestrial > Soil > Wetlands > Permafrost | place: Sweden: Stordalen | collected... | reverse complement strand
GGAGGCCCTGATTTCAGATATTTTAAGTATGATGCTGTAACCCAGCAGAGAAAGCAGGTCGGAAGTACAATAAAACCTTTTCTTTATACAGTTGCAATGCAAAACGGATATTCTCCCTGTTATGAGGTTATGGACATTCCACAATCTTTCGATATCCCCGGAGATTCTATGCCATGGAAACCCAAAAGTACCGGACCCGAAAAATTCCGTGGCAAAATGGTTACACTTGCATGGGGTCTTGCAGAATCTGAAAACTATATTTCAGCATGGTTAATGAAACAATTCAAACCTTCAGCAGTTGCCGAACTTATGCATAAGATGGGAGTCAGGAGTTTCATTGATCCGGTACCATCAATATTTTTAGGCACATCAGATATTAAGCTGGAAGAGATGGTTGGAGCTTACGGTACTTTTGCAAATAAAGGAGTTTATACAAGACCAATGTATGTAACGCGGATTGAAGATAAAAACGGGAATACAATTTCAAAATTTACACCTAAAGTTGAAGAGGTTTTAAGCGAAAATCAGGCCTATCTGATGATTAATCTTCTGCAGGGAGTTGTCAGGGCTGGGACAGGAAATAACATAAGAAAGGAACCTTATAATCTGATGAATCAGATCGGAGGGAAAACAGGAACAACGCAAAATCATTCAAACGGATGGTTCATGGGTGTTACACCTAACCTTGTGGGAGGTGTCTGGTGCGGCTGGGAAGACCAGGCGATCCACTTTGAAACTTTAGGGGAAGGGTCGGGTGCCCATATGGCGCTTCCTATAATGGCAATCTTTCTTAAAAAAGTATATGCCGATCCTCAGTTCGGAATAATGGAAGCTGATGAATTTGAGGTTCCGTCGAATTTCAACATGGATCTTGATTGTAATAAAGTAAATAAGGCTAGTTCACAAGGAAATTATTCGAGAAGGGTGAGATATTAATCTAAAGATACCGTCATAAGATTGACACCCCTCTGTCGCTGCGCGACATCTCCCCTGAAGGGGCGAAAAATGCCCTTATTTTAATGATGATCACTCTAAAATGGAAAATTTTCTCCCCCTGCTAAGGGGGAGTGCCCGAAGGGCAAGGGGGTCTTAATGATTTATGAAGAGTAGTGGATGCAAACTTAACTAAAGAGTGATCGGATCAGATTCTCAATCTTCCCTACCTGTATTACTTCTATATTCAAATCTTTTACCGATATATTTCTATGGTATTTAGAAATATATATTTTATTAAACCCCATTTTAGATGCTTCACGGATTCGTTGTTCAATACGTGAAACGGGCCTTATTTCTCCTGATAAACCGGTTTCACCCGAAAAGCAGATTTCCCTGCCTATCGGAATATCAAGGTTTGAAGAGAGAACGGAACTTATTATTGCCATATCTATTGCCGGGTCATTTACCTTAATGCCGCCGGCAATATTAAGGAAGACATCTTTTACGCCCAGTTTAAAACCTGCTCTCTTTTCGAGCACTGCAAGAAGCATATTTAGCCTTCTGATATCGAAGCCGGTGGAGCTTCTCTGCGGAGTTCCATATACAGCACTGCTGACGAGTGCCTGTGTCTCAATAAGAAATGGCCTCAGTCCGTCAACAGTGGCCGCAATTGAAATGCCACTAAGAGCTTCATCGTGCTGATTAATAAACATTTCAGAAGGGTTGTCGACTTCCCTGAGTCCTGTTTCAACCATTTCAAATATGCCTAATTCAGCCGTTGAACCGAACCGGTTTTTAACCGACCGGAGAATACGGTAAACATAGTTATTATCACCTTCAAAATAGAGAACTACATCAACGATATGTTCCAGAACTTTCGGTCCGGCAAGTGTGCCATCCTTGGTAATATGTCCAATCAGGACTATTGGAATTCCGGTTATCTTGGAATATTTAAGGAGCTGGGCGGCACATTCCCGAACCTGTGAGACGGAGCCCGCAGATGACTCAAGCAACGCATTGCTTATTGTTTGTATGGAGTCAATTATTATCAATCCGGGTTTTATATTCTCAGCATGTGTGAGTATGTTTTCAAGTTCAGTTTCGCAAAGTATATAACATTGGGGATTGGAGTTTTTCATCCTTCTGGCCCTGAGACTGATCTGTTCTTCGCTTTCTTCTCCTGAAACATAAAGGATATTTTTCCCTTTAAGTGCAAGAGCAAGCTGAAGCGCCAGGGTTGATTTGCCAACACCTGGTTCCCCACCCAGAAGAATCAGTGATCCGCCGACAATACCACCCCCGAGTATCCGGTCGAGCTCTGAGATTCCTGTCTTCTGTCGACCATGTTCATCAGCTTTAATACTGTCCAGGAGTTCAGGTTTTCTTTTTTCCTGATTCATAACGAACGAAACATCATGTGAAGAGGCAGGAGCGATTATCTCTTCATGGTAGGTGTTCCATTCTTTACACGAAGGACATCTTCCGATCCACTTTGGTGATTCTACACCGCAGTTCTGACAGACGAATACTGTTTTGGCTTTTGGCATAATCATCAGGGGTTGGAAGGTTGAACAAGGGAGGCATCAGGACTCTTCTTTTTCCTGAAAATAATGAAGAACGATATGGCTCCTATAATTGCAACAAAGATCAGCTGTGATTCATGAGTCAGCAAAGCATAAGCCAATCCGTCTTCAACAGGTATTCCATTAACAATAAGCAGTCCCCGTGAAACAATATAATGAAATGCACCTAGTCCGCTTTGAACAGGGGCAGACATTGCCAGTCCTCCAATCACCAGGATGAAAATGCTATTTCCGAAAGTCAGATGAGACGTACTAGGAAGGGAAAATACCACCACCCAGGTCATAAGGGCATAATTTATCCATATAAATACAGTATGGAAAATGAATTCCCATTTTCTTTTGAGATTTGTAATAGTTTTCAGTCCGTTAATTATTCCGCGGGTAAGGTCGAACATCTTTGAAAAAAAACGAATCTTGCGTAACCTTTTTTTGTATCTGATGATGAGAAACATTGTGACTATTCCCAGAGAAAAAAGAATTACCCAGAGAATCCATGTGTTTCCGAAGACTGAAAATACTTTCTGCTGTATCGGTAGGAGAATACTTTCTTTGAGAAACAGACCTATCTGTTCTCCGCTTGTAAATATCAGTATCACCATTATGGTAAGAAGGGAGAGAAAGTCTATTGTACGTTCGATTACTACAGTTCCGATCAACTGATCGACAGGTATTTTTTCCTTTTTCCCCAAAGCTACACAGCGGGTAATTTCTCCTATTCTTGGCAGCGCAAGATTTGCGAGGTACCCGGTCATTAATGCATAAAAGGCATTTCTTGTAGAAGGATTGAAACCTAGCGGGTTAACAAGCAAAACCCATCTTCTTGCCCGGCTTATGAATGCAAACAATCCGAAGAGAACCGATAGGAGGAGCCATGAATAATCAGCTTCTTTCAATTCTGCCCAGAGTTTTGAAAAGTCAATATTACGGAAAGCAAACCAAAGAAGAAGCAATCCGACAGCGAAGAAAGCTATAAATTTAAGAGTCTGCAGAATACCTTTTCTCAACTTCAGATCAGTTTATTGGTTTTAGTATCAGGGAAAATGATTACAGGTTTGAATGATTTTGCTTCCTGAAAATCGAGTAATGCGAATGACATAATTATAATAATATCACCTACAATAACCTTTCTGGCTGCAGCGCCATTAAGACAGATATCTCCCGATCCGCGGATCCCTTTTATTACGTATGTCTCAAGACGTTCTCCGTTGTTAAGATCTAATACATGGACTTTTTCGTTTTCTATCAGGTTTGCCGCATCAATAAGATCCTCATCAATTGTAATACTCCCAATATAATTGAGATTTGCTCCTGTAATTGTAACCTTGTGAATTTTTGATTTTATTACTTCTATTAACATGTTTTGATATCTTGTCGATCCTAATTACGGTGCAAAGGTAATTAACCTTTTGGTTCAGACCAATTCAATTTCAATATTATCTATCAGACGAATTTTCCCGGCAACTACTGCAATGCATCCAAAATACCGTTTATCTTTTTTCATCTCAGTTATTGTATTCAAGGGTATAAGGTCTGTATCATCCACAATCTCAAAGTATTCAACTTTGAATCCGGGAACATTGTTAATACTTTCCCGGACGATTGATTTAATCTCAATTATATCGTAATTTTTAATCATTTGATAGACGGTTGAGATAGTTTTATAGATTATTGTTGCCCGGGATCTGATTTCGGGTTCAAGAAGACTATTCCGGCTGCTCATTGCCAATCCGTCATTCTCACGGATTATGGGACTGCCAATTATTCTTACTTTGTTGTCTGTCTGTTTAACCAGAGCTTTAACAATGGCAAGTTGCTGAAAGTCCTTCAAGCCAAAAACGGCAATATCGGGTTTTACAATTTCAAACAATCTGCTTACAACCTGGGCAACGCCATTAAAATGACCAGGACGATGAAGTGCTTCCATTACTTTATCGAGGTTTCCAAAATGAAATTCCCGTTTATCTTCTTCCGGGTAAATTTCTTCGATGCCCGGAGTAAATACAAGATCAGTTTCACGAAGTACTTTCTTAAGGAGTGCCAGATCGCTGTCAGGTGTTCTCGGATAATTCATCAAATCATTTTTATCGTTGAATTGTTTAGGGTTTACAAAAATGCTTACGACGACCACAGGACATTGCTGTACAGCGTTTTGTACCAGCGATAAATGACCTTCATGCAGAGCTCCCATCGTTGGGACAAATCCGACGGGAGAAAGATGCATTTTTTCTAACTGGGCTTGTAGTTCAATAACAGTACTTAAGACTTTCATTACTCTTAAATTTTTTTACAAAATTAATCTGTTTAATTCATAAACTCAGTGAACCTTCATAAAATCCCTTGTTTGAATTTGTAATCAAATCGGAAAAAACGCCGAATGATGCTATTCTTCGGTTCTCTGTGAATACCCGCATTTTTATTATGTTATTAAATTTTACTATCTTTGCACCTTAAATCGAAATGGTATATCCAGGCAGGTAAATGGAAAGCAGGAAGGTATTATTCATTTCACAAGAGATAACTCCGTACTTAGGTGAGACAAAATTGTCGAAGATCGGAAGGTTTCTCCCCCAGGGCATTCAGGAAAGAGGCAAAGAGATCCGGACTTTCATGCCGAGGTATGGTTGTATCAATGAAAGAAGGAATCAGCTTCATGAAGTAATCAGGCTTTCGGGGATGAATCTTATTATCGACGATACTGACCATCCGCTCATAATCAAAGTTGCCTCGATTCAATCGGCCAGGATGCAGGTCTATTTTATTGATAATGACGATTATTTCCAGAGAAAACATATAATCAGTGATGCTTCAGGACGTGAATTTGAAGACAATGATGAAAGGGCACTTTTTTTTGCAAGAGGAGTGATCGAAACTGTTAAGAAACTCAGGTGGGCACCTGATATTGTACATTGTCATGGATGGATGTCAGCCCTGGTACCGGTTTATCTGAGAAGTATATACAATGATGATCCGCTTTTTCATAATTACAAAATAATCTATTCTATCTACAATAATGATTTTAAAACTCCGTTTAGATCAACATTCGCGGATAAACTGAGGTACGATGGAATAGATGGGGAGAATCTTAAAATGGTTAAGAAACCCGATTTTGTTAACGTGTCGAAATTGGCTATCAAATATTCTGACGGAATCATTATCGGAAGTGAGGATGTAAACGAAGAATTAAAAAAATACCTGATAACAGTTAACAAACCGGTTCTTGAATTTAAGGATGAGTCCGAATATATTGATGCCTATAATGATTTTTATGACAAGATATTATAATACTTCCAAACCCATTCACAGAATTGTTTCTGTCTCCCAAAATTTCTTTAGATTATTACTCGCTACTTTCTTTGTAACAATAGCTGTCTTTAACAGTTCATGCAAGAAGGAGGTCCTGAAAATCGGTGGAGATATTCTTCCCGGAAGTGATTTTGTCTCAATTAAATCAATAGATACATTAAGCATTTTCTCTTATACACTGTATGATGATTCGGTCAGAAGTGACCTTTCTACAGTTTCTTACATGGGGCATGATTATGATCCTTATTTTGGGAGCACAACAGCAGGATTTGTTTCTCAAATAAGACTCAGTTCTAAATGGGATCCTCAGCCTTTTACTGTTGATTCGATGAAATTGTATCTGCATATTTTGACTGTAAAAAATGGTGGAACAGGAGGCGTAAATTCTTTAAGTATCTCGGAGATTTCCAACCAGCTTTATGTTGATACAGCGTATTATCCAAACACCCCCATAATTCCTGGAGGTTTTAATATGACCGATATTGTATTACCTTCAATGAGAACTGACACTATAAACGATATAGTCCTGTCTTTACCAGGCAATGGCATATCGTTTGGAAATTATCTTACACGCGACACAACAAAATTATTCTACAATAATAATCTATCTGATTTCAGATCTTTTTTCAAAGGATTGCATTTCCAGTTGAATTCAACAAGTTCTGACCCCTACCTCATTTCTTTAAGTCTTCTGTATGACCAGACAAACTCAGTCTATCATAATTATTTTGTCTTATTCACACATGATTCCACCGGGACTGCCAATGAATATTCTTTCATCCTTGATGCAAAAAACGTGAATGCATGTTTTAATACGTTTTCACATGATTTTAGTACAGCAACCCTTGGAGATAAAATGGTTCACAGAAATACAACTTACAAAGATACCCTCTCTTACCTGCAATCTCTCGACGGAGTATATACACGGATAAGTTTACCTGGTCTTAAAAAGATAAAAGAGGATGCTTCATTTAGCAAGATTGCAATTAACAGAGCAAGACTTGTTGTTCCGGTTCATTTCAAGCCTACAAGTGATAATCCGTATATAACACGTAATGTACCATCTCAGTTATTCCTCAGATACAGAGTAAAAAACGGAACCAGATATACCGTTCCCGACTTTTCACTCGCATCGTCTGTGGATCTCGCTCATAGCTTCTTTGACGGGCAGCTCGATTCAGTAGCCCAGGTTTATAATTTTAACATACCTGCTTTTGTCCAGTCATATCTCGAAGATGCAACAAATAATGTAGAACCGGAACTGGATATTTATCAGGTTTCGGGAACGAAGAGTGTTATCCTGGAAGCTAATAAAAGCAAGACTCCTGTTAAATTTGAATTTACCTATACCAAGTTCTAGATTTAGTGAACCAAAATAGTTACCTTCGTGCTTACAATCTAAAACTTTTACTCTATGTGTGGGATTATAGGTTATATTGGATCAAAACATGCCCGCGAAATAATAATTAATGGTCTGAAAAGGCTGGAATATCGCGGATATGATTCCGCCGGAATGGCTCTTGTAAACGGGGAAGCCAAAATATTTAAATGTGCCGGCAGGGTAAAAGACCTTGAGGATCTTGTTAATAAATCCAGCTTTGATGGTACAACAGGAATGGGTCATACCAGGTGGGCCACGCATGGCGAACCCAATGAATTGAATGCCCATCCCCAGGTCTCGTATAAAGGAAATTTCATAGTTGTTCATAACGGTATAATTGAGAATTATGCACGTATCAAGAAACACCTCGAGAGCAGGGGTGTAAAATTTACAAGTCAGACTGACACAGAAGTTCTTGCCAATCTCATTGAGCACATGTACCTCGAAGGTGATCTCACTGCTGAACAGGCAATTACACTGGCCCTTAACAGGGTTGAAGGGACCTACGGACTGGTGATAATCTGCACTAAGGAGCTTGACAGGCTGTTTGCTGCAAAGAAAGGTAGTCCGCTTGTTATAGGAGTGGGAGACGGTGAAAACTTTATTGCTTCTGATGCAACCCCAATTGTTGAATATACACAGAGGGTAATCTATATGAATGATGAAGATATCGCTATCGTAAAGAAAGATGAACTTGTCCTTAAAACCATACGAATAGAAAAGATACAACCGGAAGTCAAGGAGCTGGATCTTAAGATAGGTGAGATTGACAAAGAAGGTTTTGCACATTTTATGCTGAAGGAAATTTTTGAACAGCCACGGGCAATTCATGATACCTTCAGAGGCAGGATACTGCCTGATTATTCAGGTGTGATGCTTGGTGGTTTGCATAATGTTATTGAGTCGATGACCCAGTCGGAAAGAATTATAATAATTGCCTGCGGCACCTCATGGCATGCCGGATTGGTTGGAGAATATATTTTTGAGGAGTACACCCGTATTCCGGTTGAGGTAGAATATGCCTCAGAATTTCGTTACCGGAATCCGATAATAAAAAAAGGAGATTTTGTAATTGCAATCAGCCAGAGTGGCGAAACCGCCGATACCCTTGCTGCTGTAAAACTTGCAAGGGAAAAAGGAGCAAAAGTAATAGGAATATGTAATGTTGTAGGTAGCAGTATTCCGCGGGAAACTGATGCAGGTGTTTATACACATGCAGGTCCCGAAATCGGCGTCGCATCAACAAAAGCATTTACTACCCAGGTTTTGGTTCTGGCAATGATGGCATTTGAAATCGGGCATAAGAAAGGAATTATCTCCGATTCCGCCTATAAAGAATTGATTACAGAACTGGTATCAATTCCGGGTAAAATTGAGAATGCGCTTAAGATAAACGACCAGGCTCTTGAACTTGCTAAGGTTTTTCAAAATACACATAATGCTCTTTACCTTGGAAGAGGATATCTCTTCCCTGTTGCACTTGAAGGCGCTCTTAAACTGAAGGAAATTTCTTATATCCATGCTGAAGGTTACCCGGCAGCAGAAATGAAACATGGTCCGATTGCCCTTATAGATGAAAATATGCCTGTTGTTGTTGTTGCAACTAAAGATGACACTTATGAAAAAATTGTTAGCAACATACAGGAGATTAAAGCCAGAAAAGGGAATGTAATTGCAATTGTCACTGAAGGTGATGAAATAATCAGTAAAATGGCTGACTATGTTCTGGAAGTTCCTGAAACTCTTCCTATCTTTTCCGGCTTGCTTGCGGTAATACCCCTTCAATTACTTTCATATCATATTGCGGTGCTGAGAGGGTGTAACGTTGATCAGCCAAGGAACCTTGCCAAGTCGGTAACTGTCGAATAAATAATATTAATCGTTCCGGGATGAACTTGAGAGATGATTTCAGGAACCTGACAGAGCCGGAAACCACGATCTTAATCTCTAATGGTTGCAGTTGCGATGACTGGAACCGTGTTGTGGTTAAGGAAGGATTCGACCCTGAAAAGTGTGTTAATGTAATCTTTTCAGGCGATATCAGACTCGGCGTTTTCAATGAACCTTTTATTGATGAATCGGGAATAAGCATCCAGAGCGGTATTCTAAACGCCAGACTGCACAATTGTGCAATCGGATCTAATGTTATAATCAATAATATTGGTGATTATATTGCAAATTATAACATTGAAGATAAGGTCGTTATTAAGAATTGCGGAAAAATACGTACTGAGGGTATTTCGACTTTTGGAAACGGAACCACGGTAAATGTTCTGAATGAAACCGGGGGGAGAGCAGTTAAGATCTGGGACAGACTTTCGGCACATGAGGCATATATTATTGCTTTATACAGGCACAGGCATGAAGCTGTCAGAATAATTGAGAAGATGGTTGATGATTATTCTTTAGCTCATTCATCCGGAACAGGAACCATAGGACAAAACTCAAAAATTTTCAACTCAAGCAATATCCGTAATATAAAATTCGGCCCCTCCAGCTATGTTGAAGGAGCTATACTACTTAATGAAGGATCGGTAAACAGCTCGGAGGCAGACCCTGTTTTTATTGGTCCGGGTGTAATCATGGAACATTTTATAGTTTGTTCAGGATCAAAAGTTACTGAATCGACAATTATAGATAAGTGTTTCATCGGGCAGGGATGCGTGCTTGCAAAACATTATTCAGCAGAAAATTCCCTGTTTTTTGCCAACTGTGGAGGATACCACGGAGAAGCTTGTTCAATATTTGCCGGACCATATACAGTTACCCACCACAAATCAACATTGCTGATCGCCGGTATCTTTTCCTTTATGAATGCGGGCAGCGGTTCAAACCAGAGCAATCATATGTACAAGCTTGGACCCATTCATCAGGGAATAATGGAAAGGGGTTCCAAAACAACAAGCGACTCTTATCTTCTCTGGCCGGCACGCATCGGACCTTATACGCTTATAATGGGACGTCATTATAAGAATATGGATACTTCATCTCTTCCTTTTTCTTATCTCATAGAAAGCAATGATGAGAGCATACTTGTCCCGGGAATTAATCTCAGAAGTGTGGGTACTATAAGAGATGCACAGAAATGGCCCCTCCGCGACATAAGGAAAGATACTTTCAAGATCGACCAGGTAAACTTTAATCTCCTGAGCCCTTATACAATCAGAAAGATGTTTGAAGGAAGGGAAATCTTACAAAACCTTAAATCTGAATCCCCTCCCGGAACAGCTTCATTTTCATTCAACAACATGATAATATCCGGACCATCTCTGGAGCGGGGGATCCAACTATATCAGACCGGCATAAATAAGTTTCTTGGGAACTCATTAATTAAACGACTTGAAAAGTTTGAATTCAAAACTAATGAAGAGCTTCAGCATAGGCTCGCTCCTGACCTCTCCCATGGTAGAGGAGAATGGGTTGATCTGGCAGGATTGATAACCCCAAAGAGTGATGTAGACAAACTGCTGGAAGATGTTGAATCCGGGAAGATATCATCAATTGAAGAACTGGCACAATCATTTATTGTATTGCACAATGCATACTACCAATGGGAATGGACATGGGTTTGTGAAAGAATGGAGGAAGAATCCGGAATATCTGTTATGAAATTAACGGCTAATGACATCATAAGAATAATTGAAAATTGGGAAAAAAGTGTTATTGATCTGGATAACCTTCTCTATGAGGATGCAAGGAAAGAATTTACCCTGTCGTCGATGACAGGATTTGGGATTGACGGGAGCGCTGAGGATAAAAAGCTTGACTTTGAGCAGGTGAGAGGAGAGTTTGAATCAAATAGTGTTGTAGTAGCCATTCAGGAACATATAAAACTAAAAAAGGCTCTTGGAGACGAGTTAATAAAACGGATGAAAAAGATTCTTTAATCTGAAGCGTTATCTTCCTGAATACATGAGGTCATAATATTTACTATAATCACCTGATAATACCCTGTCGAGCCATTTTGTATTTGTAAGATACCATTCGACAGTTTTTTCGAGACCATCAGCAAATTCAGGAATAGGGAACCAACCCAGTTCTTTCTGTAATTTTGAGGAGTCTATTGCATATCTCAGATCATGTCCGGGTCTGTCTTTCACATAGGTAATAAGCTTTTCGGATGTTCCCTTAACCCGATTAAGCTTTTCATCCATTATTCTGCAAAGAAGAATAATCAGATCAAGATTTTTCCATTCATTATTACCGCCGATGTTATAGGTTTCCCCAACCCTCCCGCCATGAAAAATGAGATCAATAGCTGAGGCATGATCTTCAACATATAACCAGTCGCGGACATTCTCTCCTTTTCCGTAAACAGGGATAGGCTTATTATTTTTAATATTATTTATTGCAAGAGGTATAAGCTTTTCAGGAAACTGGTTTGGCCCGTAGTTATTTGAACAATTGGAGATCACTGCCGGAACTCCGAATGTATGATTATAAGCTCTAACCATATGGTCGGAGCTAGCCTTAGAGGCAGAATAAGGGCTTTTGGGATCGTATGCAGTTTCTTCTGTGAAAAACCCTTCTTTGCCGAGCGAGCCATAAACCTCATCTGTCGAAATATGATAGAAAAGTTTTCCTTCAAAAGCATTCTTCCATTTGTTAAGAGCCGCATTAAGCAGATTTACAGTTCCGACGATATTTGTAAAAACAAATTCATCGGGACCTGTTATTGAACGGTCAACATGCGATTCTGCTGCAAGATGGATTACCCCATCGAAGTCATACTTCTCAAAAAGATCCAGAACGGATTGTTTTTCAACGATATCAGTTTTTTCAAATTTATAATTCTTTTCGTTTTCGATATCAGTGAGGTTTTCAAGGTTCCCTGCATAAGTCAGCTTATCGGCATTAACAATAAGGTATTCCGGATATTTGGTAACGAATCTTCTGACAACGTGTGAGCCTATAAAACCTGCTCCACCGGTAATAAGAATAGTTCGTTTCATAATTATAATTTATTATTTCTGAACATCTTCTCCCAATCCCAGGCTGTTTTCATAGCTTCATCCAGGGAACTAAGAGTTTTCCAGCCAAGTTCTTTATTCGCATAAGATGGATTGGCCCATATTTTTTCTATATCTCCGGCTCTTCTTCCTACAATCTTATATTTCAATTTGATTCCTGAAACACGCTCGAATGATTTTATCGCCTCGAGTACTGAAACTCCTTTTCCGGTACCGAGGTTAAAGACTTCATAATTTGTTTTGTTTTTACCTTCAATAAGTCTTTTTATGGCAAACACATGAGCTTTTGCAAGATCTACAACGTGAAGGTAATCCCTTATACATGACCCGTCCGGGGTGTTATAATCATTCCCGAAAACTTTAAGTTCTTCCCTTATGCCATATCCTGTTTGCGTTAAAAATGGCACAAGATTTTCCGGGACACCTCTAGGCAGTTCACCTATTAAAGCGGAAGGATGTGCCCCTATCGGATTAAAATATCTTAAAGAAATTGCTTTAATATTCTTATCACTTACAGTAGTATCTCTTATTATTGATTCACATATCTGTTTAGTATTTCCATAAGGTGAAGTGGCAGATTGCAGAGGGGCATCCTCAGTAACCGGGAGCTTTTCAGGTTGTCCGTAAACAGTGCAGGAGGAAGAGAATACCAGGTCAGGAATGCCATAGCGTTTCATAACCTCCAGAAGATTTATCAATGATAAAAGATTATTCCGGTAATACTCAAGAGGTTTATTGACTGATTCGCCTACAGCTTTATAGGCTGCAAAGTGGATAACGGCTGAGATATCATTATGCTTCTGAATAAATCTGTCAAGTTTTTCCCGGTCACACAGATCGAATACTTCCAAATGAGGTTTAACTCCGGTTATCTTTTGTATTCTGTCGACTACAACTGCTTCGGAGTTGTAAAGGTTATCAACTATTATTGGTTCGAAGCCCTCCTCAATTAGTTCAACTGTCGTATGGGAACCTATATATCCGGTTCCCCCGGTAACCAGGATTTTCTTTTTCATTTACAGACTCCAGTATGTTTGATTTTTAATTTTTCCGCGAAGAACACCCTTAACATCAACAACGATTCCATCTTTACTAAGCAGAGGAGTAAAGAATGATTCATCAAGTTTTAAATATTCTTTATGACTTACTGCCAGGATTATGGCATCATACTTTCCTGAGGGTTGTGCTTTAAGATCAATCTGATATTCTTCTTTTACCTCATGTTTCCCTGCTCCCGGATCTATTACATCAACTGATATTCCAAAATCATCGAGTTCATTAATAATATCCATCACTTTCGAATTGCGGATATCTGTAACATCTTCTTTAAAGGTTATCCCCATGATGAGAACACGGGAACCCTTAAGATTCTTACCGGCAGCAATTATTTTCTTTACAGTTTGCTTTCCTATGTATCTGCCCATGCTATCGTTGATAAACCTGCCCGAATCGATCATCTGGGGGTGATATCCCAGAGCTTTGGCTTTGAATGACAGATAATAAGGATCGACTCCTATACAATGACCACCAACCAGTCCGGGATAAAATTTAAGGAAGTTCCATTTTGTTCCTGCTGCTTCGAGTACTTCAAATGTATTAACGCCCAGTCTGTTAAAAATAATTGAAAGTTCATTCATAAAAGCGATATTAATATCGCGTTGGGTGTTTTCAATGATCTTTGCCGACTCTGCAACCTTTATTGAGCTGGCCCGGTGTACACCTGCTTTGATGATAAGTTCATAGGTTTTTGCGATGTTTTCAGCTGATTCAGCATCGCAGCCGCTTGTTACTTTTACAATTTTGGTCAGAGTATGATTATTGTCACCCGGATTTATTCTCTCAGGGGAGAAGCCAACTTTAAAATCAATACCGCATTTTAATTCAGAATATCTCTCCAGAACAGGGATACAATCATCTTCGGTACAACCAGGATATACTGTTGATTCATAGACTACATAATCTCCTTTTTTTAAAACTTTACCGACTGTTTCAGACGCTTTAAGAACAGGTGTAAGGTCAGGCAGATTTGTCCTTGTTGTGGGTGTGGGAACTGCAATAATATGAAATGAAGCAGTTTTTAAATCTGAAGGATCGCTTGTAAGAACGATATCAGTATTTTTAAATGCATCAGATGTAAGTTCATTGCTGGGATCTATTCCCTTTTTCATTAGCTCAACCCTTTCAGGTTTGATATCAAAGCCGACAACTCTGATTTGCTTTGCAAATTCAAGAGCGATTGGGAGACCGACATAACCAAGGCCGATTACTGAAAGCTTAGCCTCCTTATTAATTAGTTTATTGTACATAGATTATATCGTTTTTAAAATTGGATGATAGTCCCCCTGAAGTCCGACAGGTTTTGAATTTCTGATAGTAAATGCAGTCTCAACTGACTGACGTGCCTCTTTAAGACCGAATCCTCTACCGGCAAGAATTTCTTTGTAAGTAAGGGTATGCAGGTCGGCAAATCCTTCACTGAATTCTATCTCTTCACCATCTACTGTGATAGATCTGTAAGTCCTTTTACCGGACTCTTTAAATTTTATTGGAATATCACTATAGTCGAGGCTAAGGAACCATCTGACTCTTGCGTTTTCAAGTTCGAGGTATCCTGCAGCTTTATGTGGTTCTGAGATATGAACAATATTTTTCCGTGTATCGCCGAAGATCCAGCTTAACATGTCGAAAAAGTGAATACCGATATTGGTTGCCACACCTCCTGATTTCTGAATATCTCCTTTCCATGATATTGAATACCAGTTTCCCCTGCTGGTTATATATGTCATGTCAATATCATAAATTTTCCCTTTAGGCCCATTCCTTATCTTTTCCCGAAGTTCCAGTATTTTCGGATGAAGACGAAGTTGAAGAACAGTGTAGATTTTACGATTGGTCTCATTTTCAATCTCCTGCAGTGCGTCGATATTCCATGGATTTAGTACTATCGGTTTTTCACAGATTGCTTCAGCCTGATGGCGCAAAGCAAACCTGATATGAGAATCGTGAAGATAATTCGGAGAACAAATACTTACATAATCAATTTTAGTCCCCGTTCGTTTAAGTTTGTCAAAATGCCTGTCGAACCTCTCAAATTCTACAAAAAAATCACTTTCAGGAAAATAACTATCAATTCGTCCGACACTGTCGAACTTATCCAGACTGGCAAGGAGGTTATTTCCTGTTTCTTTTATTGCGTGAAGATGTCTGACAGCGATATAACCTGCCACACCTATTATTCCGAAATTTTTTGGAGAATCTGTCATGGTCAAATGCTTAAAAGGCGCATAAAAATACTAAAATATTTTAGAAACTTTGCCATCTTCAAGCTTGTATCTCTCTCCACTTTCAGGACAGGAGGCAAATCCTGCAGTATCAAAATTAAGTTTGTGACCATATTCACTCATCCAGCCGGTCTGTCTGGCAGGATTGCCAACGACAAGAGCATAAGGCTTAACGTCTTTTGTAACTACTGCGCCCGCCCCGATAAATGAATAGGTCCCGATTTTATTTCCGCATACAATCGTGGAATTGGCTCCTATCGAGGCGCCTTTTTCCACAAGTGTCGTATAGTAGCTGTCTTTCCGGATTATTGCACTTCGGGGATTTATAACATTTGTAAATACCATTGAAGGACCCAGGAATACGTCATCTTCGCACGTGACACCGGTATAGATTGAGACATTATTCTGAACTTTGACATTCTTTCCCAGTTTTACACCGGGTGAGATGACTACGTTCTGTCCTATATTACAGTTTTCGCCAATTTCAGATCCTGTCATTACATGGGTGAAGTGCCATATCTTAGTTCCTTTTCCAATTTTGCAGCCATCATCAATGACAGCTGTTTGGTGGGCAAAATATTCCTTCTCCATTATGATTATTTATCGAAGAATTCCAAAACCTTAGTTGTTATATAATCAATCTGATCCTTCTCCATATCGGGGTGCATCGGTAAGGAGAGAACCTCTTTACACAGTGAGGTTGTTACGGGGAAATCATTCTCATTATAGCCAAGGTAGCCATAAGCTTTTTGTACATGAAGAGGAGCAGGGTAATAAACCATTGAGGGGATTTTTTTTGATTCCAGAAATTTTTTCAGTTCATCTCTTTTTCCGTTTTTTACCTTTAACGTATATTGATGAAAAATATGGGAAGAATAACTTGCTCTTTCCGGAACCGAAATTGAACGACATCCGGCAAATGCTCCATCATAGGAATTTGCAACCTCTATTCTTGCCTTATTGAATTTCGAAAGGTGTTTAAGTTTTACCCTGAGTAATGCAGCCTGAATTGTATCTAGTCTTGAATTAACACCAATATTGTCATATTGATATCTTACTTTCATCCCATGGTTAGCGATGCTCCTGAGTTTCCTGGCAAGAGCCTCGTCATTAGTATAGAGAGCTCCTCCGTCACCATAACAACCCAGATTTTTAGACGGGAAGAAGGATGTCGTGCCTATGTGCCCTATAGTTCCTGCTTTTTTGGTGGTTCCGTTTTTAAAGAGATAATCAGCGCCGGTCGCCTGAGCGGCATCTTCGATAACAAAAAGATCGTGTTTATTAGCAAGCTCCATAATGCTCTCCATATAAGCACATTGACCAAATAAATGAACAGGAACAATTGCTTTAGTTTTAGGAGTAATAGCTTTTCGGACCGCTTCCACAGAGATATTAAAAGTAGCGGGTTCCGGATCAACAATAACAGGTTTAAGACCAAGCAAAGCAACAACCTCAACCGTTGCTATAAAAGTGAAATTTGTTGTAATCACTTCATCTCCGGGTTTCAGACCGAGAACCATCATAGCGAGATACAGTGCATCAGTTCCGTTTGCACAGGAAACCACGTGTTTTACACCCATATATTCCTGGAGCTCTTCTTCAAATAGCTTAACATCCGGACCTTTGATAAAAGCTGTTGACAATAGGACCTCTTTAATTGCATGATCTATTTCCAACCCGATCTTCTCATACTGCGCCCTAAGGTCTACCATCTGTATCTCTCTCATTTCACGCGAAAATTTGGAAATACGAAGATAATATTTTTTATTGAATAACCCCCCAAGGCCTCTTTCCTCGGCATACTATGAAAGAGGGCTACTATCAACTACAAATACCCCCTTTGTATTCCCCCCAAGGGGGAAAAAATACTCATTGTTTTAGCAATATAGGCCTAAATGTAAGAGTATTATCGCCCCCTCGGGGGAGATATCCTGTCCGCCATGTGGCGGACGGGGCAGAGGGGTTTTACATCCCGTCCTGAATATTTATTGCAATTAACTTTTTTTAATTAAATTTGTAATGATTAAAACAATTATTGAAAGTGGATATTACAGCTTTTATAAGGGAATTATTATTCGGACACGATTGTGTGATTGTCCCCGGGTTTGGTGGCTTTATAGGAAACTATACACCAGCCAGGATTGACAAAAGTACCGGGACTTTTTATCCTCCTGTAAAGCAGATATCCTTTAACAGGAACCTGAATCATAATGATGGCCTACTGATAGGGAGGATCTCCATGTCATCGAAAATTAATTATGGTGATGCGAGGAATTTAGTTGAAGAATTTGTTACAGGGCTTCGAAAGAAACTTGAAAAAGGAGAGAAAGTTATTTTTGATAATATAGGAAGTTTTATCAACAACCAGGAAGGAAATGTTCAGTTTGAACCGGACAGGAATGCAAATTATCATCTTGATTCTTATGGTCTTGAGCCTTTCCAGTGTTTACCACTTGAAGGATATGATGTAAGAAAGCGAATCATCAGACATACAGAAAAGGATCCTGTAAAACAGGCATCATTGAGAAAGGCACTCTGGAGGGCAGCTGTGATTATTCCTCTTCTTTCGCTTTTAGTTGTGGTTCCGTTGAAAACAGATATATTCAAGGCAAAAGTGGAAACAACAACTATGAATCCTCTTGTGACGGCTGAATTTGAAAATAATAAAAAAGCTGTGGATGAGGGCAATAACACTGAATCTCCAAAGGCAGAAGAAAAAGCTATACAAATCTCTGATGAAACTACTCCTGTTGAAGCTGTTATTCCTGTTGTATCAGAAAAAAATCCTTATTATGTAATAACCGGTAGTTTCAGATTAAAAGATAATGCTGTTTCGCAAGTAAATATATTGAAAGAAGAAGGTTTTTCACCAGAGATTATTGCAGTTGATAACGGTTTTTACAGAGTCTGTGCTATGACGTGCAGCAATCTGAATACCGCTGATATCAAAAAAGACAGCATCCTGAAAAAATTCCCCGGAACCTGGGTTTCGAGGAAGAAATAGTATACACCCCAAGCCCCCCATATGGGGGTTTAGGGGTTTTATTTTACCTTATCATGCTCCCATTATTAACCTTATCAGCGGGAGTGACCATAACCAGCTTCCCACCTTTATCTTCAGCCATAAGAATCATACCTTTAGATTCTATTCCTTTAATCTTACGTGGTTCAAGATTAGCGACAATCGAAATTTGTTTACCTATGATGGATGCCGGATCATAAAACTCTGCTATACCTGATACTATGACTCGGATGTCAATACCTGTGTCGATTTTAAGCTTAAGAAGTTTAGTGGTTTTGGGGACTTTTTCTGCTTCAAGTATAGTTGCTGTTCTGATATCTATTTTTGTAAAATCATCAAAAGTTACAGGTTCTTTTCCCTGAGTGGCTTTTGTATTTATCCCCTCATTAGCTTTTTTTGTAGCAAGAAGTTTATCTACCTGCCGCGTGATTTCTTCATCTTCAATCTTTTCAAAGAGCAGTTCGGGTTTGTTAATCACATGTCCTGCAGCAAGCAGGTCCGATTTACCGGCATCTTCCCATTTCAACTCTTTCAGATTAATCAGCACACGCAATTTTTCCATAGAAAAAGGAAGAAAAGGTTCACAGATAATTGTCAGATTTGCCGTTATCTGGAGAGCTATATTCATGATGGTTTTTACACGTTCGGGATCGGTTTTGATAACCTTCCATGGCTCAGCATCAGCCAGATACTTATTGCCAAGTCGTGCCAGATTCATCGCCTCCTTCAGGGCCTCACGGAATCTGTAGGTTTCAATACAGGTTTCCACATTTTCCCTGAACTTTGTTATCTCATTCAACACGGAATCATCATTTGAATCAGTTTTACCTCTCTCAGGGACTTTCCCTCCATAATAATTATTGGTAAGTACAAGTGTGCGATTGACGAAGTTTCCAAGAATAGCGACTAGCTCGTTGTTATTGCGGGCCTGAAAATCTTTCCATGTGAAATCATTATCTTTTGTCTCGGGTGCATTGGCACAAAGCGAATATCTCAGAACATCCTGTTTTCCAGGAAAATCCTCGAGGTATTCATGTAGCCATACTGCCCAGTTTCTTGACGTTGATATTTTTTCGTTTTCCAGATTCAGAAACTCATTGGCCGGGACATTTTCGGGGAGTATATAAGTGCCCTCGGCCTTTAGCATTACGGGGAAGATAATGCAATGAAACACAATATTATCTTTCCCGATGAAATGAACCATTTTTGTCTCTTTATCCTTCCAGTATTTTTCCCAGTTGGGCGTAAGTTCTTTAGTAGCTGAAATATAACCAATAGGGGCATCGAACCATACATAGAGTACTTTGCCTTTTGCACCTTCAACAGGTACCGGAACACCCCAGTCGAGATCGCGGCTGACTGCCCTTGGCAGCAAACCCTGATCGAGCCACGATTTACATTGTCCGTATACATTCACCTTCCATTCTTTATGATCTTCGAGGATCCATTTTCTAAGCCACGGTTCATATTTGTCTAAAGGGAGATACCAGTGAAGTGTCTCACGAAGTACCGGTTTACTGCCACTTACTGTAGAATGAGGATTTATGAGCTCGTTGGGACTGAGTGAAGTTCCGCACTTTTCACACTGATCACCATATGCATTTTCATTTCCGCAATGCGGACAAGTACCCATTATATATCTGTCGGCAAGGAAACATCCTGCTTCCTCATCATAATATTGTTCAGATGTTTTCTCAGTGAATTCACCTTTATCATATAAAGTTTTGAAGAACCCCGATGCAGTATCGTAATGAACTTTGTTCGATGTGCGTGAGTAGATATCGAATGAAATCCCAAAATCTTCAAATGCTTTTTTATTCATTGTATGATATCTGTCGACGATCTCCTGTGGAGATACCCCTTCTTTACGTGCTTTTAGAGTAATCGGAACTCCGTGTTCATCCGATCCGCAAATAGATATCACGTCCACTCCCTTCATTCTCATGTACCTGGTATAAATATCTGATGGGATATAAACACCTGCAAGATGACCAATATGTATCGGGCCATTTGCATAAGGAAGGGCTGATGTGACAAGATATCTTTTAAAATTCTTCATGATATTGATAGTGAATATTTATCGTTAATTAAGTTGCACAAATATAATAATTTTAGGCTCTGATCCGTAAGATTTATAGCATATTGACTTGGTGTTTCTTAGTGCCTTGAAGTCTTGGTGGCTCTGAATTTATTTTTTTCCTCCACCAAGGCACCAGGACACAAAGTTTCACCAGGAAAGTTTACTTCTGCACTTGATAATGCTTATATGACTCCACACAAAACACAACTCCCTATTCTGAAGCCTGGAGATGAGGTTGAGATAGTCTGAATGTCTGATAATCAGAAGGCTGAAATCAGAAGATCGAGGTCCTTGGATATTATTCCGAACTTTTCGCCTAACGTTTCATTTGTGAGCATCCCGTTATATAAATAAGCGCTGTTCCGTACACCCTGATCATTTTTGAGCAATTGGGTGATTCCCCCTGAATCTGCCATACTTTGAAGCAGAGGAGTAAAAATATTACTTAGAGCTATAGATGCCGTGCGTGCAACACGCGACGGGAGATTCCAGGCAGAAAAATGAATAACTCCATGTTTTTCGTAAACAGGATCCTTCAATGCACGGCATTCAGTTGTTTCAATACAACCGCCACGGTCGATGCTCAGGTCGATAATCACCGCACCTTTTTTCATGTTCCGTACCATATCTTCTGTTATGTAATACCAGGGTCTGAGATCTTTCAGTTCAATAGCACCAATCAGAACATCGGCCGATTTAAGAGCTTTCTTTAGAACCTGGGGATGAAATACTGAAGTCTGAAGCCGTTGTCCCAGAAGATTCTGAAATCTTCTCAGCCGGGGAAGCGAATTGTCGAAAATTTTTACAGTAGATCCGAGTCCGATAGCTGCCCGTGCAGCAAATTCACCGGCAGTATTTGCACCTAAGATGACAACTTCCGTTGGAGTGACTCCTGTAATACCACCGAGCATCACTCCTTTGCCTCCATGCATATTACTGAGATATTCCGATGCGATCAGAAGAGATGTTATTCCCGATATTTCACTCATCGATTCCACAACAGGTAATTCACCGTTAGCATCGCGTATCTTTTCAAAAGCGATTGCTGTGACTTTTTTTCGTATGAGTTTTCCAAGAGTTTCTTCACTAAGTTTTAGAACATTGAGGTATGATAATATTACCTGATTTCCTTTCAGAAATTCAGTTTCTTTCTCAGAAAAAGGCGCCACCTTGATTACTACATCGGCACTGAAGACCCTGGCAGGGGAGTCACTTATTATTGCTCCGTTCTCGCTGTAATCCTTATCAGTATAATTTGCTCCCAGTCCTGCACCTTTCTGAACAATAACTTCATTGTCACTTTCAACAAGCAGACAAACCGATTCCGGGGTCAGCGCAACTCTTTTCTCGTCATCTTTTTCGTCATTGGGAATACCGATCGAAATTCTGCGGTTTTTAACGGCAGTCTCAAGGTGTTCCTCTTTTGGCATGAAAACAGTATTTTCAAAACTGACTTTTCCATTCTTAGCTTTGCCATTCATCATTGT
>Ga0182011_10001289_pt1 | contig 22083 bp, 19 predicted proteins | sample 711E1DmetaG_FD_120481 | JGI IMG/M metagenome (GOLD analysis project Ga0182011, IMG submission 120481) | Permafrost microbial communities from Stordalen Mire, Sweden - 711E1D metaG | ecosystem: Environmental > Terrestrial > Soil > Wetlands > Permafrost | place: Sweden: Stordalen | collected... | reverse complement strand
GATGTCCCTGATATGATGGCAGAACTTCACGGACAGATCCCCGAAGAGCCCGGCATTCTCGAGTTCGCGGATACAGGACGAGAGACTGGGCCGGGGCGGGCTCACGTCATACACATGGATCCTGAGGAAATCCGAGAGGTCCGGGTCAAGGACGAAGGTCTGGTGCTCGTCATGACCGGTGAAGATCGTGCACCGGTGTCCCGTGTCAAGGGCCAGTTCAACGAGCAGTGTGCGGTTGTGGATATTCACTTTTTCAGGGTAATGGTATACCTCGTTCTCCTGCGCAAGCACCCGGGACGAGAGGATCGTCTGCATCATGTCCTTTTTTGTCTGGTCCAGCGTCACTTCCAACACCTCATGTCCCGCGGGCGTGTCCCGCAGGAGCCAGCGGCTCAAGAAGTAAACCTTGTCTTTGCAGGGTTTTGTGGAGGCATGCCCCACATGCTTGCAGTGTTCGGGAAAGATCATCGATGTGCCCTCCAGTAGTTCACCAGCCCGCCCGCAGTAAGGATCTCCCTCATCCGTTGGGTGAGCGGCCGGATGGGGTAGTGGTCGCCGCCGGTCTCCACCCAGCCGGCGGCAAGATCGAACTGCACGTTCTCTGCCTCTGTGCAGGAAATACTGCATTCGATGACGGGGAGTCCCACATTGATGGCATTCCGGAAAAAGATCCGGGCAAATGACGGTGCAATAACTGCAGAAACCCCGGCTTCCCTGAGTGCTATTGCGGCCTGTTCCCGCGATGATCCGCAGCCGAAATTCTTTCCTGCCACGATAACAGCGCCGTTCAACTGCCCGGCAAGAGTGGTGTCGAGATCCTCAAAGACATGGGAGACCCAGACACTGTGATCCTTGGTCCGGAGATACCGCCCGGCAATGATTACATCGGTGTCGATATCCGGCCCGAGACAGACTGCATGACCAGCACCCCGCATTTAGTCCGCCTCCGGTTCCGTGATCTCTCCGGCCAAGGCGCTTGCAGCCGCTGTTGCCACGGAGGAGAGGTAGATCTCCCCGCCAACACCCATACGGTTTTTGAAATTCCGGTTTGCCGTCGAGAGACAGACCTCTCCCTCACCCAGCACGCCCATATGGGCCCCGAGACAGGGGCCGCAACCTGGTGAACCGATCGTGCAGCCCGCCCCGACAAGATCCCCAAGCACGCCGGTTCGGATCGCTTCAGCAAGAACAGCTCGTGATGCCGGGACAACGATCGTCCTCACCGCAACTTTTTTGCCCTTCACAATCTTCGCAAAACGGGCAATGTCAGAGTACCGCCCGTTCGTGCAGGTGCCGATAAAGACCTGATCAAGGGACAGCCCAGCAAGGTCCTGCACGGGTTTTACCTTATCCACCCGGGGGGAGACCGCAACCAGTGGGACGATTTCGGCAAGGTCGAACTCCAGTTCACGGCTGTAGGTGCAGGGTTCCGGTACCTGCGGTCTGACCTTCTGCCCTGCTGCAGCAAGATATCTCACGGTTACATCATCGGCATAGAACATCCCGGTCTTTGCACCCGTCTCCACCGACAGGTTGCAGAGCGTAAGCCGGTCATCCATCGGGAGGGTCTTTACCCCGTCCCCGATAAACTCGAGAGCGCAGTAGGTGCCTCCATCCATCGTAAGCCTGCTCACGTAGGAGAGTGCGAGGTCCTTTGCCTCCGCCCCACCCCTCAAGGACCCAGATAGATGGATCCCGATCGAGTCCGGCACCCGGAACCAGGTCTCACCGGTAAGCCAGATCGCCGCCATATCCGTTGCGCCGACACCGGTGGCAAATGCCCCGAATGCGCCAAGCGTGCAGCTGTGCGAGTCTGCCCCCACCACCACTTCACCGGGAAGGACAACCCCTTCACTCATCAGCTGGTGGCAGATCCCCCCACCGATATCGGAGAAATGCAGAAATGACCCGCAGGCAAACTCACGGAGTTCGTGCTGGAGTGTGGCTGTTGTCGAGTTGTTCGCGGGAACAATGTGATCGAAGAGGACATAGAGCTGCGGAAGGTCACTCAACAGTTCCGCACCCATCTGTTTCCACATTTCAAGCGTCAGTACGCCGGTCCCGTCATGGACATAGGCCCGGTCAACCTTCCGTTCTACATACTCCCCGGCGGATGCACCGAGGATCCGTTCAGACAATGTGCTCATGGAGGAGTCTCCTTTACCTTGCGGATCAGTTTCCGGAGCACCTCAGGGGTGATATGACACTTGTGTTCGGAATAGTCCTTGACAAGGTCGAGCACCCGGCAGACCTGTTTTTCCGAGAGTTCACATCCCATGGATACTACTACATACTCAAGCGCCTTTTTCCCGGTATGCTTCCCGAGAATGAAATGCCGTTCACCTCCTACAAGGTCAGGAGGGAAGTACTCATAGGTCGAGGGGTCTTCAAGGATGGCTGCAATATGTATCCCGCTCTCATGTGAGAACGCGAGTTCACCGGTGACCGGCTTATTGCGGGGCAGGGTGATGCCGGAATATTTCTCGACCAGATGCGATAGCTGTGTCAGGTAAGAGAGGTCGTACCGGTCGATGCCCTTCTTCATCCTCAGGGCGATGAGCAATTCTTCCAGTGATGCGTTCCCTGCCCGCTCCCCGATCCCGTTTACTGTGGTGTGAAGCTGGAACGCTCCGGCCTCGGCAGCGGTGATGGTGTTTGCTACCGCACACCCCATGTCGTTATGGCAATGGGCACAGAAGGGACGGTCGACTGAAGCGATGAGTTCGGTCATGATCCGCTGCATATCGGAGGGAATGAGGCAGCCCACGGTATCGGCAAAACTGAGAAGGACTGCTCCATGTTCCGCTGCACTGCGATAGACCTCTTTGAGGAAGGGAAGATCGGTGCGCGATGCATCCTCCGCGGCAAACCGGACCTGAACACCATGGTCCCGGGCATAATCGATCATCTTCAGGGAGTCTTCGAGCACTTCCTGCCGGAGCTTTTTGAACTTGAGCCGGACATGAAGCTCGGACGTCGGGATAAAGATGCTCACCATATCGACATCGCAGTCGATTGCCGTCTGGATATCCCCTTCCCGGGCCCGGGAGAAACCGCAGATGCGGGCATCGAGTCCGAGGTTTGCGATCACTTTCACGCACTGTTTCTCATTTGCGGACACAGCAGGAAAACCAGCCTCAATGACCTCGATGCCGATCCCGTCCAGCATGGTCGCAATCTCCACCTTCTCCTGGCAGGAAAACGAGACGCCCGGCGTCTGCTCCCCGTCCCGCAAGGTTACATCACAGATTTCAATATGCAATGGTTTCATGACTGTTTCCCTCCGGACATAATCCCTCAACTACAAGCGTCCGCGGCCTGTCTATTACCACGAGCTCGCGTTCCAGTATCGTTCCATCATCAGCCCGACAGACCACCGGGTCCGCCCATCGCAGGTACGGGAGGGGGTCATAAGCAGGTTGTCTGCCGGTCATTGCGGCACAGTCGTTTTTCAGTACGATGCAGAGGAGCGGGAGCCGCTTCTCATACACATCGATGAGCGCGTTCAGTCCCGAATGGAGCAGGGCATAATCCCCGATCAGGGCAAGCTTCGTGCTCCGTGCGGCTACAGCGATACTCGCCCCCATCCCGTAACTTGCCACACCCAGTTCGTACGGGCGGTTCATCGCCAGTATCGAGCAGCCGGCATCGCAGATCATCGTCATTTTCCGGTCTTTCAGGATGTTCATCATCACTAAAAAGGGGCAGTTTCTGCAGAACGTCCGGCAGAAGCCCCGGTCCTCCATCGACTGGGGGTGTTCCTGGAGTACCGGGGGCCGGATCCCGCAGTGATCGCGGACAAAGTATCGGCCACATTCCTGTATCTCACTGAGCCCTGCTGCCTGTTCCGGCGGGGGGTTCACCGTTACGATCCGGGTCTTACCCGGAGCAGGACCGACCCCGGCGGACTCGCCATTCCAGTAGTTCAGGCAGGATGCTGAAGACCATGTGAATGTTTTACGGTATAACTCCTCTGCAGCAGTCACCCTGCCGTTCATGGTCCATGACCGGTCCGCAATCCTTCCTTTTCCGTTATTTCGGATCACAGGACACTGTGCTGTTTCTGCATCCAGCACGGCGGGAGTAAGCCGGAGCATTGCCACGCGGGAGAACTGTTCCGAGGCCTCCAGTGCTGCCTCAACACCGGCATAACAGCAGGATGCATCCGGCTCTATAACCGGCAACTCAGCAAGTTCCCCGTAGTATCGGGAGTCCTGTGCAGTTTGCGATCCCTTCGCATCCGGGTCATCCCCCGTCACAAGGACAACCCCCCCAATGAGTCCCTGTGCTGTTGCCTGAAGAAGCGGGTCGGCACAGGCATTGACACCGACATGCTTGACAATAACCGCAGCCCTCCGGCCCATCAGCGAATCGCCGAGAGCATATTCCAGTGCAGTCTTCTCGTTGATCACCAGTTCGGCACCGGTAAGCGCCCCGAGATCCGTAATCGGGAACCCCGGGACCGTATACCGGCAGTCGGTATACCGGCGTAGGGCATCCGCAACAGCCTCCACTCCCTTCATTCATCCCTCCCCGGCACAAGGTCACAGCCGGCACAGTTCGTGCACATAGTACGCGCACGACGGGCATCGAGCCCCGCTGCTTCGAGGGCCTGCCCGTGTACGGTAAAGAGATGGTCCAGTCGTTCCGCCGTAGGGCGGGGAGTGCCGACAAGATCGGCAACGGGATTGAGCGGGCGGAGGACAGGAATTACCCCGCGGGTGGTCAGTTTCCGGATGCAGGACTCCATTTCGGCATCCGTCTCGCCAAGGCCGATGATGACATTAGAGAAGACGCGGTTTTTCCCAAAGAGCTGAACTGAGCGGTCGAGAACCTGCCAGAGCAGGTTATAGTCGAGTCCCGGGCACATCTTCGCAAACAGCTCCGGCGTTGCAACCTCAATATTGAACTTCACCTCGGCTACACCCAGTTCTTTCAGCCGATCGGGCGTCTTTTCCGTGGGATAGATTGAGACTCCTATCGGGAGACCAAAGAACGTAAGGTGCTTCACCACATCAAGCACATAGGCTTCTTCCTCCTTTATGCTGCCCTGCACACCGCTCGTGATTGAAATGGCATGAATCCGGTGGCGCACCGACTCAACCATTCCCATGATCTCTTCGATTGTTTTACGCCTTCCGCTGATCTTCGGAACCGAACAATATCGGCATCCGAAGATACAGCCGCCCGTTACTGTAATAAATGCCTGGTCAGGACAGTGGAAACCGGGCTCCAGCAGCCTGCCGGTAATGAGATTTCCGTTGAAATAGAGGTCCGCGGTACCATTCCCCCGGTGAGCGATTTCGATTGAACTTAACGGGTTCAGCGCAAGTTTAACGCGGTGGCTCCCCATCGCAAAGAAGATTGCACCGAGTCCCCCGGCCCCCGGCCCTGCCGCAGAGCGGGCGATGAACTGGTCCGCAGGTTCACCGCTAAGGCTGACTGCCCCTGCTTCCAGCAGCCGGGCCTTCAGTTCTTTCCACTGCATAACTCCAGCGCCTCCTCATAATTCGTGTAAAAGGGAATTGCAGCTACCGCACCGATAATTCCCCTCCCGTTCATAACGATTCGCAGACCGGGATCCCGGACCGATGCCAGCACGCCGTAATCGACCTCGCCCTGTTTGACCTTCCTGCCATATGCGAGAAGCTCTTCTGAGGGGGTAAAACCGGTGTAGACCGCCATGCCGGTCTTTTTCGAGAGCGTATACTGTTCAAGCAGCTGGCGGAACCGTGCAACAAGACCTTCGGGATTATTGGTCGCAAACTCCACGACCAATGCCACGCAGTTCTTCGTCCGGTATGGTACCGGGAAGAGCTGGACGATGGTATGCGACAGGTATACAGACTGTTCATCCTCAACAGCTCGGGCGATGTTATGGACGAGCGTCCACGTCGCTCCCTCTTCGGGAGTATCCGTATCATCAACCCCGATCAACACCCGCTGCATTCGGGGCAGCCAGATCGTGGCACCGGCCACTCTCCCACCACCGGCAGGATCACTCCTGCTCCGCAGGACGCCTGCTGCATCAGAGCGGCAGGCTGCCGCACCGACACCCCCGCCACCCATGCCGATATATGTTATAGCAATCTCCTCATCGTAAACAGTACATGCAGAAATACCGGCAGGGAACCGGGAACCTTCGAGTTCGAGATCGACAGTCCCGGTCTTCAGGTTATAACGCATGGTCGATCCAAGGCAACGAACCCCCTCAACAATCGGGCTCTTCACATAATGACATTTCGACCACATGGCCCCACCGATACAGTCGAAGAACTCGACCAGTTCCACCGTTCCTCCGGATTCTTCTGCAACGGCGACGATTCGTGGGTAGTGGATCACGTAGGGTTCAGAGAAGCTCACCATAGAGACCTGCCGCTTCGGTTCCCCGGTTGCCCCATACTACGGCACCGAGGGCCCCGATCCTTCCCTTCCCGTTATTGCGGTCAAGGAACTCAATTCCGAGAGATTCTGCCTCGCGTTCAGCCTGTTCACGGGTCAGGATCTCGGTCTTGACCTGACGGGCGACGGGAGAATCAGCAAAATCCTTAATCCCGTGATAACAGGCGATCCCGGTATCCCGGGAAAAGGTATTTTTCTCCACAAACGAGCGGACAGATTCCAGCAACTTCGGGATCTTCCCGGGCCTGACCGCAAAATTTAACGCCGAACTGACACAGTTGGTTGTTTTATTGGGAACGGCGGGGTTGAGCTGGACGAGCCGCATGTTCAGGAACTCTACGCCATCGATCCTGCACGCTTCCACACATTTTAAGGTCATCACCCAGGTCGCCCCCTCCGTTTTGGTATCTGTATCATCGATACCAATACAGACCTTCTCGTACCGCGGGGAGATGATCCGGACATGGTTCGTCCGTGCACCACCAACTTTCAGGTCATCCTCGGAAGGATACTCGGTTCGGATAACCCCGGGAGCCTGCGGAAGGCAGGCTGCAATACCGACGCCGGCACCCGCTATCCCGGCCCAGATTGTGATAACTTCATCGCCGGATACTTCAACCGCTTCCAATGCCTGGCCACCGATATCCCCTGCTGCCGAACCAAAATTCACCGGGTATTTCCCCAGACGAGCGTGAATGGTCATGGACGTTCCTTCGACACGACATCTGTTGACCGCACCACCGGCACGCTGCCGGTTCATGGCATCCCATTCAATCGTTCCCCGGACACGGCATTGCTCAAGGATCTCTGCAGCGCCGGCCCGCTCATCCACCATTACCAGGAATTTCTGTGCAAAGAGCGGTCCGAATCGCTGTTTTACCTCGTCAGGAGTCAGGGTAATCATATTATCGCCGATTTTTTCGTTAACAAGATTATCGGCAATAATCTATTTATAGAAATCGATAAGAGCAGGGGATTTTTCACCTAAAAAAGTTTAGAGGATTTTGTGGAGCTCGATCTTATACGGGCCGAGTGTCCCGCCAAAATTGCCAGCTGAAATAAATTTAACGCCGGGCACCATTGCTGCTGCCCTGACACCGGCTGCCATTGCTGCTGCAACCGACTTCTCATCCACACCGTCAATGACTATTTCGTACACTGCTTTGATGCCCGCAGGAACCTTGCTGTCCGCAACTTTCTCGCGGAGCGTCGGGCAGTACTTCTCGTTTGTCGAGGCAACCATAAACTTGTACTTCAGACTGCCGACCTTGGAACCGCTTGCAACGACACCCCCGGGGAAACTGGTGATGACTCCCTTGACATCGGCGATAGCATCGGACGCTGCCTTGGCACCCATAAGGGCTGCCATCTGATTCTCGCCCATAACAAAGAAGTTTCCGCCGGCAACACCCTTGATGATGCCAAACTCTTCCTCACCGACATATTCTCCATTCATGATTGGGATGACCCAGCACTTGCGGCCGCCGACTTCCTTCTGGTACTCGTAACCATCTCCGAAGAAGTGGAGCTTGACCGGGATCTTCTCCTCGGCATTGGTGATGCCGTTGAAGACTGCCGTGGTTGGTGCTGTCAGGACACACTCGGCAAGTCTCTCAACAACCTGCTCCTTGAGCTTCTTCTTGCTTGCACAGATCAGAATGGCAACACCGGGCCTTCCATCCGGGGTCTCGCTTCCGTGGAGATATCCCTCGATTCCTGCTTCGCAGGGGCAGCCGATTGCTGATGTTGCAAAGCCGGTTGCTTCGGTTGCTGCTTTCTTCGCCCATTCTTTCGTCACCGCAGTAATGATGATCCGGCAGACCCAGGTCGGGAATGCCTCTGCGTAGGTATTGTCAATTGTAACGCCGTTGATTTCCATACTATAACCTCCGGTACTACAAATGTACCATGATGGTGATTGAATAAATTTTCTAATTTGATTTTTCCCTTTGTACGGGATTTACAAAGCGCACCAGAAAAACCGTAAAAAAACGAGAGGAAGTAAACTAAATGATATTAACAACTCAAATTTCATCATTAACTTTTTGAAGGAGTATTTAAAGGAAAATAAAAAAATTGTGTATAAAATCATCCGGTCTGTCACTCAATTTCAGAACATTTATCTACATTCTTATACCACGTTTTGTTAGTCGATTTTCAGAATCGATCATAGCTGGTGCGTGAAAAACAAATGGCATTTGCAGTGCACATAAACATGAAACATTGTACTGGCTGTAATAATTGTGTGGTTGCATGTCCTGTGGATGTCTTTGATATTTACTGAGTGTAAATTTGGCATCGGATACAGTGGCAAAAGTGCAATAAGAAACAGCGTGAGGGTTAATTCATGGCATTGTTTCCCAAGTTTTCCAAGAAGAAAGATGGTGTTAACGTTGTGATGGAGCAGAAGCTCCTCCAGAACGTGAACAACCTTATACTCAATGCAGAGACCTGCACGGGATGCGGCATATGCGTTGACGCTTGCCCCGAGGAGGCTATTGTCCTCGGGCTTGTCGGTGCATCGAGAAGGGGTGCAATCAATTACGCCGCCCCCATCGATGTCGACGAGACCAAGTGTTCATACTGTGGTGTCTGTGTCATTATGTGCCCGTTCAATGCGTTGACACTGAAGGTGGATGGACAGGAGAGACTCCCGATCGTCGAGAAAGAAGGATTCCCGCAATATGACATGAAAGCGGAGATCGATGACGAGAAATGCGTCAAGTGCACGATCTGTGAAGAGGTCTGCCCGCGTGATGCAATCGAACGCAATGTCCCAGCGTATGAAGGTACCTATAAGGGACCGGTTGCCGGTGCAAAGCCCAAGGCTACCGCAATGAAAAAGAAGACGACCTTTACCGTGGACAAGGAGAAATGCTCCCTCTGTGGTCTGTGCGGTGCACTCTGCCCTGCAATTGTCGTGAAGCACAAGAAGTTCTCGGCTGAGACCGGCAAGGTCGAAGGCGACGTTATCTGGGACGAAACCAAGTGCGATGCCTGCAAGGTGTGTGTCGAGGTATGTCCCGAGGAGTGCATTACCGTCGAACGCGAAATCATTTCCGACAAGATTGACGGCAAGGTCAGCATCATCCAGGACAACTGCTGCACCTGCACCTGGTGTTCACGGAACTGCCCGACCGAGGCAATCACCGTCGAGAAGATTTTTGAGGGCGACATCGACTTCCATGCGGAGAAATGCCCTGGCGGTTGTTCAACCTGCGCAGATATCTGCCCGGCTAATGCAATCTATCTCCCCTCTGCAATACCCGCAGCAGACATGAAGCGCGACAGCATCGAGGCGACTATCGCTGTCAACAAGGATTACTGCATTTTCTGCGGTGCCTGTGTCAATGCCTGCCCCGGTGAGGACATCATCGTCCTGCAGCGGACCGGCGTCCGCGTGAAGGGAACCGAAACTGACCTCTTCAAGAAGATCAAGGCCAAACTCTTCACCAAGAGGACCTCGAAAGTCAAAGAGGACATCTCAGGTCAGGTCAGCATCAAAGTAATGGAGAAGGCGTGAGTACCATGGCACGAACAAAAGGTTACCCGGAAGCGCTGGAGAAGAAACTCCACGACCAGAGATACTACCGCGAAGACTCAAATCCTGAATTCACAACAAAAGTGAAGGGGATCTCACGCACTATTGCACACATGTGCTACCAGTGCGGGACCTGCACCGGCTCCTGCCCATCTGCACCCCGCAGCACCTACCGTATCCGTAATTTTATGCGCAGAGCAGTGCTCGGGCTTGAGAACGAGGCACTGACTGACCCGGATCTATGGTTGTGCACTACCTGTTACAGCTGCACTGACCGATGCCCGCGTGATATTGCTCCCACCGATGTTATTATGGCGATGAGGAACCTCGCTTTCAAGAGGGATATCATACCGGTCAACTTCCTCAAGACCGTAACGGCGATCTACAGCTCCGGCCACGGTGTGCCCAACAACGATGTCAACCGTGCAGCCCGTGAGAAACTCGGCCTGACCCGCGACCCGCCCACCACCCACATGTATCCGGAATATCTGCCCGCAATCAGAAAGATCATTGACCACTACAAGCTCAAGGCCAATGCAGACCGTATCATCAAGGAAAGGGAGGGCTGACCATGTCTGAATCGGAAGCAAAACACAAGTTTGCATTCTACCTCGGATGCATTGCTCCCAACCGTTACCCGGGAGTTGAATCCGCCTCCATCAAAGCCATGAAAAAACTTGGCGTCGAGCTGGTCCCCCTCAAGGGCGCAAGCTGCTGCCCTGCACCCGGTGCATTCGGTTCGATCGACCTCAGTGTCTTCTATGCAATGGCAGCCCGGAACCTCGTGCTTGCCGAGCAGATGAAGATGGACATCGCTCTTGTCTGCAACGGCTGCTACAAATCCATCTGGGAGGTCAACCACAAGCTCAAACACAACAAGGACCTCCGCGATGCGGTCAATGAGGTGCTCAAGGAAGTGGACATGGAGTACAAGGGTACTATCAACGTGTACCATACTGCCGAGCTCCTCTATAATGATAAGTTCATCGGTGTCGATAAGGTCCGCGACAGCGTTACAAACCCGTTGACTGGTGCACGCATTGCCGTCCACTACGGCTGCCACCTGACCAAACCCCACAAGGACCGGGAGTTTGAGAAGGAGGTCATGCTGAACACCGAACACCCGACATGGATGGAAGAGCTTGTCGCAGCCATCGGTGCGACTCCGGTCGAGTACCGCAACAAGATGCAGTGCTGTGGTGCCGGCGGGGGTGTCCGGGGTTACGATATCGTCCATTCACTGGACATCACCAACGAGAAGCTGATTAACTTAGAGGAAGTGAAAGTGGATGCACTCACCGACATTTGTCCGTTCTGTCAGCTCCAGTTCGACCGCGGCCAGATTGAGATCCAGGAGAAGTTCGGCGTCACGCATAAGCTGCCGGTACTTCACTTTGCTGAACTCCTTGGCCTGGCACAGGGAATGAGCCCGCAGGACCTCGGGCTTGATCTCCATGGGATCAGCTGCGAACCGTTCCTGCAGAAGGTGCTGTGAGGTGGCAAAAATGGCGGAAAAGAAGAAAGCAACCACCAAGAAAAACGAGTCTAAAAAAGAGGACACCAAGAAGGTAGCTCCCGTGAAAGAGGAAGTTAAGAAGCAGGTAGCAGCACCTGCCGCAAAGCCCAAGACAGCAGCCGCAAGCGCAGCTGCTCCGGCAAAAACAACAGTTGGCAGCACTACAAAACAGGAGGCACGTATCGGTGTTTTTATCTGTCACTGCGGTACCAACATCGCCGGGTCAATGGATATCCCTGCTGTGCAGGAATATGCAAAAACCATCCCGAATGTAGCCTATGTTGACAACTACAAGTACATGTGCTCAATGCCCGGGCAGGCCGTGATTGCAAAGGCAATCAAGGATAACAAACTTACCGGTGTCGTCGTTTCAGCCTGCTCACCCCGTCTCCATGAACCGACCTTCAGGACGGCAACCAAGGAAGCCGGCCTGAACCCGTTCCGGTTCGAGATGGCAAACATCCGTGAGCAGAACTCATGGGTGCACATGCATGACCGCGAAGGTTCAACCGAAAAGGCAAAGGATGCGATCAGGATTGCCGTTGCAAAGGCGTCCCTCCACCAGGACCTCTTCCCGAAGACCGTACCCGTCGAGAAAGCGGCCATGGTCGTCGGAGCCGGTGTTGCCGGCATGCAGGCAGCCCTTGACCTTGCTGCAGCAGGTATCAAGACCTATCTTGTCGAAGCCGATACAAGTATCGGCGGGCGTATGTCCCAGCTCGACAAGACCTTCCCGACCCTCGACTGTTCGCAGTGCATCTTAACACCCAAAATGGTAGATGTCGGCAGGGCCCAGCTGATCGAGCTTATGACCTGGTCAGAGGTCCATGAAGTGGAAGGGTACATCGGCAACTTCGATGTCACCGTCCGCAAGAAGGCACGCGGTGTGCTCACTCCCGCGGAAGCGGAGGCACGCGGCATTGTCGGCGGCGGCTGCAATGGTTGCGGTGACTGTGAGACTGCCTGCCCGGTTATCAAGCCCAACGAATTCGAAGTGGGCATGAAGCCGAGAAAGGCTATCTACATCAACCACCCGCAGGTCGTGCCCCTCCTCTACACAATCGACTTCAATTCCTGTGTCAAGTGCGGGATCTGTGTTACCGCATGCGGTACTGAGAAGCGGGCAATCGACCTCGAGTCCAAGGACGAGTTCGTCAAGGTCAAGGTCGGGACAGTCATCCTCGCAACCGGCTACGATATCTTCCCCATCGAGAATAAACAGGAATGGGGGTACAAGCGGTATGAGAACGTCATCACGAGCCTCGAATTCGAGCGGCTTATCTGCGCATCCGGTCCTACCGGAGGGCACCTCATCCGCCCGAGCGACGGAGAGACTCCGAAGCGCGTAGCTTTCGTGCTCTGTGCGGGCTCCCGTGACAATACCGGTATCGGCAAGCCTTACTGCTCGCGGTTCTGCTGTATGTATTCCCTGAAACACTGCCACCAGATCATCGAGAAGATCCCCGGGTGTGTCCCCTACATATTCTACATGGATATCCGCTCATTCGGGAAGATGTACGAGGAGTTCTACTACCGCATACAGGACGAGGGCGCCAAGTTCATCCGCGGCCGTGTGGCAAACATCCTTGAGGATCCCAAAACGAAAAACCTCCATGTCTATACAGACGACACACTCCTCAACCGGCCAGTTGACATGGAAGTCGACCTTGTCGTGCTTGCAGCAGCAGTCCAGCCCAAGGAGGATACCAACCGGACCCGTAAGCTCTTCGGGGTTTCCTGTTCAAGCGATGGATGGCTTCTCGAAGCTCACCCGAAGCTGAACCCATGCGGCACAACTACAGCCGGTGTCTTCCTTGCCGGTGTCTGCCAGGGACCCAAGGATATTCCTGATACGGTAGCATCTGCCGAAGGTGCAGCATCCGCAGCAAGCATCCCTATTCATAAGGGTGAAGTGGAGCTTGAGCCATACTTCGCTACCTGTATCGAAGAGAAATGTGCAGGCTGCGGCATGTGCGTCAACCTCTGCCCCTATAGTGCACTGGCACTCGTTGAAAAGGACGGGCGCACCGTTATGCAGGTCACCGAGGCAAAGTGCAAGGGCTGCGGTACCTGTGGAGGCTTCTGCCCCGGTGGTGCAATCTGGATGAACCACTTCACAACCCCCCAGATCGTGGCACAGATCGATGCCTTCCTGCTCGGAGGTGAGCAGTAATGTCTGCACCAGGAAACTTCACTATCCCTGAAAGAGGACCCGGTATCTGGCAGCCCAAGATTCAGGGTATCGTCTGCAACTGGTGTTCCTATGCCGGTGCTGACCTTGCCGGTGGCGGCCGTATCCAGTACCCGCCCGACATCCGGATTGTCCGGGTCATGTGCACGGGACGTCTCGACTCGCTCTTCGTACTCAAAGCGTTCGCTGATGGTGCAGATGGCGTTCTTGTTTCCGGCTGTCACTTCGGTGACTGCCACTACCTTGAGGGTAACTTCAAGGCAGCAAAACGCATGTTCATGGTCAAGCGCTTAATGAAGAGCATCGGCCTTGACGACCGCCGCTTCCGGATGACCTTTGTCTCGGCATCCGAAGGTGCGAAGTGGGGTGCTGTTGTGACCGATGTGGTCAACACGATCCGCGAACTCGGACCGAGCCCCCTCACGGAGCTCAAGAAATAATTGATTGTTGACGGGGTTCTCCCGTCATAAAAATTTCCTATAACCGGAACAACCGGATCGCACCAGAACGTGCACTGCAAGCCATTTCAGGGTAGGGAAACAACCGGTTGAATTCCTTCATCCGGGCAGTTTCCCAACCCAACTATTTTTATACAGAGCGCACCGGAAAATTGGAATTTTATCGAGATGATGCCAAAGTTCGTAACACTTTTTTTTATTTTCGTAATACTGCGTAAAACAATGAAATGGGACAGATATGTAGTATTTGAACATTCCTTCTTTTTTCGTTAATATCCGGTACAATTAATAAAATTTCTTTCCGGGATAAAATCGCAATACTTATATGGCGAAATCGGGAATTATTCAATGTCCCTTCCTAGGGGACGTGCAATAGCGACTTTCACTCATTACCAGTATACCTGATAGAGTATACTTTCGCTCACTGACAGTACTGTATAAGGGTTAAACGAAAATTTGGAGGAATTCAAATGGCAAAATACAAAGATACCGTAGACCTCTACGATGATGAGGGTAAGCTCTTAAAGAGCAATGTCTCCATTGACAAGGTCAGCCCGCTGGTCAACAAGGGAACCGCAGGCATCATCGACCTTACCAAGAGGACCGTTGCAGTCAACTTCGCCGGCATCGAGGAAGCCCTCAAGACCGGTAAGTTTGGCGGCAAGTCCAACCAGATCCTTGGCCGCAGCATGAGCTGCAGCGTTGTCAAGGACTGCGATGCACTCTCAGCCAAGATCAAGGACATGGTCCAGGTCGAAGCAGGCGACGACACCAAGATCACCAAGGTCGGCGGCGGCAAGATGATCCTTGTCGAGATCCCGACTACCCGTATCAATGCGTCAGCAACCTACGACTGTGCATCAACCGCCGTTGCAGCAGCAACCACCTATGCACTCATTGAGCAGTACAAGGTCGGCATGTTCGACGGACCCTACGTCAAGGGTACAGTCTGGGGTACCTACCCGCAGACCATGAGCATGGACGGCGGCAACATCGTCACGATCATGTCCATCCCGCAGAACAACGAAGGTCTCGGCTTTGCACTCAGGAACATCCCGGCAAACCACGCGGTCATGATGACCCACCGGAATGCAATGCAGGCTGCAACCCTCATGTCGACTTTTGAACAGGCCGGCGAATTCGAAATGGGTAACGCAATCGGCCCGTTCGAGCGTGCCCAGCTCCTGCTCTACGCATACCAGGGACTCAATGCAAACAACATGGTCTATGACCTTGTGAAGGCAAACGGCAAGACCGGTACTATCGGTACTGTCGTGCAGAGCCTTGTCGAGCGTGCCATTGAGGACAAGGTCATCAAGGCAGGCAAGAAGGGCAAGAGCGGCTACATCTTCTACGACACCAAGGACCCGATGCTCTGGAACGCCTATGCATCCGCAGGTACCCTTGCTGCAACCATGGTCAACTGTGGTGCAGGACGTTTCGCCCAGGCAGTTTCCGCAACCCTGCTCTACTTCAACGACCTGCTCGAGCACGAGACCGGCCTCCCCGGCTCCGACTTCGGCCGCACCATGGGTGTCGCAGTTGGTTTCTCGTTCTTCAGCCACTCGATCTATGGTGGCGGCGGCCCCGGTGGATTCAACGGTAACCACGTCGTTACCCGTCACGCAGCCGGTGTCGGTATGCCCTGTATCGCAGCGGCATGCGCACTTGATGCAGGCACCCAGATGTTCGGTCCCGAAGCAACCTCAAAGATTTACCAGGATACCTTCGGCCAGATCGAATCATTCAGGAAGCCGATGCAGGCAGTTGCAAAGGGTATTTAAATCCCACAAGGATACAAATGACAGAAGCCACGTTCCCCCAGTGCAGGATAGATTCTCACCGGTTTCTCAATCCCGAGACAACCGAGCGCCTGCTGAACCGGATTATATCAGTTCCCGGAATACGGCGTATGGTCCTCAATGGACCACGCCTTCCGTCAACAGTTCCCTTCGGACCCGCCAAAGGAACCGCCAATCCTCATCCCATGAGGAAGACGATCCGTGTTGGCGACCAGGATATGGAACTGCAGGTTCATGTAGGCACAGTCCTGCTCGAGCTCGAGAACCGCGATGTTATCCCCGCACTCAAAACCGCAATCAAACCGGTATTCACCGATTTTCCCTTCGGATTAAAGGAGGGCAAGTTCATGAAGACCGAACCGTCGCTTGTCGATTACTGCAAGTACGGCCCGAACGCGGACAAGGAAATGCTGGGTCTTGCTGATCCAAATAGCAAGTCCAGACCCGTAATCATCCAGGGAACCAAATAAGATGCCAATCGGACGAGTAACCCAGGTTGTTGACTGCCGCGAGGCGATGGGCATGGGTAAAGGAGGCGGAATTGCCCAGCGGGGCACCATCTCCGAGTGCCGGTACCCGGACGTCATCGTGGTCGGGATGTCTCCCGGCCACCGCCACGTGACGAAGCCGGTGTGCGATATCACCTCCGGTCTGCGACAACAGGGCGTTGAATACAGTATCAGCACGCTGGTACTTTATGCGGGGAGCGGCGTACCCCCGGATGCTCCGAAAATTTCCGGTGGCGTCCTCGGTGCCTCGATGGGACTTACCGAAAAAGAGATCGCACAGATTGAGAAACACAAGGTCGCCATCCTCCACCATGGAAACGTACGTTCCCATGTCGTGGAGAAGGTCCGGTTTATTCTCCAGGCCTGTGATGTGAAGGCAGTTGTCGTTTCCCAGTGCCCGATCGATTACGAGGATCTCGCCAAGGTGGGAGTGAAGACAACGGTGGTGATGCCGCCTGCTGACAAGATCCGTACCAAAGGTACGGTGATGGCTATCGTGAGCGGCGTGACCCGGGGTCAGACCCCCACGCGCGAGAAGATGGCGGAAGTCATTTCATCAGTAATGCGAATCGTGAAAAAACAGAAAACATTGGAGTGATAAAACAATGGCATATAAACCCCAGTATGGTCCCGGCCAGACTCAGATCGCCGAGAACCGGCGCAAGCAGATGAACCCGGACCACAAGCTCGCGAAGCTTCGGGATGTCTCGGACAAGGACATTGTCCTCTGCATGGGACACAGAGCCCCCGGCTCAGCCTATCCAAGCGCCCACCCGCCGCTCTCCGAGCAGCAGGAGCCCGCATGCCCAATCCGCAAGCTCGTGACCCCGACCGACGGCGCAAAGGCCGGCGACCGCGTCCGCTACATCCAGTTCACCGACTCGATGTACAACGCACCCTGCCAGCCCTACCAGAGAAGCTACCTCGAGGCATACCGCTTCCGCGGCATTGACCCGGGTACCCTCTCAGGCCGTCAGATTGTCGAGTGCCGTGAGCGTGACCTCGAAAAGTATGCAAAGGAACTCGTAACAACCGAGCTCTTTGATACAGCTCTCACCGGCATCCGCGGCTGCACTGTCCACGGACACTCCCTCCGTCTCGATGAGAACGGGATGATGTTCGACATGCTCCAGCGCGCTGTCCTCGACAAGAAGACCGGCATTGTCAAGATTGTCAAGGATCAGGTCGGTGTCCCGCTTGACTCAGAAGTCAAGCTCGGCAAGCCCATGGACAACAAGTGGCTCAAGGCAAACACCACAATGTACCACTCAGTTTCCGGTACCGGGTTCCGCGACGACCCCGAGTACGTTGAGTACATCCAGCGTATCCACTCGCTCCGTGTAAAGTACGGCTTCATGCCAAAGGAGGCATAATCATGGCAAAATCAGCAAAGATCGAGAGGACCCAGAAGCTCTTCCTGAAGGCAATGAAGGAGAAGTTCGCCGAGGACCCCCAGGCAAATTCAACCGTGTTCAAGCGCGAAGGCCTTTCCCAGTCCCCACGCAAGATGGAGTTCGTCAAGGCCGGTAAGAAGGCCGAGATGGACCGCGGCATCTCCATGTACGACCCAGTCCGCTGCCACTGCGGCGGTATCCCGCTCGGCCAGCGCCAGCTGATGACCTATGAGATCAGCACCACCGGCGTCTTCGTCGAGGGTGATGACTGCCACTTCGTCAACAACGCTGCCATGCAGCAGATGTGGGACGACATCCGCAGGACCATCATCGTCGGCCTTGACCTTGCCCACGGCACCTTACAGAAGCGCCTTGGCAAGGAAGTTACCCCTGAGACCATCAACGAGTACCTCCACGTGCTGAACCACGCGATGCCCGGTGCAGCCGTTGTCCAGGAACACATGGTCGAGACCCACCCGTCCCTCGTTGACGATTGTTATGTCAAGGTCTTCACGGGCGACGACGAGATGGCAGACGATCTCGAGCCCCAGTTCGTCCTGAACGTCGACAAGCTCTTCCCGGCAAAGCAGGCAGCCCAGCTGAAGGCAGCTGTTGGCAAGTCGCTCTGGCAGGCAGTGCACATCCCCACGACCGTCAGCAGGACCTGCGACGGTGGAACCACCTCACGGTGGTCTGCAATGCAGATCGGTATGTCCTTCATCGGAGCGTACAAGATGTGCGCCGGTGAGGCAGCAGTTGCTGACCTCGCATTCGCCGCAAAGCACGCCGGTGTTATCCAGATGGCAGACATCCTGCCCGCCCGCCGTGCACGTGGCCCGAACGAGCCAGGTGGCATCAAGTTCGGACACTTCTGTGACATGATCCAGTCAGATCGCAAGTACCCCAACGACCCTGTCAGGTCATCCCTTGAGATCGTCGCTGCAGGATGCATGCTTTTCGACCAGATCTGGCTCGGCAGCTACATGTCCGGTGGCGTCGGGTTCACCCAGTATGCAACCGCTGCATACACCGATAACATCCTCGACGACTTCACCTCATACGGTCTCGACTACATCACGAAGAAACACGGCGGCCTTGCAAAAGCAAAGGCAACCCAGGAAGTCGTCAACGATATCGCAACCGAGGTCACCCTCTACGGTATGGAGCAGTACGAGGAATTCCCGACCACGCTCGAGTCCCACTTCGGCGGCTCCCAGCGTGCAACCGTCCTCGCAGCAGCATCCGGTGTCACAGCTGCACTCGCAACTGCCAACTCCAACGCCGGCCTGAACGCATGGTACATGTCCATGCTCCTGCACAAGGAAGGCTGGTCACGTCTCGGCTTCTTCGGCTACGACCTGCAGGACCAGTGCGGTTCCGCAAACAGCATGTCCGTCCGCCCCGACGAAGGATGTATCGGCGAACTCCGTGGACCGAACTACCCGAACTATGCAATGAATGTCGGTCACCAGGGCGGATATGCCGCCGTCGCCGGCGCAGCACACATTGCACGCGGCGATGCATGGACCCTGTCCCCGCTGATGAAGATCACGTTCGCAGACCCGTCGCTCAAGTTCGACTTCTCAGAAGTCCGCCGCGAGTTTGCAAAGGGTGCAATCCGCGAGTTCATGCCCGCTGGCGAGCGCTCACTGATCATCCCGGCAAAGTAAGCACATCCCCACCAAATTTTTTTTCTTTTTTGCAGTTGTTTCATTCCAATCGTATATAACGAAAAACGATATTTTTCAAATTCTGACGGATTTAATGGGATATAATTCAATCCGGATCTGTCCAGTCACGAATAAGCTCAGGCCGGCCGGTAGATTACCCTGTTCAGACTTCCCTCCAGGGGTGCATGAGCCAGGTACCGGGCGAACGCGGCCAGCCCTCTGGTGTGATCAATATGTCCATGAGAAAAAATGAGGAAGTCCAGATCCCACAAGCCGATGCCCATCTTCTCTGCATTGGAAAGAAACAACCCCGACAAGCCGGTGTCAAAGAGGATCTTCTTTCCGGCAGTTTCCAGGAGGAAAGAGAGCCCGCCTCGCCACAGTAATTGTGCTCCATGAAGGTGGTATTATCAATAAGAACGGTGAGGGTGAGACGGAACGTCATGGAGGGGTGTTCTGCAATGGAAGGTATGAGCCTTTTCTTTTCTGCAGCGCGGACAGGAAAAGAATAATAGAATCGCAATCTTCTTGGTGCAACTTGCGGCGGATGCACCCCCGTGCCCGGGTTTCTCCGCACAATATTCACCCGGGGAGTGTCTGCATGGGTTCAAGATCCCTGATCAGATCGGCGACTGACGCATACCGGTCTTCCGGCTTTTTAGCCAAACATTTGAGAATAATTTTCTCAAGCTCTTCCCTGTGGAGGCCGTTCCAGCGGGGTATAACCGGGGTATCCTCAAGGATTGCTGTGTTCAGGTCATGCATACCTTCACCCTGGAACGCGGGTGCGCCGGTCAGCATCTCACAAAGGAGCATCCCGAGCTGGTAGATATCGGTGGCCGTCCCCCCGGGCCTGCCGTACCGGTGGGGTGCAATCTGTTCCGGGGCTGCGTATGTCGGCGAGAACCCGATCATGCTGGACTGGCGGGTGTCGCCGATTGCCTTCCCCAGACCCCAGTCCGTGATCTTGGGGATGCCGTCAGCAGTGAGGAGGATGTTCTCCGGTTTGATGTCCCGATGCACGATCCCTTTTTCGTGGGCATAAGCGAGGCCATGTGCAATGCCCATGAGTATTTTGACCGCCTGTTCCTCTGGGAGCGGCAAGGGAATATCAGCAAGGGATGATGGCGCATACTCCATCTCGATGTAGGGGACAGGGAGGATGTTGGAGGACCAGACGCGGATGATGTTCTTATGATCGAGCCCCTGCCAGAAGACGATATCCCGGGTGAAATGTGTGCCGGTCACCTCATTGAAGCGGACCGGCACCTTGACGGCAACGATCATCCCCGTCTTCGCATTCTGTGCACGGAAGACCCGGGCAATCCCACCTTCCCCGATGAACTCCGGGTATAAGAACCGTTTTTCAAGCGACGGGGGAAACTGGACCGCAGGGCCCGGATACCTGTCGGCAGTTTCTGGTGCCGGCACGCCGGGTTTTTCAATAACGGTCGCATTGCCCGGGACAGGATTTTTAGGCTTTTTCTGTCCGCCGGGCGATTCTGCGCTCCTGCGGATGAGGAGGTACAGGATGGCTATAAGGCCAATGACCGCGATTGCGACGAAGAGGAAGAATATTCCGGAAGGTACCGTTATTTTCGGCCGTTCAGCAACATTTTTTGCAACCTGGATCAAGGAGGTCCGGTTCGGCCGGGAGGGAACCAGTATCGGTTGTACGGTAAGGGCAGCAACAGGTAGTACTGTCATAGTACTATCCGCTTCCGCTCCATGAATTGACAGATCAGCCAGGTTCCCCGCGGCCCATGTACTACCTGCGGGGACGAGAGCTGCTGCCGGTTCGATGAGCAATACCATCAACAGTACCAGGGAGTACATGAGGTCCCGCCGGTGCGGGGACAAGGAATGTTTTTGCTGAACGCTTCTCTGCACCACCGCTCCCATTGCATTCACTCGTCCGCAATAAACAGGAACCGTGCGGCGTTTGCACCGATTGACAGATCAATGACATCGCCGCTCGCCAGGGGTGTGCTCTTCAGGGGGTCGAGGCGCCGGGAATTGAGAAAAGTCCCCCCGGTGCTCCCGTTATCCTCGATTTGCCAGCAGTCGGCAGTCTGGATAAGGAAGGCGTGGGGCTTTGTCACCCGTGTCACCGCCCGGTACTCGTCGGGCAGGACAACCATCCCCCCGGTACCCCCGGGCGGGTGATTGGGATCCTCGCGCCCCATCGGGATCCGGTCATTATTGAGGAAAAATGCCCGGCCATCCGCCGGGCCCCCGATCAGATACAGGACCGGCCCTGACGGGCCACCGCTTTCCTGAAGGTTTAGCCTGACAGCCTGTATACGCTCGCGGATGTCGTTATACCCCATGGGGGTTGCAATACTGGAGAAGACCCCGAGCGTCATGGTAAGGTTTTCAAGGGCCCCTTCTGCAAGCGAATATTTCCAGACCGGGGCAATGCCCCGCTCCGTCTCCCGCCCGTAACCGGCCGCCCGTTTGATAAGGCTGGTGCTGACCAGCCGGTCGAGGTGTTTTTTGGTATTCTGATAGCTCATACCGGTATATTCGGCAATCGCGGTGATCTCCTTTGGTTCCCGCTCAATGAACTTAAGGATCTGCAGCCGCAGGGGATTTGAAAG
>Ga0182011_10001288_pt1 | contig 22091 bp, 11 predicted proteins | sample 711E1DmetaG_FD_120481 | JGI IMG/M metagenome (GOLD analysis project Ga0182011, IMG submission 120481) | Permafrost microbial communities from Stordalen Mire, Sweden - 711E1D metaG | ecosystem: Environmental > Terrestrial > Soil > Wetlands > Permafrost | place: Sweden: Stordalen | collected... | reverse complement strand
CGCGGGGACGGGCGGGGACGAGGCGGCGCTGTTTGTGGCGGAGGTCTTCCGCATGTACATGCGATTCGCCGAGCAGCACCGGTGGAAGGTCGAGGTGTTGTCGCAGAGCGAGAGCGGCATCGGCCACGGGCTGAAGGACGTGACGGCGATCATCGAAGGCAACGACGTTTATTCGCAACTGAAGTACGAGTCGGGCGTACATCGCGTGCAGCGCGTGCCGGAGACGGAGACGCAGGGGCGGGTGCATACGTCGGCGATTACCGTGGCCGTGTTGCCGGAGGCCGAGGAGGTCGACGTGAAGATCGAGCCGAAGGACCTGCGCATCGATACGTTCTGCTCGTCAGGGCCGGGCGGGCAGTCGGTCAATACGACCTACTCGGCCGTGCGGATTACGCATCTGCCGACGAATACTGTCGTTAGTTGTCAGGACGAGAAATCGCAGATCAAGAACCGCGAGAAGGGAATGCGCGTGCTGCGCGCTCGGCTGTACGAGGTGGAGAAGGAGCGGATTCACCAGATTCAGGCCAAGGATCGCAAGCAGCAGATCGGGTCGGGTGACCGCTCGGAGAAGATTCGGACGTACAACTTTCCGCAGAATCGCATGACGGACCACAGAATTGGGCTGACGAATCATCAGTTGACGATGGTGATGGAGGGCCAACTACAGCCGACCATCGACGCGCTGATTGCGCACTACACGGCGGAGAAGCTGAAGGCCGATGCCGCGGCGGATTGAACTTGCCATGGGATCGGTCGTGCGTTACTCCGACTACCGCCAGTTCACGGCCAGCGCGACGATTCTACCCGGAACGCCGGAGGGGGACGCTACGCAGGAGCCCGATCCATAATGGGTAGGTGTTGATCGGGAGTACGGCGGGAACAGGCAACGGCAAATGCAACAGCAGAAGCAGATTCCTCCGCTACGCTGCGGAATGACAAACAAAGATCAGGCAACGACAACAGCAACGACAATGACAACAGCAACGGCAACGGCAACGACAACGACAACAGCAACGGATCTTGGTGCGAACATTGTTCGTTCCCACCCATCGCGATGAGACTGCGATGGATGGGGCACCCGAGCGTTGGTGGTTGGATTAGAGAGAACAGACAACGGCAAATACTGAGATTCTGGCTTCGCCAGAATCACGACTTGTGGGGTCGCGGCTCAGGGTGTGGGGACGTGGCGGGGCAGGAGGAGGGAGAAGGTTGTGCCTTGGTGGGGTGCGCGGAGGTTGGATCGGACCTTGATGGAGCCAACGTTTTTCTCAACAAGCTGCTTGGAGACCCAGAGGCCGAGGCCGGTTCCGACCGAGCCCTTGGTGGTGAAGAAGGGCTCGAAGATGCGGCGGGTGGTGGCGGGCGCCATGCCGCAGCCCGCGTCAGCGATGGTGATGCGGACGCGGTGGCTGGCATTGAGAGGATCGATGGAGGCGGCGGCGCGCAGGACGATTTTGCCGTTCGGGGCAATGGCGTCCAAGCTGTTGGCGAGCAGGTTGGCGAAAACCTGACGCAGTTCGCCAGCGACGCCCATGATGCGTAGAGATTTGTCGCACTGTAGCTCGATCTGCGCGGTGGTGGAGCGGATCTTGGCGCGTAGGAGATTGACGACGGATTCGAGCAGGCCTACGACGGAGTTGCTGGTGGCGGCGGAGAACTCGCGGTAGAAGCCGAGGGTCTGGCGGGTGATGTGAGCGATGCGCATCAGCTCGCCATCGGCCAGATTCATGTACTTGAGGGCATCGGGGGGGACGCCGGGGGTGGTGCGCGCCAGATACAACGTGTTCATGATGGCTTCCAGCGGGTTATTGATCTCGTGCGCGATGCTGGCGGCAAGGCGTCCGGCGCTGGCCAGCATCTCGCTACGCAGGAGGGCTTCTTCCGCCTGCTTGCGGGCGGTGTTGTCGGTGCCGATGAGCAGGTAGCCGAGGATGACGTTGTCGTCGTCGCGCAGGGCGGTGACGCTGACGACGGCCGGAAATCGGCTGCCATCCTTGCGGATGTAGGTGAGTTCGTAGATGTCCTCGATAGCACGCGAGGCCTTGAAGACGAGGGCCTCGAAGCCGGGAGGAATGTGGGTGGAGAATTCGGCGGTAAGGTCGGCGGCGCGGGCGATCAACTCTGGGTGGTCGGAGAGATCGGCGGGGGTGAGTTTGTTGATCACCTCGGAGGCGGTGTAGCCCAACATGCGCTCGGCGCCGACGTTGAAGATCTGAATGACGCCGCGAGCGTCGGTGGCGATGCTGGAGAAATTGGCGCTGTTGAAGATGGCGCGCTGGAGAGCGTCCGCCTTTAGCAGAACTTCGGCCTGCTCTTGCTCAATGCGTGCGGTTAACAAGGGGGGACCATCGTTTGCGGGCACACCTTTGAAGTGCGAACGCTTTCTGACGAGATTTTTATAGGCATTTCTTCACCAAATGGTCTTATGCAGTCCTGTTATCCTACGCAATACTGTTATCCTACGCAATCCTGTTGCTCTTGATGAGATGCAGATTTGTGGGCTCGTGGATAGGGGGGCGAAAGGTAGATTGCGAAGGCGATTGAAACGCGATACGGGGCAGGACTGGCGAGAGATTTTCGTCCAACTTTGTTGGCCGCGGCAGGCGGCAGATGCATCGAAAATGGAGTAGCGTTTGTGTGGAACAACTTTTGTCACTGAGTTGTTTGTGAGCGGTCGCAACTAAACGGAACGATGAGGAGAAGACGATATGGATCGTAGCGCGAGTGCAGTTTGGCAGGGCAGTTTGAAGGATGGCAAGGGAACGATTTCGACCCAGAGTGGAACGCTGAAGGAGACGCAGTACAGCTTTGCGGCACGTTTTGAGAACGGCGTGGGAACCAATCCCGAGGAGCTGATTGCGGCGGCCCATGCGGGCTGCTTCACCATGGCACTGAGTGCGGAGCTGGGCAAGGCGAACTTTACGCCTGAGTCGATTGAGACTTCGGCCGTGGTGACGCTGGACCTGCACGGAACGCCGACGGTCACCAAGATTCGGCTGACGACGAAGGCCAAGATTCCCGGGATCGACAAGGCGAAGTTCGACGAGATTGCCGCAGGCGCAAAGGCGGGGTGCCCGATCTCTCGCCTGCTGTCGGCGGCAGAGATTACGCTGGACGCGACGCTGCTGTAAGTGCGATTTCGAACAGAGACGCCCGCCAATTCGGCGGGCGTCTCTGTTCGTGTTGAGATCAATTTGTACCGCAGCTAATGGGCGTGGGAGTGGTGATGATGGTGGCCGTGGGCGCTGGGTTCTTCGGCTTCGGGTGGGGCGGAGCAGCCGTTGGTGGTCTCGCATTCGCGGACTTCAAACTGAATCGTGGTGTGGGTGATGTGGAAGCCCTCGCGCAGGGTGGTATTGATGGCGTCGAGAATGGTGGCAGAGTCGGAGATGGGCATCTCGGAGATGGTGATATGGCTGGCGAGAGCGTGCGACGCGGAGCCAAGCGACCAGACGTGCAGGTCGTGGACGTCGAGCACACCGGGAACGACGGCGATCGCAGAGTGGATCTCGGACAGAGAGAGCGCAAGCGGTGTGCCTTCCAGCAGAATGTTGAGCGTCTCGCGCACGATGGAGGCCGACGACCAGGCGATTGCGCCCGCGATGAGCAGCGATAGCGCCGGGTCGATCCAAGCCGCGCCGGTGAGCAGAATTCCTGCGCCGCCTGCGATGATTGCGGCGGTCGAGAGCGTGTCGCCCAGCATGTGGAGGAAGACCGAGCGGATGTTGACGTCGCCGGAAGACTGCCAGAGGAGAGTAGCGATGGCTCCATTCATGAGGACTCCGGCTACGGCGACCGACATCATAATGCGCGGCTGGACGGCGACCGGAGCGTAGAGGCGATGGATGGCGGAGATAGCGATCCAGACGGCGAGAGCGACCAGAGTGGTCGCGTTGACGAAGGCGGCCAGAACGCCCGCTCGCTGGTAGCCAAAGGTCTTTTGTGCGGTGGCGGGGCGACGCTGGAAGTAGACGGCGACGAAGGAAAGGGCTATGGCGAGCGCGTCCGAGAGGTTGTGGCCGGACTCGGAGAGCAGGGCGAGGGAGTGAGCGCGCAGGCCGAAGAAGAACGTCGCTGCAACATAGCACAGCGTGGCGACGAGCGAGAAGAGGAGGACTTGCTGCATTCTGCGCGAATTGGTCGCGACCATGTGCATGGGGCTAGTGTATCTTGGCCGCGCCCGCTGCGCACTTCCGTGGGCTGGAGCGAGTGGAACGTATACTTTAGGTGTGCTCTCTCCAACTAACTGGATAAGCTTATGGTTATCGGGAGGGGATAGCTGGCAATTCGGGAGGAAATGCGGGAAAACCTGAGCTTTTCGATTGGCCCGTGATTTGCCTGATCCAATTTGCTTTGGTGCATTCGTGGGAGTGCGGCGTGGTCCCCGAGACTATTTCGCAGTTCGGCCATTTCGGTTCGGCAATAGTATGCAGTTCGACAATTTTGTAGCTGGATGAATTTTGTAGTTCGATAATTGATGAAGATCGATAATCTTGGCAGCTCGTAGAACTTTGTGGCTCGGTTGATGCCCCGATCATTGAATGTATGATGAAGGACGCCTTTCAGACGCGGATTCTTGCCGTCGCACTTGCCGTGGCGACGTTGGGAGTCTGTGTGCTGGCGGGCTTCAACCTGTCGCAGGAGCTGGGCGTTGTCTTCCCCACTGACGGGGTGACGTGGGTGGAGGCGCAGGGCGGGCTACGCGCCGACCGGGTTCCGGTGGATTCGCCTGCGGGTCGGGCCGGGATTCGCACCGGAGACGTGCTGACGGCGATCAACGGCGAGGCAACGCCGCGGCTGGCCGAACAGGTGCGGGCAATCTATAGCAACGGGTTATGGGATCATGCGGCCAGCTACTCGATTCTGCGCCGGCTGCCGAACCAGCGTCCGGTTGGGGGCGCGGTGGCCAGCTTCCCGGTTCAGGTCTGGCTGGAGTCGGCGGATCGTAGCACGGATCAGGGATCACGACTGATTGCGCTGGTTTATCTGTTCATCGGGCTGTATGTATTGCTGCGGCGGTGGACGGCTCCGAAGTCGACTCACTTCTATGTGTTTTGTCTGGTGTCGTTTGTGCTGTATGCGTTCCGCTCGACTGGGGAGCCGGGGCTGCTGGACCGGGGAATCTACTGGGGCAACCTGCTGGCCAATATGTTGCAGCCCGCGCTGTTTCTGCATCTGGCGGTAAGCTTTGCCGAGGGGGTCGAAGCAACCGAGGCAAGACCGCAACGCGGGTGGAGGCGGCGCGCTCTGGCTGTGCTGTTGTATGTGCCCGGAGCGTTTCTTGCGGGATTGCAGATGTGGGCGATCCGCTTCTGGTCAGCGACCGGCGTGTTGAGCCACAGGCTGGACCAGATCGGCGTGGGCTATGTGGCGGGCTACTATGTGCTGGCGGCGGTGGTCTTCTATCGGCGAACCATGCGCGCGAGTTCGCCCTTGGAGCGGCAGCAACTCAAGTGGCTGTCGCGAGGAACGATGTTGGCGGTGGGTCCGTTTACGCTGCTGTATGCGATTCCCTTTCTGAGCGGCGTGACGGTTCCGGCGTTGCTTGCCAAGGTGGTGTTACTGTTTCTGGCGTTTCTGCCGCTGACATTTAGCTGGGCAATTGTGCGCTACCGGCTGATGGATGTGGACCTGATCTTCAAGCGGGGCGTGACCTACACGCTGGCGACGGCGGCGATTGTCGGGCTTTACTTTGGCTTGATTGCGTTGGGCGGCGTGATTGTTCATACGCGACTGCCATTTCTTGGTTCGGGTGGACTGCTGGTCGCGATCATGGTGACCGGGCTGGTCTTCGACCCGCTGAAGCGAATGATTCAGGCCAAGGTGGAGCGCGTCCTCGACCAGAAAAGTTTTGACTATCGCGAGACGCTGATCGACTTTGGACAGAGCTTGAACTCGCAGACTGATCTGGGGGCGCTGGTTGCATCGATTGTGGAGCGGCTGCCGGAGACGCTGTTGGTGACGCGCGTTGCAGTCTTTCTGGCCGAGGAGAGCGACGCGGGTGAGGGCTACGTCGGCGGGCTCTTCGCGCAGGCAAGACCGGAGCGGCGATTCAAGCTGGCTGCATCGCATGGGCTGGCGAATCTGACCGAGGAGGAGATGAGTGGGCTTGACGTGCGGTTCCTCGACTTCGACCGCTGGGACGCCGACAACCACATCTTCCTCGAAAATCCGCAGCAGGCGCTGCGGCTGCCAGACGAGCAACGCAAGAGCGCGGGGCTTCTCGACCTGAACTACTACCTGCCTTGTCGGGTGGCAAGCCGCGTGGCGGGCGGAGTCGGCAATCGCGCGGCTGGCGGAACGCGGACGGTGGCCGTGCTGGGGCTGGGACGAACCGACGCGGGTGACTTTCTGTCCAGCGAGGACATGGAGGTGTTGGGATCGCTGGCCGGGTACATCGGGATTGCGATCCAGAACGCGCAGCTCTATCGGCGGCTGGAGCAGAAGATCGGCGAGTTTGAGCGGCTAAAGGAGTTCCACGAGAATATTGTCGAGTCGATTCACATTGGCGTCTTTGCGGTGGATCTCAACGACCGCATCGAGAGCTGGAACGCGCAGATGGAGGCGATGACTGCGCGCGCGCGTAGCGAGGCGTTGGGCCAGTCGATGGCCGCGCTCTTCCCCGCTGAGTTTGTGGCTCGCTTCGACAGCTTGCGCGAGGAGCAGGGGACGCATACCTTCTACAAGATTCGGCTGGCGTTGCCGACCGGCGAGATGCGCACGGCCAATATCGCGATTGCTCCGCTGTTGACGCGGGAGTTCGAGGTGGTGGGGCGCATCGTGCTGGTCGACGACATCACGGATCGTCTGGAGTTGGAGGCGCAGTTGACGCAGGCCGAGAAGCTGTCATCAATTGGGCTGCTGGCGGCGGGCGTGGCGCACGAGGTGAACACGCCCCTGGCCGTCATCAGCAGCTACACCCAGATGTTGGCCAAGCAGATGAGGCCGATGATGGATCAGGACGCGCGCATCGCGCCGGTCTTGGAGAAGATTACGCAGCAGACCTTCCGCGCGTCGGAGATCGTCAACGGGTTGCTGAACTTTTCCCGCACGGGCAGCGGTGAGTTTGGCTCGGTGGATTTGAACCGCCTGCTGCACGACACGCTGACGTTGATCGATCACCAGTTGAAGACGGCGGGCATTCGCGTGGAGACGGAGCTGGACGCCGAGTTGCCGCGCATCCACGGAAACGAGGGCAAGCTGCAACAGGTGGTGCTGAATCTGCTGCTGAACGCGAGAGACGCCATGCACGGCGCGTCCGACGGACGGATTCGCATTGCGACCGAGCAGGCGGCGGGACAGGTTACGGTGACGATTCAGGACTTTGGCGGAGGCATTGAGCCGGAGCACCTGCACCGCATCTTCGACCCATTCTTTACCACCAAGGCCAAGCCGGAGAAGGGGCAGCACAAGGGCACAGGGCTTGGGCTGGCGGTCAGCTACGGCATTATGCAGGAGCACGGCGGCAAGATGCAGGTGGAGAGCGAGGTCGGCGTGGGAACGACGTTCCGGCTGGAGTTTCCCGCGCCGATGGCAAGCGCAGGCAAGGGCGTGGCCGCGGGCTCATCGACGACAGCGGCAGAGAGTGATGACAAGGCCGCTCGCGATGCACCGAGCGCGGTGGAAGTTTAGAGTTTAGAGTTGTTGCTGGAGCCAGAGTTGCTCGTCGGCTGTACGCGAAGGTTGAAGAATGTCTATGTCTGAAGCAAATGTTGTGGTAAATGCGGAAGCGGAAGATACGGCGGTGGAGCCGCGTTTGGTCGGCGCGGATGCGCGCGTGGTGGGTCCGGCGCGGATTCTGATTATCGACGACGAGGCGGCGATTCGCGAGTCGCTGGAGACGCTGCTGATGCTGGAGGGTTTCGAGGTTACGCTGGCGGTCGATGGTCCGTCGGGACTCGATACGCTTGCGTCGAGCGAGTTTGACCTGCTGCTGCTGGATCTGGCGCTTCCCGGCGAGAGCGGCATCGACCTGCTGCCGCGCATCTTGGAGATGCACCCGTCGATGCCGGTCATCATGATTACGGCCTACGGCAAGGTGTCGAACGTCGTCGACGCGATCCGCGCGGGCGCGGAGAACTTCGTCCAGAAGCCGTGGGACAATGAAAAGCTACTAGCCGACATTCGCGCGGCTATCGGCAAGCATCGCGCCGAAGAAGAGCTGGTGCAGCTCAAGCGCGCGCTGAAGCAGCGCTACAACTTCGAGAACATCGTGGGCAAGAGCGAGCCAATGCTGCGGCTCTTCGACCTGGTCGCGCAGGTGGCCCCCAGCCGCTCGACCGTGCTGGTGCAGGGCGAGAGCGGCACGGGCAAGGAACTGATTGCCAAAGCCCTGCACGCGAATTCGCCGCGTAGGGACAAGCCGTTTGTGCCGGTCAATACCGGCTCGGTACCGTCGGAGTTGCTCGAATCCACGCTCTTTGGCCATGTGCGCGGGGCGTTTACCTCGGCGATTGCGGCCAAGAAGGGGCTGTTTGAAGTAGCCAACGGCGGCACACTCTTCCTCGACGAGATTGGCACCATGGGCATGGACATGCAGGCCAAAATTCTGCGCGTCTTGCAGGATCGCCGCTTCATGCACCTCGGAGGCACCGAGGAGATTCAAGTCGACGTGCGGATTATTGCTGCCACCAATGTGAACTTGCAGGAGGCGGTGCGCGCGGGGCGATTCCGCGAAGACCTGTACTATCGGCTGAACGTGATTTGTCTGGAGTTGCCGCCGCTGCGCTTGCGTAGGGAGGACATTCCTCTGCTTGCCGCGCACTTTCTGAAGCTCTACGCGGACGAGAACGATGTACCGGTGCCGACGCTGGACACCGAGGCCTTGCGCATCCTGATGGACTACGAGTGGCCGGGAAACGTGCGCGAGCTGGAGAACGCGATGGAGCGCGGCGTGGTGTTGGCGACGACGCGGACGATTACGCCGGACCTGCTGCCTGCGTCGCTGACCGGAAGCACCTACTCGGCGAGCCTGATGGACCATAAGCCCGACGCCAGCCTCTTCGATGTGATGGAGGAGATCGAGAAGCGCATTATCGCCGACCGACTGGAGCGATGCCACTGGAACCAGACCGAGGCGGCTGAGTACTTCAAGATTCCACTGTCAACGCTGAACCAGAAGATCAAGCGGTTGAATGTGGAGATTAAGAAGCGGTCACGGGATTAGAGCCTTTTCAAGGTTAGTGTAATCTCTGGGTGCCCCACTGAGGTCCCTCTTCAAGCGGTCAGAGAACTAGGAGGGGTTGCAGGATTCCAGCGCACGAATGGCTTCGAGGACATTCTTCAGCGCGGATTTGCCGAGTTTTTGCTCGAAGCCGCGCTGCAACCGGTCGAAAGCTGCGATAGTGCGCACGGCGGATCTTTTCCCCGCAGGCTTGAGCGCCAACAGATAGCCGCGCGCGTCGGCGGGATCGATCCGGCGCTGGACCAAACCCTTGGCCTCCAGCGCCGAGATGGCGTGGCTGACGTTACCGCGCGTGGTGGCGAAGGTCTCGGCCAGAAGCGAGGGCTTGATCGGGCGGGGCGCTTCAAAGAAGATGGCGGCGAGTAGAAGACCCTCCATGAAGCTGAGACCGTCGGCGGAGAAGGCTTCGGCGGCGACGCGGTCAAAGTGGTGCGCCGCGCGCTTGACGGTGAACATGGGACTCTCGCGAAGATAGGCTTCGATGCGCATTAGTGGATGGATTTAGTTTACTCGCTCAACTATTTATGGCAAGACAAAAGTATCGTTGTACCCGGGCGGGCGTTGCTTGATGATGGGGATATGAAAACAATTGGGATCGCTTCTATCTGCCTGCTCAGTGCGGGATTTGTTGTTGCTTCGCAGGTTGTTATTGCCCAGCAGGACGCTTCAAACGGCACGTCGCAGAGTGGCACAACTCAGGCGCAGGGCGCGCAGAAGAAGGTAACGCAGACCGTGCTTCAGCAGAGCGTCGAGGTGACGACGATCGCCGAGCCGTTGCCGATGGCCGAGAGCAATCGCTCGGTGCTGGTGCTGCTGCCGCAGCAGGGGCCGGCGGGGACCGACAGCGTGGTGGATGTGCTGCGCAGCGATCCTTCGCTGAACCTACAGTCGCGGGCTGGCGGGGGAGTGCAGGCCGATCTAGCAATTCGCGGGACTACATTCGAGCAATCGCTGGTGATGGTCAATGGCTTGCGTGTGGATGATCCCGAGACCGGGCACATGAACCTCGACATTCCGGTGCCGCTTGATGCAATCACGCGCGTGGATGTGCTACATGGATCGGGCTCGACTTTTTATGGGTCGGACGCGATTGGCGGTGCGGTGAATTTGCTGACCAGCGCTCCAGACGCGGGTTTTAGTGTAGTTGCGCGGTCTGGCGCTGGGAACTACGGATCGCTGGAGGAGCATTTGCGGGCAAGCTACTCGGCGGGACCGTTCGCCGAGACGCTGACCGGCGCGCGCGATACCTCCGACGGTTTTATGGCCGACCGCAATTACAGCAGCAACGCCGTAGCCAGCGAGAGTTGGGCGAAGAGCAGGTTGGGGACGACCGACGTGTTGTTGGCTGCAAGCGACCGTCCTTATGGCGCGAATGATTTTTATGGGGCGTACAAATCCTGGGAGCGAACCAAGGCTTGGCTGGCGAGCATTCAGCAGCAACTCGGGGAGAAGACGGCGGCCAGCTTTGGCTATCGGCGGCATAGCGATGAGTATGTCTTGCTGGAGGGACAGCCGACGTTCTACGAGAACAACCACATTACGACGAGCTATGAGGGCGCGGTGAGGCGTACCGACGAGTTAGGCAAGAATACGACGCTGTCCTATGGGCTGGAGGAGTCGGGCGATTCGATTCGGAGTAACAGCCTGGGTGTTCATGCGCGGAATCAGGGCGCGGGCTACGCGAACTTGAGCCTGCGCGCGATGGGGCGGGCTTCGCTGTCGGTGGGCGCGCGCGAGGAGATTCTCTCCGGCGGCGACGCGGTGTTTTCGCCCAGCGTGGCGGCGGCTTATGAGCTGACCAGTACGGTGCGGCTGCGCGCATCGGCTGGGCATGGGTTCCGGTTGCCAACTTATATCGATTTGTACTACGCGGACCCGACGACGGCGGGCAATGCCGACTTGAAGCCTGAGTCGAGCTGGAGCTACGAGGGAGGTTTGGACTGGAAGCCCGCGAGCGGGCGACTGACGCTGACGGCGGTGGGCTTTCGCCTGAACGAGAAGGACGCCATCGACTACACGAAGACGCTGCCACTGACGATCAACGAGCCTTGGCAGGCGATCAATGTGCCAACGCTGGACATTAGTGGAGCGGAGGCGAGTGCGCGGGTGAGGATCAGCGGGGCGCAATGGATCGACCTTAGCTATACGGCAGCGCACTCGGGGAATTTGCCGGGGAATTATCTTTCGGAGTACGCGTTCAACTACGCGGCGCAGAACTCCGTCTTCGGATGGACAAGCCAGTTGCCGGGAGCGTGGGGCAAGCAGCTCTCCGCACACACGCAAGTGAACGTGGTGCAGAAGACCGGGTTCACGGCTTATCCGCTGTGGGACGTGAGCGTGGCGCGGAATACTGGGCGAATTCGGCCCTATCTGCGGTTGCTAAATTTGAGCAACACTGGGTACACGGAGATCGTCGGCGTCCCGATGCAGGGACGAACGGTAATGGGTGGGATGGAGCTGAATTGGCGCAGACGTTGAGAAAGACTTAACACGGATGACACGGATAAAAGCACGGATCAAGAACGGATAAAGTCAAAGGATAGGTAAAGGCAAAGGACAGGCAAAGACGTAGGCGCGACCAAGCCACACCTGTTGGATGTGCCTCGGTCGCGCCCGAGAACTAGTAGATGTGCGAGCAGGAGGAACTGGCGACGTAGCCGACCATCTCGCTGACCGAGGAGATCAGACGGACGGGAACGTTCATGCGCTCTGTCTTCTTGCTGTAGACTTCGGTGGAAGGACCGAAAGGATCGTGTCCGAGGGCGAGGCGCTTGATGCGCGGCCAGCGCGAGGATGCATGAGCGAAGGCTTCGGCAGACTCCTTGGGGCTGAGCGTGTGACCAAGAACGATCAGGTCGATGGATGGGGTGAGCGGAATCGAGTCGAACTCGTCGAGATGCGAGGTGGTCAGAACTCGGTATCCGCGACTCTGCAATGCCCACCTGCTGGTTTCCAGAATGTGGGCATCGCGTCCGTACATCAGTATGGAGATTTGTGTGGTGTTCATGTTGCCCTCGATGAAGCGAGCAGAGTCGAGGGCCAGCGTGAAGCTCTGCTGTCTAGCCCTCAGGTCTCTGTGGATCTCTTCGACTGGCCAATACTCTGGCACGGCTGGATTGTATACCATATTCCTACAGATCGTCCGCCAATTATTTTTCTCTAATTTTAGCGATTGGAACTGAAGGATTTTGCGGAAATGGGCCGGCGTAGTGAGGGGTCGAAGAGACGCCGCTTGGGACTGCAATGCTAGCAGTAGGAAGGGAAAAAGCAAGGGCTAGTACGGAGATTCTCGCTTCGCCGGGATGACGGCTCTTGGGGGTTTTTGCAGGCTCTTGGGAGCGGAGGACTTTTTAAAAAAAGCTCCATTCATCGCGTATTCTTCCACGCGATGAATGGAGCGCGGGCTACTTTGCTGGAATTGTGGCGGCTGATGCGGCGGTGGGAAGGCCGATTAGGTTGGTTGAGTCGGTGACTTTGACCGCAGTGTTGTCGGCGATGGTGAGATGCAGGTCCGAAAGGGTCCAGTCCGAGGCGTTGGCGATGGTGCCTGCCGTGGCGGCTTCGATGTCGATGTGGTCGATCTTGAAGTTGATCAGTGGGGCGTCGGCGTAGGCGGCGACCGAGAAGGCTTTCTTCGCGCCGGTGGCTTTGATGTTCCAGATGTGAACGTCGCCGAAGTGGGGAAGGCCCTGTGCCTCCGGGACCGGGGTGGTCAGCGGAACCCAGTAGGGCGGCATGGCCTTGGGGTCGGTCCCGGGAGGCAGGACGGCGTAGCTGTAGGCTGGGTTCCAGTTCATCGTCATGGCGATGGGAGTGCCAACGCCGTTGAGCGTGAGGTCGTGGACGCGGATGTCGGTGGCGGTGCCGCCGCGGGTGTGGGCGGATTTGAGCAGAACGCCGTTGGAGACGCCGGATTCTGCAGTAAGGTTCCATGCCTCGATGTTGCGGAAGCCGCCGGAGGTCTCCGAACCAACGGTGACGGCTGCCGCGCCATGGCGAATGATGGAGTCGTGGATCTTGATGTCTTCGGTGGGACGATTGACGCGCAGTCCGTCGGAATCGCGGCCCGACTTGAGGCAGAGGGCGTCGTCGTTTACGTCGATGTCGGCGTGGGAGACATCGACCAGACGCGAGGAGTCGATGTCGATACCGTCGGTCGAGGGGCCGTGGCCGTCCTCGTTGTTGCGGATGGTGACGCCGTCGACGATGATGTCGTGCGAGTAGAGAATCTGTAGGGTCCAGAAGCCAGAGCGCTTCAGTGTGAGACCACCGCCGACACGGACGTTCGAAGAGTTCTGTATGAGGGCGAGGCGGACGCGCTTGGCGTCGTAGTCCGAGGCCCAGCGCAGACCCTTCGGCTCGTAGGTGGCGCGCAGGTCTTTGTAGACTTTCCACCAGACGGAGCCGTTGCCGTCGATAACGCCCTTGCCGGTGAGGGTGACGTCGTGGGCGTCGCGGATGTTGATCAGCGCGGTCGGCCACGTCATTTCAATGCCAGCGATGCGCGTGGCGTGTTCGGGGTAGTCCTCGACGTGCTGCGAGCCGGTCAGCGTAACGCCTTCGGGGACGTCAACGGTGACGCCGGACTGGAGGAAGATCGCTCCGGTCAGGTAGGTCCCAGTCTTGAAGCTGACCGTCTCGCCCAGGGGCGCGGCGGTGTCGATGGCCCGCTGAATGGCGGCGGTATCCAAAGTCTTTCCGTCGCCTTTGGCGCCAAAGTCATTGGCGAAGACGGTCTTGGGCGTGGCCTTGGCGAGCGGCGCTGCATGGGCCAGAGGAACGAAGGCCAGCAGAGCGGCTGCGAAGAGCGTGGAGACGTGAAGCTGAAAGCGGCGAGTAATCAAGGGCATTATTTGGACTCCGATGTGGATGTGGGGGTGGGTTCCGATTCAGGTTCCACGATGATCTGGATGCTGCCGAGGATGCCCGATGAGATGGGAGCGACCCTGTCGAGGTCCATCATCTGGAAGCGGTCTCCATACTTAGCAATCAGAGGCTTGTAGTCGCGCGGCGGCAGAGCCGACCAGGCGTTGAGCGCGGTGTTATAGACGCGGATCTCGATGTGGTTGGTGCCGGGCTTCAGTAGCTTGCTGACGTCGAGACGGTAGGGTGGATGCCAGAGCGCGCCAGCCGACTTGCCGTTGATGATGACGAGGGCGGCCTCGCGGATGGGTGGGATGAAGTTGGCGTGCATGCCGGGGTTGTTGCGCAGGACAAGCGGGATGGGCTTGCCGTCGGGACCAAGCTCGGCAGCAGGAGGCGCTCCGCCAGCAACTTCAAGGAATACGGAGTGGCTGGGCGCGGTGGCGAGGGTGAAGTCTCGGGTGTAGACGGCTTCGCCGGAGTAGTTCTTGGTGGCGGGGTCGGCGATCCAATCGGTGAGGGTGGACTCGCTGACGGTCTTGTTGATGGTGGGAAAGTCGATTTTCCAGTCGGTGCTGAGGTCGGCGAGTTGGCGGGTGGAAGAGATCGCGTCCGAGATTTTGCCAGGAGAGGGCATATTGGTAAAGACAAAAACGCGCGATTCATACGGAGCCAGTTGGAGGTGCTGGTCTGAGAAATTTGCACCAGTGAAAGTGCCGTTGTCGGTATCCCATTCTTCCGCGAACTCTTTATTTGTGGTGAATGAAACCCTGGTGTCGATGGGGTGGTTGCCGGTGTTGGTGACGAAGTAGATGTCGGCGGTGGGGAGCTTGCGGCGGATGAAGCCGATCTGCGCGCGCGTGGCGTCGTCGGTGGCTGCGATCTGGAAGTCTGGCCGGGTGGCCTTGGTCAAGGCGGCGGGGAGAGCGGCCTCGTCGGCGACGAGGGTAGACTTCGACGAGCTGAAGAGCTGCTTCGAGAGCTTGGTCAACTCTGCCAGCGACTTGCCTTCGGGGTCGATTGACGGTGCGTGGCCAATCGCAATCGCCTTGCCTCCGGCGGCGGTGAAGGTCGCGATCTTCTTCAGCGTCTCGACGGGGATGCGGTCGGTGGGGGGGATGACGAGGATCTGGTGGGAGCCGAGGCCGACCTTGTTGATGGCGTCGGCGTCGATGAAGTCGACGTTATAGCCGGCGGAGAGGATCGCCGACATCAGCGCGGGCGTGATGAGCTTGGACATGGCTCCGGTGACGGAGGTGTGGGCCGGGGAGAAGCTGGCCCATGCGTCGTCGGTGGGCAGAAGGATGGCAACCTGATTGGCGGGCTCTCCCTGACGCAGCAACTGGCTGACGCGCGCAATGTAGGCGGTGACAGCGGGCATCACGGGATGCCAAGGGTTGTGGTCGTTGAAGACGGCAGCAGCGTAGAGGCTCCAACCCGGCTCGGGGACCTCGCCCTCGGGCGCGGAGTAGGGCCAGCCGTGGAAGATAATCAGATTCTCGCCGCTTAGAAAGTCGACGTCCAACTCGGCCTTCATGTCCAGCGGCGTGGCGCGGAAGACCGGCGAGTGCAGCCAGGTGAAGCTTTCGCCAGAGGTGACGTTGTGGTTGAAGACGTGGTTGGCGGAGGTCGCCCAGCGCAGGGTGGAGAAGGCGCGCCAAGAGGGATTCTCGCCCTCGGCGAGCTGCGGAATGTTCTGGCTGGAGAAGCTGACGGCGGGCTCGCCGTAGGTCTGCGAGCGGAACTTGGTGTTGTGCGCGATGGCCCATTCGTTGATCTGCGTAAGGTAGTTCTGGTCAACCAGTTCGGTGAGCGTCCTGCCGTAGTCGTGGCGAACGGTCTCGGCTGCGGGTGTACCTCCGGCGACTAGCTCGGGCAGATGCGGCATCAGGTCGTAGCCGCGCCGCTTCTGGAACTCGGCGGGGAGGTTCGGGGTCCAATCGGCTCCAAAGGCCTCCAGCGAATCGGAGAAGATGGCGTAGGGTGGCGTCGAACCGAAGGCCTTGACCAGCGGCTCGCCAACCGCGCGCAGGTGGGTGGCGACGGCGTCGTGCGAGAAGGGATCAAGAACGTAGCCCTCCGCGCCGACCGAGGCCCGCTTCACCTGCTGGCCAGTGTGGCTGGAGACGAAGAACAGCGCCACGCGGGGCTTGTCTGAAGGCGCGACTGTGATCGTACTGCCGTTGACGGTCAGCGGCTGCGCGCTTGCCAGATCCCAGGCGGCGGGTGGCTTAGGGCTCGCGTTGTGCCCGCGCGGCTCTGCTCCTGACGCTTCGGTGGCGGGCTTGTCGATGGTCTGGGCAATGGCGGCGGAGAGGATGGTGTCGCCGACGGCGAGCACCGGCTTGCCGTCGATGCGGAACTTCAGCTTGCTGGTCTGCTCGAAGGTCTTGCCTTCGGCGAGGGTCGGCACGGCGACGCTGGTGGCTCCGGCGGCAACGGGAACCTCAATGGTGCGCAGACTGCCAACAGCCTCGGCCAGCGAGTTGGCCGGACCGCCGTAGGGCCAGCCAGAGCAAAGCGTTACGTCGATGCGCAGGCCCAGCTTGATGCCCTCGGCTTGCGCGTAGGCAACGTCGTCCAGCATCTCGGGCGAAAGGAAGGTGAGGTTCTTCAGCCCCTTGCTGGGATCGTCGAGAACATTGGGGTAGACGAAGGCGATCTCCGCGCCCTGAATGCCGTCGGCCTTCATCTGCTGCAACTCACGCAGAATCTCCGGCTTGACCACTGCGGGACCAAACCACCACCAGCGAACCATGGGCTTGGCCGCGTCGGGAGGATTGACGAAATCGGCGCGCAGGGCGGCGATCGAGAGATCGGGCGTCTGTGCGACGGCGGGCTTTGCCTTGGTCTGCGCGTAAGCGGCTGCGGCGACGGTAAGGGCGGCTAGCGAGAGAGTGGCAGTGAGGTGTGAGGCGAGGGTGCGAAGCGATTGCGGGTTCATCGAGTTCTCCGGTGGCTATCGAATCGATTGCTAATCTTACAGTCTGTTGCGGATACTGACTGACTCATCAAATTCTACGCGGCGGGGGGCGTATAGGGATACGTCCGACGTGTGCTGGCAGTTTCACCGACAAGCATTATTCCTGCTTGCGATTGACCGATTGATCGGCGACGGGTGCGTCAAGGATGGGGTGGTCGGGGGGCTTCGACTGCGCGCTCCGCTTAGGATGATAGCTTCATCTTCGGTAGACGCTGCGGACGAAATGCGGGGATCCTACATTGCGCAGAATGTTTCAAGGTGTACAGGGGCAGAGGTAGGCAGTGGCGTGCGCTGACGCACGGAGTCAGCGGTTGGGGCTCTTCGTGGCGGCGTGGGACGGTTTATGCAACCAGTTGCAAGGCCTTCATCTGGGCGAGGAGTTCGGAGAGGTCGAGGGGCTTCATCAGGTAGGCGTCGCAGAGACTATTGAAGCAGCGCATCACCTCCTTGATCTCGGTGACAGCGGTAGTCATGACGATTTTGGCTCCATGAGTCGAGAAGATGCAGTTGTCTTCCTCCAGCTTGCGGATCTGGATGACGGCGTCGCGACCGTTCAGCTCGGGCATCATGATGTCCATGCAGACCATGTCGAAGGTTTTTCCCTGGCTGAACGCGGAGCGGACGGCGTCGACCGCTTCAAGGCCGTTATTGGCGATGTGGCACTGGCCATAGCGGGAGAGAAACGACCTCAGGAGAAGCTGGCAGGAGAAATCGTCCTCGACCAGAAGAATCTGGAGCGGACGGTTGCCGCTCGTCTTGGGGCGGATTTGGATCACGTTGGAATCGTCTAGGGGCATTGGAGTTCCTCCTGAATCGGGTGCGCTTGCCTGTGTTGCGGATGCGTTTGGTCGATCATGGTTGAGTGTCGGATGCAAGGACAGAAGTTGGAGTTCCTGAGCAGCAAGCTGCGGGCGGTTGTGGTCGAGCGTTGATCGTCCGAGTCCTTCCTCTCCCCTTCGCTTGAGGAATGGCACGAGAGTGTGAAGTAGCAAATTTAGAGGCATTACCCAGCCTTTGGCAAATTCTGAAGTGGTGCCGCGTCTTGTTGTACCCATCCATCTTGCTCGATGGCGGTTTTGAAGCGGTGAAACTGATCTTCGACTTGGGGCAGCAACTGGCGACAACGGTCGAGGTCGCAGGTCTTAGCGGCTTGCTCGATCTGCAAGGCGACGGCGCGCAGGGCTTCGGCGGCGACAGTGGCGGCGGCTCCCTTGAGCGAGTGAGCCTGAGCGTGGACCCCGGATGCGTCGGATCGGTCGAGCTGCTCGCGCAACTGCTGTAGCTGGGAGGGCGCGTCGTCAAGGAAGCCGGTGAGGACAATGCTGGCCAACTCGCGGTCATCCATGAGGCGGCGCATCAGGGCGGCGGAATCGAAGGGAGCTGGTTCGGCGGGCAGAGTCGTTGGTAGAGTTGGCATAGTCGGTTGGACGGCGGGCTCGGGCAGCCAACGGGAGAGCACGTTGGCCAGATGGGAGAGCTCGACTGGCTTGGCAAGATAGTCGTTCATGCCCGCTTGGATGCAAAGCTCGCGGTCCGAGAGCATGGCGCTGGCGGTCAGTGCGACGATGGGCAGATCAGGGTGATTCGAGCGGCGGATCTGGCGGGTTGCCTGATAGCCGTCCATAACAGGCATGGAGCAGTCCATCAGGACCAGATCGAAGCCGCCGCGCTCGACGGCCTCGACCGCCTGAGCTCCATCGACGAAGGCTTCGGCGTTGTAGCCGAGCTTGCGCAACTGGGCGAGGACCACCTCGCGATTGGTGGAATTGTCCTCGGCGACGAGAATTCTCTGGCCGCGTCCGGTGTGCAGGCTGGGGGGTGCGGAGGTTTCGGCGGACGGGATCTCTCCGGTTTGTTGTAGTTGTACTCCCTCCCACCCATCGTAGTGGGGCTGCGAGGAATGGGATACCCCAGCGGCGGGAACGGGCTGAGGGGGGGGGAGCGCGGCAGGGACAAAGTTTTCAAAGACGGCGGTGAACCAGAAAGTGGAGCCGTGGCCCTCGCGGCTGTCAACCCCGATCTGGCCGCCCATCATCTCGACCAGTTGCTTGGAGATGGCAAGGCCCAGACCTGTGCCGCTGAACTTGCGAGTGGTGGAGACGTCGGCTTGAACGAAGGGCGAGAAGAGAGAGTCGATCTGGTCTTTGCGCAGGCCAATTCCGGTGTCGGTGATGGTGGAGCGGATGGTGGCGATGCGGTCGTTCTGCTTGAAGAGCTCGGTGTGGATGGTGACACTGCCCTGCGCGGTGAACTTGATGGCGTTGGCGACGAGGTTGGTGAGGATCTGCCGCAGGCGGTGCGCATCGCCGCGCATCAGGGAAGGAATGTGGGGCGAGACGTAGGAGCTGATTTCGATGCCTTTTGCGCTGGCCTGATTGCGTAGCATCTGCACAACGTCGTTGATCGTCGACGCGAGGTTGAAGGGGAAATCTTCCAGAATGAGCTTGCCAGCCTCGATTTTGGAGAGGTCGAGGATCTGGTCGATGAGGGAGAGTAGGGTTCGACCGCTGTCCTGAGCCACCTCGGCGTAGCGGCGCTGCTCGGCGGTGAGGTCGGTTTGCAGAAGCAGTTGGGCCATGCCAATGACGCCGTTCATGGGTGTACGAATCTCGTGGCTCATGTTGGCGAGGAAGCGGCTTTTGGCGTGATTGGCGGTGTCGGCGGCCTCGCGGGCGCGGACCAGTTCGGCCTCGGCGAGCTTACGCTCGGTGATGTCGGCGCTGAGACCGATGTGGCCCAGATATTCTCCGTCGGGGGAGAAGCGCGGGTCGGCGTTGGATCCGATCATGCGCCACTGGCCATCGGCGCGTAGGACGCGGTAGTCGAGCCGGAACTGCGTGTGCTCTCCGATTGAACGCTTGATCGCCTCGATGTAGTGGGGAAGATCTTCGGGATGAATCGTTTTGCGCCACTCAGCTTGACTGACCTGCTCCTGCGACGAGTTGCGGAACTTGCGGCAGGCACGGTTGATGAACTGAATCTCTCCCTCGGCGTTGGTGACCCAGAGCATGGAGGGACAACTGTCGGCCATGTTGCGGAATCGCTCCTCGCTCTCGACCAGCGCCGCTGCGGTGCGCTTGCGCTCGCTGATATCGGTGACATGGACTACGGAGCTGATGGGGATTCCATTGGCGTCGCGCAGCAGGGAGATTCGGACATGGCAGTAGAGAATGTGTCCATCCCGATGCAGGACGCGCCGTTCGACGTCGGCGTTTTCGACCTCTCCGCGCTCTAATTGCTCCCGGGTCCGCGCGGAGGGAGCCACGTCTTCGGCGGTTAGAAGCTGCTGCCAACTTAGGGTGAGCAGCTCCTCTGCGGAGTATTTTACCAACTGGCAGAAGGCCGAGTTCACCTGAAGGAATTGTCCGTTCATCGCGACCACACACATGCCGACGGGGGCGTGTTCGAAGATTTCTCGCAGACGCTCTTCACTCTCTCGCAGAGCCTGTTCGGCTCGTTTGCGATCCGTCGTGTCGCGGAAGAACCAGACGCGCGCCAGATACTGGCCCTCTGGATTGCGCAGGCAGGTGGAGTAGCGCTCGAGGATCCGACCATCCTTTAATTCGACCTCGCTTTGGTCGTTGGCGCCCGGATCTGCGTAAAGCTCCTGTACTCGCTTCAGAAAGGCATCGGGATCCTGGAGCCGCTCCATGACCGCCGACAAGAGAAGGTGATCGGGGATCTCGGTCGCAATGTCGGAGAGTAAGTTCGGGACCTGCGAGGGGTGAATATCCCACACCTCGAGGAATCGCTTGTTGTGCGATACGACGATGTTTTTATCGTTCACCACCAGAATTCCGTCGAGCGATACGTCGTGAATCGTGCGCAACAGAGAGTGTTGGAACTCGCGCAGTTGTTTGGTCTGCCTGCGCTCGGTGATGTCTTCCAAATGCGCCACGAAGTAGAGCGGAAGACCGTCTGCGCTGCGGATCAGCGAACCTCTGGAGCGAACCCACACCATGCTGCCGTCCCGGTGGAGGAAGCGCAGCTCATCCTCCACAAACCTGCCCGGCTCCTCGATCAACCGATTCCTCTGTCGTAGCGTTAACGCTAGATCTTCCGGATGAATCAGATCCTCCCAGAAGAGCCCCAGGAATTGTTCCGAGCCGTATCCGAGCATCTGGCAGAGGGCTTCGTTGATCTGGATGAAGCGGTTGTCCATTGCGATGACGCACATGCCGAAGGGGGCGAATTCGAAGATTCCACGGAAGCGCTCTTCGCTCTCTTGCAGTGCCTGTTCGGTGCGCTTGCGGTTGGTGTCGTCGCGCAGAACCGCGGAGATGGCAATCACCTTGCCGTTCCGGTCCTTGACTGGGGATGCCGTGGCGGTTACCGGAATTCTTTTTCCAGCGGAATTTTGACAGATGCCCTGATAGTTTGGGAGAGGGTGGCCTTGCGATACCTGATCGATGCACCAGAGCAAGCCTGGGATCCGATCTGAGGGAACGAAGATGGATGCATTCTTCCCGCGGGCCTGTTCGGCGGTAAATCCAAAGAGTTCCTCCGCGCCGTGGTTCCAAGTGAGGATGGTCCCGATTGACGAGGTGGTGACGATGGCGTCGTCGGAGCCTTTCACGATGGCGGCGAAGAAACGCAGCGACTCCTCGGCCTTACGTTGCACAGTGATGTCGCGCAGGATGGCGGTGGCGGCGATAACCCTGCCGTTGGCGTCGCGGACCGGCGAGCCGGTGACCAGAATGGGGATCTTGTGTCCGTCCGCGTGCTGACAGGCGCCCTCCATATTAATCAGCGAGTTGCCGCTCGATACATATTCGATGCACTGCTTCAGGCGCGGCAGTACCGCCGGTGAAATGAAGATGGAGGGATCTTGTCCGATGGCCTGCTCGGCGGTGAAGCCGAGCATCTTTTCCGCACCGCGATTCCAGGTGAGGACGATGCCGGTTGGCGAAGTGGTGACGATTGCGTCGTCCGAGCTCTCAACGAGGGAGGCGAGAAAGGCCTGCGCCGATTCGTGCGCGCGCCGCTCTGTGATGTCGCGCTTGATGGCGATGTAGCTGGTGATTGCGCCGGTGGCGTCGCGAACCGGAGCGATGCGCATCT
>Ga0182011_10001286_pt1 | contig 22109 bp, 27 predicted proteins | sample 711E1DmetaG_FD_120481 | JGI IMG/M metagenome (GOLD analysis project Ga0182011, IMG submission 120481) | Permafrost microbial communities from Stordalen Mire, Sweden - 711E1D metaG | ecosystem: Environmental > Terrestrial > Soil > Wetlands > Permafrost | place: Sweden: Stordalen | collected... | reverse complement strand
TTGTTGATGTCAACTATCCCGCTGTGGATATCAGTATCGTGTCCATCAACGCGAACAGCTGAAGTCGTTCTCCCTCCTTTTTTTAATACGTACCTGCTGATCCGCATTCATATCCGTGCGCATAATCTTTTTTACCTGCAGGGAGGTATGAGCTGGTGAGAACAGGAGCCCGTCAACCAGGACGTGGAAAAGATCCTTGGTCTGAACAGTGAAGGGATTGATGCGATGGAAAATCCGCAGTATATTAAAGAGTACCCACTGAAGTTGACCCGGCCGATCATCTTTCTGCAGGACGACATCGTTTGGGGACTATCCGGGGGTTTTGTCCACGCCGAACAGCTGAAAGGAACACAAAAAAAAAATTTATTGCCGGTAACCGTAGATCCGTTTCACGCGGTGGGCGACCGTCTTCCAGCCCTCTTTGCGCATGAGCGGGCCGTCACGGAGTTTCAGGTGCGAAACCTTGAACCTTTTTCCGGAAACGGTATACATCTCCCCGACAATGAACGGCTGTTCACCATCGCATTCCATGTACACCGGGATGGTCTTCCTGCCGTCATGGATGGAGATCTTGACCACGACGTTCTCGATCGTCCGGCACCAGAGTGTCGTGATCGCGGGTGCCTTTGCCCGTTTCACCCTCTTTTCGCCGCATTCGATTGCCGTGATCTCAACGCCAAAGGCATCGTCTCCGCACTCGGCAACCATATGGTCTTCCACATTGCATTCATCTTCTTCGGCAAGCTCGATACTGCAGACCCGGGACATGCCTTCGCGGGAAACGATCGCTTTTACCAGGAGAGCCTCCGGTTCGCGTTCTTTTGGGATCCGCTGGTGGTGGCCGCAGGTCGTGCACCGGACGAGCAGGTCGCGGGATTCGGCGACAACTTCGTGCTCGGTCTCGTCTTTGCATTCGGGGCAGGTGGCGGTGATAAACATTGAATATGAATGGCAACCCTCACATGATAAAGCATGGAGGCACAGGAAATCGTCCGGTGCCGGGGACACCCGTTCGTCCTTGGCACGCACCCGACAACATTTGAAGTGACCTGTGAGGACTACCTCACAAAGAACGGTAATTGTATCATCGGCATTGCAGCAGACAAGGGCTGTGCAGGCCTTTCACCGGTATTCAAAGCTGTTCTTGCGCACGATGATGCAGTCCTCATCACCCGCATTGCGTGTGATGGAATTATTGTGGAGGTCCGGTCATGCGGGTCTTCACGGTTCACGCTGGATCATACAGCCGACATGGTCTGGCGGAAGGGCCCGTTTGTCTGCGGCCGCACCATCGGGATTATGTCAGACAGGGTAGCCCTGACCCTCCCGCGGGCGCTGATTGCAAACCTGGCCCGGGGAAAAGAGATGGTTGTAACCCTGACCGCTATGCGTCCCGGCTGAGTGTCGTAATCTTCAGTTCGGCATCGGCAAGCAGGGTCTCGCACTGTTTTATCAGCGCGGCACCCTGCTCATAGAGCCGCATGCTCTCGTCAAGGCTCGTGTTCCCGTCCTCGATCTTTTCTATGATCCGTTTCAGTTCTTCGATCTTTGTTTCATACGTTCCCGTCATGGTCCACACGCTCTACGGTTACTTCGCTGCTGCCATCGTAAAACCGGAGTTTCAGCCGGTCTTCTTTTCTGATGCTCATGGTTCCCCGGATAACCTGATGGTTCTTTTCCGCAATGCAGTACCCCCGGGCGAGCACTGCGCGGGGGCTCCTCCCTTCGAGTGCAGCCTTTATCTCTGCGAGGAGGAGCCGTTCGCGTTCCAGCCGGGTAGAGAGTCCCCGATCGAGCCGGTCTGCAAGATCCGCCGTTGTCGTCTTCCGCTCGTCCAGCCTCCGGAGAAACCTCTGGGGACGGAGCCGGTCCCGGAGACCGGTGATCTCCTCTTTTGCCCACGAAACCCTTCCGATCAGGATAGTGTCCATCCGGACCCGCAGTTCCTCCAGCCGGAGGGATAGCACGTTCCGGTCCGGCACAACGAGCTCGGCTGCTGCTGACGGGGTGGGAGCCCGCACGTCGGCAGCGAGATCGGCAAGCGTCACGTCAACCTCGTGGCCGATGGCGCTGACAACCGGTACCGGACAGGCAGCGATGGCTTTGACAACGTCGGGATGGTTAAAGGGGAAGAGATCCTCAAAACTCCCGCCGCCCCGGGCAACAATGATCACGTCCACAAGGCCATCAAGCCGCCGGATAGCTGCAGCAATCTCCCGGTGCGCCTCCTCTCCCTGCACGGCAGTCGGCGAGATGACGATCTCTACCGGGTACCGCCGCTCCACGACATTCCTGATATCGTGGATGACCGCACCGGTTTCAGAGGTAACTACTCCAATCCTTGCAGGGAATACAGGCAGTTCCCGCTTGCGATCCGCTGCGAACAGGCCCAGTGCAGCAAGTTCCTTCTTCCATTGCTCGACCAGCAGGTATTTTTCCCCGAGGCCGGCCTTCTCCATCTTCTTTACCTGCAGCTGGTAAACCCCGTGTGGTGCATACAGGGTCACGGAACCAGAGATTATCACCTCCATGCCCTCCTCCGGGTTGAACGGAAGCCGTTCGGCATCCGACCGCCACATCACGCACTTGATGACCGCCGCGGTGCTGCCCCCGCCTTTTTCCGACAACGAGAAGTAGCGGTGACCCCGGCTGTGGTGCTTGTAGTTGGTTACCTCGCCCCGGACCCGGATGTCCTGCAGCCGGGCGTTGTCAAGGAGCTCTTCGATGATCGCCGAGAGCTCGGAAACGAGGAGCGGTGCTGCTTTACCGGCCTGGGGTTCTTCCGGGGTACTGAACCAGTCCATCAACAACTATTAGGATAAAACCGCATATCAAATAGTACTGTTATGGTCTCGTTCGGCGTATCCAGCATGTTCTTCCACGAGTACACCACTCCCGAGATCTTCAGTTTTGTCTCCCGGGCCGGCCTTGACGGGATCGAATACTGGCTGGAGACGCCGCACTTCTGGCTCAGGGGCCTGCCAGTCCAGGAGGTGATCTCCAGTAAAAAGAATCACCCGGAGATCTCCACCCTGACCGTGCACACGCCGATCCTGGACCTGAACCCCTGCTCGATCAACCCGGATGTGGCGCATGTCTCGGTTCAGTATGCGGTTCGTTCGGTGGCAATAGCGGAACAGCTGGGGGCTCATGCTCTCACGGTTCACCCGGGCCGGCGTACCGCAAAACGCCCTCCGGGTGAAGCTGATTTTACCCGGTTCGAGCAGTACGTCGCCGCCCTTCGTGAAGCATCAACGCACACTTCCCTGAAGATCTGCATGGAGAACATGGAACCCCTGGTCAATTCGCTTCTCTGCACGCCGGAGCGCGTCCGCCAGCTGCTGGATGATGAACCCTGGCTTTTCTTTACGCTCGATACCTCTCATGCGCTGGCAAAATCCGATGAGGAACCCTTCCGGTATATCGAGCTCTGCCACGACCGGCTGGCAAACGTGCATATCAGCCGGAAGGAAGGAAAGACCCTGCACTACCCGCTTGACAGAACCGCGCTGATGGCAGAGGTCATGCATGCCCTGAAAGATGTCGGGTATAACGGGTCCCTGATGCTCGAGATCGATGATCTGAATTTCCCGCATCCCCTTTCCACGGAAGAGAAGATCGCCATTCTCTCCCGCGATCGGGTATTCATGCACGAGTGCATGGGATGAGCGCTGGATTTATTAAATCTGTTTCCGAATATATGGTACACTTTCAGCCGAAGTCAGATGCGTGCACCAGCACGTTGTGAAACACAATGATAGAAAACGCTCTTGAAATCTTTCTTTTTATAATCTGTGTCCTTTTGTCTGCATTTTTCTCGAGTTCCGAGGTTGCCCTCATCTCGATGACCCGTGCAAAGGTAAGGACGCTCGACAACGAGAACCGGGCAGGATCGCATGCCCTCGTGGCACTGAAAGAATCGCCCGAGCACCTCCTGACAACCATCCTGATCGGGAATACCGTTGTCAATATCGCAGCAGCTTCCATCGCAACCGCGATTGCCATCCAGCAGTTCGGAAATGTCGGCATCGGGATTGCAACCGGTTTTGTGACCATCATTCTTCTCATCTTCGGGGAGATTGGCCCCAAGATCTATGCCACCCGGGCATCGGACACCTTCGCCCTGACCGTCGCCCCGGTGATCCTGTTCCTCTCAAAAATATTTACGCCGGCTATCTGGCTCGTGGAACGGGTGAGCCCGAAGCTCGGCATTGGAAAGGATACCGCTGAACAGACCGTGACGGAGGACGAAATCAAGGAATGGATTGACGTTGGCAAGGAGGACGGCACCATCGAGCAGGACGAGCAGGACATGCTCTACTCGGTGCTGGAATTCGGCGACACTACAGCCCGGGAAATCATGACCCCCCGGGTCAACGTGATCCTGATGGATGAGGCGATCTCGTTTGAGGAAGCGATACGGATCTTCAACGAGACCGGCTTCTCCCGCATACCGGTATACCACGACCAGATAGACAACATTACCGGCATCCTGAATGTCAAGGACGTTTTCTCCGCCATGGTCTCGCACCGGAAGGATTCCACCATAAAGGAGATCATGTACGACCCCATGTTCGTTCCCGAGACCAAGAAGATCGACGACCTCTTAAAGGAACTCCGGGTCCACCGGGTCCAGATGGCGATTGTTATTGACGAGTACAGCAGTTTTGTCGGGATCGTCACGGTTGAAGACATTTTAGAAGAACTGGTCGGGGACATCCTCGATGAGTTCGACAAGGAGGAGCCCGGCGTCCAGGAGCTCGCCCCCGGCGTTCATGTCGTGGACGCCCAGACGTGGGTGGAAGATATCAACGAGTCCATGAACCTTGGGCTCCCGACCGATGAGTCGTACGAGACCATCGGGGGGCTTGTTATCGACCGGCTCGGCCACATCCCGCAGCACCCGGGCGAGAAGGTGGAGATCGACAACGGCCGGGTGACCCTTGTGGTCATGCAGATGCATGGCCGGCGTATTGTCAAGGTAAAGATCGTCAACCATGCTGCCCACGGGAACGGCTGGAAGTCGGCCGACGACAGCGCATCACCGGAGAAAAAATGACAAAACGCATTGCCGTACTTGCCTCTGGACGGGGTTCAAATTTCCAGGCGGTCATTGAAGCCATTGCAGCAGGCCGGATCCTGGCTGTGTGTGTTGCCCTCATCACCGACAACCCGAATGCTTATGCCATAGAACGGGCTGAGAAAGCGGGTGTTCCGGTTCTTGTCCTCGATTATACTTTATTTCCTTCCAAAGGGGCATACGAGCATGCACTCTTCGTCGCAATGCAGCAGCAGAAGGCCGATCTCTTCGTGCTCGCCGGATACATGCGTATCCTCGGCACAGCAATCGTGCAGGCATTCCCGCAAAAGATCGTCAATATCCACCCCGCCCTGCTTCCGAGTTTTACCGGTCTCCATGCCCAGCAGCAAGCGTTGCAGTATGGGGTCAGGGTGGCCGGGTGCACGGTCCATTTCGTAGATGAGAACCTTGACTGCGGCCCCATCATCCTCCAGAAATGCGTACCCGTTCTGAAGGATGATGATGAGGACTCGCTCGCCGAGCGGATCCTCATCGAGGAGCACAAGTGTTATCCGGAAGCAATCCGACTCTTCTGCGAGGACCGGCTGAAAATTACCGGCAGGAATGTGCGGATCCGCTGACAATTCGTTCTCAGGTAATGCGTCCAGAGACTCCTCCTCACCGCGACTTTTTTAGATGAGACGCCCATAGTATGCACAACCGGATGCCGGCAGGTCCCGCATGAAGGAGCGATCGAAAAACCCGTTAACCAAGGCGATTGCAAGGGAACGGATTGAAGTACTGTTCTCACAGGCGCAGGAAGCATTCCATGAGCACCCGGAACGCAGCAACCGGTACGTGGCGCTCGCACGCAGGATTTCCATGCGCCAGCGGGTCCGTATCGATCGCGAGTTCCGCCGCCAGTACTGTCACCACTGTTATGCATTCCTCGTGCCGGGACAGAACATGCGCGTGCGGGTGCACCGTGGCAACGTGGTAGTGACCTGCGGGATATGCAATAAGAAGATGAGATACCGGGTGGTAAGACCTCATGTCCGAAACGACTGACCGATCAATGCAGGACCTCAAGCCGACCGTCTGGATCGGTAAGCAGGGCTGTACAGAGACAATGATCGAAGAGATCATCTCACAACTCAAGAAACGCAGGCTGATCAAGGTTAAATGGCTGCAGAACACCGATGTCGACCCTGAGGCTGTTGCCTTCAAGGCAAAGGCAAACCTTGTGGAAGTCCGGGGCAGGACCATGGTACTTGAAGCGAAGGGGAAGTGTGTTTTTGTGACTCCCGCAAAGAAACCGGTAACCAGGACAGCACGGGAAACCGGGAAGATGAAACGGACGGGGAAACGGGATTAACCGATTACCCTGATCGGTATGTTATTCTGATAGGGGCTGATGTTCCCGTACTCCCCGTTTTGATTGATGCTGCCGCCTCGAAGAATATGAGGGTTCTTCTCGAATCAGTCCTCGCTGATGCGACGACTGATTCCCCATTGGGTCTCCCCGGTGGCAGTTCAGTAATGTGCAAAACTCACGCAGTGTATTATAGTAAAAGTCCCGCCCGGCCGTGATTCGGAGAGGCCATGAGGCATGGAGCCCTCATAAGAACTATCATTCAGGGAAATTATTTTCCCTCTCCGTCGACCTTTTCGCCTGTGGAAATATATAAGAACCCTCCTCACCAATAAGTTAAGACTGTTATTTCATTATCAACAGTGAGGTATTAGATGACAACAGTATACGATGTCCCCCCGGACCACATCATCAGGAGGGCCGCCGAGGAGCTCAAGAAGCGGAAGGAGATCGTTCCGCCGGCCTGGGCTGCCTTTGCAAAGACAGGTGTCCACAAAGAGATGCCTCCTGAAGACCCCGACTGGTGGTTCACCCGGGCAGCAGCAGTATTGAGACGCGTCTATGTCGACGGCCCGCTTGGCGTTGAACGGATGCGGAGTTTCTACGGCGGTAACAAGAACCGCGGATCCCGGCCAAACGCGTTCCGCAAGGGCAGCGGCTCGATCCTCCGTAAGTCCCTCCAGCAGCTCGAGGCAGCCGGCCTTATCCTCCATGACAAGACCGGACGCAGGATTTCCCCCGAAGGCATGAAGTTTTTGGACAACCTCTCGCAGGAAGTCTCAAAGAACCCGCCGGCACCGGTACCCAAGCGCCTAAAACCCGTTGTCGAGGAGCCCAAGAAGGCTGAAGGCAAGAAGGGCAAAGCAAAGGGAGAGAAGGCAGCAGCTGCGGAAGGTGCCGAGGGCGCAAAGGCCGAGAAGAAACCGGCAAAGAAGTCCGAAGGCAAGAAAGCAGATAAAGCAGAAGCACCCCAGTGAGGTGTACCGTGGGAGACGACGAGCTAGCAGAACTCCGCAGGCGCAGGATGGCACAGTTGCAGCAGCAGGCTGGCGATCAGCAGGGCATGCAGGAAGAGCTCGAACGCCAGAAGCAGCTGAAATCCCAGATCCAGATGATACTCATGCAGGTTCTCGAGCCCGATGCACGGGAACGGCTGAATAACATCAAGCTGACCAAACCCGAGTTTGCCGGTGCGGTCGAGCAGCAGCTGATTACACTCGCACAGAGCGGACGGCTGAAGAACAAGATTACCGATGCACAGCTCAAGGAGCTGCTCAGGCAGCTCGCGCCCAAGAAGCGGGATTACTCCATTACCCGGCGATAATGAAAGCTGGAGTGCTGTACAGCGGCGGAAAGGACAGTTCCCTTGCATCCATCATGCTGGGTACGTATTACGAGGTTGAACTCAACACGTTCGTGTTCGACCCGCTCCGCCATATCCCGACTCTTTCGGCTGCGGCTGAAGCATTGGGTTACCCCTTGAAAAAAAGGGTATTTGAAAAAGGAATGCTGGACGAAATGGCCGACCTGGTGATTGAGCGGGGGTATCCGAATGATGCTATCAACGCAGTCCACCAGACCGCCGTTGAATCGCTCGCAGCGGAGTATGAAGTGGTCGGGGACGGCACGCGGTTCGATGACCGGGTCCCGATGCTCCCCCGCGATACCGTCCAGAGCCTGATGAGCAGGACAGGGTGTTCGTACGTGCGGCCCCTGCTCGGTTATCCAAGACACGAAGTCGACCGGCTGGCAGACCAGCTCCTTGTCGTACAGTACGGGGAGACCGGTACGATCCAGAACGGCGATTACGAATCAGAGATCAGGGATGCGATCCGGGCCCGCGGGCTCGATCCGGCACCCCTCTTTCCGGCACACCACGAGCAGTCGCTTGTCGTTGGCAGGAAAGGATAAGAGCGTTGGTGACAATATGAGCAAACTAAGTAAAGGCAGGAAGATCCGGCTGGCAAAGGCATGTGAACAGAACCGGCGCGTACCCCAGTGGGTCATGGTCAGGACCAAGCGCGCTGTGGTTGCGCACCCGAAAAGGCGCAACTGGCGTAAGAGCACGCTGAAGGTGTAAGTCATGGCAGAAATAATGCAGGAGCACATTTACATCATCCCCCTGCGGGATGTACGGCGGATGCCCGGCTGGAAGCGGAGCAACGGCGCAATCAAGGACATCCGGAAATATCTCGCCAAGCACATGAAGAGCGAGGATGTCAAGCTTGACAAGGGTATCAACGAGATGGTATGGAGCCGGGGCAGCTCAAAGCCGCCGTCAAAGATCCGGGTCCGCGCCATGAAGATGGAGGACGGGCAGGTTCAGGCAGAACTTGCACCGGAATCGTAGATGGAACGCACGATCACGTTTGCAGGCGACCCGAACATCGGGGTGTTTGCCCGGGTGCTGGGGGATATCGCGATCGTCCCGCCGGATTCCACAGCGGAGTTTAAGGCTGCGGTCCGCGATGCGCTCGGCGTAACCCTCGTGGAAACCACGATACAGGGAAGCCCCATTATCGGGTCCCTTGTTGCAGGCAACAGCCGGGGCGTTGTTGTCTCGGGACTTGCAACCGAGGAAGAGATCGGCAGGCTTGCAGAGCACCGTGAGGTGCTGCTCTTAACCGAGTCGATGAATGCTGCCGGCAACGTGATCATGGCAAACGACACCTTTGCGGCAGTTCACGAGGATATGCCCACCGATCTTTCGAAAGCGATCGGGGAGTTCCTCGGCGTTGAGGTGATCCACCTCACTCTTGGCGGGGTAAAGACCATCGGCATGGCCGGCGTGGCCACCAACAAGGGGGTCATTGTCCACCCGCGGGCTACCGAGCGGCAGATCGCCGTTCTGGAGGAGATCGCGAAGGTTCCGGTCGGCACGGGCTCGATCAACATGGGTGGCGCACTCGTCGGCACCGGGCTTCTCGTCAACGAGAAAGGGTACCTGGCCGGCAACGCAACGAGCGGGTTTGAACTGGGCAGGATAGAGGACGTATTTGGTTTTCTGGAGTGAGTAAAAATGACAGATCAGAAGTTTGAAGTGAAAGGCACGTTCCGGATGGGCGAGGACTGGATGCCATACACGAAGGTAATCGCAGCGCCCAACGAGAATCAGGCCAAGGAACGCACGTTCGCCGTCATCGGCAGCAAGCACAACCTGAAGAGACGCTACATCAAGGTCGACGCAGTCAAGGCTGTAACGGCTGAGTAAATTTTTATTAATCATATCCCCTGTTTTTAAAAAGTGCACGATTCCCTTTCGTTTTATTTGATACACCCGGGTGAAGGTGTAGTTGAGAGGCGAATGTAAATTTATTTGATAAGTAAATTGAACCTGAAATAAATATTACTTCTCGGAGATCATTTATTGAAATGTCTCCTTCCCCATTTGATTATATTTATAAATGGTTTTACCCTCATAGTATTGTAAAATTTTCCGACAAATTTCATACTAATGTCAACACAAAATTTTGCGCAACCAGTTTCCAAGGCTAATTCTTGAGGGGGGTAGCGTGTAAACCCCCTCCTCTGCCCCGCCCGGCCCTCCGGCCTGCATTCCCCGTCGTAAACCGCGTTTAAATCCTTCATCAGCACCCTGTCAGACAGGGGGGGTACCCCCGACCACTCCCCCATGTGGGTGGGGGGGTGCATCCCATTTAAAAAATAAGGGAGGGGGGGTCGACCGTGAACCCCCCTACCCAAACGCGAGTAATGAACAGAGTTGCGCATGTTCCGCCCCACCCTTTCGCATGGTACTCCTGACGAGAACGGGAAAAATCACCCTCTACCCGGAAATGAGTAGGGGGGTCGGATCCGGCCGGAGGGGGTTGGGGGTTGCCGGCAGACCCCCCCATGGGTTGGGCGGGGGGTTGGATCCTTTTTAAAAAATAGGAGCGGGCGGGTCGGAACCAGACCCCCCCGTTTTTCGGGCACCGTGGGGAAATTCGTATCGTACGGCCGGGACATTCCTCTCCGGAAGTAGGCAGACGGGATACAGTTTGTCTCTGGGGCGATCCCGTTTAACCGGCGCTATTGGTCACCCTCGGGAGTTGCCGTGAATGATGGTAATCACCTGCCGCGTCATGGATCATGTAACCAACAGGTTATAACGTCATTGAAAATTATCAAGGGATTGTAATAACTCGCCGGGTGAAAATTTTTCCCGGTATGATAAGTTTCAATAAACCGACCATGCGACTCCTGAACTCATCCACAGCAGTCGCAATCGGGGGAGGACTCCGGCTGCATATCGCTTTCCTCCTCGCCGGCCTGGCTGCAAGAATACCCGAATATTGCGCCTGTGCCCTGATCATTTATGCAACCTACACTCTCGACCGGACTCTTGACTGCAAGGAAGACGCTATCAACAAAAGCGAACTCTGCGGGGCCAATACCCGGATTGGAATTATTGCATGTATTGTAGCGTTCCTCGCAGGCAGCTGCATCTTCATAACCGATGGAATTTACCTTGCGCCGTTCTTCCCGTTCATCGTCGGGTATGTCTACACCCGGGGGATCCGGATCGGCCCGTACGAATTCAGGCTCAAAGGTGGCTGCGGGATGAAAAATCTTATCATCGGAATAACCTGGGGCGGATCAATAGCTCTTGTCGTAGGCCATTGGTGTACCAGCATTATGACGATTTGGATCATCTTCCTGTTCTTTGTGCTGAAACTGTTTACCACCTCATGTGTGAACGACCTTAAGGATGTCAAAGGGGACCTGGTCGCCGGTATCCGGACAATACCGGTGATGCTTGGCGAAAAGCTGACTAAAAAGGTTCTCATCCTGGTCCTGTTAATCATGTATGGGGTGACAATCAGCGCAATATTTGCCGGTGAAATCCGGAATGAATGGATTATTCTCTTGTTCAGTCTGGCGCTGACTATCTGTTTTCTCATTGTGTACTCTCCGGCATTCGAGGACAGCCCTCATTTACTGCTGAGAAAGATGAGAGAAATTGTTCTCAGCTGGGAATACGCCATTGCGCTGGCTCTCAGGGCATGTATTGCGGTTTAATCCAGGTTTTCAATTTTTACCGATTCTTTCTGGAAGAACGAGAAGAGCTGTTCTCCCCATGCAACTGCGGACGGATCGTAACTGATGACATCATGCTTGGAATCGAACATGCCGTTGGTGTAGAATAAAGAGATGGAAAAATAGGAATCGGTGACGATAAAGGAAAATTTGATGTCTTTCTTGGATACGTATACTTCGGAAGATTTGAAATTCAGGCCCGCTTGCAGCTGCTCCGGGAACTTTTCCTTGAGGATCTTGAATACTCCGGGATTCAGGATCAGGGAAACGGGAATCCCTTTTTTTGCAAAATTCAGGAAAAAGTCAGGGTACCGTGGATGTATGGTATGGGATATACCCTTGAGATTTTTTGCCTTTGAAATATTATTCAGAAAACCGTTGATATCAAAAATTTCTTCATCGGAATTTTCTACGATCTGGTAATCACCGATATCCCTGATATTGAGGAGAAGTTCAGCGGGCAGTACCTCAAGGTTATGCTCACCCCAGAATTTTCCGTTTTTATCAAAGATTTCCATGGTCTTTAACAGGGGCTCCATGTGAGTGGTCAGCACCCTCCCAATGGGGGTTAATGAAAATCTTCTGCCATCCCGCGTAATCAGGTGCTCCTCTTCGAGGATTTTTATCTGAGGGAGCATCCCCGTTGAGGTGACCTTCAGGATCCGTTTGATATCATCCCATTCCTGAGGCCCGCTGTTCAGCAGGATCAGAAGATTACGCCGTTTATCCGATGCAGAAATGACATTCAGGAGCTCGTTCATAGCCTACCGGTACTATTATAATGTGATTGTACCATAGTGAGAAAAAACCTCCTGAACTGGTTGTTGTATTTTTTTCGTGATATATTGAAAACGATCGGCGCCACTTCCCTTTAATAGGAACCGGGACTGATTTTTTTACATTATGGATCATACGTTTTTGGGAACCCCAGAAATCCCGCTGTTGACCGGTTTCGGGCAGGGTTTTTGTATCCCGGTAGTATGTTACTATTCCCGGAAACAGCCACGACGAATATCGACGGACAAGATTACAACGCCATTAAAAATTTTAATGGCATTAAAATCGTTAGATGGATAGCAATATACAATCTCTCTCCTGATATTGTGTCGGAGTAGCGATCCCTTGTCCGTGCATCACATCCACACTACACCCAAGAAAGATCGCATACTCCCCATCTCTCAACACAATCCCCTTTACACTGCTCACACTGGTGAACGAAGTTATGACTGATACCATGAATTTCGCTGGACACAGAGGGTGTATCACGGAACTAGGCAACAGCACCCTCCCTGTGCTGTCAGTACTGTATGTTGATGACGACCCTCTTCTTCTGAATGTCTGTAAACTCTACCTGGAACGGCGTCAGGATATCTTTGTGTCCGTTGCCAGCTCAGTTGAAAATGCCTTGAAACTCATCGAGACTCTCTCTTTTGATGTTATCATCTCCGATTACCAGATGCCGGGCACGGATGGTATCAGTTTTTTGAAGATTCTAAATGAAAAAGACTGTTCCATTCCGTTCATTCTCTTCACCGGCAGGGGAAGGGAGGAAGTCATGACCGAAGCAATCAACAACGGTGCAATATATTACATCCAGAAAGGCGGGCATCAACGGTCCCCGTTTGCCGAGCTCGATAATAAAGTCCGTGAAGCTTCCCGGCGGAGTCTGGCTGGGGATACTGTAAAAGAAGATTGGATTGTTGTATAACCGGTTCTTTGAATATTCCGGAACCCCTGTTATTATTCCTGATGATAGCCTGATCCTGAAGTTACCCTTGGGGAATTCATCCTCGTCACCGGTTCAATAAGAACAAGGTAGGGTAATCTCCGGTATGGGGCGGATGCGATGAATGGCGGGATTACTGCACAGTTGCGGATTCTGATCCGTTATCGTCAACCCGTGGCCCGGTCTTCCCGTAAACGCCCGAAATCCCTCCGGTAAAAAGATACCAAATTCTCATTCCCGGGTATTATTGAGGGATTCCATCAGCGCGTAAAAAAACTCCGTCTTCCGTGTGGTAAAGAGTCCATGCCATGCCGAAAGGGTTTCCGGGGTCATTACACCGAGTTTTTTAAAGATATGGAATGCGAACTCTACGGGCGCCAGCCCGCTTGCGGTGATCAGGTTGCCGTCTGTCACCGCCGGTTCGTTCACATAGGAGCGTTCACCCCGGTAATGCGGGCAGAACATCTTCAGGGCAGCAGGATCATTACTCGTGTGCTTGCGGTTGTCCAGCAGGCCGGCATTGGCAAGACCAAGCGTTGCCCCGCAGATCGCTGCAACTATCGTACCGTGGTCGAGAAGTTCATGGACCGTTGCAATGACCGGCGCCTGAGATGGTTCTAGCCAGGTATCTGCACCGGGCAGGATGAGTACGTCTCCCGGAACCGGCCGGATAACGCCAACCAGTACTTCCGGGGTCATGCGGATCCCTCCCATGGTGATTATCGGCTCCAGGGTCCGGCCGCACAGTACAGTGTTGTACTTCAGTGCCGGGTCCCTGAGGTACCTCCCCGATCGAAGCTCGGCAAGGACGTGACCGGGTTCCCAGTCGGCCAGTGTTTCGGGGGCATAAAGATAGAGTGTGCGCATACGATATCCATTGATCTGCCTCATGTTAATCCATATCCCGGAACAGGGCCGGGTTCCATCTGCAAGATTTATCCATGGCAGAGATACCGGTTGACTTTATGCATCTAACGTGTTTTAAAAAAAAACACGGATTGTGCGAAATTTACGGACCGTAGGATTGTCCGCTTTGGTGCGGGAAAAAAGAGAGAAGCAAATCCTCTTTAAAAAACGCGCCTATTTATTGATGTGCACAACCTTTGCCGGCGGGAATCCGTTGAAGTATGTTGACGAAGCATGGGAGTATGCTCCGATATTTTCCGAGTATACGAGGTCACCGATCGCAAGGTCGGGCAGTTCGGCAGAGAGTGTTATCGTATCGAACGCATCGCATGTCGGCCCGAAGACCGCGGAGATCTGGTTTTTACCTTCCTGGAAAGCAAGCACCGGGTAATTGACGTGGTCGAAGACCTGACCGGAATATGTGTGGTACACACCATCGTTGATATAATAGCAGGTCTTCCCGTCGCGGACAGCCTTGCCGACCACCTTTGCCACCAGCGTGCAGGTGTTTGCCACGAGGAACCGCCCCGGCTCGGCAATGATCTCCATGTCCTTGGGAAACAGCCGTTTTATCTCGGTATTCAGCTTTTTTGCCAGGACCTTGAAGTCTTTGACTTCGGGGTGATATTTCACCGGGAAACCGCCGCCGATATCGAGCAGGCGTATTTTCCTGCCGGTGCGGGTTTCCACCTCATTGATGATATCCGAGGAGAGCTGCAGCGCGGTAATATAATTCTCGAAATTGGTGCACTGGCTGCCGACATGGAAGCTCAACCCCTCAACCTCAAGACCCGCATCAAACGCAGCCATGATCAGGTCGACTGCCTCCCCGGGGTGGGCCCCGAACTTGGATGAGAGCTCTACCATGGACCCGGTATTCGGTACCCGTATGCGGAGGACAAGGCCGGCATGCGGGGCGTGGTCCCTGATCTTTTTGATCTCCTCGGCATTATCAAACGTGACGAGCGGTTTGTACTTGTCAAGGGCTTCAAGCGTTTCGATCGGCTTGATGGTATTGGCATAGATGATCTTGTCCCAGATCCAGTCCTGCCTCTTCTTTTTCTCCATATGCCGTATGTTTTCATACACGATCATGAATTCGGGCATAGATGCAACATCAAAACTGGAGCCCATCTCAAAGAGCGTTCTGACAATTTCAGGATTTGAATTGGCCTTGACAGCAAAATAGACCTGGACCGCAGGCAGGTGGGATTTGAATTCGCGGTAATTTTCTCTGATCTTTTCGTGATCGATCACGAAGATGGGTGTGCCATGTTCTCGGGCCAGTTCCTGCAGGAGTTCCTTTGAGGCCTTCCCGATATGGTGTACCCCGTTATCTGTCCCTTTTTTCTTTCTTTTCTTTTTTGAGTCGACCGGTGTTTTTGTCATTATATCATAGATTTATTGCACGAATAAGAAGTTTTTGAATTGCCAGACATCTTCGCGATCGTAATTGTTGTCAGGATTCTCCTTGATATAGACAATACGGTTCTTCAGGGGGGTCCAGTCGGAGGGACCTGACCAGAACTCTCCCAGGTATGGCTTTGCGATATCCAGTACGAACTCATGCGGCAGGTCATCCGGGAGGCAGAACCCTTTTTGCGGGTTCCTGATCATCCATATTACGGCACTGACTACACCGAGTGCTACCTGGATAGTTGTGGCGTTTTGCCCGGGTGCCAGTTTCTTTGCCTCGTCTATCGGGAGGATGCTGCCGGTCCACCACGAATTGTAGGGATGGCCCATCAGGAGGGCACCAAGGATGTCAGCACCGGAGACGATCTCCCGGTCACTCATGATCCGCAACTTCGGCTGCAGTACATAGTTTCGGGCGCGCAGTTCATGGAGGGAGGCTATTGTTGCGTCGCAGGGCATATAGGCATAATGGACTGTCGGGCGGTAGATGGCTTTCCCCTCCTTCCAGACCGTCCAGCGATCGGATATGCCGAACGCTTCTCCGTGCCGGATGACCATGCCGATGATCTCCTGGTCGGGAATCCAGGACCTGACCCAGGTATTAATCCCCATCTTGGGAAGGAGAATGCCGTTTTTCGGTCCGACCTGTGGGACGATAGCAAGGGGGGGAAGGGTCTTTTCATGCGTGCCCCATCCGATCTCCGCGGGTGCCGTCCCCTCCTCACGCAGCCCCTCTATACACCAGGTCCCGACAAATTCCCCGACCTTCTTGGGGGAACGGGAGATCTGGGTGTCGTGTTCGGAGCAATGGATGACTTTGATACCGGTCTCCATGGCAAGCTGACCAAAGTCCTGATTCTGGATGAGGCATTCAATCTTCCCGGGATCTTTTGCGATCCTGTCGGCAATCATCCGCCGTGCAATATCCACGAGCCCCTGCTTGGCAAAATGGGAGATGAGGCCCGGGTTTGCCCCGTGATCCACAACACAGGTTGTGGCATCCTTCCAGTCTTTGGTCAGCTCGATGAGTTTCATCTGCCGGTAATACAGGGTTTTCTCGTACGGGCTCGCGGTCTGGATGTCAGCATCGGGGTCCCAGGCTTCCACGGAAGTATTGACATAGAGAATGTTATTGTCATGACACCACTGGACAACTTCGCAGCAGTCGATGTTCCAGGCTAAATCGATTAAAAGTCCACCGGGTGCAAGATATTCTGCGAGGACCTCGGTTAAGTTTTTTTGGGTGATCTTCTTCTTGAAAAAACAGAGCCCCCCGGTAGTCCAGGCTTTGAGATCTGCGGACTTGTCCTTGAAGTCAATGATGGTGATACATTCAAGAGGGATGTTCACATGCCGCAGCAGGATAGGAAGCATACATTTTGAAACCGCACCATACCCGATGATCAGGACCTTGTTTTTGAACTCCACCGCGACCCTCCGCTTTTTCGTATATCTGCTGTCAAGTTTTGTTCCTGAAATGTTATATAATTATGAGAATCGTGAAGTTTCCGGTCATGAGTTCCTCCCCGCCCGGGAGCATACTTTGCCCTACCATGATGTATTTATGATACCGGAGGACATATATATCAGGAGTCAGGATTATTTTATCCAATACCGGAAAACGGGGTGGCAGATTTTGGCAGACACGATGCAACCAATGGACCAGCGCGAACTGATGACGCTTCAGAATTATCTGAAGGAATACGGGCAGCAGGCAGAGATTTTTATCAGCCAGCTTGAGATGCTGGAAAACGGCCGGATGGAGGCCCATGCAGCCATCGAGACCCTCGAAGGCATGATAGCAACAGAGGACGGAGTTGTCCTCCTCCAGATCGGTGCCGGAGCGAGTGTCCGGGCAAAGATACTCGAGCCGGATAAAGTGATGCTTGCAATCGGTGCCGAAGTTATTGTCGAGCGGAAAAACAAGGACGCGATTGAGTTCTTAAAAGAGCGGATCATGGAGATGGAGGCCTCCCAGAAGAAAGTGGCCGAGACTCTCGATCGTCTCCGTTCCCAGATGAACGAGATCGAAAAAAGACTTGAGGCCGGGTACCAGCAGTCTATGGCTGCCGGTCAGGAATAATGCGGGGATCTTCTCTCTATGTTCGGGGGACTTAAAACAAAGCTGCAGGCTGCCCGGAGCCGGCTGGGCTCAAGCATCCAGACGGTCATAACGGCGCCGGCCGGTGACGGGACCGGTGGGTCAGGGCAGGAATATGCCCCGGAGAAGGAAAAAACCGCAGTTCCCCCAAAAACCACTGCACAGCCGACTATTGTTGATAAGTTCAAGGTCCTCATAATCGAGCGCGAGCTGATCGTATCGGAGAAGGATGTTGCCGATGCACTCGCTGAACTGGAACTGACCCTCCTGGAAAGCGATGTTGCCCTCCCGGCAACGGATGCGATCATTGCACATGTGAGAAAAAGCCTGGTCGGGAAGCACCGCAAACTTGGCGAGTCCGTGGATTCTCTTGTAGTCGGTGCGCTCAGGGCTGCACTGCTCGATGTGCTGGGTAAAGGCTTTGACCTCCTCGGCTATATCCGGACTCACCCCCGGCCGGTCAGGATCCTGTTCACCGGCGTGAACGGGACCGGTAAGACCACAACGGTTGCCAAGATCGGCTCCTACTTAAAAAAGCAGGGTTTCTCGGTCGTGATCGGTGCCGGCGATACTTACCGTGCCGGTGCCATCGAGCAGATCGGCGTCCATGCCGAACGGCTCGGGATCAAGATCATCCAGCACCCGGAAGGTGGCGACCCGTCGGCAGTACTCTTTGATGCGGTGCAGTATGCAACCTCGCATAAGATCGATGTGGTTCTTGCAGATACTGCCGGCAGGTTCCATAACAAGGCGAACCTGATGAGCCAGCTTGACAAGATAAAGCGGGTCATGAAACCCGACCTCGTGGTTTATGTGGATGAAGCGGTTGCAGGCAACGATGCCGTGACCCGTGCTTTTGAGTTTGACAGGACGATTGGGGCAGACGCCGTGGTTCTCACCAAGGCAGACATGGACTCCCGGGGCGGTGCAGCGATCTCGATCGCCCACACGATAGGAAAGCCACTCATGTTCATCGGCACCGGCCAGTCCTACGATGATATCACCCCCTTTGAACCGGCACAGATCGTCGAGGAACTGCTGGGTGATGCCTGATGCTTGACGGACTCTCGACCTCCCTCAAGGACGCACTCAAGAAGCTTGCCGGTAAGACGGTGATCGACCGGGCTGCAGTTGACGAGCTGGTAAAAGACCTCCAGCGGGCACTGATATCGTCTGACGTCAATGTCAAGCTCGTCATGGAGTTATCCAAGGCCGTACGCACACGTTCCCTTGAGGAAGAGCCTCTCAAGGGGATGACTGTTCGCGAGCATGTACTCCGTATTGTATACCAGGAACTGGTACGGCTGGTCTGGGCATCCACCGATGTCAGGCTCGAGCCCCAGACGATTCTCATGGCCGGACTTCAGGGCAGCGGCAAGACCACGACGACTGCCAAACTTGCCCGCTATTTCCAGAAGAAAGGTATGAAAGTCGGAGTGATCTGTGCCGATACGTTCCGTCCCGGGGCCTTTGACCAGATCTCGACCCTGTGTACCCGTATCCATATCCCCTGCTATGGCAATCCGCAGGAAAAGGATGCCCTGAAAATCACCCGCGAAGGATTTGCAGCCTTAAAAGATCAGGAACTGATCATTGTCGATACCCAGGGGAGGCACGCGCTTGAAGCGGACCTGATTAAGGAAATAATCGACTTAAACAACCTCACGAAAGCAAACCACCGCTGGCTCGTGATCGATGCAGCACTCGGCCAGCAGGCAAGCGAACAGGCACGCCGTTTCCACGAGGCCATCAATATCGATGGTGTAATCATCACGAAGATGGACGGGACTGCGAAAGGTGGCGGTGCCATGTCCGCGGTGGCCGAGACTAAGAGCGGTATCGCATTTATTGGCAGTGGCGAGACGATTGAAGATCTCGAACGCTTCGATCCCGACGGGTTTATCTCCCGTCTTCTCGGGATGGGGGACCTCAAAGCCCTGATGGAGAAGGCGAGCGAGGCGATCAAACCCGAAGACGTGGACATGAACGCGATGATGAAAGGCAAGTTCACCCTCCGCGACATGTACAAACAGCTCGAAGCCCTGAATAAGATGGGCCCCTTAAAGCAGATCATGGGCATGCTCCCGCTCGGGAATATGGAGCTTCCCGAAGGGGTCTACGATGTGACCAGCACCAAGATGGTCCGCTACCGGATCATCATGGACTCGATGACCCCCAAAGAGCTGGATGACCCCTCCCTGATCAACAGTTCCCGCATGCAGCGGATTGCCCACGGGGCCGGTGCAACTCCTGACGAGGTGCGGGAACTCCTGAAGTATTACAAGATGATGCAGCGGACCCTCAAGGGTCTGCGGGGCGCAAGCGGCGGGAAGTTCAACATGCAGCGCCTGATGAAACGCTTCTCCGGAATGCAGTAAGATGACCTCGTTTGCGGTAATCGGGCACCTTGCCCGGACGGACGGGGGCTTCTCGCTTTCCGACCTGCCGGGCAGCGGGGGGCGGATGGATATACTCTGCCGGTGCGTGAACACCTCGCTCTTCCTCTCGCATGACCTGCGCAGGGACGTGGATTGTTACCTCATCCTCTGCGGGGAACCGGCCGGGCCAAAGACCGTGAAGTTCTCCGGTGCACTGGTACGGTCTCTCTCTCCCGATGAGCGGAGTGCGGCATCCCTTATCAAGAAGGTCATCGACACACCCTGCGGGAGCGAGTTCCGCGAGGGTGCGCAGGGGGTCTTCATCCGGAAAGGCGGTCTTAAGCGGCTTATTGCCGAACATGTGTTTGGCGTGCTGGACGAGAAAGGGACGGATCTGCGGAAGGCTGAGTGCCTGCCGGATGCGTTCCTGCTCTCGGACCACCTGAACTTCACGGACGAGGAAGAAAACCTGGTCCGTAACTGCCCCCGGTATTCCGTGGGGCCGAAGTGCCTGCATGCCGATCATACGATAACCCTCGTACACAACGAACTGGACCGGAGGACTTGCGGATGGACATAAACGAACAGGCAAAAGCGATCCTTGCATATGGCGAGATCTGCGATCATTGTCTCGGGCGGTTCTTCGGGAAACGCTCCCACGGGCTCTCCAATGATGAACGCGGGAGGGGACTGAAAATAACCCTTGCTCTTGCGGAGAACCAGCCCTACACGCAGTTCAGCGGCACCTGCTGGGTCTGCGGCAACTTCTTTGATTCTGTTCCCCTCTGGGCCGACCGGGTCGTGGACGCGGTAAAAGACCTTGAGTTCAAAACCCACCTGGTCGGCTGCCGGGTGCCCCCGCTGATTGCCGAGAACGAGGAGATGGTCTGGAGCGACCTGTCGCTGACAGATCCGGAGCCCTTCAAATCGGAAGTGAACCGGGAGGTGGGCAAGGCAGTTTCGGCGCGGATTGGCAAGGTCGTTGATTTCAAGAAACCCGATGTGGTGATCATTCTCGACCCCTCTGCAGCGACCGTTGAGGTGCAGGTCAACTCGGTCTTCTTCTATGGCAGGTACCAGAAATTCGAGCGGGGCATTCCCCAGACCCACTGGGACTGTCGTGCCTGCAAGGGCAGGGGGTGCGAGAAGTGCAACTTCACCGGAGCCCAGTATCTCGACTCCGTGGAGGAGCTGATCGGGAGACCGGTCATCGAGATTTTCGATGCGGAAAATGCCGTGCTGCACGGGGCCGGCCGTGAGGATGTCGATGCCCGGATGATCGGAACCGGCCGGCCGTTCATCCTTGAGGTTGTTGCCCCGAAAAAACGGTCCGTGGACCTTGTTAACCTCGAAGCGGCAATCAACCGGACCGCGGAAGGGCGGGTTTCTGTGGCGATCAAACGCTGGGCTGACCGTGCGGAGGTGGAAACCCTTAAATCAAACAAAGCGCATAAAAAATACAGGATCCTGGTCGAGGTTGACGGCGAATTATCAGCGGATGAGTTCGCAAATGCCTTGAAATCCTTAAAAGGCGTCACAATACAACAGCGCACGCCCGAGAGGGTTGCTCACCGGAGAGCAGATAAGATCCGTGAGCGAAAAGTCCTGGATATCGGGTTAGCAGGGGAACAGGACGGCAGATTTGTTGTCGAAGTCCTGGGCGAAGCCGGCCTCTACATCAAGGAACTCGTATCCGGGGACTCTGGCAGAACCATCCCAAGTCTTGCCGAGATCCTGAAAAGAAAGGCTCACGTCACCAGCCTCGACGTCACGCAGGTGGAAGGAGCAAAGGAGGGAGAATAACATGGCACATCACAATGGTCCAAGAAAGAAAACACGGTATAAATTCAAGAAAGATTTACGAGAACGCGGGCTGCCACCATGCACCTGCGTTATCCAGAGATTTGAGGTTGGCGACCGGGTGCACATTGTCTGTAATCCCAGCGTCCAGAAGGGAATGCCCCACCGCCGTTTCCATGGGTTAACCGGAACCATACTCGGTCAGCGTGGGCGGGCGTGGATGCTCACCATTCGCGATGGCGACGCCGATAAGATCGTCATTGCCAGACCACAACATCTAAAAGCACAAAAGTAAATTCACTGTCAGGTGATTGGCATGAAAGTAAAGGGTATCATTAGCGAAGAGAAGGTTA
>Ga0182011_10001284_pt1 | contig 22138 bp, 11 predicted proteins | sample 711E1DmetaG_FD_120481 | JGI IMG/M metagenome (GOLD analysis project Ga0182011, IMG submission 120481) | Permafrost microbial communities from Stordalen Mire, Sweden - 711E1D metaG | ecosystem: Environmental > Terrestrial > Soil > Wetlands > Permafrost | place: Sweden: Stordalen | collected... | reverse complement strand
ATTGCCATTCTCATCTGAAAGCGGAATTGAATCATCGATTGCCATTCCCATGCCAGGGTTTGTACCATAAGTGATCATAGGTTTTATTAAACCGGCATCAAATTTCAGATCCCTGTCAAAGACGGCATCACTATCGCTTCGCAGCTTTCTCCATTCATTGATTGATGATTTTAGATCATCAATTCCGGGAATTGCAGGAAGCTTTCTAAGGTATTCAAATGTTGTTTCGTCGGGGGTTATCAGACCACCCCTGGCACCCATTTCGATACTCATATTGCAGATTGTCATCCTGCCCTCCATGCTGAGACTTCTGATAACAGATCCGCAATACTCAACGAAATATCCTGTTGCTCCGCTTGCTGAGATCTCGGATATGATATACATTATTATATCTTTGGAAGTCACTCCTTTCTGAAGTTCCCCATCGACAGTGATCCTCATTTTCCTTGGTTTTGGCTGAAGAATACACTGCGTGGCAAGTACCATCTCAACCTCGCTGGTTCCGATGCCAAATGCAATTGTACCAAACGCGCCATGGGTCGATGTATGACTATCTCCACACACAATTGTTATTCCGGGCAGAGTGTATCCAAGCTCAGGACCAATAACATGGACAATACCATTTTTCGGGTGGTTAAGACCATATAATTCGATACCATACTTTTGGCAATTCTCGGTCAGTTTTTCAACCTGATTTCTTGATAACTCATCCTTTATCGGAAGATGCTGATTCTTAGTGGGTATGTTATGGTCAGCAGTAGCTATGGTTTTGCCGGGTCTGAATACCGGAATTCCCCTTTCTTTCAAACCATTAAAAGCCTGAGGACTGGTAACTTCATGTATGTAATGCCTGTCGATGTAAAGAACATCCGGACCATTTTCAATGGATCGAACTACATGGCTGTCCCAGATTTTGTCGAAAAGTGTTTTTGACTTCATATAGAATATTTTTCTTTTCTCTGTGTCTCTCTGTGTCTTCTCTGTGTCTCTCTGTGTAACTAAAAATTAAGAACTTACACAACTTGTCCCGCTTAGGCGGGAGAGATCACAGAGGTACCACAGAGTTGCACAGAGGGTTTATTTAATTTTTGAAAGAGCATCAATAAAAGCCTCAACTGAAGCGGTAATTATATCGGTATTTGCAGAGAAACCATAATAGATTTTTCCCTGGTGTTCTACTTGTATGTGTACCTTGCCCAGGTCGTCACTTCCTTTTGTAATTGCCTGAATCAGAAATTCTTCGAGATGCACTGTTTTACTGATCAGCTGTTTGACAGCTGTGAACGCCGCATCGATTGGTCCGTTGCCGGAAGCTGTCGAGAAGTGCACTTCACCATTCATCTTCACGCCAACAGTAGCAACCGGAATTAATGATTTTCCACAAGAAACCTGAAGAAGATCGAGTTTAAGCGATTTTTCCCCCTGGAAAACGACACCGGCTAGTATTCTTATATCTTCATCATTGATCTCTTTTTTCTTGTCGGCGAGCAGAAGGAAACGATGATAAATATCATCAATTTCCTCCTTCCCAAAGTTGAATCCGAGCAATTCCAGACGATGATTAAGAGCGGCCCTGCCACTACGGGCTGTAAGGATTATTGAAGACTCTCTTATCCCAACTTCAACCGGATCTATGATTTCATAGTTTTCCCTGTTCTTAAGAACGCCATCCTGATGAATTCCGGAAGAATGTGCAAATGCATTTCTTCCCACGATTGCTTTATTAGCCTGCACAGGCATACTCATAAGAGTAGAGACAAGCCGGCTTGTGCTGAATATCAGTTTTGAATTGATATCTGTCCTTAAATTAAGGTCATGGTGACTTTTAATTATCATGGCAATCTCTTCAAGAGATGTGTTTCCGGCTCTCTCTCCGATACCATTCATAGTCACTTCGACCTGTCTGGCTCCATTGATTATCCCCATCATTGTATTTGCAGTTGCCATTCCCAGATCATTATGGCAATGAGTTGATATTGTGGCTTTATCAATATTTGGAACATTTTCTCTCAGGTATTTTATCTTCTGACCATATTCTTCGGGTAGGCAGTAACCGGTCGTATCAGGTATATTTACAACGGTGGCTCCTGCTTTTATAACAGCTTCTATAACTTTTGCCAGGAATTCATTCTCACTTCTGCCTGCATCTTCAGCATAAAACTCAACATCATCGACGAATTTTCTGGCATATTTAACAGCATCTACTGCTCTTTTCAGTATCTCCTCAGGGGTTGTTTTTATCTTATATTTGATATGGAAGGCAGACGTGCCGATGCCGGTATGTATCCTTTTCCTTTTTGCACTCTGAAGAGCCTCAGCTGCGACTTCGATATCTTTTTTAACCGCACGTGTAAGTGCGCAGATCACCGGGTTTGAAACAGCCTTTGAAATCTCGACTACCGATTTGAAATCTCCGGGACTTGAAATAGGAAAACCAGCTTCGATCACATCGACGCCAAGGGCTTCAAGGGCCTGTGCAACTTCAATTTTTTCAATTGTATTTAACTGGCAACCGGGCACCTGTTCTCCATCCCTGAGGGTGGTATCGAAAATAATGACCTTATCTTCCATATTAATATATTATTTGTATAAGATTTCTATTTCACCGGTCTCAATTTTCGCACTGCAGCTCCTGCTCTCCACATCTCTGAATTGCCCAGTTCATGTAGTTCGGCATCAAGTACCTGTTTATAATTGGCTGCACCGGTTGACTCCAGAACTCTCACACATTCTTCTCCCGATTTAACCTTATTATATAAGTCGGTGAAAACCGGAAGTGTTGCAGCTTTGAATTTTGGACGCCAGTCAAGTGCCCCGCGTTGCGCTGTTGCACTGCAGTTGGCATACATCCAGTCCATGCCATTCTCATCAACCAATCTTATCAGACTCTGGGTCAGCTCCTCCACTGTTTCATTAAAAGCTTCAGACGGACTGTGCCCATTTTTTCTGAGTACCTCATACTGAGCATCCATAATTCCTGCCAAAGCACCCATCAAAACCCCACGTTCTCCAGTCAGATCGCTATAAACCTCCTGTTCAAAAGTTGTAGGGAAGAGATAACCTGAACCGATAGCAATTCCTAATGCAATTGTCCGTTCTTTAGCTTTCCCTGTAAAATCCTGAAAAACTGAATAGCTGGAATTGATACCTGCTCCTGCCAGGAAATTGCGTCTCACACTTGTTCCTGACCCCTTGGGTGCAACAAGAATAACATCAACATAATCGGGGGGAATAACTCCGGTATGTTCTTTATATGTAATTGAAAACCCATGAGAAAAATATAGAGCATCTCCTTTTTTGAGACATGGTTTAAGTTTTGGCCAGAGTATACGCTGAGCAGCATCCGAAACGAGGTATTGAATTATCGTGCCTTTCTTTGCGGCTTCTTCAATAGGAAATAATGTTTTCCCGGGAACAAAACCATCTGCAACAGCTTTATCCCAATCGGCCTTGAACTCCGGGGCCTGTCCTATAATAACATTTATACCATTATCCTTCATGTTCATCGACTGTGCAGGTCCCTGAACACCATAACCGATAACAGCTACTACTTCATTTTTAAGTACTTCGCGCGCTTTTGAAAGTGAAAATTCTTCTCTTGTAACTACATTTTCGACGACTCCGCCAAAATCAATTTTTGCCATGATCTTAAATATTTAATATGTGATTAATACTGGTTTTTAATTAAATGTTGGTTCTGTTTTATAACGATTAGCTTCATCCATCTCTTTCAAGTATGCATTTAGCTCCTTAACCTGTTTGGTTATTGCTACGCGGCCTGACTTGGCAAACTGCAACAAACCATATGGTTCAAGCTGTGAAAGTAATTCAGCTATTTCTTTCTTGTTGCCTGTTTTTTCAATTACCATATATTCAGGTGAAACCTCCAGAATTCTTGCATTATGGGACCTGACTATATGATCAATCACGTTGCCTGACATTAATCCGTTAGTTGTAACTTTAAAAAGTGCAATCTCCTGATAAATAATCTGATCGGAGGTATGCACAAATACTTTTAAGACATCGATAAGCTTTTCCATCTGTCTTGCCACCTTCTGGACCATTTCGCCTGTTGTATTTACAACAATTGTGAGAAGATACACACCTTTTACAGCTGATTCTGAGGCTGTGAAACTCTCTATATTAATTTGTCTTCGCGTTAAAATTATTGTTATCTGGCCAAGGATCCCGATATGGTCCTCAGTGAATACCGATATTGTAAATTCCTGTTTCATAGTATTATTATTAATAAGTCAACCTCACTTCGGAAACTGATGATCCGGGTTCCACCATCGGGAAGACATTTCCTTCCTTCTCTATTACAATGTCGAGAAGAAATGGCCCGTCTTCAGCAAGCATTTCTTCCAGTGAACTTTTGAGTTCTTCTCTTTTCGAAACCTTTTTCGCCGGAATATTGTACGCATTGGCAATCATTACAAAATCGGGATTAACCAATTCCGTCGAAGCATATCTCTTATTGAAAAACATATCCTGCCATTGACGTACCATTCCCAGGTAATTATTATTAAGAACTATTATTTTAACAGGCACATTATATTGCAGAATTGTTCCCATTTCCTGTATTGTCATCTGGAGACCTCCATCTCCCACGAATGTAACAACAGCTTTATCTGGTCTCCCTATTTTGGCTCCTATTCCTGCCGGAAGTCCGAATCCCATGGTTCCCATTCCACCTGAGGTAACCAGGCTGTTAGGATGGCTGAATTTATAATACCTGGCAGCAAACATCTGATTTTGTCCCACATCCGTCACGATTATTGCTTCTCCTTTTGTTATCTCTGATATCAGAGCGACGACTTCACCCATTCGTATTTCTCCTTTATCAGGTTTTGTCTCAGGTTTTATAACTTTCTCATATTCAATTTTATCGCAAATTCTGAATTCTCTGATCCATTTTTCAAAAGAGTTCTCTTTGACAAGAGGGATCAGGCATTTAAGAGCTTCCTTTGCATCATTGTGTATTTCAACATCAACGATGATGTTTTTATTTATCTCAGCCTCATCAATCTCAATATGAATTATCGTTGCTTTCTTCGCATATTTCTTAAGATTACCGGTAACGCGGTCATCGAAACGCATTCCCACTGCAATAATAAGGTCTGCCTCATTTGTGAGGAGATTAGGTCCGTAGTTGCCATGCATACCCAACAGACCGGTGAACAGACGATGATCTGATGGAAACCCGGAAAGACCAAGAAGGGTTGATGCAACCGGTATTCCTGTCTTTTCTGCAAATGCTTTCAGTTCGTCTTCAGCTCCTGAAATCAGAACTCCATGACCAGCAAGAATCAACGGTCTCTCAGCATGGTTTATCATTATAGCAGCAGATTCTATTGCCTTTGTATGCAATGGAATGTGAGGATTATAGCTTCTGATGTAGTCGCATTTTTTATACTTGAATTTAAGTTTTTCCAGCTGGGCATCTTTTGTTATATCAACCAGAACGGGTCCTGGCCGTCCGGTTTTGGCGATATAAAAAGCTTTTGCAATCACTTCAGGTATATCCTGTGGTTTTTTTACCTGGCAGTTCCATTTTGTAACAGGCATTGAAACTCCTATAATATCAGTTTCCTGAAATGCATCTGTGCCAATAAGACCCGATACCACCTGGGCCGTTATGAATACTACGGGGACTGAATCAAGAAAAGCGTTGGCAATACCGGTTACAAGATTTGTAGCACCCGGCCCTGAGGTGGCAAAACAAATACCCGGTCTGCCTGTAACCATTGCATATGCCTGAGCAGCATGTGCTGCTCCCTGTTCGTGACGTGTAAGAATGTGGCGAAGCCTATCTTCGTAATCCATAAGTTTGTCATATACAGGCATTATAGCACCTCCCGGATAACCAAAAATAGTATCCACTCCTTCCTCAATCAGACATTGCAGAATAGCCTCTGCTCCTGTAATATGTTCCTGCCCATTGAGTTCCATCGTCGCTTTTTCTTTTTCCTGTTCAGTCTTCATATGATTATTGTCTTGTTACTTGTTGCTTGTTACTTGTTGCTTGTTGCTTGTTGCTTGTAACTTGATACTCGTTGACTTTTATTCCCGCTTTGCGGGATTTGGCTTCGCCGAGCTCCCTCCGGTCGGTTCGTCACTTCGCTCCTCAACTTTTTACTTTTATCTTTTGTCTTAATACCTGAGCCATGAGCACTGAGCCCTGTACCTTATATCAGCCTGACTGCTCCCATATCAGCAGAGCTTACATTAGCAGCATAAGCTTTTAATGCAGATGAAATTACCCGGTCACGCGTTTCAGGTAAATAAGCTCTGTCTCCTTTTGCTTCCTCTTCATCTTTTCTGATCTGTAACTCCTTGGCTGATAAAAGGACATTAATTTTTCTTTCACTGATATTTATTTCAATACGATCGCCTGTTCTGATCAGAGCAAGTTCACCGCCTGATGCGGCTTCAGGTGACACATGACCGATAGACAAACCGGAAGTGCCCCCGGAAAATCTACCGTCGGTTATGAGTGCACATTTTTTATCGAGTCCCCTGGATTTCAGATATGAAGTGGGATAGAGCATCTCCTGCATACCTGGACCACCCTTTGGGCCTTCGTATCTGATTACTACTACATCACCCTCTTTTACCCCCCCCCTTAGGATTCCATCAGCAGCCTCATCCTGAGATTCAAATATTATAGCATTACCTGTGAATGAAAAAAGTGATGAGTCAATACCTGCGGTTTTAACTATGCACCCTTTCCGTGCGATATTTCCAAAAAGTACAGCGAGTCCGCCATCCTTGTTATAGGGATATTCGACAGACCTGATACATCCTATTTCCCTGTCAGTATCAAGTTCTTCATACATCGTACTATGTGAACCCATCTTCAGGTTTTTTGCCATGGAAGGGGCACTCTTGTAGATATCTAAAGCAGCAGGCTGAACTTTGGATCCCTTTATATCCCAGTCTGAAACAGCTTCACGAAGAGTCGGATAATCCACCCGTTTTACATAGGGGTCAATAAGGTTTCCGCGTTCCAGTTCACCCATTATTCCTAAGATCCCTCCTGCACGGTTAACATCCTGTATATGATATTGAGAACTTGGAGCTACCTTACAAATATTGGGAATTTTACGTGAAAGTTTATCGATATCACTCATGGTGAAATCAACTCCTGCCTCCTGAGCTATGGCAAGAAGATGAAGAACCGTATTCGTAGATCCGCCCATAGCTATATCGAGCGACATAGAATTCATAAATGCCTGTTTTGTTGCAATTGAACGGGGAAGAACCGAATCATCTCCATCATTGTAATACCTGTTTGCCAGATCGACAATTAATCCGGCAGCTTTTTCAAAGAGGTGCACCCTGTTCATGTGAGTTGCAACAATGGTCCCGTTTCCCGGAAGTGAAAGTCCCAATGCCTCTGTCAGACAATTCATTGAGTTAGCGGTGAACATCCCTGAACATGAACCACATGTAGGACATGCAGATTTTTCAATCTCATACAGATCATTGTCACTGATTGAGTCATCAGCACCGGCAACCATGGCATCTACAAGATCAAGGTACTTGTTATTAAAACGTCCGGCTTCCATGGGCCCTCCTGAAACAAAGACAACCGGAATATTAATTCTCATGGCAGCCATCATCATTCCCGGAGTAATCTTGTCACAGTTGCTTATGCAGATCATTGCATCCGCAAGATGTGCGTTGCAGACATATTCAACACTGTCAGCTATTAATTCTCTCGATGGGAGAGAGTAAAGCATTCCCTCATGACCCATTGCAATTCCGTCGTCGATAGCTATTGTATTGAATTCGGCAGCAAAGAGACCTCTTTTCTCAATCTCCTTTTTAACAACCTGACCAATCTCGTGAAGGTGAGTATGTCCGGGCACAAATTGTGAAAATGAATTAACGATAGCAATAATAGGTTTTCCCATTTGTTCTTCCTTCATCCCATTGGCACGCCAAAGGCTTCTTGCCCCTACCATATTCCTGCCGGTAGTTGTTTTTGAGCTTCTTAGTTGGTTCTTCATTTTAAAAAATCATAATTAAAAAAAAAGCTTCCCGGTTTCCCGGAAAGCTTCTGTATGTCTATAGTATCACATATTATTCCCGGGTCATGTGCGATGAGCAATAATGAGGACGAGGACTATAATATGGATTAAAGATATTTTCACTGTTTTCTTATAAATTGACGGACAAATGTATCTATATTTTTAATATATCAAAGAAAAAATGCTGTTTTTCTTCATTTTGGTTAATTTTTTTGCCTCTCAACCCAATTAAAAAGGGGCTAATACTCTTTATTTTAGAGAATTCTGCATTGTTAGAATGATACTGGATAATTTGTAAATACAAACTAAGATTGAGTATTAACAATCTATAATTAATGGTGATACACTTTACAAACGATCAGACAACCCATAATTAAGCCTGGATATTGTCTAAAATCCATCTATAGATTACTGAATTAGCTCTCGTTTAGGGGGGATGGGGGCAATAGCAGTAGGACAGTGAGTAATGTGGAATTATAGAGTGTCATGAAGGAATTGATTTCATCTTTCGAATTTTCAAAATCATTTATTCTATATTCTAAATATTTATTATCTTGTACATAATAATATAATCTTCATAACACGCTGAATATGAAAATTATCGTCTTTCTGTTTTCAACATTGCTTTTCTTTTCCGTTTCCTTTGCGCAGAAGAACCCAGTAGAAAATCAGAAAAGTAACAGAATTGAAAAGATAATTAATTCCCAATGGACATTCAATTATTTTCCAGCTACAGGTGCAAATAAAGGATACGAAGCTCCGGGATTCGATGATTCCAGTTGGCCGGCTGTAAGTATTCCGCATACCTGGAGCACATACGAAACTACAGGTGAACTGCATCCTTTTATCAGGAATCCTACGGAATCCGATAATCCCTACTGGTGGATGGGATGGGGCTGGTACAGAAAGCACTTTTCTATTAGCAGTGAATATTCCGACCGGAAGGTTTTTATTGAGTTTGAAGGCGTTCAGAAATATTGCAAAATCTGGCTTAATGGTAAATACCTTGGTGATCATAAAGGAGGGTATGGTTCTTTCGATTTTGATATTACTGCAGATATAAAACCCGGCGAAGATAATGTTCTTGCTGTTGCTGTAAATAACCGGCAGAAAGATGAATTCAGGATACCTCCACTTGTTCCAACCAGTTTTGATGTCTATGGCGGTATCTACAGAGATGTAACAATAGTACTAAAAGATAAACTTTTCATTCCTATGCAGGGCTCGGCAACCCACGAGGGAGGAACATTTGTTACTACACCATTGGTTTCAGAAAAAGAGGCTGTAGTAAGGGTACAGACATGGGTAAAAAATGATAATCTGCAAAAGGAAACCTGTACTTTACAAAACTCTATCATAGATGCTACAGATAAAGTTATTCAGGTAATTAAATCGGAAACTGTAATAAATCCCGGCCAGCTTTATAAGTTCGATCAGACCAGCAAGCCCATTAAAAATCCTCATTTATGGTCAAATGATGATCCCTACCTCTACAAGGTTTATACTCAAGTTATTGACGGGAAAACAGTAGATGATAACTACTCAAGTCCACTCGGTTTTCGTTGGATCAGGTGGGATTATAAAGAGAACTTTCTCTACGTAAATGGTAAAAAAATGGTTATTCACGGAGGAATCCGTCACGAGGAGTATCCATGGCTTGGAGACGCTCTTCCAAAATGGATTGGGGTTATGGATTATACAGATATGGCTGAAAATCTGAATTACAACTTCGTAAAGACAGCACATTATCCCAACGATAAACTTGTATATGAGTTAGCTGATAAACTAGGTATCGTGATAGATGAGGAATCTCCCAGTATTAATAACCAGGAATTCTCTGTGGAGGTTCAGGAACAGCAAATGAAAGAGATGATACGTCGTGACCGTAACCATCCTAGCATAATGTTTTGGAGTATGGGAAACGAAACCAACCACGCTGTCGATTCAAAATTTGCGGTGGCTGAAGATACAACAAGGATTTTGACTGCTTGCAAGGTCACAGATGGTTCTGCGGGTGCATTTGTAAAACATACCAATGAAAACCTCGCACTTGAAGCTCTTTCGGGATTTACGATCAGGGGATGGAATAACCTGGATATTAATGACCTGAAACTGACTGACAGACACCAGAGTGGAACTGATGGACACGAATTGAGCATGATAAAAGCAGGTGAAGTATCAGAAATAGGAAACCTGGGTAACTGGCTTTATGGAGACCATGGCGCTGACAAGGATTATTTTAATTCGCCCCTTCAGCATGTTGATCCTTCAGGTATTGTAGATGTTTACAGGATACCAAAATTTACATATTATTTATGGCAGGCTATCTGCGGCAAAAATTTGATGGTTTTTATTCAGCCGTCCTATTGGCGACCTCAATATGTCGGACTAAAGGAAGATATATCTGTAAATTCCAATTGTGACAAGGTTGAACTTAAGGTCAATGGCGTAAGCAAAGGATTCCAGTCGCCCGACCAGTCTAATTTAAATTGTGTAACTTTTAATAATATATTGATTGAGAAGGGTATTATAAGTGCAGTTGGAACTAAAGGCGGAAAAACAATACAGACAGAGGTTGTTATGGCCGGAGAACCGGCAAAAATAGTTGTTACCGGATCACAGAATAAAGTAAAAGCCGATCGTGGTTCTGTTGTTATTATTACAGCGGATATTGTTGATTCCCGGGGAATTCATGTTCAGGGCGCCAATAATTCAATTAAATGGACTCTGACCGGACCTGCAACCCTGGTAGGCCCGTCAGTTTATGAATCAGATATTAACAAACATCATGAGATTGACGGAGTGTGGTATATGGAGATGCCAGTATCAAATGTGATAAGATCTACAGGTAAACCCGGTAAGATTAATGTCTCCGTATCATCAAGCGGTCTGGCTTCAGGAACATTTGATATTGAGGCAGAAGAATTGGAATCCGATAACTCGGTTATTGTCGAGCCGGTTCTGCAGGATGAAGGACGAATTGGTGTTTCCAAAATTTTACTCAAGGTTAACAGACTGGACGATGTTCCGCGTGAAATAAAAATGAATTATGATGAACTCAATCTCGGGTCATCTGATAAACATGGATATATCAAGATAATCAAAGATTATATATTTAAGAATAATCCTTCTTTAGATACTGCTACAATTGAATTCAGGACGCTGGGTGATTTGTTTAGTTCTCAGCTTTTAAATTCCGGAGGACACCTTAATGCCAATGATTTTAATTTCAATATTGATCATTACAATAATTGCAGACTGATAAACAGCTATATAAATAGTACCAAACTTCCACCGCTTTTTAAAGAAGGGTTGAAAAGATACTATTCAGACGCAATCATTAAAAAAGGTAGTGAAAAAAATGCAGGTGAGGAGATGAACTGGCTGAACTGGATCCCTTCAGGGGGCACAGTTGTCATTTATCAGGACGAAAAGGCAAATGTCAATTTGAAAGGGGCTATTCTATCTAAGAATTCGGGACTTGCGGATATAATAGCTGTTGTTTATCCGAAATTTGCGAATTTTTCACAGGAAGCAAAAGAACGGGCCTTGATATTTATCAGTAAAATGAATCCTTATATACATTCAGCTTCAATAAGTGATCAAAACAGGGCAGGAGATAATATTAGACAGAACAATATCTCCTATGATGCCGAAAAAGGACAACCGATTTTAATACCCTTACTTAAATTTATCTCTGAATAACCAACTTTGTGTCTCTATTAGCTTCTCTGTGTACCCTGTGTAGCTTAATAAATTTGTAACTGTCACAGAGGGACACGGAGGGACCACGGAATGCCAAAGTGATTACATATTATTTATTTTGTGAAAAATTAAATAATACCTACTTTTACTTTTTAAGTTCCTTCTATTTTAATTAATTAAGAATAAGGAGCTTATGGATTCTGAATTATTAAACCTGGAACATTTAAATCTAAACCTGATCAAAATGAAAAAAAGAAGTACTATTTCTATTGTCCTTTTAATGGCTGTAACAGGTCTTATCTTTTCCACCTTTTATTCATGTACGACAAAACCTCAGAAGAACCTGGGACTCCAGTTGTACTCCATTCGTGATTCAATCATGAAGGACGTGCCTGCTGCTATAGCCAAAGTAGGCAAAATGGGTTATAAATTTGTCGAGCCTGCAAATTATGCCGACGGAAAACTTTACGGAATGGAGCCGGCTGCATTTAAGTCTCTTTGTCAATCAAATGGTTTGACAATATTGAGTTCTCATGTAGGCCAGCCTCTGCCTGATTCTGCAAACTGGGGAAAGACCATGGCATGGTGGGACGCCTGTATTGATGCTCATGTTGCTGCCGGCGCAAAATTCCTTGTTCAGCCATTTATGGGTGAAGGAGCATATCGTAGTCTTGATACACTAAAGCGTTATTGCGATTATTTTAATATGATTGGTGAAAAATGCAAAGCCAAAGGTATCCGGTTCGGTTACCATAACCATAATAAAGAATTCTCCACAAAATTGGACGGTCAGACAATTTACGATTACATGCTTGCAAATACTGATCCTTCTAAAGTTATGTTCGAGATGGATCTTTACTGGGTAGTTATGGGCGGGGCTAAACCTGTTGATTATTTCAATAAGTACCCGGGTCGTTTTGAACTCTGGCATATAAAAGACAAAAAAGAAATCGGAGGTAAAGATACAATGATGGATTTTGAAGCAATCTGGGCCGCTGCTCCTAAATCAGGCATGCAATACGGTGTTGTAGAAGTTGAAGAGTATAATTTCGATCAGTTTACAAGCTGCCAGAAAAGTATTGATTTTCTTAATGCCGCACCTTACGTAGTAATGCCTAAATAGGTATAAAAGACAGTAACACATTAATTTGATTAAGGAAGAGCACATAATATTATTTGTGCTCTTTTTTTTTACAAAATAATGGTCTGGAATAAAAACAATTGTATATATTTACACGTGAAAGTACACGTGTAAGTAAGTGGAATGATTTTGTTATGAGAAAAAGAATTTATCCTGCCTACCTGTCAATAATTCCAGTATTGGTTTTTATTCTATTAAGTTTTAAAAATATCAATAAAAGCCAGCTGCCATTCAATCCTACATATTCTTTATGGTATAATAAGGCTGCTGTTACATGGGAAGAAGCATTACCTGTTGGCAATGGCCGTATGGGTGCAATGATCTTCGGCCGTCCGGTCCATGAGAAACTGCAATTAAACGATATTACAATCTGGTCAGGTAAACCGGAACCGGAAGCAGACAGACCGGAAGCTTATAAAGAATTGCCTGAAATACGGAAGGCAATAAGTGATGGAAATTATCAGGAAGCACAGCGTCTGACAGCCCTGTATATGACAACCAACGAAAAACCAGGAGTAAATATTTATAACACAAAGTACTTCGCATCATACCAGACATTAGGCGATTTAAATATTGACTTTGACATAGATAGCACTAAGATTTCAGATTATTATCGATGGCTTAACATTGATGAAGCCATTGCAGGTGTGGCATTTAAAACGGACGACAATACCTTTACCCGCGAAATATTTTCAAGCGCTCCCGATGGAGTAATTGTTGTAAAACTGACAAGTGGAAAGAAAGGGAGCTTAAGTTTTAAAGCAATACTTACGCGCCAGGTATCTGCTAAAACTCAATTTGAAGCGCCTAACACGCTTGTAATGAAGGGAAATACCGATTATCTTGGTCACAAAGGTAATTGTGAGTATGAAGCAAGACTCAGTGTGTTAACAAAAAAAGGAAGTATATCGGGTGACAGCGACATAATTGAAGTTAAAAATGCTGATGAAGCTACCATACTTATTACATGTGGCACTTCTTATATTCCTGACTTTGATAAAAATTTCAGGATAGCAGTTCCTCATGATTCTATTGTGAAGATAATTCAATCAGCATCAGCAAAATCATTTGAAAAACTTAGAAATGACCATGTAACTGATTATCAGAAATATTTTCACAGGACAAGTTTTGATCTCGGACAAACTGAAGCCGTAAAAAGTACGACGGAGGAAAGATTATCGCAATTCAATAAAGGGGTAGATGATCCCGGGCTGATATCTCTGTTTTATCAGTATGGCAGGTATCTGATGATCTCATCCAGCCGTCCCGGAAATCCGCTTCCGTCAAATTCACAGGGTATTTGGGGCGATGGACTTAAACTTCCATGGAATTGCGATTATAAAGCAAACATTAATTATGAAATGAACTATTGGATGACAGAGCCATCTAACCTTAGTGATTGTCATCTTCCAATGCTTAAGTACACATCTGTCCTTGTTAAACCGGGGACAAAAACCGCGCAGGCTTACTTTAATGCTCCGGGATGGGTCCTGGCAATGATGACTAATGCATGGGGCTGGACCAGTCCGGGAGAAGCAGTGGGTTGGGGAAGCTTTTTTGGTGCAGGAGGATGGGTAAGCCGGCATCTATGGGAACATTATGCTTTCACTCAGGACAAGGATTACCTTAAGTGGGCTTATCCGGTCATGAAAGGGTCATGTGAATTTTATCTGGGAGCAATGGTTGAAGATAAAAACGGCTACCTTGTCACCTCACCTTCAACATCTCCGGAGAATTCATGGGGGAGGGGATTGAATGTGGACGAAGGGTCTACAATAGAGTTACAGATTATTAATGATCTGTTTACAAACACAATAGCCGCATGCAAAACTCTGAATATTGATAATGATTTTCGGGCTAAACTGGAAACTGCAAGGGCGAAAATTCGTCCGATGAAAATAGGTAAAGCCGGTCAGCTGCAGGAATGGAGCCGCGATCTGGATATGGAAGCACCTGAACTGAAGCACAGGCATATTTCTCATCTTTTCGGTTTGTTTCCCGGGAACCAGATATCTCCGCTATCCACACCAGACCTGGCTAAAGCTGCGATGAAAACACTGGAAGTCAGAGGCGACACAAGCACCGGTTGGAGCCTTGCCTGGAAAATTAATTTTTGGGCAAGATTGATGGATGGAAATCATGCTTATAACCTGATGAAAATACAATTGAGATTGGTAACAACTGAAGGAACTAATTACTCGCGGGGAGGAGGAACTTACCCTAACCTGTTTGATGCCCATCCTCCATTTCAGATTGATGGAAATTTTGGCTTCGTTTCAGGTGTGGATGAGATGTTATTCCAAAGTCAGGAAACATTTACAGATCCCAGGTATCCTGATGAAGAACTTTATATAATTCATCTGCTTCCTGCATTACCTGATAAATGGCCGAGTGGAAGTATTAAAGGGGTACGTGCACGCGGTGGATTTGAACTAGATATCGTGTGGAATGAAGGTAAATTATCCAGCGCAATTGTCAGGAATGTAAATGGCAAAGAATGTAAAATAAGGTATGGCAACAAAACTGTTGAGTTATTTATCGATAAGGGAAAATCAGTAACGCTTAATAGTGAATTGGTTGCAGTAAAATAATCTAACTACTAATTAAATGAAAAAAATTCTTTTCGTTTTTTTTGCATTTCAGCTGATATGCGCATGCCAGACAAAAAAGCCGGCACCAACTCAATCTTCCAAACCCGAATTTCACTCATGGGCACCCACACCGCCTATGGGATGGAATAGCTGGGATTGTTACGGTCCCACAGTAGTTGAAAATGAGGTTAAAGCAAATGCCGACTATATGGCTGCCTATCTTAAGAAATTCGGATGGGAATATATTGTAGTGGACATAAGATGGTATGTGGCAAATGATAAATCAGGGGGATATAATGAAAAGAATCCTGTTTATAATATAGATGAACACGGTCGTTTTCTTCCTGCCGTCAACCGGTTTCCTTCAGCAGCAAACGGCAACGGATTTAAGCCACTGGCTGACTATATCCATAATAAAGGTCTGAAATTCGGTATTCATATGATGCGCGGTATCCCTGTTTTGGCTGTAAAGACTAATACGCCAATACTCGGCACTAAGGTAAAAGCTCAGGATATTTATACAACAGAAGGTCAATGTTTCTGGCTGAAAGACATGTACACAATTGTTGCCGGTAAACCCGGTGCACAGGAATATTATGATTCGTTGTTTAAGCTATATGCATCATGGGGACTTGATTTTGTGAAGGTTGATGATCTGTCGGGTCGTACTGCTGAGATTGAAATGGTTAGAAAAGCTATCGATAACTGCGGAAGACCCATAGTGATAAGCATTTCGCCCGGGGGAGATAAACCGGAAACAATAGAGTTCCTTAAGAAGAATGTAAATATGTGGCGCACTTCGAATGATTTCTGGGATAACTGGCCGGCACTTAAAAATCAGTTTAGAATTCTAAATAGCTGGGCCGGACTTGGAGTGCAGGGCAGTTTCCCTGACGGGGATATGCTTCCTCTTGGCAAAATAGGTCTGAGAGCCGAACGCGGAGATCCAAGGATGACAGCATTTACAAAAGATGAACAATATACTTTAATATCACTTTTTGCTATTTTCCGTTCTCCGTTAATGTTTGGTGGTGATCTGCCCAGCAATGACGATTTTACATTATCACTTATCACAAATAAAGATGTTCTTGATGTTAATCAGAAAAGTGTCAATGGAAAACAGCTTTTCAGGGAGAATGACCTTATTGCATGGACAGCCGATGACCCTGAGACAGGAGACAAATATCTTGCATTGTTCAATGCTTCCGATCAGCAACCTGTAGTCGAAAGCAAAGCAATATGGAAGAGTGAACAGATAACATCTGAAACCACAGGACAAAGTGCAGATATTGATATAGATATACGTGGTGCCAGAAAATTGTACCTTGTGGCAACTTATGATGATGTGATTGGTTTTGCAAGACATGAATGCGACTGGATAGAACCTAGACTTACAGGTCCCAAAGGTTCTGTGAATCTGACAGACCTGAAATGGGTCAGTACTTCCGGCGGAAGGGGAGAACCCGTTATTAACCAGGCAGCGCGTGACGAAAAACTGACGGTTAATGGTAATGTATATAATAATGGTATCAATGTTAATGCTACTACAATTATTGAATACGATTTACCTGAAGGAATGACAAAGTTCAAAGCAAAAGCCGGTCTGCAAAATGTGGTTCCAACAGGAGTTATGACTGGTCAGGATCCGGAATCTCGGTTAAGAATGAACAATACTGCAAAATTCCTGGTATTCGTTGAGGACCCAGCCGGCCCCAAACCAGATGACACCGCTGCAGTTTCAGTAAAATTTGAACAGATGGGATTAAAAGGTACTCATATCGTCAAAGATCTATGGAGTGGCAACGAACTTGGAAAATTCACCGGCTCATTTACCCGGACTATCAACCGTCATGGTGCCGGGCTTTACAGGATACATTAAAAGAATAAATCAAGAATCATAATTATGAAAAAGATTACAGTTTTAAGTGTTTTGTTGCTTTTAGTTGCAGGATACTTAAATGCTCAGACAAAATCGGATCAGCCTTTTTGGCTCAATGAGAAAATCAGTGAAGATAACAGGCTGCCAATGCATGCTTCTTATTTTGTCTTTGAGAATGAGCAGCTTGCAAATAAAGGTGATTGGAGACAATCGGCTAATTATTTGGATCTCGACGGAACATGGAAATTTAAATGGGTAGAAAAACCAGATGATTTGCCAAAAAACTTCGAATCTACCGGGTTTGATGATAATGACTGGGATAATTTTCGCATTCCTGCCACCTGGGAGGTCAATGGTTACGGATACCCCATCTATGTTAATATTGGTTATGAGTTTCAGAATATAATGAAACCAAATCCGCCGATTGTCCCTCTGACTTACGATCCAACCGGAGTATATCGACGGGAAATTACACTAAATGATAACTGGAAGGGGAAGCAGGTAATTTTGCATATCGGTTGTGCAAAATCAAATTTAACTGTTTGGGTAAATGGAAAATATGTTGGATATGGTGAAGATAGCAAACTGCCCTCGGAATTTGATATAACCAGCTTTCTGAATCCGGGGAAAAACCTTATCTGTCTCAGGGTCATGCGCTGGTGCGATGGTACTTATCTCGAAGGTCAGGATTTTTGGCGTATGGGAGGAATTAACCGGGAGTGCTATCTTGTTGCAAGGAACGAGACACATATTGCTGATTATGAGATTGTATCAGATTTGGATGCAAACTATAAGGATGCTTACCTCATTGCTAACCTGAAATTAAACCATCCTGCTACGGCAACTGCCTTAATTGAAATCAGTGATGGCGATAAATCAATGAAAGAAACAGTTGTTTCATTTAATAACGAATCGGTGAAGAAGGTTTCAATTCCGTTTAGTCAACCTAAATTATGGACAGCTGAAACTCCTGATCTTTATCATTTGCTGATCACTTTAAAAGATAAAAATGGGGCAGTTATTGAAGTTATTCCCCAGGAAACCGGATTCAGAAAAATTGAAATAAAAGACGGATTGTTATGCGTGAACGGAAAAGCTGTTCTTATTAAAGGTGTTAACCGTCACGAAGTTGATCCGATTACCGGACAAACCATATCAAAAGAAGCAATGCTGAAAGATATTCAGCTGATGAAACAATTTAACATAAATGCTGTTCGAACCTGCCATTATCCCGACGATGAATACTGGTATCATCTGTGTGATGAATATGGCATTTATGTTGTGGATGAAGCTAATATAGAGTCGCATGGGATTGGTTATGACATTACTGTTACTCTTGCCAACAGACCATCCTGGAAAGATGCACATATGATGCGTTTGCAGAGAGCGGTGGAGCGTGATAAGAATCATCCCTCAGTTATTATTTGGAGCTTGGGTAATGAAGCCGGAAATGGTTATAATTTCTATGAATGCTATCTATGGTTAAAACAAAGGGATACAACCCGTCCCGTTCAGTATGAAAGGGCTGTCAGCGAATACACGAATTATACTACTGAATTTAATACCGACATTGATAATCCCATGTATCCTATGCCCTCAAGCATGATTGAATTTGCAAAAAACAATCCTCATCAGGCGAAGCCATTCATTATGTGCGAATATGCACATGCAATGGGTAATTCACTTGGAAACTTTAAAGATTATTGGGATATTATAAGAGGTTACCCTAATAATTTTCAGGGTGGTTTTATCTGGGATTTTGTAGATCAGGGTCTGAGAAAAATCACTGCAAAGGGTGATACCATTTTTGCATATGGTGGTGACTATGGGCCGAAAGGAACGCCCAGTGACAATAATTTCCTTTGTAATGGTCTCTTTTATCCCAACCGGAATCCGAATCCTGAAGCATGGGAAATGAAAAAAGTCTACCAGAATATTCACACCACACTGGTCAATCAAAATACAATTTCCATTTATAACGAAAACTTTTTTTCGGACCTTTCCAATGTAAGGATGGAATGGAATGTAACTGTAAACGGTGTAGTAACACAATCAGGCAAAATGGAGGATGTAAATGTTTTGCCTCATTCAACAAAAGAATTTACAATTCCTGTAAAATCCGTCCAAAATGGTGAAGTGTTTTTAAATATTGTTTACAAACAAAAGCAGGAAAAACTTTTGGTTCCAAAGGACCATATTGTTGCAGAAGAGCAACTATTGGTGGCAGGCAGTTATAAGAACATCATTGAGTTAATGCCATACGGTAAAATAACTGTTAATGAAACCAATACAATTTTATCCGTGACATCCTCCGACATGAATGTTCGTTTTAACAAACAATCCGGACTCATGGAAAAATATGTTGTCAACGGGCAAAGTTATATTGATGATTCCTCATCAATAAAACCGGCCTTCTGGCGGGCCCCGACAGATAACGACATTGGAGCGTTTTTTCAGCTCAGATTGAAAGTATGGAAAAATGCGCAGGGAAATCTTAAATTGACAGATTTTAAAGCAACCCAGGAGAAAAACCTTGTAACGGTAACTACTTCGTTTGTCCTTACCGATGTTGCTGCAAAATTAAATCTCCGGTATATTTTAAATTCAAAGGGAGAAATGGAAGTTGACCAGCAAATGATTGCGGATACTTCAGCCCTTGTTCCTGTTAAAATGCCTCGATGGCGTGGCGGAAATGAAACCAGTATGGAGAAAGTACCAATGTTACCTCGTTTTGGTATAAACTGGATTTTACCAGAAGGTTTTAAAACCATTGAATATTACGGGAATGGGCCTGTTGAAAACTACCAGGACAGGAACTATGCTGCACCAGCCGGAATTTACAAGCAGTCGGTGACCCAGCAATTTTATCCCTATATCCGCCCACAGGAAACAGGAAATAAAACAGGTATTCGCTGGTATAAAATCATGAATACCAATGGAAAAGGCTTGTTAGTTCAATCTGATTCTTTCCTGAGTATAAGTGCATTGAATTTCTTTGATAATGACCTGGACTCGGGAGACTCGAAGCAGCAGCGGCACCCGGGTGAACTAAAACCACATAAACAGACCCAGCTGCATATAGACTATCTGCAGATGGGATTAGGAGGTATTCATTCGTGGGGAACCTGGCCTTTGGAAAAATACCGTATTAATTATAAAAACTATGAGTATAAATTCATTGTGAAACCATTGAAATAATCAATGATCCTGAATATTAAAGATTGTTACAGACAAGAAAATATTCGGGAGTGTAACACAAATGACCGGGATATTGTTTTAAATAAATTTTCTTTCACTCAGGTAGAAGCCTTTCCGCATTAACCGTTTTTTTCAGTCGTTTACGGTGTCTTGTGCGGAAAGCTTCCATCCCGGTTTTTTAACAATTTATTGCACTTCAAAGTTGGCAGGGATGTACAAGTATGATGGTTCCAAAACAAACTTATATAATGAAAATCTATAATTCTGACAGTAAAAAGTATTTCAGCAAATTACTCAAAAGCAACCAATATTCCGGTTATGCAGGTTGTAAATTAAGTTATATTTCACAACAGATTGGAAATCACTCAGGAAAAATTGCAAATATCCTTATTCTTATTTGTGGACTCCTGTTTTTTGAGTTTCAGGTTCACGCTCAAAGAGCTGCTGTCGTCCTTAATCCTGACGATAAGCCAGCCTTCGCGGCTGCCCCTGAGGGATTCGATATAATTCGTGAAAATATTTCCCATGGGAAAATTGATTCGGTTGAATATATTTCAAAAACCGTTGGAACAAAACGTAAAATGCTGATCTATACCCCTCCGGGTTATTCAGTTGATAGAAAGTACCCTGTTTTTTATCTACTTCACGGGATTGGCGGTGACCACCTGGAATGGTATAAAAATGGATCTCCTCAAGTGATTCTGGATAATTTGTACGCCGACAAAAAAATTGTACCTATGATAGTTGTCTTCCCTAATGGCAGGGCTATGAAAGATGATCGTCCAACAGGGAATATTTTTGACTCTGTGAAAGTCAAAGCATTTGCAGACTTCGAAGGAGATTTACTCAACGATATCATTCCGTTTGTTGAATCGAAATATCCTGTGATCGCTGATCGGGAAAACAGGGCCATTGCCGGATTGTCCATGGGAGGAGGACAGGCATTAAACTTCGGATTGGGTAACCTTAAGACCTTTGCATGGATTGGGGGATTTTCATCTGCACCCAACACTAAAACTCCTGAGGTTTTAGTCCCAAATCCTTCTGAAACAGCTCAAAAGCTTAAACTACTGTGGATTTCGTGCGGCGATCATGACGGATTGATTTCATATAGTCAGAAGCTTCACAGGTACCTCAAAGAAAACAATGTGCCTCATATCTGGCATGTAGAACCCGGCGTTCATGATTTTAAGGTATGGAAAAGCGATTTATATTATTTTTCGCAAGTATTGTTTAAATAATAGTCAATATGATAAAAAACAAACTTATGAAAAAGTGTGGATGGTCAATGATTGATAAATCCAAAATTGTCTTTCTGATTTTCACAGGGTTTCTTTTTTCGATGCCTGCATTTGCACAGAAAAATACACCTGTTATTGTCGTGGTGGGAAAGCCTGAAGCAGTTATCCAGCCCACAATGTGGGGAATATTCTTCGAGGATATAAACTTTGCTGCCGACGGAGGCATTTATGCCGAGCTGGTGAAAAACCGCTCTTTCGAATTTGCCAGGCCATTGATGGGATGGAAAATAATGAAGCCCGATACTACGACAGGTGTGCTGATCATTAACAGGAGTGAAACAGACCCT
>Ga0182011_10001282_pt1 | contig 22147 bp, 18 predicted proteins | sample 711E1DmetaG_FD_120481 | JGI IMG/M metagenome (GOLD analysis project Ga0182011, IMG submission 120481) | Permafrost microbial communities from Stordalen Mire, Sweden - 711E1D metaG | ecosystem: Environmental > Terrestrial > Soil > Wetlands > Permafrost | place: Sweden: Stordalen | collected... | reverse complement strand
AGATCAAGGTAGAAAAATGCTGGAAAAAGAAAATGTTAGGACACGCTTTGCCCCCTCTCCCACGGGCTATTTACACGTCGGTGGTGCGAGAACAGCCCTGTTCAGCTGGCTCTACGCCAGGCATCACGGCGGAAAATTCATTTTAAGGGTTGAGGATACCGATCAGCTTCGTTCCACGGAAGAATCGACCCGGGCGATCCTCGATGCGATGACCTGGCTGGGTCTGACCTGGGATGAAGGGCCGTTCTTTCAGGCGGAACGGGTTGAAATCCATCGTAACCTGGTGAAAAAACTAGTTGATGAAGGCAAAGCCTATTACTGCACCTGCACACCGGAAGACCTGGAAAACAAAAGAAAAAAGGCCCTGGCGGAAGGGAGAAAACCGAAATATGATGGCACCTGCCGCGAAAAAAACCTGAATAAAGCAGCAAATACTGTTGTTCGCTTCCGTGGTCCCCGGATGGGAGCCACCATTGTGAATGACCTCATCAAAGGGGCCATTTCCTTTCAGAACGAAGAACTCGATGACCTGGTGATTGAGCGGGCGGACGGCTACCCCACTTACAATTTTGCCGTTGTGATTGATGATGCCGAGATGGGCATTACCCAAGTCATCCGCGGGGATGACCATGTCAACAACACCCCCAGGCAGATCCTTCTTTATGAGGCACTCGGTTATGCAGTGCCCCAGTTCGGCCATGTCCCCATGATCCTGGGCGCCGACAAGGCGAGACTGAGCAAACGCCACGGGGCAACATCCGTCATGGCCTATGAGGAAATGGGGTATCTGCCGGAGGCTCTGGTGAATTATCTGGTCAGGCTCGGCTGGTCTCACGGCGATCAGGAAATCTTTTCCATGGATGAGTTGGTCAGCCTCTTTACCCTTGATTCTGTTGGAAAATCGCCCGCTGTCTTTAATCCGGAAAAACTCCTCTGGCTGAATCAGCATTACATCAAGGAGTATCCCGATACCCGGCTGGCGGAAACGATGAAGCCTTTCTGGAAAAAAAGAGGGGTTGACGCCTCCGATCAGGATTTTATCAGGCATGTGGTCGCAGACCTCAAAACCCGGTCTAAAACCCTGGTGGAAATGGCGGATAGCAGCTGTTTCTACTTTCAGGATAAAATGACCTATGACCCGGAAGCAGCGGGAAAATTTCTGAGCGCCCATACCAAAGATCACCTGACGGCCATCGCGGTAAGACTGCCGTCCATCGAGGATTATACTAAAACCGGCGTAGAAAATTTTCTCCGAAACTTCGCCGAAGAACAGGGAATCAAACTCAAGGTGATCGCCCAGCCTTTAAGGGTCGCCCTGACGGGTAAAACGGTCAGTCCCGGTATAGATGAGGTGATGATCACCTTGGGAAAGAAACGCGTCATCAACCGTATTCATCAGGCTCTCCACTATATTTCAAGCCAATAAAGATCTTGACTTTACCCTTGACTTTTCGGGAGTTGTTGACTAAAAGACCATCTCTTTTCTGAAGACGAAACGATTGGGGGATCGTCTAGCGGTAGGACTCAGGGCTCTGAACCCTGCTACCCAGGTTCGAATCCTGGTCCCCCAGCCATGGTCCCATCGTCTAGTGGTTAGGACGCTGGCCTCTCACGCCGGAAACCGGGGTTCAAGCCCCCGTGGGACTACCAAATAAATACAAAAGGTTGCAAAGAAATTTGCAACCTTTTTTTATTTCAACTTTCTCTTCCCAACACTATTCCCAACAAAAAGATCAGTTTTCTCTTCCCAGACATTCTTCTCCATAAAATCCGTTTTGAAATAATCCATTGAATATCTATTGGACCAATACCCGCTGTTTACAGCGAATGATACGCGACTCCCAGAGATCAACCTCTGTATATGGCGAAGCAGTCAATTCATCTATTTTCCAAAAGCACATCAGCGCCTCTTTCTGAATATAAAAACGGTATACCATATATTATAAACGGTATACCGTTTATATCTTGACGATTTTCTAAAATATTTACCTCCTCAACAAAACAACAAAATCATCCGCACTTAATATTACGTAAATAAATACAAATACTTGCATTAATTATTAAAAATTATTTGTTCAATTGTTCGAAACGGCATGAGCGTGGCATTAATAGAGGTTAACAAATTCGGAGGCAAGTTAAATGGATAATCAAAGCATCTATATCACCGAAAAGGATGTCAGCTTCATAACACACAGGGCCCTTTCAACGCTGCGCAATGACCGATTCAAGGGACGTGGAATTCCATATTCAAAAATAGGTCGGTCGGTTCGGTACTCTCGAAAGGATGTCATTAATTTTATGGAATCCCGGAGGATTACAACCTCGTCAGAAAGATAAACCCAAAAAAAAGGAGGCAGCCATGATCGAACAAGACACTTTAAAAACGTAAAACGGCCCCCAATAGAGTGGTCGTTCTGGACAGACGGGACGCAAGGGACAGATTTTTTAACTAAACAATTTTTTTCAGGAGGTTATGAATGAACAGCTTAAAACCCTTAACGGATCTTGGAAATTCCGAGCGATTCATCGCTCAACACAAAAATGATTTACGGTATTGCCCTCATTTAAAGCAATGGCTCTGCTGGTCGGGCACCCTATGGGAACCGGATGGAGCTGGGCAGGTTTTTCAGAAGGCCAAGGAGACTGTAAAAACCATTGAAAAGGATGTTGATCTTGCCCAAGAGGACCAGACATTACGGGAAGAAATTATCGAGCACGGTAAACGCTCTCAATCCTGGTCTCGGATCAACGCCATGGTCAAGCTTGCAAAAACAGATCCGGAAATTCAGGTTGATGTTGAGGAACTTGACACTGATCCGATGTTACTCAACTGCCCAAATGGGACCATCGATTTGAGGACGGGAGAGCTTCTGCCTCATTCAAGGGAGCATCTCATCACGAAGTCCACCCTGCTTCCGTACGATGATGGCGCAGATTGCCCCCAATGGCTTGCCTTTTTGGATAAAATCATGGCTGGCAAGCAAGACAAGATTGCCTATCTGAAAAGAATCACTGGTTATGCACTGACCGGGTCAATGAATGAGCAGTGTTTATTTATCTACAATGGGTTCGGGGCCAATGGCAAATCCACTTTTTTGGAGGCCTTCCGGAAGGTGCTGGGCGGGTATGCCATGCACACGCCATCATCAACGTTGCTTACGAACAACATGTCCATCCGGAATGATCTGGCAAGGCTCCGAGGTTCGCGTTTTGTGTCTGCTGTTGAGATCGGCATCGGCAAAAAGCTGGATGAGGCTCTGACAAAGGAATTGACGGGCGGTGATCCGATCACTTCAAGGTTTCTGTTTAGAGAATTCTTTGAACAGAAGCCAACATTTAAGCTTTTTATCGCGGCAAACTACAAACCAGAAATCCGCGGAATGGATCACGGAATCTGGCGTAGAATTCGTCTCATCCCTTTTGATGTGGTGCTGAAAGATGATGAAATTGATCGGGATCTTCCCCACAAGCTTGAAACGGAATTGTCCGGCATCCTATCCTGGGCGGTTCAAGGCTGCCTCGACTGGCAAAAACAAGGTCTCGTGATGCCAGATGAAGTCAGATCCGCGACTACAGAATATCGGGAAGAATCGGATGTTCTTTCGCTGTTTCTTGAGGACAAATGTAAACAGGGCCGAAAGTTGGAGATCTCCGTCAAAAATCTTTATGATACTTACATGGCCTGGTCGGAAGAAAATGCCGACGATGTCCTCAGCAAAAAAACCTTCGGCCATTTTCTGAAGCAGCGCGGATTCAAACAGAAGAAAAGTGACGGGATCAGATCCTGGGTTGGCCTTACAATAAAGGTGTCCAGTGACCGCTCTGACAATTCGATAGAGTCCACATCGGAAGCATGTCCGGCGATACATTAATCAGTATCATCAGACACTTAAAGGAGGTGATGCCTTTGGTTGCATAATAAAATGATCGGAAATTTGGCGGAAACAGGTCTGTACATGGCGATTAGGTGACGAAAGCCAGGAAGGAGAAAAAAATGATAGAGCTAATAAAACTTGTGAGTGATTTCGTATGCTGTGCAAGAAACCCGCAGGGTTATGGGCTACTTAAGTATAATTTTTTTGCGATTCAAATTGCAAGCGGGTTGAGTCAAATGCAAATCAAAAAATTTAGACGGCATAACATTATTCCAGCAGCCTTTTTTATCTGGTTGCGTGAGTCGAAAATTTTTCCAACTATTTCTGTACCATGTGGTGGAACGTCTTATCAACTTTTTAAAGATATCGTCGATACGGAAATTATCGGTTCGTCAGAACTCAAACTGTCGATCTCAAAATACGAAAATTTAAAATTAATATCTAAGGAGTGTCTTGAGGAATTTAGTAAGTACAATTGCTCACAGGAAAACATATGGAGAAAATTAGAAATTATGAAGAGATATCCAAAAAAGCTACACCTTTATGATGCGAGAGGTCAACACTCTAAAAAGAAAGGAGGATTGTCTATGGCTGCCTAAAATAATTGATCGACAAATTGGCGGAAACAGGCGAGCCGTTCCTGCATATCAGGGCGGCTTTTTTTATTTCAAACAGCTGACACTTTTCAAGGAGATTTATTATGGAAGATATGAATCAGGCGGTTGGTTGTACGATGAAAGCAAAAGATAGCAATGAAATAAATCCGATCATCATCGATTTTATAAAGTCGCGAGATGATGTTGAAGGGTGTGGTTATTTCAAAGGGAATCGGGAAGCAATCCGGTATGCTCAAACGGTCGGTAAGACGCAGGAGCGGAAGTTCCGTAAATATGGGATCGTGCCAAAGTCGCTGGTCAGGATGATTGGACAATATTTTGTCATCCAAAAAAAGAGATCTCCGATTTACCGAAACATTATGTACGACGAATTCATGACGATCCTTATCAGGGGACCTTATAAGAGCGAAGCGGCCAGACAAATTGGTGAAAAATTTTACCGCGACCTTCTCGTCGCACAAATGCCCTGGCTTGAAAGATCATTTGCCACGATGGATGGTTCGTTCAATCTGCTCGAAAATTGAAGGCTAGCAAAAAGGTATTGAATAAATAAAAAAGGAGGTGATGTTTATGATTGCATAACAGACTGAGCGGAATATCGGCGGAAACGGATGGCCATTCCTGATAACGGGGATGGCTTTTTTATTTCCGGAAACCTTTAATCGTTACACATTTTATAAAGGAAAATTATTATGAAAGTAAAAAAATTAGAAGCTGTAAACAGCAAAATTGAGACCCCTCCAGTACCTGCGAAAACAGCGGTACCTCCGGCGGTCAATGTTGTTGCTGGCTCAAAAATAATTACAAATAACCCCGATATCACAGATGAACCGAAGAGTGAAGAGCATTTGCATATGGCGTTGCTCGGAAATTCGCTGTCTCTTCGGGACGTCTATTTGAAAGTGTCCGATGACGGGGGCGAGTTCTTTGGGAATGTGGAGCTGGAAGAAGCCATGAAAAGCCTTCTCGATGAATCACGGGAAATGGTCAGAAACGGTTCCATTGAAGAGGTAAAGGAATTCATGAACAAATTGGTAAATCTATCATCGCGTTATCACCGGCAGATCAATTTCGCCACCAACATGACCAGCGGGATTCTTGTGAAACACCAGATCCGCCTTGGGCTTATCTATTTGCAGCAGAAGCGGTTGCTTAAGAAGATCGACGCCGATGTGAATTGGCTCGACTGGTTCGGGGAGACCCATGGGGCAGGTGCATTACGCTCGGGGCAAGACTTTATGAGGCTGGCGAGCACGCCCAATATCATCAGGTATGCTGTTTTCGGACGGGACCGGTTGATTGAAATTCTACGGGGTATCTCACCCTACGGCTCAAGCGACGATCCCATTGGGGACTTCCTCATGAAGTATGGGTTCACTTTCGACCCTGAAGCCGATGAATTCATGGAGGACTGGCGCTCCAGCATTGATGCCGCTGTTGCCATGGAAAAAATCAAGAAAATAGAAAGAAAGGACGATTTTTCACTGGGAGTAGGTTTTGAGCAGATCAAAACCGTGATCGACAATAACATTGCCGTCGACACCGGAATTATCAACAACATGGTGATCGTTAAGGAAGCTGGCGGCAACGTTGCCGATTACCTGGAGACGTTGGTGCTGGGCAAGGGTTCTAAGCCCGTCCCTATTGAACGGGCGGAGAAACGGGAAACCGTCCAAGTGCTTTCGAAGAAGTTGCAGGAGATCGTGGCCTATTATTCAAAGGACACGGAAGCCATTTCCCAAATCAGTAGGGATCATGTCAATAGCCTTCGGGAATCGGTGGAAGCGCTCACAGTTCTTCTTGACACATAAACCACGCCCTTTTGAATTAAGGGCTTCACTGAGCGGGGCTCTGTCTGGAGGTTAACTCTGCCGGACCCCGCTCCTTTTTATCGGAGGTGAAAATCATGAAAATATATTTAAGTAGTTTGTGGCTGGCTATCCTGAAAAAGTACATCGAGCTTTTTCCGGATAGCAGGATCAATGTACTGGTGAGTTTTGCCGCGCTCAACTATGACGTGGTTATGTTTTGCAAACGCTACCGCCCAAAGATCGGGGGACTGATACTGGATTCGGGAACATGGTCTATAAACAACGCTTTGTCAGGAACGGAACATATCACCGTCGAGGGGTACATCGCTTATCTTCGGGTCGCGGCAAAATATTTCGATTTCTACTTCAATTATGATGAAAATTTCAATGCCGACGGTTTCGAGGAAAACTACATAAATCAACTCAAAATCGAAGCAAACGGATTTTGCCCGGTTCCGGTGCTCCACGACATAGAAGGCGATGAGATACAGACCTACATTAATCGGGGTTATAGTAGGGTCGCCTTGGGATCACGACAGATCAAGAGCCGGAAGGTCCTTGAGGAAGTCATGCGGTGCTTTGAGGGCACGGGGATTAAAATCCACCTCTTCGGCAACACGAAATTCGATCTTCTTGCACATGCCCCTATCCATTCCTGTGACACTGCCATGTGGGCCAGGCAAGGGGGGTGGGGAAACGTTCGTTATTGGAACCCCCATAAGGAAGGGGAAGACAAGACCGATCGCATCTACCTGGAAGAGTACATCAAGGAGAATGATGAGGAAGAAGCCATCAGCTTCTCGACTTATGAGTATCGGAGGGAATTCGAGGAGTACCTTTGGAATACCTTTAAACTTGAATATGACGATTTGATCGGTCGTGATCGTTCGGTCAACAAGATGTTGGTCAACACCCATTATTTTGTGCAGCTTGAAAAGATCATCACGGATATTCACAGAAGAAAGGGATTTGACACGCTGGAATAGGCAAAAACGCAGGATCCTGCGTTTATCAGAGAAAGGATGTGATTCTTATGAACTAACACAACGATGACGTAATCAACACAGCGCGGATAATTATGGGTCAAGGGGTTGTCTCCAAGTGAGGCACCCCTTTTTTATTTTCATTAACAATTAACCAATGAAGACAAATAGGTGAAAAAATGAAAACGAATTACTCAGCAAGAGATCTTGGGATCTTTGCAGACATGAAACAATGTGTGGCCGACTCCGGGTTTACAAATATTGGTGAAATACCAGCGGAAGATAGTATCTCCGGAATAACCACATTTGTTTATCCAGGCTACGGAATAGAGATCGTCTTTTCTTTCAGACCGACTCGAAATGTGGTGGACGTGGCTCTGGAATACGGAGTCATGCCCGTTGAAAAAATTACGGAGCTTTATGAGCTTATCAACCACCTTAATAATTTATTGACAGTGAATCACTACTGCATAGACCACGAAAAGAGGAAACTAGCTCTTCGTGCTGGTTTCTTTGTGACCGGCTATTTCCTCGACAAGAAGGATTTCAAAATGTTTCTTAATTTCCTTCTTGGCACCGGCCAAACGCTTAAGCCGTTGATAGATAAGCTGTTGACTACAGAAGAAACTCCCTGGTCCATTATGGAATCAATGAATGCTATTTGTTCAGAAGCCGATGCTTTAAAGAAAGGATTTGAAGAATCCAAAAAAACAGAAGAGAGACCTTTCATCATTCATCACAGTTTTGACTTACCTTTACGTCCAACTCACACGCATGGACTGACGGAAGTGGGTTTGCCAGAGTTTATTATGGCTAATGAGCCCATTGGGGCAGATGGAATCACAAGCATGATGAACCTGACCTACGATGATTTCATCAGTCAAGAAAGTGACGGTAAACTTGATAGAATCAGAAATGGCGAAAGACTTCAATGCAAGATGGGGCACACAAATCCGGATGGCCAGGACGTGATCTTTATTCTCTGTTTTTGCCGGATCGATCCGGAATCTGAAATTGTGAAACGGGCCTATGAGATTGAAGATCCAAAAGATCTCGATCCCAAGATGTGGATCATTAAGATTTATGTTGAAGATATTCATCTTACCCCAACCGATAATGATTAAGAGGCGGGATCAATTCATAATTTAACAGCAGTAACCAATCGAAAAAGGGGACTCGCTCTTACCCAGGGTTTGTCCCCTTTTTCTTGAATCAGATAAAGGAGAACAAAAAATGTCAAATAAAAATAATAAAAATAGTAAGCAGATTGTTCGGGACGTGAAGGAATGTTTCCGATCTTTCCATCTGCCCATCTGTAAGTTTGGAAGCAATAAAGAACTATTGATAAGGAATGAAGCCATATTCGCTTCGGAGATCCACAATGACCATACGGTTGCGGATGTAATCGTATTCCACAGAAAGAAAACTGGATTTGTTATGTTCGATGTTTTGTTTAACAGCAATGAAGTGTCTCCGGAAAAGATGGCTGAAATCAGGTGTCTTCTTGACCTTCTGAATAGAGATAGATCTATCTTTCACTATTCAATCAGTCAATACTGCAATTGCGTATCACTGAGAGCGCACCTGTTTCTTTCTGGAGAACGCCTGCCCATAGGTAAATGCAAACGGCTTATCCATTGTATCCTTGAAGATGCATATAACTGCTTTCCCTTGATTTCAGCTGTTATAAACGGCGGGAATTACAAAGACCGCTATGACCGTTTCATGGATCATCATAAAGAGACCAAGCACATGAAAAGCACAATCTCAGAGAAAAACGTAGAGAAAATCATGATTGATATGGAGGCTGTTCTTGCAAGTAAAATGAGTCCTATCACAGATAATAACAGGAGCGCTAATTCGTTTACTTTTATTATACACGGAATTGGAAAAATTGATTTTTCCTTGGGCATGTACATCTATGTAGATGATACAGATAAGTCTATATTTATGGCTCTGGAACCGCCATTCAGTGTTCCTGATGAAAAGATCGGTGTAATGATGGAACTGATAGACCGGGTCAATAAAATAATTGGATGTGGTCACATATTCGTAAATCACCATAACAAAAAAATAATACTAGTATGGGGTATTATGATTGACAATGCTACCCTTGACAAAGCGGAATTTGAAACAGCCATCAATGCTCTATTGATGTATGGAGTTAAGATATATCCAATGATCAAAGAGCAAATTACATCGAATGAATGCCCGGAAGTGTTGTTTGCAAGGTGTTGGGGCAATAATCAAGGCTCCGGTAAATAACAAACCAAGATCAACCACAATATTTCAGAGAAAGGATGTGATGCTTAAGAACTAAAACAATGATGACGTAATAAACGCAGTGCAGGTAATTATGGGCAAGGGTTGTCTCCAGGTGGGGCAGCCCTTTTTTTATTCCTATCGACATCAAACAAATTGCGACCAGGACCTGGCAGGCGCTTTATCATGGAGGAAACTTTAAAGTTCCTCGGAAAGATGGTTTTAAAATGCAAAATATTTCATCAAAAGACAAAAAGATTTTCAAGGATATGAAACAGTGTGCCCAGGATCTCGGGTTGAAGATTACTGATGATCAGAGCGACCCTGGTATTCTTACAGGAGTCTCTACGTTTGAGTATCACAGTTACAGTATGGGTATCATTCTCTCTTATGACCCATCTATCAAAGTGACGGAAGTGATGATGCAGTATGCAGAGTTACCGGCTGAAAAGCTACCTGCTCTGTATGAACTAATCAACCACATAAACAATCATCTGAAGTTCAACCACTTTGTCATCAATTCCAAATCGAGAATCCTGATGCTGCTTTCAGGCATCTACGTGACAAACAACTTTCTTGATAAGGAAGAATTCAAAATGCTTCTGGGGCAGGATCTTGGCATAAGTCATACCTTCATGCCTTTGGTCTTGAAGCTGATATTTACTGATAAAACTCCCAAATCAATCATGGATGAGTTCTATGCAACGAAGGAGATATTGCCCTTAAATTTCTCTACGTCAGACTGGAAACAGGAAACGCCAAAAATGGCAGAGGATCAACCATTTATTCTTCATGGCTGCTCAGATAAGCCTGTAATTCCTACTCATAGTCATGGGATGACAAAATTAGGCCTGCCTGAATTTCTGATTAATCATCAGGCCTTTGGAGTGCAACAGAATGGTGATCTCATCGGACATTCGTATAAGTATTTTAAGAAACCGGAAAATGCCGATAAGCTCGATGCGATCAAAAATGGTGAAACGGTCAGATTGAAGGATGAAGATCTGTCAGCGAATGTCAAATATCCGCCTTTTGTTTACTGCTACCGCAGGGTCTATCCGGAATTTGAGATGGTCAAGCAAGCGTATGATCTGAATGATCCAGCAGATGTCGATCCAAAGGCATGGTTTGTCCAGATATACGTTGAAGGCGATGATTTTGCCCTGACGGACGATTATTACAAATACGGAATCAAGTGATAGGATAAACAAATAAGAAATTTAACTAATAAAAAGGGGTCATCTCCATTCCGGGGATGGCCCCTTTTAACTTAAACCTGGAGGAACGTTGAAATGAAAGAACAAAATAAAGAAAACAATACCGTTGATATTATTACAGATGAAACCACTGAATCGGAAAGGAGCAAAAAGATTATGAACAAAGACAAAAAAAATAAGCTAAGCCATCTCTCCTTCGAGGAGTATTTCGAGAGTGACTGGCGGAAGCATTTTCAAGAGCAAGAGACTGTACAGAGTATATTGGATGCCGCTGGTTTATCCGAGAGCCATGACTTTGTTCAGGTTAATTCAAGATATTTTATCAATGATAATCGTGTGGCAGTCATCGCATTGGTAAGACGAAAGAATTCCAAGTTGCTGGAAAAGCTGATCATAGACGTAATCGCTGGTTGGCCTTCTTTTGAACAATTAAGAGATGTCGTCTACAATATCGGATCAGACTGTGATTATCACGCGATTCTTTATGACCAGAATTCGAAGAATGAGCACATAGGGATGTACCTGACAAATCCACTTGTTCACTCATTAGTCAGACATCTCGATGGCAGTCTATTCTTATATTGGATAAATGTTGATGCGTATAGAGATGTGGATGGCGCTTTGAAAGTCAATTACACCATCATGGAATCAGCACAAAAATCTCTTCCTCCTTTAGACCGGCCGGATAGACTGGATTTTGAATATGCAGAACTGGGATGCTTTGTCTTGGGATATTATTGTCTATCATATGGTTATGGAGATAATTTAAAATTGGATAGTTACTATGTGGATGAAGATGCCGAAACGCGATGGACGGATGAGGGGATAATAACCGAAGTCAGTATGGACCAGGATGATTATACATGGCTCTTTACGAAGCGAACAGAAAATATCAAAGATGATGATTACTCCTATGTGTACGATGAAGAAAAGGGCATATTGACAATCACGGATGACCTTCCTTTTCAAAACTTCAAAAATTCTTTGCCAAAAGCGAAATCTAATCTGGTTGACAGTTATTATACTCTTGCCAGAATTGGATCATGGATAGATGAGTTACTTCGTGAAAAGGAAGAGGAGGAGGAAGATGAACCTCCTAGTGCAGCCGATGATGCGAAGAACAAGATTCTTATAGAAGCCTTCGGTCCTGACTGGAATAAAAAGCGTTTACACAAACCCGAACCCGAACCGATAAATTTGCCTTCTGTTCTGGAATTCCTCGGGCCTGATTGGAAGAAGTATTTCCTTAAGCCGGAAACGATTAAGGAGATTATTAGGCATGTCCGCCGCCAAGATGAAATGCAGAATGACCTTAGAAATTATTTGAGTAGAGAAAGAGCGGGAACTGTGGATGACGGAATAGCATATGATTCTGTTGAAATAAGCTCGGTAACTCAATTGGGATGCGATCGACAAAGAGTGATTGCTCAGTTCAGGGACATAAAAAGCGGTTTGATTAAAAAATGGTCTCTTGACATCACATCAACTGCCCCACTCTGGGACCAAATATTTTATGCCCTGTACGATTCTGGTGCTGACTGTACCAGGAATATAATTCTTTATTTTGAGGATCTTACAGATCGGTATGAGTCTGGTCCTGAAATCGACGTCGACAAAGATGCAATGGCGGTCGTCTTTTACAGTATATTCTCATTTACGGATCGTGTATACCCGATTCACGTGCAAACCACGTCACATGAAAAAGACAATATCAAAATATATTTTTTCAATTATCCAATCTCCACAGGTGCAGATGGACGAGAGAAAATCCCGTCTCGCTCACTTTTTGAGAATAGTATCTGGGAAATTTACTACAGCAGCTTCATGCATTCGTCTGCGATTAAAGAACAATACAGATCCAAGTTAATTACAGACACTGATACCCCATATGCAAAAATTCCCTTTTATGTGTGGCCTGAATGGACGGAAAAGGGACTTTTGATGAGGCTCTCTGCCGAGTCTGATTGTCCGGAAACAAATTGGCTGATCACGGATAAAAAAGCTGAACTCGCAGGGCGTTATCCTGGACGTGAAATAGAAGTAAAGATGAAACCATATACACATTACTGCATTGACATTCAGCTTCACAATGCACCCGTTTCAGATTTTGCTGAATCACCAACAAGGGCAAAATTCAACTATGCTTCGGAGATCCGAGAGCAGCAACTGGATCTGATGCGTCACATAGAGGAGATTTTTCAAGACTACGCTCTAGAAGCAGAATAGAACGCGACTGATTTTATAACAGCAGTCACATGAACAAAGGGGCTCTCTCAATCTTTGAGACGAGTCCCTTTTTTATCCCACTACATCAGAAACATTCCCGTCACCAATCCGTCTTGGCTTCTAGAACAAAGGATAAATAACTTTGAAGGAGGTCCAACCTATGAACACCGAAAAGAAAATCCAACTGAATTTATCCATTCCCGAGCGCTATCGGAATCTGCTCAGGAGAATGGCGGCTGAGAGGGTAATGGAGAACCCTGACCAGGTTGTAACTGGGGCATCACTCGCCACGGAACTGTTGTTGACAGCACTGAAAGCGGTCGCAGGAGAAACAATTGAAGAAGGAGAAACTAAAAAATGAAGTTAGCAGCAGAAAAGAGTTTGAACCGGGGGATATGTCCGGTCATGAACATCAAAGGGAAAACGGTGACATATCCATTTACACTGCAATACAATTATTTCAGTTTTGCATGTGCTCAGGGGATTCTTGGCGCAAAGCAGATGATGGTCATGGACATTATTGGGACACATTTGATTCACCGTCTGCATAAGAATTTTAGTTTCTCCGGTAGAATTCCGCAACCCAAGGAAAAGAGGGTGAAAGAAATATCGGGGCAATATATGTCCGCTAAGCTGCTAAAATATATGGCAGAACATCTTTCTCCGGCAAATAAAGGCATAATCCCAGAAGGATGGTACAGCGAAGAAGGGAATCTGTATGACGTTGATAAAGTACATGCCAGGATAAAGAAACCTTTCACCATCACCTTGAATGATGGGCAGTTACGCAGGGAACTGCCATTTTTAAAGAAATATTCATCAAGACAAATAGGGAGGATGATCGTGCAGACCTCTCAATCTACCTTATTGATGAATTATCCCATCTGCATTTATACGGGGAAAAAATACGAGGCAATCCCCTTTAATAACTTTGGTCATCTTTCCCGACTATTTACCTTGGAGAAACCAAGAAATAGCAAGGTGTCAAAAAGCGGGAAGGTCCTTGAAAGGGAATATAGAATCAGATTCGACACCGTACTGGGGTACATGTTCGCGCAAAATATTTCTTCCTCCTACATGGATCTTCTGCCGGGGAAATTCTATGAGATGTCCGACTATGCCCAACTCTATTACCGCCTGTTTATCCTGAGTTATTACCCGAACAAGGCAACGGGGAAAATTCCAAAGAATCCGCTTTCCATTGAAGAAATCCGCAAAAGACTTGCACTGAAGACGAAAGACACATCCATGGTCAGAAAGGTCATCAGGAGAATTCTGGAAGAATTAAAAGCAAATAATTTTATCGGTGGCTTTACAGAGGAGAAATTGGATCGGAAATATGTCTACCGATATGTGAAAAATTCCTGGCAGGAGATTACTGGGGAAGAAAGTCCCTCCGAAACTGATTTGGGTTTTGATGGGAACTGATTTGGTTGATATCAGGAACTCATTGGGGTTTTTACGAATATCTCTGGAACTCATTTGAAAAATGGCATTTAACCAATTAGATTGTTTGATTATTTTCTCTTATAAATTAATTCATATTAATTATGTGGAGAAAAAATGTCCAGGAAGACCTGTCCATTTTCTCCCCATAGAAAGAAGGAAAAGATTTCATAATCTCAAAAGTTACTTAAGGAATTAATCTTGAGGCAAAAGCATTGAATTCAAAACTAAAGTTTCAGATGAGAAATGTTCCAACAGGGGACGAAGGTAAAGATAAAGATTCAAACGAGGCATGTCCAAAGGGTAGACGAAGGTAAAGATAAAGATTCAGACGAATGTTTCAGACGAGTCATGTCCCAACGATAACTGAAGGTAGGAAGCATATTCAGTCGGAGAATTCAAAAAGTGGCAGGTCTTTGAAATGGACCAAGTCTTGAGCAATATTCAAACGAAGTCTTCAAGCAGCCTATTTCAAGGACAAGGATGCTGGTGATCCTAAAGTACTGTATTTTTTCAATGGAGGTATTAGACGCAGCGGCACTTTTTGGCCACAGCACGCATTGACGGCAGCCGCGCGAATTTGCCAGTTCTTAGCTGAGGACATCCGTTTATCAAGAAGGAAAAATACAAAATATGGTCATTAGATTATTAGGATATGGAGGAAAAAGTTATGCTCAAGAGAAATGAGAGAAAGAAAAGTTTCAATCAGTGTAATAAAGCTTATATGAGCAGCTATGACTGGAATTACATGGTCCTCGACCTCGTTGATTATATCGAGAGTAATTTGTCATCCGCTGCAATCAGTCGAGGCGGTAGTGTGGATGAATGGAAGTATTCCAAAGAATTCTGTTTGGAAAAAGGTCTCAATTGGCGAGCCATCAAAAAAATGATTGAATTTACAGTTTGTCAAGTTTTTGACTGTGAAGCAGATTTGGCCAATTATGAAGAATTCAAAGCGTTGACAAAAGAGGACTGTCAGATTGCGTCTTCGACTAAAAATGATGATAGTCAGGTTACGGCTACACCCATAAAAGGTGATCATAAGTGTTTGCCTATGGCAGTAATTGATTATTCGGAAATTCTAGAAAATCTTTATGATAAGTGAATTCGGAAGAAGTCCGCAATTTCCTCAAAGGTCATATCGGGACCGATGGAGTGGCTGCTGCTTTTTCTGGTTATATCTGCACAACCACCACTGGAACCTTCTTGGGTCGTCCTGAGAAGGAAATCTTTTGGAACGCATATATTGGGGTGGTATGAAGAAGCAATGGCTCTTGAGTCAGTTTTTATGGAGCAAGTGGATCATGGCTTTTCATTGCTGTATGATATATGAATCGCTGCAGAAGAAAGGCAAATCACACGATGAATAACCCTGGAAAAAACAAGGGACGTGCTGATGAATCAATTGATCAGATCACATCACTGCCTGACTTTTATGAAGACTTTCGTCCAGAGGAGATCAATGAAACATTCTTTACTGAATCCACACAAAGAGATCGAAGCATCCATCATGAGAATTTATGGTTTTTCACGAGATGCTGACTTTGGTTATACCTTCACAACCACCTCTGGAACCTTCTTGGGTTGTCGTGAGAAGAAGATCTTTGGTAATGAATATATGGGGGATGGTATGAAAAAGCAATGGTTCCTGAGACGGTTTTGGGGGTTTAATAAATTTACTTGGGTTTATAAAAAGAAAAGCCAAAAGCGAGAGCTCACCTCAACTTAAGGCTTTTCTTCAGACAATAAAACAGTATCAAGGAAGTGAATAATTATATCACATGCAAAAAAAAGTCAATTGGAAAATGTTTTTGGAAAAAAGCTGGTTATGAATGGGCATGGAAATTTCCACAGGCAAGGCAAACAAAATGGACCTCTTTTAAACTTTCAAGAAAATATTGCCTGTTGATGGGAAAATATCAAAAAGTTGAAAGTTGATGGAATGGGTCCTATGGTCATACCTGAGTAACCGCCACTGAAACCTTCCCACAAAGACTCAGGAAACTGATCACCAGACTCCTCAGGACAGATCACTCAATGATCATTTTCTTGTTGCGGGAGGTCGAAAGTCATTAATGTAAATCACGTTATTGCCCTTTTGATTATTGTCAGATAGTTCAATTTCCTCAATATTCAATTCCCTAAATGCATCATTCGGTCGACCATAGTTCAAATAGGACATCGGTGATTCATTCAAGCGAAAGGAAACGTCGGCAGGCGATAAATTGCCCATACTTAGATGCATCTTTGCCTGAAATACAAGATCGTTCATTGATCCCATAACTCTCCGATCTATTATCTTAGAGAAAAATATATCCTGATCCAGGGGTTCGATGTACTTTTCAAAAATAGATTTATATCCATCAATTCTCATAAACTCCCACAAATTTGAAGAGACTTCCCGAACAAACTGATTGTTGTTGGTAATCCCCCGCCCATACATGACCATAGAGTATAGTGATTCCGTGTTGGTCAGGATGATATATTGTATGCGCTGTGCTGTGAATAGATGTGCATTCCAGTCTATCATGGGATTTCTAAACTTATCGTATGGAATAGCAGGTAAAGGAGCGATCCCAATTTTCTTCGATAGTTTTAATGTGAGTCGGAAGATCATTGTTCTAAACTGTTTCAGAGATCATTCTGCTTTGAAATAAAATGTATCAATTTTGAGCAGTTTCAGCTGTTAGATTGGAATATTTAAGATAATTGACGAAATCTTAAAAATAAATTCACGATTACTTTTAAGAATATTTACTGGGTAACGTTGTCATCTACTTATCCTCATTTATCGATTTCGAATAGAGATGATGATTACCAGTGAACTATTCCTGAAGCCATGATTCAGAATAAACCTTGTCTTTACCATTTTTCTTCGCTTGGTACATGAGCTGATCAACCCTGTGAACAAAGGCATTCATGTCGTCCTGCGACTTATATTGCGCAAGCCCAATGCTCACCGTAATATGTATGTCTTTACCCGCCACCGGGAGAGAAATCTCCTTCTTGAGTTCTGCTCTGATTCTTTCTGCCGTAACGGCGCCGTCCTCACTTGTTGTCATGGGTAAGATGACAGTAAATTCCTCGCCGCCATAGCGATAGGCCGAATCCGTCTGGCGCAGGCATCTTTTGATCACTTGGCCAAGTCGCGATAAGACCTGGTCTCCCTCGATATGACCATATGCATCATTGAAGTGCTTGAAATCGTCAAGATCAAGAAGGAGAAGGGTCAAGGGCTGTCCGTAGCGGTCTACCCGATCGATCTCCATTTTTAGCTGTTGATAAAAATGCCTGGAATTGTAAAGCTGGGTGAGATCATCGAGAATACTAAGTTCACGATATCTATTTTCGCTTTCCCTTAGCAAGGTCTCCACCCGTTTGCGGTCGGTGATGTCCCTTACAACAGCTGTTACTCCAAGAATTTCACCCTCACTAATAATTGGCGTACCAGTTACTTCCCCGATTTTTCTTGTCCCATCTTTTGCAACAAATTCATAAACCGCACATGTAACCTCTACGCCTGAAAGAACTTTTATGACATCAGATACTGCTCTTGAAAGGGATTCTGAAGTCAGGATATTTAGATCCTGGATAGGTCTGTTGATTACTTCTTCGATTTTGTAACCCAACTGTCTCTCGACACTTGGAGTTATACTTGAAATATTAAAATTACAATCGATTGTAAAGATGCCGTCAGAAGTGCTTTCAAAGGCTAACCGATATTTTGATCCACGCTCCCTCTGGGACTTTTCTGCGTTTTTGAGATCTAATACCAATTGCTCCAGTTTCTGGATTCTCTTTTGTAAGACGGATATCTCTTCGATCAGTTCCGCATTTGTCCTGGATTGTTTGCTCATCTATTGCTCTTCCGTAGTAACTAACTATAAAGGCTGGAAACAAATCGGGCAGTTTTTGTAACGTGATGTTTAAGACCTTGACGTAACTACCCTATATTCATTGAGGTGTGGATTGCCATCTGCAAGCATCAACTTTTTCTGACTCATGCTGAATACTGATAACAGGAAGCAGCAAATGATATATCACATACCTATCCTCAATGTTCAATTTGAAATTCAAGTAAGGATTCCCATTTCAACTATGGTGTCTGTGTTTATGTATTGTAGAAATTTTAGTACCGATGTGATCTCTCCCTTGGTGAGGAGCATCTTGAATGCTTTATGTCGGCATATGGCCTCTGGTAATTTTAGTCCCAGACATGGAGAGAGCTGGAACATGCCCCTCCTTTAGAAACAACTGTCCTTCACCAGAATGCGGCAGAGGAAATTGTATCAGAGAGAGTCACCAATGTCTAGATGGCGATGACGACACCTGAGTTTCTCTATTTATCTTAATAATATCACTATACAAAGGGTGACCTTCTTTTTGCAATCTCTGCAAATACTTTGTGGAGTATAGGAGATTTTTCAAAATCCTCAGTGGAAATCTTGCGTACGACAATATCTGTCATAGCAACTACAGTTGCGTTCCTTTTTCCGTCTTTCGAAAAATAGGCCATCTCACCAAAAATATCACCTTCAGATAATTGTGAAAGGATACTCCCATGTATATCTTCAACACGAACTTTACCTTTCGCAAGATAATAAATGCCATCCCGTTGATCGCCAATCCGGATGATCTTTTCCCCCTTTTTTCTCCACTCTACCCTGAAGTAGGTATCCCAATGCGTGTTCTCAACCAATGCGTGGTAAAACTCCTCATCAAGCGCTTTAAATAGCTGCTGAGACATGCGTAATAGTCGTATCCCCATAGAGTTGCTTTGCTTTTCATCTATCGTCATACCCTGTTGTTCAAAAGAATCCATTGGATACGGATGTTCACGAAGATAGTCCAATATCCGTAATGTGGCTAAATCAATTACGCCGGTTGCCTCTTGAAAAAGGCTTGCCGCCTGGCGTAATTTCTCGTCAGCTAATGGGAAATTGGGGATGATGCCCCTTTGGGCATTTCCTATAAAATGTTCGATACCTTCATTCTTTAACCGGATGAATTCCATGAGATGTTTTTTATTCATATCAGCTGGACATTGATGAATCCCCGGTCTATAAATCGAGTAAACATGGATGGGGTGCTTAAAGTTCTTCGGCGTTATTTTGCCAATGCTTACCACATATTCTCGCTCATCGTCCTGTGCCCAAGCTATGTCACGATCCATCAGGATAGTTGTACCAAAATAGGCGCATAATTCTTCAAGTCTGTTCGCAGCCGCAAAACTATTCCCGAATCGCAAGGTGTGCTTTTCAAATTGAGCCTCGATAATTTTCCCAACAAATATCCCAATTCGTGTGAATGGAATTTGCTGGTTTTCAACTGCCTTCGCGATCTCAATGGCGACTTTAAGGGCACGTTTGCACTTTTTTTTGCCATCTTCTCCTGGTCTATTCTCGAAAGTGGTTATTGATGCATCACCAGCAAAAGGTTCGAATGCTTGGGTGCCTTTCTCTCCTTTCATGACGATAGTCTGTAAAAAATTCTGATAATCAATAATATAATCCCTGATCTGCCTTGTAGTCATGTGCGCAGTTAATTTTGCATATTGCTTCATATCGGTGAGAAGAATCGCGACTTCTCTTTCTGGATTGTCTTTTTTCTTCATAGCCATTACCGATTGCTCTTCCCCGAGGTTAGTGGACCCACCAAAGAATTCATGTTAGAAATAAATTCATTATTTTAAGTTATTGTAGCCCTTGATTTTCACGGTCGAGAGCGTCCTGCAAATTTTTATGGGTCAATTCATTTTTCAGATCAGCCCTTAACAAGTATGGTGGTAAGACCATCGAACAGGCGAAGTTGACGGTTTTTAAGACCGCTTACCCTTCTTTTGTTCGTACATCAACGCATCGGCATCCATCGGGTAGGACACGGACGCGTTTAACGCAGAATTGTATCTGTCTAACGCACTATGGGCATGTTCGATATCCTGCTCCCTTTTAGATATCAGTGCGGGAACGATCCAGGGAGAACCAGCCGGGGATTTAACGGCCCCTTCGATGTGTGTGAATGTAGAGGATACATAGGTGGATAGGGCTAATACTGCAGCTTGGTTTTCTCCGATGATTTCCTGCCGGGCTTTATTGCCGAGATAGTTCGCGGCAAACCAGCCGGCAACACCGACAATCAGCAGAAGAATAATCGGTAATGAATAAAAAAGATGTCTCTTATTCACGCACAAGAACTCTCAGAAAGGTAAAACTACATCAAGGATTACTATTTAAAATTAGATCCCTTCAAGTTGATAACCTTTCTCCCGGAATAATCTCAGACAGACATCCGCGACAGAATTGTCGTAAAGTGTTCCTTTATTTTTCTCGATCTCCTTCAGGGCGGCATCAAGACCCAAGCCCGGGCGGTAGGGTCGGTGAGAGGCCATGGCTTCCATCACGTCTGCCACCGACAGAATCCGTGATTCCATGAGAATATTGTCTCCCGTTAAACCATTCGGATATCCGGAGCCATTCATCCTTTCATGATGCTCCAGAACCGTCCTGGCAACGGGCCAGGGGAAGTCAATATCCTTCAAGATATCGTAACCGGATTGAGAATGAGTTTTGATGAGACTGAATTCGATGTTCGTTAGTTTTGTCGGTTTGCTAAGAATCTCTGCCGGGACGGATATCTTGCCGAGATCATGGATGGCAGCGGCCATGCGGATCCCATCGATCTGATCGACTGAAAGGTTCATTTCCATGGCAATAGCACGAGCCAGATCAGCCACCCTCCGTTGATGTCCCGCCGTATAGGGATCCCTCGTCTCAACGGTCACGGCAATGGCCTGGACGGTTGCTCCCAAAACCTTTTTTATCCTCTCGACCGCCTGTTTGCGGTTCGTAATATCCTCAGTTATGCCGTCATAATATACGATCTGTCCCTTTTCGTCACGGACAGCATGCATGGTCAGAGAAGTCCAGATGATGATTCCATCCTTCCTATAATTTTGAGCCTCGTACCCTTTTACGAAGCCATGCTCTTCGATCATCTCTTTAAGTATTCTGCGATCTTCAGGATTCACATAGTGTTGACGGGCGATGTCGGTTATGCTGGTCATCCCCTCTTCAGGGGATTCGTATCCAAACATCTTCGCCATGGCCTGATTGGCCATGATGATTTTTCCACCCGGTATTGACCGGAAAATGCCTTCCTGGGCATTTTCAAAAATACTCCGGTATCTTTTCTCGCTTTGCTTCAGTTCCTCCTCCGCCTGCTTACGCGGGGCTACATCACGAATATTACATTGTACCAACCTTGCCCTATCAGCAAGATATATATCCGTATCGATATTCTGCCCGGACTTTGTTTTAATCAGAACATCGGTGTAATTAGTAATGCCGATCTCGTTCAAAATTTGCATTAGCGTTTGGAAATCATCTATATCAACTATGCCGATATCCTGAAGCTTTTTCCCAACGGACTCCTCTAAGGAATAGCCCAACATCTTCTCGACGGCTTGATTAGCATGGGTTATCTTCCCTTCGCGTTTTTCGAAGAGCACGATCCCGTCGCTTGCCGTCTCAAAAACATGCCTGTAGCGCCCTTCAGACTCCGCTAATATGTCTTCCAGTCGCTTGTGTTCAGTTATGTCCTCAATGGCGAGAAGGATGATCCGTTCCTTGCCCAACACTCGTTCAATTTGCCTGGCATTCAAAAGCATTGTGCGCCTGCCAATGGTGGCAAAATCGTGTTCAACCTCATAGT
>Ga0182011_10001281_pt1 | contig 22150 bp, 21 predicted proteins | sample 711E1DmetaG_FD_120481 | JGI IMG/M metagenome (GOLD analysis project Ga0182011, IMG submission 120481) | Permafrost microbial communities from Stordalen Mire, Sweden - 711E1D metaG | ecosystem: Environmental > Terrestrial > Soil > Wetlands > Permafrost | place: Sweden: Stordalen | collected... | reverse complement strand
GCATGTCAAGCATGCGCTCTAACCAACTGAGCTAACCGCCCGGGCGGCCCGGATCGTAGCACAGGCGCGCCGGCGCCGATCGGTATTGCGAGAGCTACCCTGCTTCAGCCGAGACACACCTGTCCCGTCGCCTCTGCGAAGGGTACGGAGACATCGAGAACCTGGACCCAGCTCGAGCCACGCCGGGCGTAGCCAAGCTCGTGGATCGCGTCGATGGTGCCGTCGGGGGCCACGGCGCCGGAGAGCATGAAGACTTGCGATCCGCCGGCGTCGAGAGCCAGCGCCCAGACCACCTGCGAGTCATGGAGCGTGACGATGGGTTGCGGCGGCGTGCCAGCCGGGATGTCCGCGACCGGGCCCATATATACGGCCTTCTCCGTCGCCACGGCGAACGTCTGGCGATCCCCGGACAGGCCGAAGGTTCGCGCCCCGAGCACTGCCTGTGATGGTCGCATTGTGTGGGTGCTGGTGTTCACGACTGCCAGCCGGGAAACCTGCTGATCGTCCGTTGTCAGGACCAGGAGACGAACATCGTCCAGCCAGGCGACGAGTGGCGTGAACGAATCCGTCGGCGCCGGGGTCAGGACCGTGACGGACCCATCCGCAGGGGCCAGGGCATAGTCCTGGCTTTGGTCGTCTGCTGTGACAACCGCCAGTTCGCCGGCGGGAGAGCCGTCCACGGATACGATCGGCGCGGCCGGAGCCTGTACCGGCCACTTCAAGCTCGTGACCCGACCAGGACGCGACAGGTCGGGTAGCGAGCGTCGGTCGACCTGATGGGCTGTCGCGATGAGTACTTCACCGGCCGTTTGGCCCAATGCGGTGGCATCCGGAGTCGCCCCCACCGCGATCCACCTGGAGGCCGCGTCCAGAGACCAGAGCCCCATACCGCCATTCACTCCATCAGCGAGAACGACCAGCCGCGAACCGACAGGCTGGGGGCTCGTCTGTCCGGATGTCCGGAGGGCTGTGGGCGCGACTGAGCGCGACGCGACGGGACTGGGCGCTACCGAAGCCGGTGCGATCGAGATGGATGCCGACGGCGTGGTTCTCCCGGCCACACAGCCTGAACTGAGGGCAATAACAGTGCAGACCGATGCTAGGCAACCGATGGCTGACCTTGTCCTTGACATGTCCTCCCCTTGGCTGGATGGCCCGTGGCCGCCAGGGCGGCAGCCACGGACACGTATCTCCCACGGCCACTGGCCGTGCTACTCGGCCACTGGCCGTGCTACTCGGCCACGTCGCCGCCTATGACCGTGCCGTTCCCGGCGTCGACGTAGAGCGTGATCAACTGCAGTGACTCGGACGCCGCGCCGGAAGGCCTGACGTTGGCGACCCAGGCAAGCTTGTACGGCTGCGCCGCCGCAACGATCCGGGTGGCGTCAAAGGCCGCGTTGGATCCGACCCATTCCAGATCCATGGTTTGGATGGCGTAGCCGGAGCTTGCGGCGCCGAACCATGCAGTCAGCTGTCTGACTATCGCCAATAGCGCTCCTGCCCGACCGATCGGGTGGATCGGCGCGGCCGCGAGCTTGTGCTCGACGCGGGCCACACTTTGGATCCGACCGTCTCGCCAGACGTGCACCCGAGTCTCGTCGCCACGGACCGTGAAGCCGGCCTGGGCTCGATCCCAGTGCAAGTCCCAACCGCCTGCGCTCTGGTCGGCTTCCGTCCTGACCTGACCGCTCGGTGCCATGCCGGATGCCGTGAGGGCGCGCAGGGCCGTCCGCGTGGCTGAGTCGCTCGAGAGCACCAAGAGTGTCAGCGCAGGCGAGTCGAAGCGGACGGCGTCCAGAAGGCTGCCGTCGCTGTTGAACTGGGTCATCGCCATGGGCTGGCCGGACGAGTTGACTTCGGTGACCTCGTCGTACGCCGCGCCCTGAATGTCGTCCTGCACATGCAGCCCGACCCTGCTGGATCCGACGGGGAAACCGAACGCATTCCTCGTGGCCGCGGCCCGGGCGAATAGCGCGGGATGGTCGGCCTCGCGGAGAGGGCTCTCGATCGTGGCCGGCTGGTTGACTATGGGCGCTGCGAGATTCGCCGGGCCGGGGCCGGCTCCGACCAGCGTCGCCGCCGTCAGTTGACTCGTCGATGCGGCCAGCGCCGCGACGACTGCCGCGCCTACCAGGGTTGTTCTGATTGCTGAGCTGAATCTCATCGCCGACATCCCGCTCACCCCGGTCTTCCGTCGTACGTGGGGTTGCCCCACCAGTTGGCCTGGAATGGATCGGCCGCGTCGGGCGCGTCGTACCCGCCGATGCTCGCGGCATAGGTGAAGGCCCGATACAGCGTTCGCCGCGGGCCCGACGCACGGCTCAGGTAGCTCCAGAAGGCTCTCTCGAAGCGAAGCATGTCCCCGTCGTAGGTCGCGTTGACGTAGCCGAGGAAGAACTCCCGCTGGGTGTTGTTCTTGACCTTCTCTATCTGGAATGCGCCGGGCATGGTGCTGAGGGTCGAACCGAGCCTGCAGGTCGACATGATCACCAGGTTGTAGCGGGTTCCGAGCGTGGCGGTCTTGATGGCGCTCGACCGAACTGCGTCGGTCTTGTAGTGCGAGCATCTCGTCGGACCCGGGTCCTGCAGGAACGCTGAGTCGATCCTCGGCCACCCGGATGTGGCCCAGTAGTTGTCGCCGTGACTGTGAACGTACACGGCCCAGGAGGGCAGGACGGTATCGAGAAAGGCTGAGCTGCTGAACGACGGGCCGATCGCGCCGCCGATCGGGCCGTAGCCAAGGGCGGCCATCCGGCTTCTTGCCATTGAGTACAGCTGCTGCGGGAAGGTGTCCGTGATGCCGAGGCAGCGGTAACTGAAGCTGTCGGAGTTCGACCATACGACACCTTGAAATGCGGAAGCGCCCTGCGCCAGCGCACCCAGCGCCGACGTCGCGAGCAGAACGGAAACGAGCAACCTGCGCGCTCGCTTCATTGGACCTCCTTGGAGGCGGGCAGACACGGACTTGCGGCGGGCCGATTCGTACTGAGCGTTCACGGACTGCCGGATGATCCCAGCCACTCGCCGAGGACACGCGGCTGCTCGGTCGGACTCCCTCCTTCCTCTCCACGTTGCGGGACGCCGTCTCCGGCAGAGCCTCTCGACTCTCCCGACGGCTTGATCCAGGCTCGTGATGCCTGCGCCCGACAGTACCGACCGCCGCTTATCTGCGGCTTATCTGGAGAGCGGTATCGATGTCGCCAGGCCCGACAAACGCGCGAGTAGTGCCCTGGCCGGCCGTGAATCCGGTGAGACGGAACATCAATCGGCGATGCGGACGCGGGCTCTACCGGCTCCGGCGACCCGAGCTCGAAGCGGCCGCCGAGTCGCCCGGCCCCTCGTGATCCATCTTCACGTATCGGATCGGACCCCGGCGAAGCGCAAGGTTCGTCAAGGCCCAGGGCACGACCGCCAGCCACAGGCTGTTGAAGGCTGAGACCCGCAACGCTCGGAATAGCCGTTCCCCGGTGGCAAGCGGCCGCCCGTTCGGCTGCCGCTCCCAGCGCAACGCGTCCCAGCCCAGGAGGGCGCTGACGCCCAGGTACCCAGTCACAATCGATAGCAGGCTACGCCGGCGGCCAGTGAAGGCCGCCGCGGCGGCGGCCCCAAGCACAACCGGTGGAACCGCCAGCTGCGACACATATGCGAGGAAGTCGAGGCGCGCGCCAACCGGCAGCTTCGAGCTATGGATCACCGAAGGACCATGCTCGAAGGCGCGTCTGAACGCGCCCTCGGCCCAGCGGAGCCGCTGGCTCCAGAGGCTCCGCATGTCGCGGACGGGCTCTTCCCACACCTCCGCGTCAAGCGCCCAGGCGACACGTTCCCCGGCCGCCGCCGCGATCCTGCTGGACAGGTCGATGTCCTCGGTCAGGGCCGCCGACCGCCAGCCCCCCACGGCGGCGAGAAGCTTGCGCCTGACCATAATGCCGTTGCCACGGAACTCCGAGCACCCGCCAAGACCCCAACGCCCCCGGTTGAGCTCGCCGTCCATTGTCTGTTCGTCGGCTTGTGCGCCGGCCAGCCAGCTGCTGTCGGAGCTGAGAATGCGGCGACGTGCCGTGAGAGCGTTTGCTCCGGCCGCGAAGTACCCGGCGGCGCGCCGCAGGAACCAGGGTTCAAGGCGGGCGTCGGCGTCGAGCACAAGGACGACGTCGCCCTTGCAGGCATCCGGCTGGGCAGCCGTCAGGGCGGCCCCTTTTCCATCGGGCAGGTCGTCGCCGCGCCGTAGAACTACGTGCGTGATTGCCGCGATGCCATGCTCGAGGGCGGCGGCCCGGACCGCCTCGGCCGTCCCGTCAGTCGAACGATCGTCCACGACGATCAGCTCGAACAGGGGCGATCCGTCGGCCGCTCGATAGTCCTGACGGCTGACGTCGAAGACGAGGTGGCGCAGCACGGCGGCCTCGTCGCGCGCGCCGACGACGATGCTGAACGTGGGCCGGCGCCCTGAGCGGGACAGAGCGCTGGCTGCGGTCTGGGGCGTTATCGGCGGCCGCCGCGATGCCAGCGCGACGGGAATCGCGCAACCGAGGGCCACGCCGGCAGTGACAAGAGGAACGGCACCCCCAAGCCGCCTGTGGCCGGACAGGACACCGATCGCGAAGCCGCCGGCCAGCAGCCCGATCGCCGCAGCGCGCCAGGCTTCCGGCGTGACCACCTCCGTCGCAGCATTGCCGATCTCAGCCTGATCGACAGCGGCCATCAGGGCTTCTCACCGCCCTCGAGCGGTGCCGCGCCATCGTGTCGGGCCGGCTGGGGTCGCTTGCGCCCGCCTGAGGCTGGCGACTTGGCTGTGCCCACGCCGCCCAGCTCGCTGTGCGAAGTGGCGGCAGTCATCGGATCGACTGGTGCGCCACTGGGAGTCGACGGCGCCCTGGCGGCGTCTCCGAGCGTTGGCGTCCGATGGCTCAACACGCTGGACACACCCCACAGGCACACGATGCCACCCACGACGAGGATCACGGCCTCTCGGCCGAACAGGTCCGCCACGGGGCCGACGATGATGATCGGCGCCAGGCTGGCGATCGAGACGAGCATGTTCAGGACACCGAACACCCGACCTCGCACGTCCTCCGGCAACTCTTCCTGGAGCTGAGTCTGGGCCGATATGGCAACCATGACGTACGCGGCTCCGATCAGGAAGGCGATGCCCATCACCAGTGAAAGGAGCGACACGACACGGCTTGCCTCGGCCAGACCGGAGGACTTGGTCCCGGCCTCCAGGAGACTGGATATCGGCCCGGCGCAGGCGAGCAGCGCCAGAAGGATGCCGGTGGCGATCATGCCGGCCTCGATCGTGCGTCGGCGCGGCAGATACCGTCCGTACGAGTTCAAGACGAGAATGCCCATGACGATGCCGAGTCCGAGCGGCAGAACGATCAGCGCGAAGTCCTTCTCGCCCAATGCCAGGGTCGTCTTCGCGAAGCCAGGTCCGAGAACGCCCAGGATGCCGACCAGCGCGCCGGTGATGCCCAGGTACGAGAGCGACCAGGCGATATTGTGGTGTTCGCGGATGTAGGTGATGCCGTCGACGAACTGGCTGACCATCGTCTCGACGGCGCGCTCCGCGTCGGCGACTGTCTGGCCGGGGGTGACCGAGCTCGCGGTCGCTCGAGGCGACGAGGGCAGGACGAAGCAGAACGCGGCCGCAACGAAGTACAGCGCCGCGACGATGACGATGAGGAACTCGGCACTGGCCAGCGCCACCACGAACGGACCGAAAAGCGCGAAGCCGAGCGCAAATGCGACGTTCATGGTCAGGGTGAAGAGCCCGTTGGCCGCGAGGAGTTGTTTCTTCGGAACGAGGAACGGAATCATCGATGCCTCGGCCGGACCGAAGAACGTGGTTACGGTCGAGACGAAGACCATGAGCAGGTAGAGCATGATCAGGTTGTTGCCCACCAGCACGATCGCCATGAAGGCGAACCCTCGCAGGATGTTCGTTACCAGCAGCAGGTGCCGCTTGTCGACCCGGTCGACGAATACGCCTGCCAGGGCCGAGAAGAGGATTGCCGGCAGCAGGAAGCTCAGCAGGAGGGCGCTCACGGCGCTACTCGAGGCATATGAGGCCGTGATGATGATCGTCAGGCCATATATGACCATGTTGCCGCCGACCTGCGTCGACAACTGGGCCAGCCAGAGAAGCAGGAACGGCCGGTTGCGCAGGACGGCCAGTGCGGGCGGACCTCCGGATTCCTGGGGGGGCGGCCCGGCAGGACGGACCCTGGCCGGTCGACTTCGTTTCGGTGGGATGACGATGTTCACAGACCGCCCCCTGTCGGGCGAGGGCCGGCGTCGCGGGGCGTCGGTGCGACGGCGAGGCTCATCGCCAGATCGCCCCTCTCAACGAAGGCGGTCAGGCGTCGCTCCAGCGTCCGACGATCCAGCATGGCGTGCCGCTGACACTTGCGGCAGCGCAGCCCAATGTCGGCCCCGAGGCGGTCGACCAGCCACTCCTGGCCTCCACACGGGTGGGATCTCCTCAAGGTCACGACATCGCCGAGACGAAACTCGACGAGTCCGGGCGTATCGGCCGGCACTACGACAGCCTGAGTTGTGGGCACATGGTCGCGTCATCCATAACGGCCGCTCAATCTACCAGAGCCGAGGGTGCGCGTGGAGGCGTCGATCGCCGGCAACTGTCGTTCACGCAGAGGGCGTGTCGACGGCCGTCAACGAGTCGTCTGCCCGTGGGGCGCCATGAGCATGACGCCGGAGATGCAGAGCAGAATCACACCGGCCACGGCCATGATGCCTGCCAGCAGCAGGATGACGGGGTCTCCGGAGTGGCCCGTTGCAGCTTGATGCGGTGTCGAGGTCCCGTTCGACGCACCTGGACCGTTCGCCCCGGTCGGCTGGGGCGTTGCCCCCGGCCCGGTCCCCGATTCACTCCAACCGGGTGGCACCGCCCCCGTTGGTGCAGGCTGCGGACCGTACTTCGTGGATGTGGCGTGGTTGTCGGCCAGGAAGGCGGAGTCGAAGGTGGCGACGTTCACGCCCAGACCGGCGGTGAACGCCTCGTCATCGGAGTCCCCCTTCTTATACGCCTGAACGAGCTTCAGGATCGCCGGCTTGCCGTACTTGCGGATCATGAAGTCGACCGCTCCGACTGACTCGGCATATGCCAGGTAGATTCGGTCGGCATCCAGAGGGAAGTACTCGGTCAGGGCAAGGAGAGAGGGCAGCGTTCCGTCGCGGGCTGCCTGTGTGACGAGCTGCCTGCTGTTGGAGTCGTAGCCCTGGGACACGTACTGCGTGAAACCCTCGTTGAGCCAGCGGGGTGGGTCGTGATAGGGATTACCCGTCGCGTCCGCGAAGACGATATGGGTCGGTTCGTGCGGCATGACCTGGGCCGCATACGTGTAGTCCCCCGGCTCGACGATCGCGAAGCACGTTCTGTAGGAGGGCATCGCCACGCCGCCGATCGTGCCGGGCTCGCTCAGCCCCTGCTGGAAGGCCTCCTGGCTGGGGTAGACGTAGAAATCGATGGGCTTCGTCTCGCTGACCCCAAAGAGCGCCGAAGAATTGGCCACGCCCCCGTCGGCGAGACTCAGCATCTGACTCGCGAAGCTGCTCGAGGCATCGACGTAGTGAAGTCTCACGATCTTGCCAGTCTTGGTCTGCCACTTGAAACGGTCGTCGGCATAGATGACGTGAATGTCCGGCCCGTCCAGTGTCGTGCCGTCGGTGAGCACGACCTCGAACTTCGCCACAATCGGCGAGAACGGATCCAGCTGACCGTTGGACGTGTCCATCGTGAACGTGAGCGAACTGGACCCGGCCTGGTCGATGGCCACGATCGTGGGGCCCACGGCATCCGGAGTCGTTATCAGGATGCTGGCCGACTTGATGGTGCCACCGCTGTACGGCTGGGTGAAATCGATCCCGTTACCGAATGAGGAAGTCGCCGATGCCGTGCCGAACGTGATCGATGCCCCGACGGCCGGTCCGGCCACGGTCAGAAGCGCCAATAGCGCGCACGCCAGCGCCGCACCCAGGCGACGACCTGTTGCCCGACTGGCTCGTAGCTTCAGCATCAGCTGGCCCAGGCCATTCCGGCGTATCTCACCAGTCCCTGGCTGTTCGGCATCGCCCCGAGCAGGCCTTTGGCGACCAGGGCGTAGCCAGCTCCGTAATCCACCGGGATCACGGGAGCCTGATCCTGCACGATCGACTGTGCGTGATCGAAGGCTTGCTGCATGGACGTGGCATCCGTACTCGACAGAGCGGTCTTGATCGCGGCGTCGAAGTCGGTGTTCGACCAGCGGCCGAAGTTGTTGGGCTGGCCCGACCCGAGTAGCAAACCCAGGAAGTCGTTGGCGCCCGGGTAGTCGGCCACCCAGTCCATCTCCCAGAATGCAGGCGGATCGCTCTGCAGTTGGGCGTTGTAAGCGTCCCAGCCCTCCGCCCTGTAAGAGACGGTGACGCCGAGGTTGTCATGAAGCTGCCGCATGATGGCGCCCTCCAGCTGGCCGTAGTCCCCGCCTGTCGTGATCAAGGTCACCGCGGGGAAACCCACCCCGTTCGCGAAGCCGGCCGCCGCCAACTCCGACTTCGCCCTGGCCAGATCGAACGTCGCCCCGTAGTTCGCGGTGCTGTGACCGGGGACCCCCACAGGGACCATTCCTGTCGCCGGCACGACCCCAGGCACCGACATCAACATGACGATGCGGCTCCAGTCGATGCCGAGCTCGAAGGCCCGGCGGACGTGGACGTCGTTGAAGGGCGCCTTGCTGGTGTTGAAGCCGTAGTAGTCGATCGAGGGCGATGGCTCGAGGCGCAGGGAGGGGCCCAGAGTCTTGTCGTAGGCAATCCAGGTGGCGTCGCCGGCGGTGATGGGCGTGTAGTCGAGATCGCCTGCCTCGAACGCGTCCACGGCACCATTCGCGCCGGGATCGCTCACCAGATGGACCGTCGTGATGGGCGCCTCACCCGCCCAGTAGTGCGAGTTGGCGGTCAGGGTCGCCTCGGTCTCGGTGAGCGTGGTGAGGACGTATGCGCCACTCCCGACGAACGTGCCCGGCGCAAGAAGTCTCGGCTCGGATCCGAGGCCCGGCGGGACCACGGCCAGAGTAGGGCTCGACGCGATGGCGGGAAAGTCGGCTGCCCCGCTCGACAGGTCGACCTGGACGTCAGTGTCGCTGGTGGCGTGGATGCCTACCGCCGACGCCGGCCCGCCGCCCTCACGGTAGACCTGGGCGCCGGTTACGCCGTCGAGCAGAGAAGCCAGCTGGCTCGGCTTGGCCGGCGAGAGAACCCGCATCCAGCTCGCAACCACGTCGCTGGCCTTGAGAGCCGATCCGTCCGAGAAGGTCAGGCCAGATCGCAGGTGAAAGACGACGCGCTTGCCGCCGCTCTCTATGTCCCACGAGCCTGCAAGGGCAGGCTGGACTCTCGCGGCCGAGTCAATGGCGGTCAACGACTCGAAGAGCTGGGAGACCACCTGGGCGCTTCCGGCGTCGGATTGAACGGCCGGGTCGAGCGAGGCAGCCGAGGGACCGTAGATCGTGACGCTGTCGCGCCCCGCGGCCCCCATCAACGGATGCCACGCGGCGCCCCCGCCCATTGCCACCGTGAGAAGCAGGGCGGTTCCGACTATGAGCAGCCGGCGGGGCCGATCTCTCCTGGCGACCTCACTGAATGGCAACGGGTATGCGCCGCTCATCGGGCAATTCTGGACGACAGGACTCTCACTTTTCGCGGACGCGGCATGGCGCGGAGTATAGGAGCGTTTGGGCGATGTCGCCGCGCAGGCTCGGAGCGCGGGTCGCTCAGTCCCTGGGGCCGATGAGGCGCTGCAAGGCCGCGGAGCCCAGGTCGGCGAGCAGCCCGACGTCGCTCGCGTGATTACGCTGACTGGCTCGTCCCGATGGTTCCGCCATCCCAATGAGGCCGACGACCTCCCCCGACACGAGAAGCGGCGCCCCAACTTTCACCGCGCCGCCGTCGTCTTCCGCGGCCTGCTTGCCGGTCCGCCAGACGCGGCCCCACAGACTGCCGCCGCGACGGATCGAGGCGGGACGGTCGAGGAAAGTCCCGCTTGCGGCAACTTGAACCATGCCCGACCTTCTCCTGGAAGAGGGATCGCCCGAGGAGCCGACGGCGACGACCGCCAGGGCCGACCCGCTGACTTCGTGGATGTCTTTGGTGAGCGCCACGAACGCGTCGGTGGAGTCGCAGAGGACGGCCACGCCGCGAACCATGGCTGCCGCCGCTGCCTCGATCGCGGCCGCCCCGATCAGGTCTCGTGTGACAGCTATCAGACCGGCCTGCCCGGCGTCGGAAGACGGGTTCAGCCCGGCGGCGGACGCCGCCTCCGCCACCCCGGTGCGCAGGCGCTTGGCCCTATACAGAGCCGCATCCGCGGCCTCGACGACGACACTCTCGGAGCGCCCGTCGGCGGGCCAATGGGCGGCTCCCACAGACACGCTGGCCCGCACTCCTAGAGAGCCGACGGGTGAGTTTCGAACCCCTTCGCTCACTGCGACCCGGACTCGACCTGCCACCTCCTCGGCATGGGAACGAGACGCGCCGAAGAGCAGGACAGCGAACTCGTCCCCGCCGTACCGGTAGGCCCGATCGTTCTGGCGGGTGGCGCTGACTATCGCCTTGGCGACCGTCTGGAGCAAAGTGTCGCCGGCCGGATGGCCGTAGCTGTCGTTGAAGGACTTGAACGAGTCGAGGTCCATCATGAGCAGCGAGAAAGGCTGGCCCACCTCGATCATCTTGGCCAGATCTCTCTGGAATGTCCCGTGGTTCCGCAAGCCGGTGAGCGCGTCCAGGTCGGCCCGGGTCGAGACGGTAACGTGAGCCTCGGCGTTCTGCAGGGCGATTGAGGCCTGCCCCGCAAAGAGCTTGCTCAGCTCGAACTCATGCTCCGTGAAATGGGCCTCGGGACCGCCTACTCGCGTGAGATTGAGGCTGCCGACCACTTCCCCATGCACGCGCAGCGGGACGACGATGATGTTCTGTGAGACACGACCGTCCCGGGCGCCACGCGGGATGCCGTGCAACTCCGGCTGAGCCGCGGCCGGCTGGGCACCGCCCGGCTCCGAACGGCCAAGGTCAGTCTCGGGGCCGGTCGCCAGGGTGTCCTCGCCAACGTCGTTGGCGCAAACGGCGTCTCCACGGCCGATGACCCAGCTGGTCAGGCCCTCGTCCAGCGAGTCGGCTACGGGCGATGTCTCCCCTGCCCCGCCCGAGCCTCCCCGCGACAGGACCGACTTGATGCCACCACCGGCGGCGTCGTAGCGGTAGATGGTGAGGCGGTCGTAGTGGACAACGGTGCCGATCGTTTCGGCTATCTGCTCAAGCACACGGCGGGGATCGAGCGTGGAGACGAGCTGCTCGCTCAGGTCCAGGAGGTGCCGTTCGGCTGCGACCTGGCGCTCGAGCAGGGCATGCTGCCGCTCGAGCTCCTCGATGTTGTCGGCATTGACGATTGCCTGAGCGGCATACCGCCCGAAGATCGACAGGGCCCGCTCGTCGTCCGCGCCGTACCTGGCGGCGCCTTCTTTGGAGACAACGAGGACACCCTGGACGGTGTCGCCGTAGGCCATGGGCACCAGGAGGAGCGACTCCGGTCCAAAGGTCGACCTGAAGATGGAGCGCCGCTCGACGGAAGCGTCGGGAATGATAAGCGGCTCATTGCGTTTGGCGACCCAGTTCGGGAGCGTTTCCCCCGGGCCACTGGCGAGAGCCTCGAGTGGCGGGGACTCGATGCCGACGAACGTCCCCGATGCCGCGACCGGGCGGAAGGCACCCTCGCGATCGAGACGATAGACGCGGACGGTGTCGCAGTCGACCAGTCGACCGACCTCGGCAACGATAGCTTCGGCGATGGCCTCGACGTCGCGCAGCTGGTTGAGCCGAAGGCTCAGCTCGTGGATTGCGGCAAGCCTGTTGGCGAGTGCGCGGACGGATGTGTAGAGACGCCCGTTCTGCATGGCCGTGGCCAGTTGGCCGGCCAGGCCGGTAGCCAGGCCGAGGTCGCGGACCGTCCACGGATGCGGCCGGCAGTGAACGACCAGGAGCATTCCGAGCATCTCGCCCGGGATCCGGCATGGCACGCCGGCCAGCCCCACAATCCCGTGCCGGTCCGTGATCTTGCGGATCTCCTCGGCGATCGGGTTCGTCGGGTCGTTCAGCGGCACGGCTACCAGCGGGCTCTCCGGCCAGCGTTGCATGATCGACTGCAGCGGCGTCGTGACGTGTCGATCGAACGCTTCCAGGACGTCGCGTCCTATCGAACGGCTGGCCGTCAGAACGAGAGAGTGGTCGGCCTCCTCACGCCAGAAGGCCGCGCCATCGGCCACGAGAACGAGTTCTACCGAGGCGAGCACCTCGTCGAAAAGACGCTGGCGGGTCGACCGCTCTGTTTCGCTGTCGAGCAGCTCGTGACCGGAGGAGCGCGCTTCCTCCAGGCCGGCGATCTCGGCATCCAGCGCGGCATCCCTTGTCCGTCGACTGGCTTCCGGGCCTGAGCTAGAACTCTCCATGATCGGTAATTGTGGATTGTTCAGCCCGATTTGGCCGAGCCCTCGTGCGTGGGGGCCCGGCCGAGGCTCCGGATGGGACCTACGGCTTGGCTCTCGGCCGCCGGTCCTCGGTATGCCCTGAGGCGTGTTCCACGGCGATCCGGTCTCCCGCAGTCTCGGCGTGGGCCTTGGAAGTCCGATCGTGGTGGCCGCCGGTGTCGTCGTGGGCATGCGAGTGCCGCATGACGCCGTGCTCGTGGAGGTGTTCATGGATCAGGTTGGTGCGCACCAGAAGATCGCGGTTAGAAAGCACGGCCGACGGCGGGCCGTCGGCGACGACCCGTCCATCTTCGCTCAGGACCACGACTCTGTCGGCGATCAGGGGCACGATGTCCAGCTCGTGAGTGGCCACGATGAGAGTTCGTCCAGCGGCCGCAAGCCGCTCGATGAGATCCACGAGCACCCACTTGGTTCTGGGGTCCAGCGAAGCCGTGGGCTCGTCCAGCAGGACGACTTCCGGCCGGAGAGACAGGACGGAGGCGATCGCAGCTCGCTTCTTCTCGCCGCCCGACAGCTCGAACGGCGCTCGATCGGCGAGATGCGCGATGCCCATCTCCGCCATGGCCTCGTCGCAACGCTCCCGGACCTCGTCTCCGGTTAGCCCCAGTTGAAGCGGTCCGAAGGCCACGTCGTCGAGGACGGTGGCGCTGAAGAGCTGGATGTCCGGGTCCTGGAAGACGAGGCCCACTTCGCGGTGGAAGCGAAAGCCATCCTCGCCGGCAGCCACCGCGGCTACGTCCAGGCCGAGCGCGCGAAGGCTGCCGTGCGTCGGGCCGACGACGCCGTCGAGAAGCTTCAGAAGCGTGGACTTGCCGCTGCCGTTGGCACCCAGCAGCGCCACGCGCTCGCCCGGCCAGATCGTCAGGCTGACGCCGTCGAGAGCGGTCTGCCGGCTCGAGTACGTGTATCCGACGTCCCGCAAGTCGAACAGGGGCTCGCCGGGGCCGACTGGCTCGACCCGCTCGCCCCGCACCTCCGGCCGAAGTCCCGCGGCCGTCACGGCAGGATCCTCCCGGCCAGAATTGCTGCAACCGCGATACAGGCCACGCCTGCCAGCGCAGCCCAGTCGGCGGGACGAGCGCGATACGTCGTGAACGTCCGGACCTCGCCGCCGAAACCGCGAGCCAGCATCGCCGCGTATACGTCGTTGCTCATCTTGAAGGCGCGGCTCATGAGATTGCCCATGGTGCCCGTGACCCAGCGGCGTTGCTCGCTGCCGCTGGTTCGACCCACGACACGACTCTTGCGGGCCAGCAGGATTCCATTGGCCGTGTGCAGGAACAGGAAGATGTAACGGTAGGTCATCGACAGCACCAGGACGAAAACCGCGGGCACCTTCAAGGCGCGCAGGCTCTTGAGTACGTCGGCCCACGGCGTAGTCACGACCAGCAGGATGGCCAGCGAAACGGACACGCCGACCCGGCTGATGAAGAGCGCCGCGCCGAAGAGGCCGTTCCAGGACGGCGCGAGATGGGCCGGCCCGATCGCCAGGTCGAAGACTCGCGGGCCGGGCACGAAGAAGATGGCCGGCAGCACGACGATACCGGCGAAGAACGGGATGCCCGCCCAGACGCGCTTTACGAAGAAGCCGAAGGGCACGCGGCTGGCCCAGGCCGCCGCCAGCGTGGCGGCGTAGAGGAGCGCCAGGCCGGATATCGAAGTCGTCAGGCTGGCCGCCAGAATTGCCGTCAACGAGCCGGCCATCTTGATGCGCGGGTCGCGCCGCTGCAGCCAGCCGGCCGACCGGGCGTGCCGCTCGGTGAAGATGGCGTGCTCGATATTGGTGGTTATGCCACCGACCGTCTGCTCGAGCCAGCCGATTCGCCCGTCACGCCCGCGCCCTGTGCCGAGGACCTGTGTGGCCGTTGTCACGGCGTCGCTCGCTCGGTCGTGGGCGCGGCGGGCTCCGCAGGTTCCGGCGCCGCGCCGCCCCGCAACAGTCGGGCGATGCCGTAGACGACACCTCCCACGACGAGGACGCCGATGATCCCGGCGATCTCATAGCCGATCGCGGCGTGCCAGAGCGGAGCGTTTGCCTCCGAGAAGAACGGCAGCGGAATGTCGTAGCCCGCGAGCGGCGCGCTGAAGATGCCGGACAGGCTCTGCAGACCCGACGGCACGTAGCCGAAGGCCGCGTTGACGTCCCCGCTCGAGCCCTCGCCGTAGGCGAACCCCGGCGCTATCAAGCCGATCGGCGCCAGCACCGCGATCGCGACGAACGCCGTCCCGACGCGCTTGATGGCGCGCGGAAGCAGCAGATAGGCCGCCGGAACGATCACGATTCCGACAATCGCCGTGACCAGTAGCATCGTCGCCACCGACGGCCAGTCGACCTGCGACCAGTCGAGACCGAACATGCGGGCCGGACTGCCACCACCCTCGACGAGACCGACGATCGCGAGGAGAACCACACACCCGGCTGCGGCGCAGGCGACGAGCTGCCACAGAGGGCGTTGCGCCACCGTGCCTTCCGCATCCGCGTCCGGGGCGAAGACCCGGCGCAGACTCGTCAGGTACTCAGGATGGCGGCGCTGGAGGTAGGCCACGCCGAGTCCCGTGACGAGGGCTTCCACGATCGAGGCTCCCAGGGCATGGGCAGCAAGCATCGTGGGGATTGCCTCGGAGAGGCCGTACGGGCTGTACAGAGCGTGGCCGTTCTGGGAGAAGAAGATGGGCTCGATGCCGAGCTCGACGCCGACGGCGAGCGCCGCGACCGTGATGCCCACATACGAGCCAATGCCGGCGGCAACGGCCCGGCGAGTCGACAGGACGGGCGAACCGGCGGCGAGGAGGCGGTATGTCCCGTATCCGGCAAACGGCAGGATGATCGCCATGTTCAGACAGTTCGCGAAGATGGCGAGAACACCGCCGTCTCCGAAGAAGAGGGCCTGGAGCACCAGCGCGGTACTGACGGCGATCACGGCCGCCCATGGTCCCAGCACCACTGCGATCAGCGTGCCCCCTATCGCGTGGGCCGTTGTGCCTCCCGGCACGGGTACGTTGAACATCATGACCGTGAAGCTGAACGCCGAGAAGATCGCCAGCAGCGGCACGGTCCGGTTGTTGAGGACCTTCTTGACCTTCTGCGTGGCCACAGCCCAGGCCGGGACCGTGACGATGGCGATACCGAGGGATACGGCCGGCGCAAGGTATCCATCCGGAATGTGCATCCGAATCCTCCTTGTGTCGCCTGACGAGACTTTACGCTATTGCAATACCTTGCGGTAACGTCGATTCTACCCTGCCCTGGAATGCGCAACAATGGGACGAGCATGAGAGACCGCCAGGCGCCACAAGCCGCCTCGAGCCGGCTCACCGGGTCCCCGGATACGACCCCCTGGGACGGCGTCCCGGATAGGCTGCGCGCCAGTGGTCTTCGCTGGACGCCGCAACGCCGAACTCTGGTAGACGTCCTGCGCGAGCATGAGGGCCACGTCACGGCTACAGAGCTGATATCTCGCTGCCGCGAGCGCGATCAGACCACTACCCCTTCGACGGTCTACCGAACGCTCGACATGCTGGAGTCATTCGGGCTGGTGGCGCACGGGCACGGCCCGGACGGCCGCGAGGAGTACCACGTCCTGCCGGAGCAGGTCCACGGCCATCTCTACTGCGTGGGATGCGGGGCCACGTGGGAGATACGGCCGGAGACCGGCGCGGTGATCGTGGATGCGCTGGCCGCGGACCTGGGCTTCGCCGTGGACCTGTCCCACGTCACCATCTCGGGCCGGTGCCAGGGCTGCCGGGACTAGATGCCCGTTCGGGCGCCGGGTGGCGCCGCGCCGCCAAGTGGAGTGCCGTCGAGACTCACGCGAGAAGGACGTGCCCGAAGACGTGGCGGCGGCCGACGGCAGTGACCGGATCCTCGAACCGCAGATCGCCGGTGATCTCGCGCTCGTAGCCACATAGCAGGATCGCCGGTTCACCGTCACGGTGCTCGAGGCCGATGGCGATGGCGTCCATCAGGCCGCCGCCTTCCTGGCGCGGGACGAGCGCATCCCAGCAGACCGCGCAGGCGCGGATCGTGCCGGCCCGGGCCTCCAGCCGGAACGTCGCGTAGAGAGCATCGACGATGAGCGGGTTCGATGGCTCCGGAAGCGTGGGCGCGACGTCGATGAGGGCCAGCTGGCCCCCGGCGGCCAGCCTTGCGCCGAACGGACGGAACTCGCCTGTCTCCTCGAGCATCGTCTCGGCCAGGCCCAGGATGGGCGCGACCAGCTCATTGAAATCGGTTCGGATCTCAGGTTGCATCGTCGCTCCCGGGTCTTGTGACGGTCGGCGAGAGGTTGTTCGGCGGTCCGGCGGCTCCCCCGGAAGGGATCGGTCGGAGGCGGTCGCGGCGTGAGGGACCTGGCGGTGGGCCATGTCGAGCCGATGGCGAGGTTGATCGCGCGGTCGCCCAATGGCCGGGTTCGAGGCCTCAGCGGACGCCGGTGCCCGGCACGCCGGCGATGTCGCCCTCTGGCTCGCGTCCGGCTCTCAGCGTCGCGACGGCGGACCATCCGGCGACAGCCATGCCGGCCACGAACAGCGGCCAGGGGAACCAGCCCGGTTGTCCGCCTGCCAGCAGTGTCGGCGCGTTGGCCGTGAAGCTCGCCACGACCAGCAGGCCGCCGGCGATGGCACGAGCGCCGCGGACCAGGGTGACCGAGGGTATCCGTCCCTCGCTTGCGCGGCGGGCCGCCGGCAACCCCAACCCGACGAGGGCCGCGCTGACGGCCACCGGCGCCCAGACCGGACCCGCCCACGGTACCGGTATCAGGAAGAGCACATCCCAGGTGTTCGGAGAGTGCGGCCAGCCGATGAAGACCCACAGCCACAGGTAGTAGAAGATGTCCCAGAGCCCGAAGGCGACGGCGGTCCAGGCCAGCCGATCGACCCAGCGGCGACCCGCCAGGCAGCCGACTGCGACCAGCATGACCAGCGTGGCGAACTCTCGACCCACTTCGATGTCGGCCAGATCGCCCACCACGTTCGGGTTTCGCAGCGGGAAGAGCTGATCCGGGGTGATCGCCAGCGCGCGCTGCAGGTACACCACCACGGCCGATTCCAGGTAGGCCATGGCTACCGCAAAAATGAAGACTGTGAGAGCGGCGCTCCGAAAGCGCACGGCAAGTCTCCTGCTACTCGTGCCCGAACGCGGAGCCTACGCCGATCCGCCGCTGCCGCCCCGGTCCGCCGGCCTGCTCCCGGCTGGCGATGCGGCGAAGGACGGTGCCGCGAGCGGCTGGCTTCAGCGCCCCGCGGCGAGGCGTTGGGCGATCGTGTCGCGAACTTGTACCGCCGTCTTCTGACAGTGGTCTCCGTACTTGGTCTCCATACCGACCATCAGCCCCACACCCAGTCTGTCGGCGACGTTGACCACCACCTGGCGCTGGCCGCCCGCCTCGAGGACATCCACGGTGATCTGGATCGGCAGCCATCAGGCGGGGCAGAAGGCTCCTCCGACGAGGCGCGTCTTAGCCTGGGAGCCTAACTCGCCGGTCACCCTGTACCCGTTCACGATGGGCTTCGACCCGATCTCGACGAGCGTGCGGCGCGCCGCCTCCACACAATCTCCGGCAGCCGACGGGAGAACGGCTCCTTCCTGGTAGTAGACCTGCGGCATTGCCTCCCACCTAGCTGCTACATGGGCTATGGCGCCCCCGGCCGGACTCGAACCGACGACGCCCGCCTTAGGACGGCGGCGCTCTATCCACTGAGCTACGGGGGCTCGGCGCGATGTTACCGCGTTGGGTGGAAGCGGCAAGGCGGCTCCTTGCGAGCGCGGGCCCAGGCGCCGGCTGGAAGCCCTACTCCCCCGCTTCGAACGTGTACCGGTCTCGGTTTCGAACCAGGTGGCCTATCGGGTGCCACGGCTCGTGCGAGAGGACGATGGTCCAGTCCTCGTCGGCGGCGCGGGCGAACAGCTCTGTCTTCACGGTGACCGAATGGAGTGGGAAATCGTCGAACGCCGTGACCCACTTCGGGTTGGCGTTCCAGGGGCGCATGAACAGATCGCCCAAGAAGGCCACAGTCCTGTCCGCGCCACGGATGAGGACGGCCTGGTGCCCGCCCGAATGGCCTCCGGTGGGGACCACGAAGACGCCCGGAATGATCTCGGCCTCGCCTTCCGCGGCATGGCGCAACCCCAGATCGCGTATGAGGCTCAACTCCGGCTGGTCATAAGCCGCGACCAGGCGCGGGTTGGAACCCGTGGCCATCTCCCACTCCGCCAGCTGGGCCACGAACTTCGCTCTGGGGAAGGCGAGCGACCCATCTGGCCGCAGGACGCCGCCGGCGTGGTCATAGTGGAGATGGCTGACCGCGACCGCATCGACCGATCCGCGATCGAACCCGGCGGCTTCGAGAGCCGGAAGAATCCACGGCCCCTCGTAGCTGCGCATCGCACGAGCCTTTTCGGTGATCCGATCGCCGATGCCGGTTTCGACCAGAACTCGCCCGGCGGGTGTCTCCACGAGCAGGCAGTTGAGAGCCTGCAACAGGCGATGGTCGGCGTCGATCTCGTCCTCGACCAGGTGATTCCACATCGTCCGCGGCACGACGCCGAGCAACGCTCCGGCGTCGGAGCGGAACCGCCCGGCCTGTATGAGCGCGACGCGAGTCCCGCCTCCGAGCTCCGCCGACCAATGCACCGAGTCGTTGATCGTCGTCACAGTGCGGGCCCTTCTTCTGTCGCCGGTCGAGTGCGCACGCCCTGGGCCGCGCTTCGCGAGGGCATTGCGCCGCTCGTGTTCCGGCCGAGCCCGAAATCCGCGAAACGCGCCGAGGCCATCGGCTCCGACTGGCCCTGGTACTTCGACCCGAGGCCGGACGATCCACACGGTCGGTCTGCCGGGCTCGACATCTGGAAGAAGCTGACCTGGCCGATCGTCACGCCGAGGTAGAGCGGGATCGGCACGTTCGCATAGGGTTCGACGCGCACCCGCCCAGAGGCCAGCGCCGCTGCAACGTCCCGGTCGGACATGACGCTCACTTGACGGTGGCTCCGCTCTCGCGCTGGGCGTACAGGTTGTCCACCTCTCGCTTCAACGTTTCGATGTCCTCGAAGCTCTGGTAGACGCTGGCGAAGCGGATATAGGCAATCTGGTCGAGGGCGCGCAGCTTGTCCATCGCCATTTTGCCGACCTCCGACGAGTCGACCTCGGTGGCGCCGCCCGCCCGCAACTGAGCCTCGATCTGATCGGCGGCCTGTTCGGCGGCGTCCTCGGGTAGCGGGCGGCGAGTCAGAGCTTTGCGAAAGCCCGACACGAGCTTCTCGCGGTCGAATTCCTGGCGGGAGCCATCGCGCTTGACCACGATCAGGCGCGGCGCCTCGATGCGTTCGTAGGTCGTGAAGCGGGCTCCGCAGGTCTCGCATTCGCGGCGCCGGCGGATGCTGGCCTCGTCCAGGTCGCGCGAGTCCACGACCCGCGTCTCGCGTTCGCCGCACCGCGGACAGCGCATCGACCGACCTCCGTCCTAGTGACACCCCGCGTTACCGAGGATATCACCGCCCGTTGCCGGCGGCGGCCGCCAACGTCGCGGCAGCGTGTCGCTGGCTGCGTCTCCGTCTCGCGACGCCCGCTGAGGGCGTTCAGCGGGTACGCGGCTGCCTTCGAGGTTTCCTGGCTTTGGTAGCTGCCGCGGCGGCCGCCATCTCATCACCTCGGGCTCGGATTGCCTCGCGAGCGTGCACGAGGTTGAGGTAGCCTCGCTTGACGGCCGTCTCGCCCTCACCGCTCCAATCCGTGGCCGGATCGAGCATCAACTGGCGGCCATGCTCGATCAAGTCCACGGCCCGTTGAGCGCGCTCGATTTCGGCTCGTAGGCCGGTGCCGTCGGCGTGAGGGATGTGCCTGTCGACGGCGTCGCTCTCGAGGGAGTACCTGCGGAGTGCGTCAGCAGAGGCGCGCAGGCTGGCCGCGCTTGCCTCGGGTACCGCCCTGCGACGGCGAAGGTCGTCCACGACATCGCACAGCTCCGCCAGTGACAGGTCCGCTCGCCGGGCGACGCTCACCGCCGCTCGACCGTACTGAGCATCGCGCCGGAGCTCGCTGCCCAGGATGATGAGCCGCCACACCAGGACAAGGATTGGCAAGCCCAAGGCGAAGAAGACGACGAGAGGCAACAGCACGCTGATCGGCACCGCAATCTACCTCAGCGCGAAAGGGTCGGGTGCCGGATGACATCGGGCGACGGGGAGACCGCCAGAACGTCCTCCGGGCTCAACTCCCCCACTCTACCCGCTCAGGAGGCGCTCGGCGAGACGCCAACGGTCCCGCCTTGAAGCTCCGACAGAGCCTCGTCCAGCTCGCCCCTGGCCGTCTGGATTGCGAGGCCGTCGGCGGTCACCGAGGCCGCCAGCTCCAGGACGACGACCTGGCGAACGCCGGCCGTGTCGGGCAGAAGAGCTTTGGCCGAGGCCACGGCGCGCAGCGCGGTCGCCACCTGCTTGGTGACGACGCCCTTCGAATCGATCATCGACTGCCACAGGGCACGCAGTGCATCGTCCATTGCCTTCGTCCGAGCCAGCCAGTCCGTCAGAGTTGAGACGTCTGTGGTCGCGGCCAGGCGATTAGCGGTGGTCGTCGCGTCGGAGATAGCGGGCGAGGCCTTCCCTAGCGCGGCGATTGCGTCCGGATAGCGACCGCTGGTCGCGAGCTTCATAGCGTCAGCTACCAGCGAGTCATGAGTGTCGATGTCATCGACGGTCTGCATGGCCGCTCCGCTGCCGTCGACGATCCCCTGCCAGTCGTCATGGAGAGGCGCGACCGATGTGACGGCCAGGCAGACCTTGTGATAGCGGTCGACCATGGCCGTGCTGTATGTCTTGGTAAGGCTCTCCTGGAGAGTGGCGTCCCACTCGGCGCACTGCATCCTGCTGCTGAGATCAGCCGCCTCCGCGTCGATCGAGTTGACATTGTTCCAGCCCGCGTCCCAGGCCGCCTTGAGATCGGGCTCGTTGAGCTGAGTCAGGTTCGACAGAGCCTTGCGGGCCTGGGTGCCGAGCGAATCGACATCGTCCCCAAGCCTCGCGAGATCGCGAACCGCAGCGTCGAGCTCGTCCGAAAGGGTCTGGTTGGCGCGGGATGTCGGCGTAGTCCGGACGCCGGAAGGCCGGCCGACGATCAGGGCGCCGGCGATCACGATCAGAACGAGTCCGACCACACCCAGACCGGCGAGGATAGGCAGCGCGTTGCTGCCGCGATTCGGGTGGGGCCGTAGCCGCCGGGGTACGAAGGGGGCGAACCGTACCCTTGGGGCGGCCAGCCTATTGGCGGCGGGCCGCCAGACTGTGGTTGCTGCATCGCGATCAGTCTATCCGGGCCAAGCCCCGCCTGGCCGTCCGCGCGCTACGCCCACTGCCTCCGTCGCCCGGCCGCCCCGCCCGCGCCCCGGCCTACTTCACGAAGTAGCCGGTGACGTAGAGCACGACATCGGTCTTGTTGCCGGCTCCGGACATGTAGGTGAGGCTCAGGGTGCCGGTAGAGCTAAGAGCGACGGTGACACCGTTGGAGCAGACATCGCCCTTCAAGAAGTTGAGAGCCGATGTCGTTGGCTTGGTGGCAGGAGCAGGTCCTACTCCGAGAGCCCAGGGTCCGGTCTGGTTGGTCACACTCACGACACCTGTG
>Ga0182011_10001280_pt1 | contig 22150 bp, 16 predicted proteins | sample 711E1DmetaG_FD_120481 | JGI IMG/M metagenome (GOLD analysis project Ga0182011, IMG submission 120481) | Permafrost microbial communities from Stordalen Mire, Sweden - 711E1D metaG | ecosystem: Environmental > Terrestrial > Soil > Wetlands > Permafrost | place: Sweden: Stordalen | collected... | reverse complement strand
CGCGCAGGCCATTCATCAATTTGCCGTCACTCAGCCCTTTCCCATTGAGATCGGCCTCGATAACTACGGTGGCGACACCAACCTGGACTATCAGTCGGAAATGGACCAGGCCGCAGTGGATGGCATGAGCTGGCTATGGTGGTCGTGGAACAGCGGCAAAGAGACCGTCGACTGTCCGGTATCGGGTGCCACGTGTCAGGCGTACGTGACAGGATCGCAGAACGGATTCGCGGGTGCGAAGCCATTGACCCATTGAAAGTCGAGAACCCACACGCAACCGGAACCAACCGCACTAGGAGGGCCGCGATGAAGAACTTCGTGGGAATGGAATGTGGGACTTCGCTGGTCGCTTCCGCCCTAGCCATCGCCTTGAACCTGTTCGGGTGCGGCTCCGGGTCCAACGGGAGCTCGCACAGCGGTACGGGTGGCGCAACCGGAGGGTCTGGGAACACGAGTGGCGGGGCAACGTCTACCGCGACGGCGGGTCAAGGCGGAACCAGCGGTGGTTCAGGTGGCGCGTCCAGCAACCCGGGTGCAGGGGCCGTGGCAGGCGCCACAGTTGTCGGCGGCAGGGCAGGCGCAGCCGGCAGCGGCGGCGTTGCGGGGAGTGTCGGCTCTGGCGGTGGCGGTGGCACCACGGGAAGTGCCGGCTCTGGCGGCACCTCGGCGACCGGCGGCTCTGGGACTGCGACTAGCACCGGTGTCACCGGCGGGGCCGGAAACACGGATGGCACGGTTCACACCGGTGGCACGACGGCAACCGGTGGTGCTACGCCAACGGGTGGTACGACGCGAACCGGTGGTACGCCGGCAACCGGCGGCAGTCGGGCAAGTGGTGGCACGACGGCAACCGGTGGCACGATGGCAACCGGCGGCGGAGGCTCGGGTGGCGTCGCGAGTGGTTCGGGAGGCACCGCCGTGGACGGCGGTGGTGGAGGCGGTAGCGCGACGGTCGGGACCATCGATCTCTGTGCCGGGATGGTCACCGACAAGGATCCGCGCCCGATGACCGCGCTTGCCAAACCCGCGCTCGGCGGGACGGTCATCGATGCCGAGTTCGGCACCACGCTCCGGCGCATTACCGCGGTCGCGGGCTCGGGCGCCAACGCCGCGATCGTTCCCATGTACACGACCATCTCCGCCTGGAACGCAGATGAATCTCTGCTGATCCTCTACAGTGTGGGCGGCGGGGGTCATCAGCTCTACGACGGCAAGACCTACCAGCTCATTCGGTCGCTGGACATCAATCCCGCCGACCTGGAGCAGGTCTATTGGGATACTTCGGATCCAGACATTCTCTACTACGTCGATAATCAGGAATTCATTCGCTACCACGTCAGCGCAGGGACGCAGGACAGGCTGCACAGCTTCAGCACTCTCTGCGGAGCATCGTCGGTGAGTAACGGCGATGACCCGATGTTTACCTCCTGGGATTCGCATCGTCTCGGCCTGGTTTGCAGCAATCAGATGTTCATCTATGACAGCTTCACAGATTCCGTGCTTGGGCCAAAGGCGGCCAGCGGAACTCCGCCGGCGCAGGTCGCGCCCAGCGGCACGCTTGCCTACCTTGAGGCCGGCACTGGACAGGTTCTGGACGCCAACCTCAACCTAGTCCGCTCCCTGGGGTTGCAGGTGCCCGACAATCACGCCTCTTTGGGACGGCTGGCAAATGGGCACGACACTTGGAATGGGGCGGTCTACGACGACGGCAACGACGATGCGAAGAGCAATGTCGGGATCCTGGTGACATGGGATCTCACCGACGGCACCGGTGGCGCGGTCATCGGACCCAAAACCGGTTGGCCGTACCCCCCCGACGGCCACGTCTCGGCGATGGCGTACAAGCAGCCGGGCTGGATCTTCGTGTCGACCGTCCCCGACGACACCGCGGGTCTGCAGGGGAAGACCCTTCTCGGGTTGGAGAATCTCATCGCCGACACCAACACCGGGGCGGTCTGTCGTGTGGGAAGGCACCGTAGTTGGGGCAAGAACAATTCCGTCCTCGGCTACTGGGCCGAAGCGCACACAGTTCCCAGCCCAAGCGGCACCCGGGCGGTGTTCGCCAGTGATTGGGGCAACGGCACGTCCGTCGACAGCTACGTCCTCGAATTGCCCAGCTACTCTCCCTAGTATTCAGTTCCGGTAGGCCGTCCACATGTCGTCGATGAAGCTGTATTGCGGGAATTCGCCCTGCAGCCAGGATGCGGTCTGGCCCTGGCGCTCCCAATCCGAACTGTAGTCAAACCCCGACTGCGTCTTGATGTCGGCCACCGCCTGCGTGTCGTCCTCGGTCATCCAGCGATCGACATAATCGAAGAAGGCGGGATGGTTCCAGGTGTCCTGGGCGCCAAGCATGCGCGCCGCCAGCGCCTCGCCCACCCACGAGACCGAGGTGCAACAGCGCCGATACGCCTCGCCGAGCTGCTCGCCCGGCGGGGTCAAGAGCTGCCAGTCCTTGGGCTGCAATTGTTCGTAGGGTGCGTACAGTCCGTTGCTGCTGGTGTCGGTGGGCGTGCCGCTGGTCTGATCGACGCCGTAGTGCCCGCCGTAGATCACCGTCGCACCCTGCCAGGCTTTGCTATACCCGCCCGGGATCTGGTTGACGTAGACGGTTTGCATGTCCTCGCCGAATCGGTTGGGGTAGGTCGCAGAGACGTTCTTCATCCCGTCGTCCTGCAAGAGCAGCCCGGCCATCATGATGGGCAGCTTGCGCCCGCTGCGGTGGCCACCGAACGCGGGCCAACCGTAGCCCGCCTTCACGCAGCCGTACAGATCGATCCCGTACTGCACGAGGTAGTTGGTGAGCGGCTCTTTGTCTGCTGCGGAGAAATCGAGGAGCAAGAGCAGGCTCGCGTAGCTGACGGCGAACGCGACGTGCTGGCCGTAGCTGGGCATGTACTCGGCGGGCGCGTCGAACAAAAAGGCATTGGTGTCGATCCACGGGCGGCGGAAGAGGGCCTCGAACTGCGCCAGGGTGGGCGTGCTTTGCGGTTTGGGCGCGGGGTGCGAGGGCAGAAGATCGCGGCGCAGCGCACTCGCGCGATACAGGGTCTGGCTCCGGTCGCAGTAGGACGGCCTGAAGGCGTCCGCGGCTGGAGCAGTCGACAAAACCGTCAGCACCGAAACGCTCCTGACCGGGCTGCAGCTCTTGTCGCTTGCCCGCATCACCTCGGGCAGCGACGCCGGCGTGGCCAGGCTGACGCTGGAGACCAGTGAGTCGCCCGCCTTGAGCGACACCGGTGGATACGAGCGAAAGCTCGCGTCGAACCACCATGACTCGTCGGTGCCGTCGTTGAGCCGCGAGTCGAAGGGACTCTTGCCGTTGGAGGTCGGGAGGTTCACGACCGATCCGTTCAAGAACGGCGTGGCGTTGGTCGGCGCAGGGCTGATCGCGGTTACCGTCGCCGGGCCCACTATCCAATAGTCGCCGGTCATGAACTGGCCCGCCAGCGCCGGCGCGGAGAATGTCCAGGTCACGCCGTCCTTGACGATCGATGTGACCATGCTGCTACCGCCGTCGCTGGCTGGGCTGTCGATCGCCCCATCGGACGCGCTCGTCGGCCCCGCGTCCGGGGCAAGGGCAGTTGCGCCGCCCGTCTTGTTCGTGCCGCCCGAGCCTATTGCACCACCTGAGCTGGTGGTGCCGCCAGCTCTGGAGGTCCCGCCGGTGCTGGTCGTGCCGCCCGCGGGAGAAGATCCACCGAGCCTGGTGGTGCCGCCAGTCGCCCCGGACCCGGCGTTGGTAGTGCCGCCAGCGCTCGTGGTCCCGCCGGCGCTGACAGTGCCTCCGGAACTTCCGCCACCTGCAATGTTGGACCCACCCGAGCCAAGCACACCTCCCGTTGGCGTGCCGGCGACGCCCCCTGACCCAGCTGGTGCGGGGCTCGTGCTTCCACCGGAAGCGCCGGTTCCGCTGCCTCCTGAGCAGGCGCTGAAGGCGATTGCAAGTGAAACACCAATTCGCACCCAACGAAGCTGCTGAGGAGTCTGAGTCATGTTCGCCACCTCTTGTCAGTTTCTCGTGCCCTGCGGGCCGTATCTGCCGAACCCTCTGTACTCCAACGGCTCAACCTGCCAATCGTCGTCCCACGGCCACCTATTGTATAACGGCGAAGGGCGTTCTGTCCCAGGATCTTCTGCGAGACTCTGGAATCCTTTCTGCAGGGCAGACCAAGCCGATTGGCACAATTCCGCGAAACGAGCATCAGACAGTCGAGCATACGGAGGTGCTCCCATGTTCGTTGGCCATCTTGCCGTTGCCCTTGCCGCGAAACGTGCGGTCCCAAAGGCCCCGCTCGGCTGGCTCATGGTGGCTGCCACCGCCCTCGATCTCGTCTGGCCTCTCTTCCTCCTCGCTGGCATCGAGCATGTGCGGATGCGTCCGGGCGCCACCGCCTTTACCCCGCTCGTCTTCGATTCCTATCCTTGGTCCCATGGCCTGGTGATGGCCGTCTTCTGGGGCATATTACTCGCTGCCCTCGGCCGTTGGCGCGGATTTTCTTTTCGGATCTGTCTCTGGCTGGTCGGCCTGGTGGTGAGTCACTGGGTCCTGGATTTTCTCACCCACGCCCCTGACATGCCGTTGTGGCCCGGCAGCTCGCCTCGCCTGGGCCTCGACCTCTGGAATTCGATTCCCGGCACCTTTGCCCTCGAAGGCGCCATGTGGGTAGCGGGCATCGCGCTCTATCTTCGCGGCCGACGAGCGACCCGTTGGTTTGGGCCGGTGGCCTTCTGGTCGTTTGTCGCCATCTGCACTGTGATGTGGGCGACTGGTCCCTGGTCCCCGCCTCCACCCAACCAACAGTTTCTGGCCTGGTTCGCTCTGATTGGCTGGATTGTGCTGCCTTGGACGGCCATCGCCGACCACTACTACGCGCCGGCTGCAGCGACGGAAAGCGCTTGAATCATCCGATTCTTTGAGGTCGCAAATTGCGACATCAAACGCGCGTCAAGGACGTGGACAATCGATTCACATGTCCTTGGGTTCCCACAGACCCAAGATGGCGCCAGTGGGGTCGACGATAATGCTGAGCCAGCCCATCCCTTCGACTTCGGTCACGCCCTTCATGATCTTGGCGCGAAGCCCTTTCGCCTTCTTGGTCGCCGCATCGATGTCCTTCACCAGCACGTATGGCATCCAGGCCGACCCTGCGCCGGGAATCATCTGCTTCATCATCCCGCCGCCCACGCCTTTGCCGACCTTGATGATGGTGTACTCATCGCCCGGCGTCTCCGCCGGGAGATCCTGGAGTTTCCAGTCGAAGAGTTTGGCGTAGAAAGCCTTCGCCTTGGGGAAATTCGTGGTGTTGAGCTCGACGTGAATAAATGGATTTCCCATGACGGTGTCTCCTTGTGCTTTCGAGTTGTAGCGCAGGTTGGTGCCAGACCCCTGTTGCGCCTCAATAGCAGGTTGGATGCCGGACGGCGCAAAATGTGTGGCCGTGCTGCAAGCCCTGTCACCGCCTTCGCCCCGCCCGCGACGAACTGCGCCACGCGGTCGCGCGCGTAACTCGTAGGAAGCGCGGCGCCCCCACGCTCCTCACTTTACCGCCCAAACGTCGCCGCCCGCATTCGCTGTGCACTGGGAAAAGGAGATTCCGGCTAGGGTGAGGCAGTCGCACGTGGGGCACCGGGCTCCCCGGCACCCGGATGGCAATGCCTGGCAGGCATATTGGGTCGGGCCACCATCGCCGCCGGAGATCTCACAGTACTCGATCACTTCCTGGCACCTCAGGTCTCCGCACGAAAACAAACCGGGAAGACACCCTATGAAACCGCGCAGCCATGTGCCGTCTTGGCATATCCACCTGTCCGTGCAGCACGGTGCCGTGCAATTCGATGGAAATGCAGGTCGGCCCCCTGACCGCAATCGCAGTCTGCAACTGGACCTGAAGACCGGCCGGGATGCTTGTCGTCGAGCTCCTCCAGCGGTTCCCCCCTACTATCACGCGGCGGGCAGTAGATTTACTACTGCATTCCTTCCCACATAAGTATGAACGAGCCTATTCCGTGTAGGTCGTTCGACGCTTTCGCATGGGTGAAATAATCCGTCACGTTGCCCGAGGCGTTCAATCCAGTGCAAATGTTCGCAATAGTGGTCTGGTTGGTTGTGTTCTTGGTCACCTCTTGCATGACGCCATTGAAACCCTTCTTGGCTACATCGGCAAAGCTCGCATCCAGCAGCCCATGTTGATAGGCCCACCAGATTACAAAGCTATACATGCTGGAGCAGGACGTCTCGACCCAATTCTGTGTATTCGATCCCCTATCGACAACCTGAAACCACCGTCCGGTAGTCGGATCCTGGTAGCTGGCCACTGCGGTGAGGAGATCTTTGAGAATCGTCTCTATCTGAGCTCGACCTGGATCGTCAGCAGGCAGCATTTCCAGGGTCATAACGGTTGCCATTGAGAACCATCCCATGGCTCGCCCCCAGCTTATTTCGTTGGTCTTGCTCCCTGGCTTTGCCCAAGTCGCTTTGCCGCTGTCATCGTAGGCATGCCAGAAGAGACCGGTAGCCGAATTCTTCAGGTGTGACGCCGTGATAGTTAGGTTGTTTTCAGCGATGGGATACACCGTCGGATCGTTGAAAACCGTAGCGTAGCGAGTGAGGAAAGATAGCGACATGAATACCCCGTCACCCCAAAGCTGGTTGTCACGAGTCCCATTGTTGGCGTGCCAGAAGGCGCCATTGGTGGGAGGGACGGTCGGGTAGCTATCAAAGATTCTTCGGGTCGCTAGCGCAGGAGCTTGGTAGCTGGCGGTTTGCGTGAGTTCGTAGGTGTCACACAGCGCGGCCATGTGCATGATGTTGTCCAGGCTGGAACCGTCGGCAACGCCCCACTTGCCCACCGATGTCGTCAGGAACGTGAGATATGTCGCAGCCTTGCTCGCAGCCGTATCCTTGAGTCGCTTGTAGGCCTTGGACATCCCGTGCAGGATTAGCCCCTCGGGATAGGTAGAGCCAAGAAGGGTCTTGCCAGCTATTTCCGTGTCGATCACCAGCTGGCCCCAGTCGACGCCAGTCTGGGCGATCATCTGGGAGGCCGGACCAGGGCCGCCGATCAGCGTGCTTCCGCCCGCTCCGCTCGTTCCCCCTGTGTCAGAGGTCCCTCCACCTCCGGTGGTCCCACCCGCGGCGCTACTCCCCGCGGTGCCGCCGGTCGCTGCGCCTCCGGTTGCGCCGCCCGCGGCGCTGCTCCCTGCGGTGCCGCCGGTCGCTGCGCCCCCGGTTGCGCCGCCTGTGGCGCTGCTCCCTGCGGTGCCGCCGGTCCTTGCGCCTCCGGTTGCGCCGCCCGCGGCGCTGCTCCCTGCGGTGCCGCCGGTCCTTGCGCCTCCGGTCGCGCCACCCGCATTCCCTGCCGTGCCGCCGGCTGCTCCGCCTGTGGCCGCGCCGCCCGCGTTGCCTGCGGTGCCGCCGGCCGCTCCGCCTGTGGCCGCGCCACCGCTCGCCGTGCCGCCAGTTCCCACACTTCCGCCGGTGTTGCCTGATGTCGTCGCGCCGCCTGTACTTGAAACCCCGCCAGCGCCGCCTGTACCTGTGGATCCTCCGGGTCCAGCACCGCCGCTCGTCGAGAGCGTGCCTCCTGTCGCCGCGGGACTGTTTCCGGAGGAGCATCCAGCGGCAGCCAGTGCTAAGAGAATTGCGAACCGTGCAACAACAGAGGTTCGTTGGACAGTCTTGATAAACATCAGCACATAATAGCACTTCAACCTGAGTATCTGGCAACCCTAGTCTGGACTTGAGCTGCGTGGCGTGACGCCAAGGACCTATGCCACCGCTGGCCAATCCCACGGGAGTCCGATACCCTAACTAGCTCGAAGGGAATCCCCGTGTACTCCCATGACAATCCCGAGCTCGCTGAAACCTATGACCGACTGAGTGACTCGCAGTATCAGGCTGGCACCAAACTGGTGGGGCGCCTCGCACTCAAGCCGGGTGACCGGGTTCTCGATGTGGGCTGCGGTACCGGCCGACTCGCCGAGTGGATCTTCGGGTGCGTGGGCGTCGATGGCGCGGTGGTCGGCATCGATCCCCTCGCGGAACGCATCGCGATCGCTCGCAAGCGCAGTCCCCATATTCGCTTCGAGGTGGCGCAGGCCGAGAATCTCTCGTTGTTTGGCGACGAAAGCTTCGATGCGCTCTGCTTGTCGGCCGTCTTTCACTGGGTGCAGGACAAACCGAAAGCGCTCGACGAGATCGCGCGCGTGCTGCGAAAAGGTGCCCGAATGGGAATCACCACGCTGCCGAGTGAGCTTCAGCGCGCGGGCACGCTCGTCAAAGTGTGCGGGCAAGTGATTAGGCGAGCCTCCTATCGAGAGCGCCTGGATTTCGATCCCTATGCAAGCGGTCACACGGGTCCGACTGTGACCGAGACCATTCAGATGCTCACAGCCAGTGGGCTGGAGCTGCTCGAACTGCATGTCGTCCAAACGCCCCAGTTGCATGAGAGCGGTCGGGAAGTGATCGACCACGTGGAATCGAGTTCATTTGGAAACTTCCTGTCGCGGGTGCCGCCGGAGTTGCGCGAGACCTTCCAGGCCGATCTCGCCAAAGCGTTCGATGAGCTGAAAGGACCCACCGGGATCCTAGTACAGAAGTACGGAACGATGATCATAGCCGCCCGCCCATGAGCGGGCACAGTTCTCGCGCCGTCTTGGAGCCTCCGCCTTCAGTTCCTTCCCTGGATGACTCTGGAGATGCATGGACCTGCCCCAAGCGAAAAAGAAATGGCTGCTCGCCAAGATCGCGTCCTCAGGTGGCGGACGACACCGAGCGACAGATCAGTACGAGGGAGCGCGGCGAAGCCGCGTTTGTGGGTGACCTGCCCCCCGAGAACTGGTCCGGCTGATATGCAAGTCCTCCAGAAGCTAGTTGAGCAAGTCGACGCCGGCCAGCCCTCCGCCAGCCGGTGCGCTGGGTGCAGCGTGTGAACCTGCTCCCTCTACATTCCCACCCGCACCGGCGGCACCGGCTTCCCGACCACGCGCTCGCGCACGGCTTGCACGATGTCCAGGCCGGTGGCGGCCTTCAGTTGCTCACTCATTGCAATCAGCTTGCCGGCCAGATCGCCGCTGCCACCATTGCCGCCAATTCCGCCCAGCACAGTCAGACGATCCACCTTCAAATCGCCGGCGCTGCTCATTACGATGCGCATGAGCGCGTCCACCTTCTGCATGAGAAACACTTGTCGGGCATTGTCGCCCACGCGGCGCCAGCTCGTGGCGATCTCTTGCATGGCGGCCGCGTTGGCGCGGCCTTGCTCGACGATGCGGGCAGCCTCGCCCTTGGCGGTGGCCTCGGCCGCCGCCTTCTGTGCGCGCGCCGGTTCCAGCACGTCGGCCTGCAATTGCCGGCGCACCTGCTCGACCCGCGCCTTTTGCACGTCCAGCTCGGCCTGGGCGCGCGCCAGCTTGGAAGCCACTTGGCCCTTGGCCTCGGCCACCATGGCCACTGCCTTGGTCTGCGCATCGGTCACCCGCCGGGCCATGTCCGCCCGCAAGGTGCCAAGCTGCGCGTCCAAGCGCGAAATCTCAGTGGTTTGATGGTTCTGTGCCGATTGAATGGCCGAGTCGGCCTTGTTGCGGGCCTCGGCAATGGCCGCGTGTTTCTGCACCTCGGCTGATTGCTTGCGGCCGATGCTGTCTAGGTAGTTCACGTCGTCGGACACGTCCTGGATCTTCAGGGTGTCCAGCTCCAGGCCGATGTGGCGCAGATCCTCTTCGGCTTCAGTCAGCAGCGACTGTGCGAACTTGATCTTGTCGGCGTTGACTTCCTCAGGCGTCAAAGTCGCCAGCACACCGCGCAGGTTGCCCTCCAGGGTTTCCTTGGCCACCGCCATGATGCGCGCGCGGTCCACGCCCAAGAAGCGCTCGATGGCATTGTCGAGCATGGGCTGCTCGCCCGCGACCTTTACGTTGGCGATGCCATGTACATTCAGGGGAATGCCGCCCTTGGAATAGGCGCCGGTGACCGCCAACTCGATGGGCATGTTGGTCAGATCCATGCGGTCCACGGCTTCAATCAGGGGCCGGCGCACGCGGCGGCCGCCCTTGATGATTTGGTAGCCAACCACGCGACCCGTGGCCAACACGCGGCGAGCGCCCGAGAAGATGAGCACTTCATTGGGTTGGCAGATGTAGAGCAGGCGGGTTATGACGATGAGCAGGACGATGCCGGCCACCACGCCGACGCCGATGAGCAAGCCGAGGCTGGTCATGGCCGCACCTCCTTGCTGCCCGGGCTCGCAGCAGCAGGCTGGACTGCTTGGCGCGCGAGCAGCGCCGTGATGTCCACGCCGGTGGTGGAAAAGAGCGTGCGCAGCACCTCGGCCACCGCCGCCGGGTAGGCCGCAGCAAAGCGGGGCAGGGACTGCCCATCGCCGCCGTCGATCAAGTGCACCGGGCCCAGCTTGATGCGCTGGACGGCGTCGACCACGATCTTGGTGATGTCCTCGATCTTGTTGATGAGGAACATGTCTTGCGCCGAGGGCCCGGCCTTGGTCCAAGCGTCGGCCACCAATCCCAGCGACTCGGCGGTGGCGCGCCCATTTTCTGCTGTCGGCGCGGCAGCGCCAGCCGCAGCCAGGGCCGCAGCCTCGCGCTGGATGTCGGCGGGTACCACCACGTCGCTCTGCAGGCGCAGGGCCTCTAGCTCGCGGCGCACGCCCTCCAAGTCCTGCATGGCGAGCGCGTGGGCCGCCAGGGCGCCAGCCTCGGCCCGCTCTTCGATGGACTTGGCCTCGGCCTCCAGCTCAGCGGCGATTCGGCGCACGTCATTGCGGCGCTGGGCGATGGTGCGCTCGGCCTCAGCGTCGGCCACCTTTGCGCGCATCTCGGCGGCTGCTGCTTCCTTGGCCGCCTCGTTGCGCGCGTTGGATTCGGCGATCTCAGCGTCCTTGACCACCTGGGCGATCTGTCCGCGCCCGATGCTGGCCAGGTAGTTGGCGTCGTCGGTGACATGCTGGATCTTGAGCACGTCGAGGTGCAGGCCCAGCTTGGCCAGGTCATGCTCCACTTCCTGTGACAGCGACTCGGCGAACTTGAGGCGATCCTCATTGACTTCCTCGGGTGTCAAGGTCGCCAGCACGCCGCGCAGATTGCCTTCCAGGGTTTCCTTGGCCACCTGCTGGATGTCGCCTGGGCCGCGGCCCAAGAAGCGCTCCACTGCGTTCATCACCACCTTGGGATTCGACGAGATCTTGGTGATGGCGATGGCGCGAACCCGCAGCGGAATGCCCACCCGGGTGTAGGCACCGTTGATCGACACGTCGATGGGGATGCTGCGCATGTCCATGCGCTCGACCGTCTCGATGATCGGGAGACGCATGGCCCAGCCGCCGGTCACCACGCGATAGCCAACCAGTGAGCCATCCTCAGTGCGTCGGCGCCGGCCGGAAATCACCAGTAGCTGATTGGGCCGGCAGATATAGAGAAAGTGGCTGATTATGCCCAGCAAGACCAGAAACGCCGCCCCAATTACCAAGCCCGTCACTACCGCGGCCACAGGGTTCATCGTTGTTAGTTCAGTCACGATTCCTCCTTCCCAGAATCTTGGTTGTCGTCCGCTACGGACTTGAGAGCAGCGGGGGTTGGCTCGACCACCGCGGCCAGCCCGCGCATGCCCACCACCAACACCGTAATTTGTGCCGGAATCTCGCCTTCAAGATCGGTCTCGGCCAAGAGGTCAGTCTCCACGCCGCCGATCGACAGGCGGATCTTGCTGCGCGCGCCCCGTCGCAGGGGAAGCAGCAGCTTGCCTTCGCGGCCGATGTGGCTGCTGGCCTCGGGCAACACGCCCACCGCATCGCGGGTTAGGCGGCCGAGAGCCCAGCTCGCACCCCATCCTGAGCCAAGGCCGCCGACCGCGGCCAGAACCGGAACCAGGGGAGCAGGCGTCCCGCCCAGGGTCAGGGCCAGGCCGGCCAAGCCGAAGAAGGTCACGCCCCAGGTCCAGAAACGCAGGCTCAGGAATGGAAGCCGTGCGGCCCACTCGTGGTGTCCCTCATGAACCGTGCCGCCGTGGGCATCACCCATATGGGCATCACCCGCGTGGGCATCGCCCAGGTGGGCATCGCCGCTGTCGCTGTCGTGCCCACCGAACATGGAGGCGCCCAGCACGATGCCGCCGGCAAGAAAACACACGATGTAGGCGGAGAGCATGGACCCGCGACGGATCAGACCACGAACCGCGCGCGGAATCTAGCCCGCCGGCGGAACAAGCGAGTGGCGGTGAGCACAACACCCAATAGGCCAAAGCCTGGCCAGGAGCCGGCATCTCGATCCGAAACGCTTCTACAGGCACACCCGATGCCGAAGTGTCTGGTGACCCTATGAACCACCCCACCACCTACGGTCGACCCACCTCCGTCGCTGGCAGCAGATAGGTGCAAGCCCGCGTCGCCGCCGCTGTCTGAGCCCACGCTGGCGCTCGCGTCCGCGCCGTCCGCGCTGGCGCTCGCGTCACCACCGTCGGCGCTGGCGCACGGGACGTCGCTGTCCGATGTCTCGCCCTCGTCCGGAGCCTCAAGGCTGGCGTCGTCGCGTGCGCTCTGGGCAGTGCTGCTGCCGCCAGCCCCGGCGCTGCCATCGCTTTGGCCGCCGCTTCCGTCGGCGTTGCCGCCGCCGGCGCCCGCGCTTCCCCCACTGCCGGCAGAGCCGTCCGATGCCTGGTCCGGGGCGTTCGCGCCTACTTCACTGCCGTCCGTCGCGTATCCAATCTGTCTGCTGTCTCTGGCGTCGGCTGCATCCTCCCCACCGTATGCCCACCCCGTGTCGCTGTCTCGATTGACGTCCGCTTCGCGGTCGCCGGTGTCGGAATCGCGCGAACTGGCATCGACAAGGCCGTCGTTCGGTCCGTCTCGGCCGCCGGCCTCCGCGCCGGCATCGGCATGCTGCGTGCCTGCGTCGGAAGGAGCTCCCTGACAGGTCGGCTGGAGCAGCATGCTTTCGCCTTGGCACAGGGTGGCCCATTCGCCCACGCCCGCCCCAGGGTTGGTCGGGAATCCCGTGCAGGCCGCGGTCGGATTCCAGCCGGCGGCATCGTGGCAGGGTGTCAGATCGACACCCGACACCTGCTCCGCCCAGGCGACGTGGTAGGGGACCGACGTGTAGACAGAGACGCGTGGAGCCGTGCTGTCTGCGACGATGGAAGGGGAACCCCAGTCCTCGCCGATGAGACGCCAGGTGCCGTCCGGCATCTGGAAGAAGAGTGGCCCGCCAGAATCTCCGTAGTACTCGCCGTCCTGGCTGCCCGTGGTGGCGTAGACGGCGACCGGGTTGCGAGCAAAAGAAGGAGGAGGGTCAGCAACGATGGTTCCATTGATCCATTTCTTTGCTCCGTAGGTCTGGTTGGTAGCGCTGGTCCACCCGAATCCCACTTCCACAACAGACTCGCCGGCGGCCAGCTCGGACATTTCACAGAGCGCCATGACCGGAACGATGGGGATGTCGGTCACGTCCTCCGCCAGGATACAGATGCCGAAATCGTTGCTAGGGTGGGTGGTGCAACTGGAAACCGCCACGGTCTTTGCCCACTGGCCGCGCGTTTCGCCCAGACCGATTGAGGTGGGCGTGGTGAGATTGCCGCTATCATTGACTAGACAATGTTTTGCGGTTACTACGACGTGAGGGTGGACGAGTGCGCCGCTGCAACCCGCTGGCCCCACCAGCATGATGGCCGTCGGCCACTCGCACGTCGTGGCCAGGTCGCCGCCGACGATGGGCAACCTTGTTGCCGACACCGGAGCTTCCCCGGGGTGACTCTCACAGCCGAGCGAACCGAGGCCGGCAACCGCAAGCAGACACCCAACAGCTCGCCGGCAATGCATCAGCACGCCATTCTTAATTGGCCAAGTCATGCCCCCTCGTCGCGGCGATGAGGGCCACCAGGGCGCTGCAAAGAGGGCGCACGCGGGGCAGTCTACCGCAAAGAGCGCGAATCGGCCTACGCCTGCACGGACATGATGTCACCGGCTATTCCAGCCAGGGCATTCAGGCTCCGGCGTTGCCAATAGACGGTTGGGCTGGACAGAAAGACGATGCGATAGCGATCCTCCACCGGCAGATCCTGCACGGTGCCGATCCACCATGCGAAACTTTTGAAACAGGTGGAGTCGATGAATTCAAGCCGGCGCACGTCCACGTTCACCCCGGTGAGCCCCCGGCGCCGGGCCTCGGCATGCAGACTGCGCACGAACCGGTCGAGATGTCCCTTCACCGTGAGGTCGGCCGTCCCACCTAGCGCGACTTCCATGAGCCGTCCCCCTACGTTTGCTTCCGCGCTGAAGTCGTTCTCGCAAACCGCCTCATGCCAGGGCTCGGCCATACGGCCTCCTTGGGGGGTTTGATGCCGCGACGATTGTCACGATGTCTTCCGTCACACCGTTCGGCGCTCTTGGGCTGGGTGCGCTGCCTTGAACCACCAAAGTCTTCCATCGGCAGCTCCAACGGGGAAACTTGAGTCCTTTCTCCGTTGGGCGAGAAATCACGGTCGCCGGCTGGTCGCGCTCTTGGTTGACTTCCTGAGTCACAGACCTGACCAGGGTATGGACGGCCTCACCCTGCGTCGGTCATAGTCAGGCTCTGACGTGGCACCGTGGAGCAAACATGCGCGGCGCAGCTAGACAACGCTTCGGCGCGCCCATTTCGCTGATCTTGGCCTTGGTCTTCCCGGCCACGATCGGGTCTGCTCTGGCCCTGGCCTACTATGGATTCAAGCACGCCGAGGACATGTCGCGCCCCATCGAGCAGCTCTTCCGCCAAGAATCGCAGGACTTCGCCGACGATCTGGCCAGGGCGGTGGAAGCCCGCATCGACAAGGAGTCCGTCTCGCTCTTCGACAAGATCTCGGACGTCAAGGACGATCCGGCCTCGGCCGACCCCTGCGATATCGATCCAGGCCCCGGAATCGAGTCGTTCGTCGTTCTCAGCGCTGCGCAGAAGGTGGAGTGCATATGGCCCAAGCTGCGCGAGCCCCCTTCGCCCTCCAAGCGCAAGGCTTCGCCCGACGCAGCCCCGATCCGCAACCCCTGGTCAGCCAAGATCAAGAATCTGGGTTGGGCTCAGGTGGGTGTGGGCAACTTCGCCTACCATCATGAGTTGCTTGACGGGGGTGGCTCGGTGTTGCTGGCCTATGCAACCCGACATACAGAGAGCGGCCAGCCCTTCCACGTGGTGGCCAGCCTGAAGCTGGACTTTATGGGCAAGCATTGGTCCGAGGAGGAGCTGGCTCGGCGGCGCAAGAACCGGCGGGTGGCCATCGTGGACGAAAACAACACCCTGGTGGCCGGGTCAGCCTTGGGTGGCCCCGAAGCCCGCCCGGGCGGTCGCTTCTTCTACGAGGGTCCCTTCGGCAAGGCGCTGTACCGGTGGCGCATTCAAATGGTTCCGCAGAATGTGGAGGCGTTTCGCGCCCAGTGGGAACGGACCAAGGGAACCCGCCGCCTGCTTATTTTCCTGTCCACGGTCATCATCGCGGTGGGTCTGGGGATCGTGTGGCTGGCGGTGGTGGCCGAACGGCGGGCCTCACGCATGAAGAGCGACTTTATCGCCAACGTATCGCACGAGCTGAAGACGCCGCTGTCGCTCATCCGCATGTTCGGTGAGCTGGTGGCCACTGGCCGGCACAAGGACGATCGTACCGCGCGCGAATACGGGGGCATCATCACGCGCGAATCCGAGCGACTGTCGCACCTCATCGACAACGTGCTCGACTTTGCCCGGCTGGAGCGGGGCAAAGCCAGCTATCACTTCACCGAGGGCGACTTGGCCGAGGTGGTGGAGCGGGCGCTCGATGTGTGCCGCTACCGGCTGGACAAGGAGAAGATGCGACTGGAGACCGAGTTTGAGCCCGAGCTGCCCTGCCTGCGCATGGACGACAACGGCATGACCCTGGTGACCCTCAACCTGGTCGACAACGCCATCAAGCATGCCGCGGAGGGGGGCAAGGTGTTGGTGACCCTGCGTCGAGCGCCGGGTTTCGTGGTGCTGGGCGTGCGCGACTTCGGGCCCGGCGTGCCGCGCGAAGAACACAACCGGATCTTCGAGCGCTTCTATCGCTCGCAAAGAACCCGCGAGCGCAACGTGCGCGGTAGCGGCATCGGCCTGGCCCTGGTCAAGCACATCGTGGAGGCCCATGGTGGTCGCGTGGTGCTGACCAGCCCGGTCGCCGGCAAACTGGAGGGGCGCCCTGGCTCCCTGTTCGAGGTATTCTTGCCCGCGCCCGTCGCCGCCGACGCCAAATCAGGCGCCGCGTCCGTGCAAGCAGCCCCAGTCGTACAATCATGAACACCAGTCTCTCTGCCAATCATAAGCCGGCGATTCGCCGGCGCATCCTCATCATCGAGGACGAGCCAGACATCGCGCGCGGCCTGTCCGACGCGTTGGAGTTCGAACAGTTCGAGGTCTTGACTACCGGCTACGGCCGCGACGGCATAAAGATGTTGCAGGAACGCGGCGCCGACCTGGTCATCCTCGACCTCATGTTGCCGGACATCAACGGCTTCTCGGTCTGCGAGGAGATGCGGCGTAGCCACCCGGTGGTGCCCATCATCATGCTTACCGCGCGCTCGCAGGAGACGGACAAGATTCGTGGCCTGGAGGCAGGCGCGGATGACTACGTGACCAAGCCGTTCTCCGTGGGCGAGCTGGTGGCGCGCATCAACGCCATCTTCCGCCGGCTGCATCGCTCGCTTCACCTCGACGAGGCGGTCTCCATCGGCTCAGTCATGGTCTACCCGCACCGCCACGAGTTGGTGCGCAAGGGAAAGACCGTTCCCCTGTCCTTTTACGAGGTCGAACTGGTCCGCCTGCTGCATGAACGGGCCGGCGAGCCAGTGAGTCGCGAGGAGATCTTCGAGAAGATCTGGGGCATCTCGGGCCATAGCCAGAGCCGGGCGGTGGACAACTTCGTGGTCAAGCTGCGCAAGAAGATCGAGGAAGACGCCTCTCGTCCGCGCCACATCGTGACCATCTACGGAACCGGGTACAAGCTGGTCGTGTAAGGGGTGAGGCCGATTATTCGGCAAGCGGTTCCACTTGGTAGATCGCCACGCCTCCCTGAGCGAAAACCCTCGAAAGGCCGGGCGCTGTCTCCGGATCGAAGCCACGCAGACTTCGTTCCCGCGGGCCGATATAGAGATAGTCAGCTCCCAGGTCGCGAAGAACCTGGTGTTGGGAGGGAGTGAATCGAGGGGCCGCCAGGACGCCATAGACACGCTCGAGTATGGAATCGAACTCCGGCGTGACGCTATGATGGCCAACCAGCGACGAGGCGCTGGTGTACTTGCAGAGGCGACCAGAAACCGGCGGGAGCGCCACTACCACCTTTCCCTGCCCTGCGTTTCCATTGAGCCAGTCAAGCGCTGCTGTCTCGTCGGCCGAGGCGTAGTAGTTGCCGGTATCGGCCCCGCCAAAGAAGCGCAGCGAAGCATAGGCCACGCTCCCCAGGTTGCCGACAACCACCAGAGCTGCAACCAGTGAGATGACCAGCCCTCGATAGAAGCGCGGCCAGGGCAAACGCAGCGAGAAGGCGAACAGGACGAGCGGCGCGAAGAGCGGAATGCTGATCTGGGGGCTGAACCCGAGCGCCGGAATGACCCTGCCGAGGTGGGTACAGCAGAGAATCACCACAAACCAGACGAGAAGAAACCGTTCAGCCAGAGCAAGCGGATTGCTTCTGAACTGCAGGATTCTCCAGACGGCGAGAATACCGATGCTGCCATAGGCTAACATCTGAACGTGCGGCAGTGGCATGAACCCGATATTGTGACCCTGTTGCGACCAGTACTTAAAAACTGGATGGAATTCAAAAAGCCAAATTGAATAAATGAGCGCAGGCGACAGAATAGCGAGTGGAATGGCGCGCAGCGCGCTTGCGCGCAAGTCAAAGCGACGAATGGCCTCGGTCGCAGTAAAGACAGGGATGACGATCGCGAGCGAAATGAGGTCGTAGGGCCGGACAAAACCATTGACCAGGAAGACGGCGCCGCAGGCGATATACAACCAGAGGGAGTTGGCCTGTTCTTCTGCCAACAGAAACAGGGCACACCCAAGGAGCATGAGACCGTGCGGGAGGGAAAAGTGCGGGTTCTGCATGAGCTGCTGGAAGGGCAAAAGGCCGCTCCAGAGGTCGGGCGTCAGCTTGAACACGACTTCGCGGGACAGGAAACCCCTGTCACCGGCGAACACGAAGAATGGCCCGAACCCGCCGGCAAAAACGAAGACCCACAGGGAAACCAGCCGCTTCCGGAAGCTTGGCAAGACAACCCTGGCAAGCAGGGCAAATCCGAGGGCTAGGAAAAGAACCCCGGCAAAGCGCCACACCTGATATGCGCCATTCTCTGAAAGATGAAACAGGCGCATGGCTCGCCCAATGGCTAGAAACTGAAGGTTGACAAAAGCGCCATCGCTGGGTGTGGCGGTAAGACGATTGTTGAAGATAATGTTTCCGTCGTAGGCCTGACGTATGAACGAAAAATACATGTCTTGGTCGCTGGTGTGGGCCACCTGGCCAAGAAAGGTCGATGCTGGCGGCTTTTTGTGTTCGGCAAAGTAATAGGGGAGATAGCTTTCGAAGAATGCCGCCCACACAATGCAGAAGGCGGCGAGGAAAAGTGCTATCCGTTGGTGTTTCATTGCTCAACTACGCATAAGCGTTGAGACCGGTCAATACGCTCAAACCGGTTGCTGCTCCTACTACCAGACGGCTGGTCAATCTGCCATGATCGAGTCGCGCACTCAATCGGGGCGTTGAGTGGCGGCTGTGGACGTGGCCTTGGCCGACGGTGATAACTCCGGCCACCAGGAGCTTGGGGACGGACAGCCCACCCCGCTTGCCCCCGCGCGCCCGTCGCGGCCAGGGCGACGGAATTTGACTGTCGCGCGCCCTCCGTCGACTGTAAGCTCACATCATGACCGTACGCGTCCGCATTGCGCCTTCCCCGACCGGCGATCCCCACGTGGGGACCGCCTACATCGCCCTGTTCAACTACGTGTTCGCCAAGCACCATGGCGGGCAGTTCATCCTGCGCATCGAAGACACCGATCGCACGCGCTCGACGCCAGAGTCCGAGGCGGCCATCTTGCGCGCCCTGCGCTGGGTGGGGCTTTCCTGGGACGAAGGGCCCGACGTCGGCGGCCCCTGTGGCCCCTATCGCCAATCCGAGCGGGCTGATATCTATCGCCGCGAAGTCGCGAATCTGGTCGCATCCGGCGCGGCCTACCGCTGCTTCTGCACCGCCGAGCGCTTGGACAAGCTGCGCGCCGAGCAGAAGGGCAAGTCGAATTTCGTGGGCTACGACGGGCACTGCCGCGCCCTGGAGCGGGCCACCGCGGAGGCGCGGGCCGCGGCGGGCGAGCCCTTCGTGGTCCGCCTGGCCATGCCCAAGACCGGCGAGACCACCCTGGTGGATCGTCTGCGCGGCGAGGTGCGCTTCGAAAACACCCAGATCGATGATCAGATCCTGCTGAAGACCGATGGCTTCCCCACCTACCACCTGGCCAACGTGGTCGACGATCACCTGATGGGGATCACCCACGTCATCCGCGCCGAGGAGTGGCTGACCTCCACGCCCAAGCACGTGGTGCTCTACCACGCCTTTGGCTGGACCGCGCCCGAATGGATCCACATGCCGCTTCTGCGCAACGCCGACAAATCCAAGATCTCCAAGCGCAAGAATCCGGTGTCGCTCGACTACTACCGCGCCGCCGGTTTTCTGCCTGAGGCGTTGCTCAATTTCCTCGGCACCATGGGCTGGTCGATCGCGGGCGATCGCGAGAAGTTCACCCTGCAGGAGATGATCGAGGCATTCACCTTCGATCGCATCAGGCTGGGCGGCCCGGTCTTCGACCTGGTCAAGCTCTCGGCCATGAACGCGGACTACCTGCGCGCCCTCGACGACGACGGGGTGGTGGCGCGTCTGCGCCAGTGGCGACTTTCGGATGAGTATCTGCGATCGCTGGTACCGCTCGTGCGCAAGCGCATCCAGCGGCTGGACGAGTTCGTGCCCATGACCGAGTTCTTTTTCTCGGGCGACGTCGACCATACGCCCTGGGTGAAGGAGCTGGTTCCTGCCAATCGCACCGCCAAGGACGTGTCCGAGTGTCTGCTCGGCCTGATCGAGGCGCTGGACGTCCAGCGCGATTTCTCGCCGCCGGCGCTGGAAGCCATGGCGCGCACCTTTGCTGAAAAATCGGCGTGGGACGTCAAGGAGCTGTTCATGCTGATGCGCCTGGCAGCGACCGCACGCAAGGCCACGCCGCCGCTGTTTGAGACCCTGTCCGTGCTGGGCAGCGACATAACCCGACGCCGGCTGCGCCTGTGCGCCGAGTTCCTGAAGAAAGCCAGGACCTGACAAGAAACCAGCACGCGCAGCGGGAATGCGCCAGGTTTTCAGTTGTTGGTTTTGACTATGCACCGCTGACTGGGTATGAACCCGGTCTTTGGTAGTGCAATTCGGAGAGCCCGTCGAGTTTTCATTCACGTCGAACGAGGAGTCACCATGAGCACCCACGCTGGCAACCATCCTTCTTCTATCCTCCACCTAGGACCGGGGGCGTTGGTCCTGGTTCTGGCGGCCTGCGGAAGTGGCGGCACATCGACGCCGGTGCAAACCGGGAGCGGCAACGTCGCCCTCGCGGTGCCCACGGACGCCAGCGTCGGGGGGTTCAACTACACCCAGGGCAGCTACCTGGAAGGCTTCGAATTCACGGCCAACAGGGCGATCACCATCACCCAGCTCGGCGCCTATGATTCCAACCTCTGCGGCCTGCCCAACGGCACCGAGACATTCGCCACCGTGCCAGTCGCGGTGTACGACCTGACCACCAATGCCCTGCTGGGCACGGTCAACGTAACTGCCTCTGACCCTGCGACCGGCGACTACCGCTATGCTACCCTCTCCACGCCCATCACCTTGAACACCACGGATACTTATGCCGTCGTCTGGGTCTCGCTCACGAACAATTACATCGCCTCCCCCACGCTCGTCGCCTCGGACGTGAATTCCGCGATCAACTACCTGGCGATGGCCGGCCACGGTCCCGAAGGCCTGATCATGACGAGCACCATGGTGGAGCCCGACTGGTCGTTCACCATCGCGGCCAACGGCCTATCGGCCCTGAACTACGACCTGGGGCCGAACTTCATCTTCGAGAACTGACGGGCTCTCATTGCCCCTCCATCGCGGGCGCAGGTCGTTGCGCTGCGCGCCAACTCCAGGCACAGCTGCGTACGGGGATTCGCCAGACTTTCGCGCACGCAACAGCGGCAGCGCGGGAATCATGGAGCAACCTGCAGGACGAGAGGGTGGCGACGGACAGGCCAAGCCCTGACAACAAACCACACAAGATTACAATCGCGCGACAATTAGTGTCCTACCTTCTAGCGCCATGGATGTCCCGGGTCTCTTGACCGCGCTCTATCTGGTAATCCTGCTCGCCCTGGCGGTCTACGGATTCCACCGTTCCCTGCTGGTGTTCCTCTACTACCGGCACCGCGATGGGCAGCCTCAGGCCAACGGCTGCTATACCGAGCTGCCCGCGGTCACGGTGCAGCTTCCGCTGTTCAACGAAATGTACGTGGTCGAACGCCTGCTCGGTTCCGTCGCTGGCATCCGCTACCCGCGCGACCGTTTTCAGATCCAGGTGCTCGACGATTCCACCGACGAGACCCAGGACATCTGCCTGCGCAAGATCGCGGTGCTCAAGCGCCACCAGCCCGATCTGGACATCGAGTACGTACGCCGCACCGATCGCACGGGATTCAAGGCGGGTGCGCTCGAGAATGGCCTGCGCACGGCCAAGGGCGAGTTGGTCCTGATCTTCGACGCTGATTTTCTGCCCAAGCCCGACATCCTGGAGCGCACGGTGAATCACTTCGTCGACCCGGCGGTGGCGGTGGTGCAGTGTCGCTGGGAGCACATCAATCGCGACTTCTCCGCGCTGACTGAGGCGCAGGCCCTCATGCTCAACGGGCACTTCATCATGGAGCATGCCGCGCGCAACCGGTCCGGCCGCTTCTTCAACTTCAACGGCACGGCTGGTCTGTGGCGCCGCGCCGCCATCGTGGATGCCGGGGGCTGGCACCACGACACCCTGACCGAGGACATGGACCTGTCGTACCGGGCGCAGTTGCGCGGTTGGCGGTTCG
>Ga0182011_10001276_pt1 | contig 22162 bp, 20 predicted proteins | sample 711E1DmetaG_FD_120481 | JGI IMG/M metagenome (GOLD analysis project Ga0182011, IMG submission 120481) | Permafrost microbial communities from Stordalen Mire, Sweden - 711E1D metaG | ecosystem: Environmental > Terrestrial > Soil > Wetlands > Permafrost | place: Sweden: Stordalen | collected... | reverse complement strand
GTTAACGCTTATGGGCCGTTGGCCTGGGCTGAGTTAGGTCGCCCCTTCAGGGCTGAGCGTTGCGACAAATCACTGTTGCCAGTACAGCACACCCGACCAACACACATTTAGGACACTACCCGACCCTGGAACCGCTTGCCTTTTGCTTGCGTCCGCGGTAAGGTCCGGTTGGAGGCAGATCCGCCTTCGAGGGCTCGAGCTTATCCCTCGCAACGGAGGAGCTCGGTTATGAGCGGCACGATTGCACTTGAAATACTCGCGGTATTAATTTGCTGGGTGGTCCTTGGGCATGCAATTTGGAAGTGGGGACCGGGTTTAAGGAGGAGGTCTGTTCGATGTCCGGAGAAAAGGGTTGGGGCCAGAGTCTTGGCTGACCAGCGCGAGGCGGAATTCGGCGGCCTCCAGGTGGTGGAATTGAAAGAGTGCTCGCTGCTTGAAAATGCTCCGGTCGCATGCGGCAAAGGTTGCCTGGAACGGTTGTGAGAAAATCTCACATGATACTTTCATGGGGGTTTTCTCTCGCCTTGTCTGCCGCAAGCATGCAAGCTGGCCCGGCGAGCGAGTTCATTTTTACCTCTGCTCCGTTTCTGTCGTGTCACGCTTCCACCATCGTGGAGTTGCGCAACGGCGATTTGCTAGTCGCTTGGTTTGGCGGCACCGCGGAAGGTAAGCCGGATGTCGCGATCTGGGGGGCCCGCCGCACAGGGGGTCACTGGTCGGGGCCTTTTCAACTCGCGCGCGAGCCCGAAACACCCACCTGGAACCCCGTCCTTTTCTATTCGCGTGACGGACGCTTGTGGCTTTATTACAAGTTTGGCCCCAGTCCCAGCACCTGGGCTGCGGGGCGAATGTGGAGCGCGGACCATGGCCAAACGTGGTCTGAACCGGAGCATCTGCCGGCCGGACTCTATGGCCCCATTAAGGACAAACCGCTTGTCCTCGACGACGGCACGATAGTCAGCGGCACTTCGGTGGAAAGCTCCCGGTCGTGGGCCGTCTGGATCGAACGAAGCACGGATAACGGCAAGAGTTGGACGAAATTTGGACCTGTCACCGTCCCCTTCGGTTCCGCTGGGCCGGGCGCGCCTGCAAAGGTTGCAGCACAGGTTCAGGACCCGTCTGAGTGGAAGGATACCTACGGCATCATTCAGCCGACCATTGTCCCGATGGATGGGGATTGGCTACGGCTCTACGCGCGCTCCACTTCAAACATCGGGGCGATTTGTGTGGCCGATTCTTCGGATCGGGGTGTCACGTGGACGCAGGCGCGGCCGATCGACCTGCCTAACCCGAACTCCGGCATTGACGCGGTGAGGCTGCGGGACGGACGGATCATTCTGGCATACAATCACACGAAAAGCGGGCGGACGCCGCTCAATCTTGCCCTCAGCAAAGATGGGGAACACTTTCAGATGTTTTCAGTCCTCGAGGGCCAGCCCGGCGAGTACTCCTATCCAGCCATCATCCAGGGAAGGGACGGTGACTTGCACATTACCTACACGTGGAACCGAACGAGAATCCGTTACGTGCGGCTCCCGCTGGCAGAGGTCCCACAGTGAGTGTGCGCGCCTTGCCCTATCGTTGAGATTAGCTTTCACCCTGCCAAGCGCCCGCTGACGGCCAGCGTAACGAACCCCACGATAAGAAACAAAATTCCCGCCAGCATGGTGGTCAGCGCCTTCTTTCCGGCAGTCTTCCATTCGCCGGTAACAAATCCCCAAACATTTGAGGTAATGATAATGGACGACATGAAAAGCGGCCAACCCAGGATGGGACCAAGGCCCGCCAGCTCAGCCGTGGCTGCACCGTAGATGACTGTGCTTCCGAACCAGAGCACCCCCATCATCGCGCCCAATACCCAGTTGATGCCCGTTCCAGGATGGGAGAAGAGCTTCGCCGTTTTGTTCTTTCTCCACAAGTAGGCGCAGTAAATCAGGTAAGGCACGAGCGCGGCCGTCACCAAGGGCGCCCAGATCACATTGGTTTGACTCCTGGGACTAACACCCAATTGAGCGGCGAGGGATTGGAGCGGGGCTCCGAACGCCAAACCGAAGTTGATGAGAGGAGAACCCACTCCCGCCAGAATGCAGATGAACAATCCGGCCTTGAAACTCATCTTCTTCCCTGCCCCCTCTTGCGGCTCCTGAGCTGAGCTTTGCATGGCCTTCTCTTTATGTCTTCCCGCCACGGCACAAAACACAATCCCCACCAGCATCAAAGCGACTCCCAAAATAATGACCCTGCCTTTGGTCGTAGGAATCATCTCAGAATGCAATGCGATCAGCGGGACGAGTGACCCCAGTGCGGTCGAAAGGCCTATAGCGATGGCGAAATTCAAGGCGATACCGAGAGCGGCTATGCCCAGCCCAAAGAATATCTGGGCCAGACCAAATCCAAGCCCAAATCCGACAAGGAGAAGGATCTCCCGACCCCCCGCTTGCTGGTAAAAGCCCAGCATGTGGGGGACGGTCACATAAACCATGAACCAGGGAAACACGAACATTCCCACTACCGCCCAAACTGACCAGATGTTCTCCCATTTCCAAAACTTGGCGTACTTCATCGGTGCTGCGAAACTGCCGTTCAGAATTCCAGCCACCAATGTCAGGACGACTGCCAGAGCCACATTCGACATATATGAATCCTCGTCTCGTTAGTCTCAAAAACCGGTAGGTGGTAGGTCGTAGGTGGGGAAGAAGCCCACCCTACTCTCGACTGTGAGCTGTCCCGCCGCATCGGGTTGACCGGGGCCCTACGTGGAAGGCGGCCCTAATCTAATTCCAAAATCTGAAATCCAAAATCGCCCCAGCCTCTGACACCTTACACCTGACACCTGGAACCTGCCCTTCACGTTCGGACTTGCCCGGTGCCCAGGATCTGGTACTTCACGGAAGTGAGTTCGGGCAAGGCAAACGGACCTCGACAATGGAGTTTCTGGGTGCTGATGCCCATTTCCGCGCCCAAGCCGAATTCACCTCCATCGGTGAAGCGTGTGGAAGCGTTCCAATACACTGCGGCTGAGTCCACCCGGTCCAGAAACTTCTGCGCGCGCATCGCGTCACGGGTGACGATGGCATCGGAGTGCCGGGTGGAGTAATGGTTGATGTGCGCGATGGCCTCGTCCAGATCAGCCACCACGGCCACGGCCATCTTCAAGTCCGAATACTCGGTGAGCCAATCTTCAGGGGAAGCTGCTCGCACCTTGCCTTCGCCTGCCAAGCGGCAGGTCAGCTCGTCGCCCCGCACTTCCACTCCCGCCGCTTGCAGCCTCTCGACAATTCTGGGCACGTATTCCGCAGCAATATCCTGATGAACGAGCAGCTTTTCAGCGGCGTTGCACACGGAGGGACGCTGGGTCTTGGCGTTGATCACGATCCTGTCCGCAAGATCCAGGTCGGCATCCTTATCCACGTAAACGTGACAATTCCCTGCCCCGGTTTCGATAACCGGCACGATGGCCTGCTCCACCACGCGGTTGATTAATTCCGCTCCGCCGCGCGGCACGAGAACGTCTACGTAGCCGCGGGCTCGCATGAGCTCATGCGCAGACTCACGGGAACGGGAATCGAGCAACTCGATGGCCCCTTCCGTCAACCCCTGCGCCCGGTTAAGAAGTTCCACGAGCATTTCGTTCGTATGGACGGCTTCGCGTCCACCGCGCAGGACCACGGCGTTACCGGCTTTGAACGCCAGGACGGCGGCATCCACCGTCACATTGGGGCGGGACTCATAGATCACGCCCACAACCCCGAGCGGCACTCGCACCTTCCGTATGCGCAAGCCGTTGGGACGGACCCAATCGGCCAGAACTTCACCCACGGGGTCCGGCAAGATGATGACCGCTTGGATTCCAGCCAGCATTTCGGCGATGCGCTTTGGGTTAAGCAGCAGCCGGTCGCGGCTGGAGGGGCTGAGGTCGTCGGATTGAAGGTCAAGGCGGTTTGCCGCCAGAATTGCCTCCTGGTTTCCCGTGATGAGGTCCGCCATCGCTTGCAGAATTGCGTTCTTCTGCTGCGTGCTTAAGCAGGCCAGGCTGGGAGCCGCGGTTCGCGCTCTCCTCAGTTTGTCGGGTGTTGTCGTGAGGCTTGTCGAGGGCAGGGTGCTCATGATGGGTTCTCGCTCTTGGTGCGCAGTGGCGAAAAGTAGGTCCCGACGCGGCGCTGCAAGGCAAGTGGGATAACCTGGGGATGGTTTCCGTTGGCGATCACCACCTGGATTCCAGCCGCCGTGGCCCTAAGAGCCGCGCGCAACTTGGAACGCATCCCGCCGCGCCCAAGCTGGCTCTTCCCGGTGCAGGCAGCTTCCATTGCAGGCGTGACGCGACGAATCAGCCGCACCAACCGGGGTTTTCCCCGGGGGCCCCGGGGCCGAAAGAACCCGTCCACGTCGGTGAGTAGGACCAGCCAGTCCGCCCCCAAGGCAGAAGCCACAAGGGCGCTCAACTCGTCGTTGTCGCCGAACACCCCTTCCAGCTCGTGAACCGAGACGCTGTCGTTTTCATTGACGATGGGCAGCACCTTCATGCGCAGCAACTGACTGAGTGTCTTGCAGAGGTTACGGTAGCGAACGGGGGAGGAAAAGTCGTCATTCGAAAGCAGCAGTTGGGCGACCACCTTCTTCCCAAAGAGCAGCCTTTCGTAGGTGTGCATCAGCCGGCTCTGGCCCACGGCTGCGGTGGCTTGCATCAATCCCAGCTCCTTTGGCCGGCGCTTGATTTCCAAGGAGAACATTCCACAAGCGATAGCTCCCGAACTGACGATCACATACTCATGTTGCGCCAGATCGAGCTGATCAATCAACGACCGCATCCAAGTGAAGTCGATCTGCCCATCTGGGGCTATTAAACTGGTCCCGATTTTGACAACCACACGCATGAAAACACTCCACATTCGGCGTCGTAATGGCCCCCGGCGATTTCGAGGCAACTAGAGATTAAGTCCCCGGGTTGCGGTAAGTCAACAAGAGCAGCGGCAGGAGAATAATGGCGCTACTTGTCTCCGGTGGCCTTTTTCTTACCCTCCCATACGCCGCTATCGGTGTCACTGGACCACTTACCGGAAAGCTCCCCCTTCTTAAGTCGTCCCGTTAACTGGTAGTTGCCCTGCGGCGTGTCGAAGTGGATTTCAATATCAGTTTTCTTGACAGTTCCCGCGCTTATCTGCGTCCCGCCCATGGGTGATGAAACCGAACCTGTCACCGAATTCTTGGTCTGCTCGATGTACAGCGTAAACGGTATGTCACCCTGAGCCCCTCCGTGCGCGGTGCAGTCCCATGTCCCGGTAAGAGGGCCGGGCTTGGGTTTTCTCTCACCGGCGTGTAAGGTAGCTACTGCTACAGCAACGAACGCCAGACACAGAACGATTGAAACCATCTGCCTCATCTTCATGTATTTGCTCCTTATTAAACCTCATTGAATGGGCTGCCTAGCCATTCTACTGCGGCCCCGGCTTTTCGGTCCAGAAGAGTTAACAGTCAACAGGCAACAGTTAACCGCAAACTCCTCCTTTTACGGAAACCCTGTAACTCATTGGGGGCCGTTACGCTTGGACGCACTGTCAAATTCCGCACTGTCGACTGTTGACTGTCCCGCCGTGGCGGGCCAACTGCCTTGTTCAAAACCAGAAGTGCCAGGCCGTGTCGACAAGTGCGTGGGTCAAGGCACAGGCGGAAATTCTCTGGCGATTTCGAAACGTGTATCCGTAGCAAACCCCTGCCAGCGTAGCCAGGATGGCGTATCTCCAGTTGGGAACCGGCGCGTGATGGAGATGGGACGCCCCGAACACCACCGCGGCAATCAGCAGGCCATACATGTCCGTAGGCCCTCGCCGTATGCTCCGGCACAAGAGGTTTTGCAGGATTCCTCGAAAAAGCAGCTCCTCCGGGATGGCAATCGTGAAGTAGATGGCAAAGAACTGGAGGGGGAACTGCCCGAACGAGGCGCTCGAAAAGTGCGGGTGAATAAAGTGCAACACCATCCCCAGCGGAATTCCGAAAAGAGAAAAAGCGAGGAAATTGGCGAACCCGTCCGCCAAGTCCTGCTTCCTCCATAGTAGCCGGTACCCCACGCCTTCAAGGTTGCGGACCATCACAAAGGCGTACACCCCGACGCACACACAAAAGAGTGGGCGGAAAAAGTAAAGGTCGAATGGCCAGGTCCATATTCCCCCCAGCCAGTTTGCAGCCACCGGAAGCCCCAGCGCTACCATGGCGACGACATCCCGCCACCCGAGGTGGGCGGAGCGATGTAGTCGGTCGGGCAGCAGCAACAAAGTAGGCAATACGACGTATGCCAGCAATTTGCCGGCCCCGAGGAACGAGAACGATCCCGTTCCAAAGGCGTAGACGAGGTATGGGACGAGCAAGAATAAGGGCAGGCCGACCGCTGCCCAAACTGATTCCACCGCCCGCTGGCGCAGGTAGCGGATGAGGCTCGGCTGGCTCAATCCCACGAACGCGCACAGGGTGAGGGCAAGACTCAACAGTATGGCGGCCAGCCGTGTGGGGTCAGGATGAACCTGAAGCAAGATGACGACCTCAGCCGCGGCAGACATGGCGATCAAAATGACAAGGAGGAGTGCTGCTTTTTTCATCACTTCCCACCTATTTTCGCTTTTGTGCTCTTCCCCCGCTGGGGACAAGCGTCTGAGAGCCGAAGTCCACTTCGGCCAAGGGAATAAACTGCACCGGGCCCAGTTTCTTCAAGTCCTTCTCGAAACCGGAGAGATCGCCGACCAACACAATGAAACTGTTGCCAGGCGCAAGCCGCTGCCGAGCGGCGTTCCAAACCTCCTCGGCGGTGAGGGCCCGGATATTTTCAGGGAACCGGTTCCAATAGTCGAGGGGCAAATTATAGACCAGCAGTTCCAGTGTCTGGCTGGCGACACCTTCCGAGGTTTCAAAGTCCAATGCGAGATGGCCAATCAGGTATCCCTGCGCGGTTTCAAGCTCCTGAGGCGTGACGGGGTGCTCGTGCATCTGCTTGATTTGTTCGAGAGCCAGATGGACGCTCTTCATAGTCTCGGGGGTACGGGTAAAAGTCTTGGCTACCCACACCCCCGCAGTCTGATAAGAGAGGAGTTCACTGGATGCTTCGTAGGTCAGACCCTGATGGCTGCGGAGGGCCTTGAAAAGCTTGTTTTCAGAGGGTCCGCCCAGAATTTGGTCGGCGACTCTCAGCGCCAGATAATCGGGGCTTTTGCGCGGCGCCCCAAGGTTGCCAATCCGGATTTCCGTCTGAACCGCATCGGGCTTGTCGATGGCGAAAATCCTATGCGATGCCACCGCTGGCGACACCGCAGGTGGCAGGGGCGTTGCCCGGTTCGCCCAAGCGCCAAAACGCTTCTCCGCGCGTTCAAAGGCTCTGCTGGTCTCGATATCCCCGACAATGGCGAGAACGGCATTCGAGGGTTGATAGCAGTCGTTATAAAAGGCGAGGAGGTTTTCCTGAGTCATGCGGCGCAGCGAGGCAATCGTTCCGTCCTCGGGGTGGCCGTACGCGGTCCCGAGAAAGGCGAGGCGCCGCAAGACCGCATCGGCAACGTAGTCAGGATCGTCGCGAACAACCTCGAGGCCCGAAAGGGTCTGCTTGCGCTTGCGCTCGACTTCTGCGGGCGCGAAGCTGGAATGCATCACCATGTCCGAGAAAAGATCGAAAGCCAGCTCCTCATGGTCGTTGAGGACGCTCAGGGTAATATACGATTCATCCCACCCGGTCCCCGCATCCACTAATCCTCCCATCGAGTCGATGGACTCGGAGATTTGGCTGGCGCTGCGTGTTGAAGTTCCCTCAGTCAGCAAGGCGCTCACCAGTTGCGCTGTTCCCGGCAAGGCCGCCGGATCCCATTCTGCTCCCGACTTTACCACCAGCCGCAACGTTAAGAGTGGAAGTAAGTGCCGCTCGATGACGACCACTTTCAAACCATTGGGAAGAACGCGTAGCGCAGGCACGGGAAGAACCAGGGGCTTGGGAGGCAACGCCTCCGGCGGGAAGTCGCGAGCCCACGAGAGAACAGCCAAAAGCAAAGCCGCCAGACAGAACAAGCACCTTTTTGGAGTGCGGCAGCTTGCTGCCGCTTTTGCGTCGCGAGCTTGTTCGAGCCGCTGACGGAAGCGAGCTTCCGGCGCAGGAAAGCGGCAGCAAGCTGCCGCACTCCAAATCCCGCCTCTACGCATCCACCTCTGTGAGCTCATTGGCCTCCCGCTCTTTGCCCACTTGCTTGCTTGTTCCCTGCTGCGCTCTTTGGGTACACTTCCACCAGCGTCAAATTCTGCGGAACGAAATACTTCTGCGCCACCCGCTGGATATCCGCTGGCGTGACAGCCAGGAATCGGGCAGGTTCCGTATTGACCAAGTTCGCATCCTTCAAAATGACTGCCGCATAGCCCAGTTCCTCCCCCCGCGTTTGGACCGTCTGCCGGCTCAAGATGAAATCGCGCAGGATCTGGTTCTTGGCTTTTTGGAGTTCGTCATTGCTTACGGTTTGAGTCTTCAGCCGGGTCAGTTCCGCCTCGACCTCAGTCTCCCCCTCGGCGGGCGCGTGGCCCTGGTTCAGGACGGCAAAGACAAAGAAGAGATTGGGGTCTTCCGTGAAGTTGCCGGTGCTCTGCGCTTCCAGGGCAATCTGTTTGTCATAAATCAGCCGCCGATAGATGCGCGAACTTTCTCCTTCCGAGAGGATATTGGAAGCCAGCCGGAGCGGGTAAGCGTCCGGGGTGCCATCCGCCGGCATATGGTAACCCTCGACGAAGGCGGGAAGCGCCACGTTCAGAGCGAGTTTCACAACCCGCCCCGCAGTTTGGGGCGGTTCCTGCTGGATGTGGTTTGCAGGAAGGCGAGATCCGTGTTCGAGAGGGCCGAAATACTTCCGGATCATGGATTCCGCCTGCTGCGGGTCCATGTCGCCGACGATGACTACGGTGGCGTTATTGGGCACGTAATAAGTGTCGTAGAAGTCGCGAATGTCCTCTAGCCGGGCGTTGTCCAGGTCGTGCATGCTGCCAATGGTCATGTGCTGGTAGGGATGCACGGTGTAGGCATGTTGATACAAGGTCTCCACCACCGTCCCGTAGGGCAGGCTATCAAACCTCAAGCGCCTCTCTTCTTCGACGACTTCCCTTTCGTTGTTGAAAACAGTTCCCGTGATGTCCAGGTTGCGCATCCGGTCAGCCTCCAGCCAAAGGACGACGGGAAGCTGGGAGCCAGGTGTCGTTTCCCAGAAGACGGTGGAATCCTCTGTGGTGTACGCATTGTCGATGCCGCCGGACCGAATGACGTAGTCGGAGAATTGCTCGGCCCCGATGTTCGTAGTCCCATCAAACATCAAGTGTTCGAACAAGTGAGCAAAACCCGTCCTCCCCGGGGTCTCGTTCTTGGAGCCCACGTGATACCAGACTTGAACATTGACCACGGGCGCCTGGTGGTCTTCCACAAGGCAGACCTCGAGGCCGTTTGGAAGGGTCAAGGCTCGAATAGCCGTTTGAGGGAGGGTGACGGCTTCGCAAATCCCCGTGAGAAGGAACAAAGCCGCCGCGAGGACGGCCGCGCGCAATTTGTGTGGTTGATGGAAAGTTCTCGACAACCTGCTCCAAACCTGGAAGGGTTTTCCCTGCCAAGTATTGATTTTATCATTGAGCCGCATAAGGAGGTGACCTAATCAGACTGGCAGGTGGTCGGTCATTTTATGTAGAGCCGGCGGAACCTGTCCCGATCTTATCGGGACGCCGCCACTTGGCGAGGTAAACTCGCCGCTACATTGGGCCTTCGCCCTCTCCCAAGGGGAGAGGGCGAACCGCGATCCCGATGCACTTCATCGGGACGCGGGCCGGGTGAGGGGTCATTTGCGCGGCGCTGTTGCCCCCTTTGAATTCGAGGTCAGCAGATTGCCAATGGTCCGAAGGCTCCGGCTCTTCGCTACCTCCCGCCTCCCGGTTACAATCAGCCCTCTACTAACCACCTTTCTTTTCAACTACATTCCGTCTTTTAGCGGATAAGTACTTTTATTTTCATACACATTCCGGCTTCACACGCGAATCTTTCATGGTGGCCCTTTTTTTTCATAGACATTCCCGCGTCGGTCCGTCAATTTTAAGAAATCCTTTTTTGATTCCCCTGCAACAAGAGACTTCTTGTCTGTGACGTGGCGAGCCAATTGGTGGGCCTTTCGTCGCGCTTGGCACATTCTCGGAAGTGGCTTGGGGCGGACAGTAGCATTGCACCGTAGCGTTCCCGGCAGGCCGTCGCCTCCTGCGCAACTCCAACGTACAATTCTAGCCTATCTTGTTGCGTTTGTCAAGAGACAGGAAGTCTGTTTCGGTCCCACCCGCCGTAACCCATGGTTTCGGGTCTGCGGCTCTTCTCGCCAGCCGCACCCAAAGGGCGCGGACCTACAAAAGAGGTCCGCGTTACGCTTACTCACGTAGAAAGCATGGCTTGGGGGTTTTTCTTGGCGATGGTGGGTAACTTGAGGGACGCTTGGTCCGGCTGTCGCACCCCCTGTTCCCAGCTTTCGACGGTATTGGGACTGACATTGAGAAACCGGGCAAAGAGTGTCTGGCTGGCATTGAGCGCAAGCCGTATTCTCCGAATTTCAGCCGGCTTGAGGGGCCTGGGAGGTGGAGGGATTTCCTTCGTTCGGAGGTTCACAGGTTTGCCTTGCTCGTAGGCCCCGGCGTCAGCCAGAGACCGGCGTAAATCGTCAAAAACTTTCACTCGGACTTTTCTTGCCATGTTACCTCCTAGATCCTTTTCAGCTCCGCGACCATCCGCCGGAGGAAGGTCCGTTGTTGAGGACCCAAATCTTGTTGCTCGTCCTTATCGAGCAGAATGAGCGACAAACTGCAGGGATGCTTCGCTGCGCTCAGCATGACAGCACCCCGAGCGCGTGGCGCTGAAAATGAATCAATGACCCAATGAATCAATGACCCAATGAATCAGTGATTCAATTCCAAACCTCACTCGGCGTATTTCTGCACGATGGGATAACGCCGCCCCATTCCGAAAGCCTTGGCGGTCACTTTGAGTGTCGGGGGGGCCTGCTGACGCTTGTATTCTGCGCCATTGACCTTGCGGATGGCCTCCTTTACCAAAGAGAGGTCGAGACGGTGCTTTTCAGCAATCTCCTGGGAGGACATAGCCTCCTCGATGTAGTCCCGGAGGATGGCGTCCAGGACTTCATAAGGCGGCAGAGAGTCCTGGTCAGTTTGGTTGGGGCGCAATTCCGCCGAAGGGGGCTTTTCCAGACAGGCTAGCGGGATGCGTTCGCCGGCGCGGTTCACGTAGCGCGCCAAGTCGTAAACCATGATCTTGGGGACGTCGGCGATGGCGGCCAGGCCTCCGGCCATGTCGCCGTAAAGCGTGCAGTAGCCGACGGCAAGTTCGGATTTGTTGCCGGTGCTGAGGACCAGTGAACCGAATTTATTGGACAGGGCCATGAGAACATTGCCGCGAACTCGAGCCTGGATATTCTCTTCCGTCACGTCGCGGGGTTGGCCTTCAAAGGCGGGATCGAGCGCGGTAAGATAAGCTTCGAAGATGGGGGTGATGGGAATAATCCGAAAGTCGATGCGCAGATTGCGGGCCAACGCTTCGGCATCCCGGACACTTCCCGCGGAGGAGTAAGGGCCGGGCATGCCCACGCCGGTGACGTTCTCGGCGCCCAGCGCGTCCGCCGCCAGCGTGGCGACGAGTGAGGAGTCAATGCCGCCGCTCAGGCCGACGATCACCTTTTGGAACCCGCACTTCAGCACATAGTCATGCACGCCCAGCTTGAGTGCTTGGTACACCGCTTCCGTTTCGGAAGCAGGAGCAGGGTGGATTTCGAGGTGATGGTCCGAAGTATTGAAGACCACAAGGTCTTCGTCGAAGGACCGGGCGCGCGCGCGAAGTTCTCCGTTCGCGTCGAAAGCCATGCTCGAGCCATCGAAGACCAGTTGGTCGTTTCCCCCCACCTGATTCACATAGACGACCGGGATGTGGCGCGTATCCGCGATGGTCTTGAGCATGTCATGACGCAATTGGAATTTCTCTGTACTGTACGGCGAAGAAGCAATATTGAGCAGCAGATTGGCCCCGGCGCGAACACTCTCCTCGACAGGATCTCGGGTGTAGAGTTGCTTCTTCCAGAAATGCTTGTCGTTCCAGACATCTTCACAGATGGTGATTCCGAGCTTGAAACCATTGAACGCCTGGAGCCCGATGGCTTGACCTGGTTCGAAGTAACGCGACTCGTCAAAAACGTCGTAAAAGGGGAGCAGGATCTTTGTATAATCCAGCGCCACCCTGCCGTCCTTAATCAAAGCTGCCGCGTCCGCCGCGGCTTTGCCTTGCACAGCGTTGGACCGACGCACGTAGCCCACAAGAGTGGCGATGGGCGGCAGCAAACCTGCCAGCCGCTCCAGTTCAGCCTCGGACTTGCGTATGAAGCCCGGCCGCTCCACCAGATCGCGAGGCGGATACCCGCAAAGCGCCAGCTCCGGGAAGACCACCAGGTCTGCTCCGCGTTCCTGCGCCCTACGGGCAAACTTCACGATACGGTCGATGTTGCCGGCAAAATCTCCTACCGTGGAGTTGATTTGGGCGAGCGCTATTTTCATGGCTGGTTCTTAGTCTACTTCATGGGCGTAGGAGGCAGCAAGACGGTTAGATTTGCGCTTTGTGATTTGCGAATGACACCGGAGGGAGCCGGCGCCGCCGCTTTGTTAATCGGGCATCGGAAATCAGCAATCGCAAATGGTTCGCTTTGTGATGGAGGCAGATTACCGATTTGCGATTCGCAAATTACGACGCAAGCTGCCACGCCACTTTGTGAATCGCAATCGGAAATCAGCAGTCGCAAAGGTCGGCTGTTGCGATTCGTGAGTGACAACGGGCGAAGCCGGTACGCCACTTCGTTAATCGCAAATCACCAATCGCAAATGGGAGGTCTAGGCGCTAAAGGAACTTCCGCACCCGCAGGTGGTTTTCACATTCGGGTTCTCGAACTTAAAACCGGCGCCCTCCAAGCTCTCGACGTAGTCGATCTTGGTCCCGTTGATGTACATCAAGGATGCCTGGTCAACAAACACCTTCAGGCCGTCGAATTCGTAAACCTTATCAATCCCGTTGGTCTGGTTCTCGAAATTCATCTGGTACGAGAACCCGGAACACCCGCCGCCCACCACCGCAACGCGCAAACCGGCAGGGGCGGGATTCTGTTGGGATAAGATTTCCTTCACCTTGGAAACGGCCTTAGAGGTAAGCTCAATTGTCATCGAATACTCCTTATGGAACTATTTTCTGTCTGTCGCCCATAGTATCTGATGCCCCAACATATCAAAGAGATGCGTAGAAATCAAGCTCTAGCGCGGGGTGGTGCTGTCCTAATTCCAGATGTCGCGCCGGCTTCCAGCCGGCATTGAGCCGCCAAGATGGCGGCGCTACGTTCAAATTAGGACAGCACCCGCAGGGTTCCGTCAAAGTCTCCCATCAGGACGAAACGGCGGGCCGGGAATTACCCTGCTGGGGCCTGCTGCTCCTGGGGCAGGTCACCTGGTTCGACTTTGACGGAACCCCGCCCCCGGCCAGCGGTCGCGGGTGATTCCCCTGGAAAGGGGGCTTATAATTCAGTAACATAGGTGGGGTGATGGCCTGCGGGATCACGACGGTTCCAGGGCCTGGGCCTTGGCTGACCCGCTTGGCGAAAGGCAAGCTACAGTGAAGAAGTACATTCTGGCTTTGATATCGGTAGCGGCCATAGGCATTCTCATCCAGAGTGGATGTAGTGGCGGCGGTGGCGGTGGAACGCTGCCCATTGTCACCGCTCCGGGTACGATAGCAATTTTCGGTGGCGACGCTCCCCTGTGCAGCGTGGCTTCCTTCAGTGTCACGATCACTGGCCTGACGTTGACGCCACAATCCGGTGGTAGCCCCGTTTCGGTCCTTTCTGGCGGGCAACCCGTCACGGTGGATTTTGCCTCCCTCATGGATTTTGCCACCATGTTCAGCCTGTCAAACGTTCCCGCAGGAACTTACGACGCGCTGGGAATAACGCTTTCGAATCCGCAGTTGACATACCTGGATACTTCCACCACTCCTCCCTCTTTCAAAACAATCACCCCGACGATGACGTCCCTGACCATCAATCTCGTTCTCAACCCGGCAATGGCTATCGCGAGCAACGGCGCGGCCGCTCTACAACTCGAGTTTAATCTTCTCAATTCCATTTCCGTCGGTTCCAACAACCAATTCACTGTGACCCCGACTTTCACCGCTAATCCGGCCTCGGCCTCGGGTAGCAGTGGTTTCGCTGAGCTCGATGACTTGAGCGGTCTGGTCCAAAGCGTGAGCACAAGCTCGCCGAATCCGTCGTTTATCGGGACCTTTACGATCTCTCGCCCTAATGCTCCTACCTTGACTGTCTACGTCCCCAGCTCGACAAGCTTCACTGGGGTCTCCGGGCTGAGTGGTCTGACAGCCGGGACCTTTGTCGAGATGGATGCCTTCCTCGACACGAACGACAACATCGTGGCCAACACCGTGTTGGCGGAGGCCCAAGAGGATCAGGCCAGTGGCAATGCAGCGTTTACCGGATTGATAACCTCCGTGACGCCGCAGTCAGGCAATGCCACCCAATTCACGCTGCTCGTCCAAGAAGAAAACCCCGATGTGAGTAGCCGGGTAGCGCTCCTCTCGCCTCTGACCATCAATATCGCTTCCTCGTCCTCGACGTTCGGCCTCGCTGCCCAGTCTGCCGACTTCGCCAACTTTTCCTTTGGTCCAACGAACCTTGCCGTAGGTCAGCGAGTTGTCGTCCACGGCACGCTGCCCAGCGGCTCAGGCGCATCGCAAACTGCCACCGCCCGGTCGGTATTCCTGCGTCTCCAGTCGATTTTGGGGAACCTCTCCACAAACCCGAGCACACCGGTGGTCACCAGCGATGGCGTGGACGGAGGGTTCGCGTTGGTCCCCTGCTCACCCTTACTCCAGGCCGGGCAGATTACGGTTCTTTCTGCCTTCCAGACGGCCTTCGTCGGCATTCCGGATTTGAACAGTTTAAACAACCCGGGCGCCCATTTCCTCCTGGTCAAAGGACTGCTGTTTTATGAACAGAGTACTACTACGTTTGGGGTCGAGAGTTGGACTGTGCCGGCAAATGTTCAAGTGGCAACACAGGTCCATCAGTTGCCTTCACCTTAATATGTCGGATTCTAAAGCCAAAAGGTCGATGGTGCTGATCCGCGCCGTGTGGGCGGTCGGGATAGTTCTCTCCTTTGCTGGACTGCTTGGCGCGCAGGAAGCTATCCGTGCAGGTCTGTCGAGCTTTCCAGCCGATACCCAGCAGGTTGCCTACTCGAATTTCGCGCAACTCCGTTCCTCATCCGATTACCCACAAATCCGTCAACACGTCCTTTACCAGCAGTTGCGCGGATTTCAGGAATTCCTCCGCTCCGTGGGCGTTGATCCTGAGAGGGATATTAACGAGGTGATGCTGGGATGGCGCGGTGAGTCCCCGAGCGGCCCGGGAAGCTTCGGCGTTGCGACCGGAACTTTCGATCCCGACAGAGTGCGGCAGTTCTTTACCCAAACCCAATTGCCGGTCCAATCCTACGCCGGCTTTGACCTTTTTGCCTTTGGCTCGGGCGCCGACCCGGCAGGTACCTTCTTTACTTTCCTCGATTCCTCCTTGGCAGCCTTCGGCCAATTGCACGACCTGAAAGCCATCCTTGACGTCCGGGAGGGCTCTGCACAGGCTCTGGATACAAACCAAAAACTCCGAGGTTTTGAAGCCGAACTCGAAGGGGTGTCGCCTCAGTGGGGAATTCTGACTGGGAAAGCTGCCGGGAATGTCGCTGCGCCGTGGCTAGCCGGAGGGAAGAAAAACACTATTGATATGACGGCCTTTCTGCAGCCGATTCAGGCTGTCCTTTATCGCGTGGATTGGGACGGCGGCTTCACGGTACACATCAGCGTTGCCTGCGTAACGCCCGAGAGCGCCGCAGGACTGTTCCAGCTTCTGAACATTCTCAAGTCGGCGCCAGTGTTTTCGGCCTCGGGAGGTGGTCCCGGATCTGCTTCACTGCTCCAAAATCTGGAGGCCCACCAGAACGGTTCCCGCCTCGAGCTCGATGCTTCCGGGCCCGCGGACGCACTCGACCAAGTGCTGAAGGTCGGGGAATGAGTCTAATTGAATCATTTGGTCATCGATTCATTGAACCATTGACCGAGGTTAGGAGAAGGCGTTCAATGAATCAATGAAAAAATGAGCCAATGAATCAATGGGTTCAAGCCGGTGTGAAGGGCTTGAGTTCCCTCTCGAAATCCACCTTGGTAATTGTCTCGCCTTCGTTCAGACGGTTTAGGAGCTTTTCGATGGCTTCTTTGGCTTGGTCTTTTCGATAGGCCCTGATGAACCCGTCAACGAAATGCTCACCGGCCATGGCGCGGTTAATTTCCCCTTCCTTGTTGTGATCCTGCAACTCCGTGAAATAGACGACGCGGTATTTCCCGGAGTAGGTGGCTTCCTTGTAGACCTCGAACATGATCTTGTCAGATTTGAATGGCATGGTCCGACCTCAGAATGTTGGTTGTGCCCATGGGCTCCGACGGCAGTATCCCTGCCCTGTTCTCGGCGGGAAATCCGGGCTAGAGCAGCCCACGCCAAGCGATCCCTAAGTAACCGCCGATTGACGATTATGCCCGATCAGGGGAAAATCTCAAAAGACTCCGCATGTCGCGGCCGAAAAACCGCAAAACCTCGACGGTCCAAGGCGAAGACCCTGAATACTCTCAGTCGTTCTGCCAGGACTACCAACGTAGCATCGGCAAAATCCATCGGCAGGTCTGCGTATTGCTCCATCAATACACGCATCCTTGCGAGATCGCTTTTGAGGACTTCCTCCACCCGGACTACGTCACTAAACACGAAATCCCAAAATAGGGTCCGGCCCACTGGCCGATCGAGAAAGTGAAAAACTTCCGTCAATACCGGCCAACTCGTGACGAAGCGGCCGCCAAACTCCTCGAGCGCCGCACGGCAGCGCTCGTGAGACCCGTCCGACGGGTCGAAAAGAGCGATCAACGGCCCCGAATCACAAAGTGCCTGCACTACGCTTGGCAAGGAGTATCTCTTTTAACAAGCGGCTGACGTTACGAGCACGGTCACGCTTTGGATCCGGCGGCGCGGGCCCAAGCTTCGGGTAGAGCTGTGAGTACACTTCCCACGCGGTTGGTCGGGTCTTACTGTCATCGCTCTTCCACGCGTCGCGTAGGGCGTCTTTAATTACCGCGGACTTCGTGCGCTTGCGCCGCCTTGTTAAGACGCGAAGAATCCGCGCGGTTTCCGGGTCCAGCCGAAATGTAACACTCTCGCCCATGTCTTACATCGTAAGACGACGGCGGGTGTCTGTCAAGATGTGAAAGGTCGGGATGATGGCCGAAGTTGTATGGCTGGGCTACCTATCAGCAGCTAAGTCTCTCCCTGCCAACTCGCGGTTCGCCTCGAAAACCAGCCGGATGGCTTCCTGAAGATTTTCACGGGCCTCTTCCAGCGTCTTGCCTTGGGTGTTGGCGCCCGGTAGCTCTTCAACCCAGCCGATATAACCTTCCGGCACTTTCTTGAAAACGGCGGTTAGTTCCATGTTCCTCTGCCCTGGGTATTGATGTCATTTGGGGGAAGTTGATTTTTCGTGCGGGCCTGTGAAGGTAGTCATTCCCGCGAAAGCGGGAATCCACACTCGTTTCCCGCAAGGGGTGAGTCCATCACCTGGAAGTCACGCTATGGCATGTGCATCACCGTCTCATACAAATCGTTCCATCCATGGTTCGTCGATTCGATAAGCTGGATCTTCCATGACCGATTCCACTTTTTGAGCCGCTTTTCTCTCTGAATGGCCTCTTGTGGTCGTGCAAACGCTTCGCAATACACGAGCCTGTGCACGCCGTACTTCTTCGTGAAGCCCTCGACCAGCCCCTGCCTGTGCTCCCACACCTGTCGGGCAATATTGCTGGTTAGCCCTATGTAAAAGGTTCCATTCGGCTTGCTGGCAAGAATGTAGACATGATACTGCCGTTGCATGGTTTGGTTATTGTAATGGATTCCCGCTTTCGCGGGAATGACCAGACGCGAGAAGCGCGCGCCCACAGGGCAATCATTGCCACGAAGGCGCGGATTGACCGTCTCCCCTGCGCACGCTGAGGCACACCCACCAGCTGGATTCCCGCTTTCGCGGGAATGACATGGCCGGCGATTCCCAAACGAGTGAAAGGCGACAGTGGAGTCATTCCCGCGAAAGCGGCAACCCAGGTCACGAGTACCCCACTTGCCTGGCGGTGAAAGCGCAAGCTAAATGGGGGAAGTGCCCCTCTGCCCGCGGCGAAGCCTCGTTGGGAATCCTGGCGTGAATGAGTGGGGAGCAACGCGGGCCTCGCATCCCTCCCAAGAGCTACCCCTCCCGCCGGATGGCGTTGACGCCCACGAGTGTCTCAACTTCATAAGGCGCGGGAGGGGGCGCAAACACTGGCTGTGGCGCGGTGTCGAGCTCGGCGCGCAGCTTCGCTTCAAACTCCTTCAGCTTCGCATCGATCTCCGCCTGCTTCTGTTTGCGGCGGACCATGTCTTCGCGATAGCGCTTCAGGAAATAGCTGATGGTTTCCACGCGGATCTTAATCGACCCGGTCGGCTTGTTCTCGTCGATATCCTTGAAGGAGAAGTAAGGCGTGCCGGATTTGGTTACGGTTTCCTCAACCGCGGTATAGATCGGCGCGTCGTGGCCGCACTTGAAGCTGGATAGTTCCAGCGCCACCAGGTTTGGATGGCGAGCCGTGTATTTGGCAGCCCAGATCTTTTGCGAGGTGTTTTCACTGTAACTGTTCTTCCACGCGTCGCGAATGTCCATGGGATGCTTGATGAGCCCTGCCTTCATGTCTTCCTCGAAGAGCGGGAAGATAATGTCATCGTCGATGGGCAGCGATTGCAGGGTCAGAACGGGGTAGCCGATTTTCTGGAACTCTTCCAGGATTTCGTGGTTGATGCCGGGGTCGTTGTGGTAGGGGCGGCCCAGCAGTACAATGCCGATGCGGTCCTCGGCTTCCAATCGTTTGAGGACTTCCCTGCCCTGAGCGCGCAGGATCTTGTTCATGAAATCCTCTTGCGCCTTTAAGCCCGCCTGAACCGCGCGCAGGTTTTCTTCCCACGACAGCCCGAAGATGTCTGCAAACTCATCGTAGAGCTGCTTTGCCAAAAGAACGGGTTTGCCGGGATTCACAAAGGTATCCAGGAAACGGATATTGTTTTCCTTGAATATATCTCCTTCTTTGATGAACGCCGCTTTGACAGCTTCGGGCGTCGAAGCCACGGTTGGGCAGGAACGATGAGCCTGGGCGAACTGCAGGTCGCTGGGGAGGTCGTCAATCATCGGGCAGAAGATAATGTCCAGCGGCTTCTTCTTGTGGTGCACATAGAGCAGGTTGTGGACGTGCGGGATGCCGACCTTGGAGGGGAAGCAAGGGTCAATGGCGCCGCGCTTCGCACCTTCCTTGTAGAGGCTTTCATTGGTGAAATCGGAATAAATGAGGTTGTCCGCGGGAATCCCCAGCGCCTCGAAGTAGGCGCTGAAGATGGGATTCACGGAATACATGTTGAGAATGCGCGGAATCCCGATGCGAAGGTCCTGGCGCTTTTTCATCAGCTCGAGGCGCTTCTTCTGCTTTGGCGTGATCGTGAACTTGGGCAGAGGATCGGCAACAATCGCCGGCGCGTAAGATTTGAAAGGAGCTTTGGCGCCGGCTTCCGCCATGTTGGGGTTGTCCTTCTTGGCGGCATCCAGACCCTTCTTGATCTCGCGCATGTCGTTGACATCTTCGACCAGACCCTTCTCACAGCTATTCCCGACAATCAGCCGCTTGACTCCGGGCAGGATGGGAATCTTCGACTTTTTCCAGGATTCGTCAGTGCTGGCGATTTGAACGTCGATAAACGTGCGCATGCACTTGTTCTTGCAGAAGTAGCAGCGGGTGTTCTCATTGCGATGCGTGGCGTAGGTGATCTTCTCCACCGCTTCGAAGCCGATAAAGCTCGTCCGGTGACCCGATTGATAGAACCTTCGCGCCTCAATCCCTGCGCCGATGGCCCCGGCCTCCCCGCAATGTTCGTGGACAATCACATTCGGCTTCTGCCCTTTGTCTTTGAAGCGCGATTCGATGAAATCCACTTGCGACTTGACGGCGGCAAGGTTGTGCTGCGTGCCACCTTGCAAGATGAAAGTCTTCCCCAGCGAGGCCAGGTTGGGAATCTGGGAAACGTAAAGCCATATATTCTTGGGCAGCACGTTGGCCAGCCCGGCCATGATCTCTTCCGGCTTCCAACCCTGACGCTGAAAGTCCACGATGTCCGACTGCATAAAAACCGCGCAACCATACCCGAACATCGGCATGGCTTTGGCGCTGAAGGCCAGGTCGGCGTATTTCACCACGTCGTGACCGAAGCCGACGCAGGTGGACTGGAGAAAATAGCCATTGCCGGCTGAGCACTGAGTGTTCAGCTTGAAGTCCTTGACCCGCCCATCCTGCAAGATGATGAGCTTGATGTCCTGCCCGCCCACGTCGCAGATGACGTCGGCATCCGGGTAGAAGTGCAAAGCCGCCTGAGTGTGCGCCACGGTTTCCACCAGGGCCACATCCGCGTTCAACACGTCTTTGAGGATGTCCTTGGCGTATCCCGTGCTGCCTACGCCCAGCAGTTCGACTGTGGCGCCTTGCGACTCGACTTGCTTTCGCAGGTTGGCGAACATCTCCATCGTGTCTTCCAGCGGATTACCTTTCGAGAGCTGGTAACACTTCACCATCACTTCGCCATCTTCGCTGACCAAAACAGCCTTGGTCGAGGTGGAGCCGCCATCGATGCCCATGAAGGCCCGGACGTGCTCACCGGGCTTGAACTGGCGGGGCACAAACTTCTTGGGCTTGTAGCGCTCTCGAAATGCGGCCAGTTCATCTTCGCTCTTATAAAGGCCCGAGCCGCCTTTCTTCTTCTTTTCCTCCGCGCGGCCGACGTTCATGTACCATTCGAGCTTCTCGTGACCCGCGTAAACCCCGATTTGGGGGTCTTCGTCCAAGGCGAAGCGGACGCAACCGAGTGCGGCAAAGTACTGGGCGTTTTTCGGAACCTGGATCAGCTCTTTCGGGTCTTTGTCAGGAGGCAGAGGGAAGTTCCTTTCCTCCCAGACCTTCGGGATGTTGGCCCTCCAGCAGTCCTGCATTCCCTTGATGTAGGTATTAGGTCCACCGAGCAACAGCACTACCGGGCGCAGCGTGTTGCCGCGCGTGAGCACGGCAAGGTTCTGCTGGATGATGGCCTCGAAAAGCGAAGCCATCAGCTCATTGGGTGGCACACCGCTCTTCTGTAGCCCGTTGATGTCCGTCTCCGCGAAAACTCCGCATTTCCCTGCCACCGGGTGCAGCTTCAGGCCAAAGTAGCCCATGTTGCAAAGCTCTTCGGCGGGGATTCTAACCTTGGCGTTTATCTTGTCAATGACGGCCCCCGTGCCGCCCGCGCACTTGTCATTCATGGAGGGAATTTTCTTCTTGCGGCCGGTCTCCGGATCTTCTTTGAAAATGATGATCTTGGCGTCCTGCCCACCCAATTCGACTACCGAGCCGCATTCGGGGTAAAGGTGTTCGACGGCAAGCGAAACCGCATTCACTTCCTGCACAAACTTCGCCCCGATGTGCTGGCCAATGGGACCGCCCCCACTCCCGGTAATAAAGACTCGGGTTTCGCCAGCCTTGATCCCCGCCTCAGCTTCCATCCGCTTCAGGAACTCGAGACACTTTTCCGGCTGCTTGGTGTCGTGGCGCTGGTAGTCGCTCCAGATAATCTGGTCGGCGGAGGTATCCACCACCACGGATTTCACGGTGGTGGAGCCGACGTCGAAACCCACAATCAAATTTTTGGGATTAGTCTGATCCATTTCACGTCTCCCTGGCATCGTAAGACAGCGTGGCCTTCGGCCGAAAGCCTTGTAGCCGCAACCAAAACGGCTTTCTCCGTGTTCTCTGTGCCTCTAACAGGCTGCGGAAAAACTATCCACGGGTGTCATCCTGAGCGCAGCGAAGGATCTCGCTCTGCGTATCTTCTTGAAAATGCACAGGGCCAGATTCTTCGCTTCGCTCAGAATGACAGTTTCGAAG
>Ga0182011_10001275_pt1 | contig 22164 bp, 16 predicted proteins | sample 711E1DmetaG_FD_120481 | JGI IMG/M metagenome (GOLD analysis project Ga0182011, IMG submission 120481) | Permafrost microbial communities from Stordalen Mire, Sweden - 711E1D metaG | ecosystem: Environmental > Terrestrial > Soil > Wetlands > Permafrost | place: Sweden: Stordalen | collected... | reverse complement strand
TTATTGTGGACCATATAATAAGGATGAATCAATAATTATGGTGCATAATTATGAGAATTCAACTCAATGCAATCAAGTTCCTGAATTCGGTGTTGTTGCAGCATTGATTGCAGTAGTTGGAGCAGTAGGGATAATTGTTTATAGAAGAAGGCATTAGGCCTTTTATTTTTTTTATTTTTTTTTTTATAATTATTTATAATATTTTCTTTATTTTGGGTATACCTATTTTTTTTAGTATATTATAATATATATTGGTATAGATTTATATGCCTTTTCTGATAAATGTACTCATTAATATGGCAAATCATATTATATTACGAATAGATTTATATATCATTTTGACCAATAATTCATAGATACTATTTTAAGTGCCTTAAAATAGGATATAAAGATATGATGCGTTTATACCGCCCATAACCTGCGTTTATTGCTGTAGAGTATATACAGAAAATATATAAACAAAAGAATATTCAATCAAATTAAATCAAATTGACAGGCAATAGCAATCAAAATGTGCCTGACTATCAGGCAATTACGACTAAAGTCTATCAATTAGTAGGAATTTAAAGCAACAAAAGCAAAGGCTGTTTCGCACCTATGTGAGTCAGTCAAGAAATGGTATTTTAATATGTGCGAATTTATCACACAATTTCGTAGATAGCTGTAGCTATGGAATCCGCAACATTAGATAGCCATAATAGAATAAAAAATATGTTTAAGATAAAAGAATGATGAAAACATTATCAGTAACATCTGTTATATTGATATTTTTTTTGTTTATTTTGCATTTTGCCACAGCACAACTTTTAAGCCCATCAGATACTGGCTTTGCTAGCCAAACCCGTGATAGCAATTTCGATCTTATATATTCTTCTTTGACAAGCAACAGCAATGTAATAACTACAGTCGGCAATAATTTATGGGTCCCTTGGTATAAGTCAAGCTCAAGCTGCAATTTAGCGGACCTTCAAAGCGGTGCAAATTGCAATATAGGAACTATTGATTCTACTCACAATTGCATGGTCACAGATGAATTCTCCCAAGTCGGTATAATAGTGGGCATGGGAAAGGATCAGCAGAAGATGGACCAATTCTATAATACAGTCACTGCCATAGGCAGCACTTTTGGGCATCTGCCAGCTTGGCGAATCGATAGGAACGGCAATAATATCGAGGTTTGCAGGTCAGGCGTTGATGGCAATTGTGATACTGCAAGTGATGGCAGTGCAAGAATAATCATAAGCTTATACACAGCTAGCAAGAATCCATATTTTACTAATGCTGCTTCAAAGGCGAATTATGCATCATTAGCCACACAGTTAGCAAACGATTTCTTGACTTATGAGGTTGATCAGACATGCAGGCCTTCAAGCTTAGGCTATGGTAATATCTGTTATTGGATGGCTGGCGGCTCTCAGGTCAAGAAAGGAGGCATTGCCTCAAATGATTATGCATATACTGGATATTTTGCTGATGGAACCATAGCTATGCTTGCTGCTTATTCTTCTACTGGAAATCAGAAGTATTTGGATGCAGCAAAGAGCATTGCCCAGAACTATCTTCAAGCAGCAAATTTTGATGGCACCACATTTTCAGCCCCCCCAGGTAAATCCTTCAAATGGGTTCCTGACTCAAGTGGTATATTAAGAGCTGTATGCACGAATAATTGTGCTCCTGTGATGTGGGATATGATGGATGCCTCAAGAGCATTAGGCATATGCCAGGCAAATTACTATGCATCACAGATGGGTGTTGTGCTTCCAGGAGTAGATTATTATTGCTTCTTATGGGGCCAGAAATATATGACCAATACTAATAGTGCTCCATTGCAATTTACACCTAGCGGCACTGCCGGATCTTCACAGAGTGGATATTTTGCTCAAGGCCTTGAAGCCTTGTTTCAATCTGGAGGTCATAACTCAGCATTATTTGCCCCGACATTGGATAATGCACTCAAGCATTTCAGCACGACGACCAAGACTTTTGATAATAGCGCATGCTTTGGAGTCTATACTACAGCATTTGCTGTTAGGGCATTAGGATTCGGAATTGGAAGAGATGCAGGAGCATTTACAGCACCTGAACAAGTCATACCATTTGTTCCACCACCTATGACTCCTCCACCTGTAGCTCCGCCAATCGTTATTCCACCAGCATCAACTCCTCCACCTGTTAATCCGCCAACAACTCCATCAATCAGTCAGCCACCTGCAACACAATCACCAGTATCTACACCTGTGAACAGCAATCTGCCATTGATCGGGCAATTATCTCCTGCATGTGTGATAAATAATATACCATGCATGATCAAAAGTGATGCATCGAGTGGAGTATGTAGGACGGTAGTCTTCGGATCTGTATTAGGAGATCTCAAGATATTCTCCTGTGTCAAGAGCGGCGGATATGTAGAAATATATAAGCAGCTTGCACCTTCACAGACGCAGTTTACTGCATGCCTATCCAACGGATGCATAAGTAATGCAAATGGGTTTGTAAGATTCATACCTTTAGTAACTGTGCAGCAGCCAGACCCTGTAACAATCCCTGCAGTGGATCCAATACCTATTGTGACATCTCAACCAATCCCACAACCTGCATTGGTAGACTCTGTGATGGACCTTACATTCACAGTCCAGCCTTCAGGCACATTGATAAGCGATTCGGCTGATGGTTCAACATGCAGAATTATGAAGTATAGCACCCCAAATGGAGAGATAGATGCCAAGATCTGCGATAAAGGACCAAATCAATACAATTCAAACAATTATGAGATGTATCAATTGACAACCTCAAATGGTGCACAGATTTGCTATGCAAATACGTGCATCGGAGTAACTAGCGGGTTTGCAACAATAAGCAACTAATTTTTTTTTTTTAGATTTTTTTGATTCTAAAATATTATATTGTAAGGCTTGTGGAACCGGTCGCTGTCTGACTATTGCTTAGGTCATGGACTGTACAGCTGGCGGAATATGTGCCATGGGCTGCATAAGTATGCCATACATTATTCTGGTTGTAATTTAACTGCTGGTTTCCGTCACCGAATACAAAATCGTATGTGAAGTTGCCGCTACCTCCTGTAGTCTTGCAGTCCCATATCATATTGAGTCCTTGTGGATACCATGGGTGTTGGGCGATGACTGCACTGAATCCTGATGGGGGTGTTGTCGTATTCGTTTGGTTTGTGTTCGTAGAATTCTGTCCTGTCCAGATCACTTTGTAAATATTGCCTTGTGTAATTCCTGCTCCTGTAAAACCTGCATCGCCATATATATCTGTGAAATATGCACCGTCTGAAGCGAATGCAAGTCCTATTGGATCCCCATATCCTGCACCGGTATATGTTGCAATAGGTGTTGGAGTTCCAGGTGTTCCGTCTGAATTTATTGCTATCTGGAAAATTCTTTTCGAGTTTGGACTTGGTCCTTGCAAGTACGTGCTTCCTGACCCTACCACATACACATTGTTTGCATCTTTAGGGAATGCATCATATGAATCAAAAGCAACTTGCGTTGGAGCTATCTCGACGTGCCAATTGACCCATACGCCTTGTGTCAAACTATTTGGCCAACCGAATGTTGATCCAGCAAATGTTTTATACAGACCGTCATCTGTATCTTGTCCATTGTTGCTCACATATAATTCACTTGTTCCAGGCCTGAATGCCATTCCGAATGGATTTCTAAAACCTAAAGCATAGGTAAATGTTCCCGGGAATGGATTATCTGAAGGCATGCTTCCGTCCCAATTCATTCTTAATACTTTGCCATTATATTTTGTTGGATCCTGCGGCCAAGACAATTGGTCTGCATCTCCGATGCTAAGATACATCTTTCCATCAGGTCCTTTCAGGATTGTGTGGGCCTCATGTGATGGTCGTACTGGAATCTTATCAATTATTATTGAAGAGCTTTTGAAACCATCTCCTGTTGCATTCGTAACAAAATGTATCAACTTTGCAGACATTCCTGTGATTGATGTATTATCGACATAGGACATGCTGATATAGACATCTCCTGTTGTTTGGTCGACGTATAATCCATCAACTCCTGCTTCGCCGCCGCCTGGTATGCCTCCTGGCGAAGGTGCGCTAAGCAAATTGCCAGCATACTGCCTATAAGTTCCATCCTGGAGAATTACTCCAATCTGGCCATAAAGTTGTGTCACATATAATAATGGCTGCTTGGCAAATGGTAGCCCTCCATAAAGATTAGGGGCCATGATTACATTAACTGGAAGACTTATATTGGATGCTACTCTTCGGATATCATATCCTGGAGCAGGAGTCCATGAGGTTGCTGTGGGAGTGATATTTATTGGAGGGATTGTCTGGAATACTCTCCAACTGCTCCAATTGCTCACATTATTGAATTGTGCAAATTCATAAAATCTAGCCCTCACTTGATATGTGGTGCTATATTTTAAGATTGAGCTATTCGCAAGATTGCCCATGAATGTTCCATCCATTTTATGGATGTGATATGGATCGACAGATTCTTTGTAGGATGCCCAGACCAATTGGTTAGCCGCGACATCCCATATCTCATAATCTGAATATATTATAGTATCATTCTCTGGGTCTACTGCATTATTTACATGTAGGTGAAAATCATTAGGATACACTCCTGTGGCTCCAGGCTCTAGCCAAGTCGGTGGCTGTGGTGGCTGGTTGTTTGGGTTTGTATTGTAGGATCCATTGTTTGCAGGATTTGATTGTAGCTGCACATTCAGTATTAAAGTCTTGTTGGCTGTGACATTTGCTGTGCTCTGATATATCTTGTAGCCGCTCAGTCCGATAGTGATATTGTTAGTGCCAGTTGTCACGTTATTGATGAATAAGTTTCCATTGCTTGGAGTTGTTCCGACAAAATTCCCATTCAGGTTTACAGATGCTCCGCTTGGAATTGTAGTCAGATTAATATTTCCGATTGAAGTGGTTGTTATGTTTGTTGTGTTTGTATTATTGGTTGTCGTGTTGGAATTGCTAGGCCCTATTATCGGAAAATTTGGGCTTAGTGCAAAGCCATTATTGCTTATGCATGTGCTGAGCAGGCATATTTGGATACCTGAACCTGTTGAACCTTGGTTATACATCTCAAAAAATTGAGGTGCAGTATCAGAAGGCTTATTCCATGCTGTGATGCTTAGGCTGTTAGGGCCGTTCGAACAATTGATAGCCCTTCCATTTGTTGTAGTGTCTGAAGTTATGCTTCCTCCTGTGCAATTTGCAGGGATATTATAGACTGTAGTGTATATTGTGCCATTGCCTCCTGTATTATTAGTGTTGTTCCCGGTCGTATTGGTATTATTTGCTGTGGTATTTTGAATTAGGATTACATTCAATAAGATTGTCTGATTGGAAATGACGATGATATTGCTGTTATTGGTCAGAAAGCCTGTTTTGGAGACTGTGATGTTCTTTGATCCTTGTGTGATATTTGTCATGAATAGATTGCCGCTGGTCCCTGCACTTGTAGTGCCAACACCAATTCCATTCAATGTCACAAGCGCAGCTCCAGGTGTTGATGTGAGATTGATGTTTCCATTCAAAGTATTATTAGTTGAATTTGTACTGTTGGTGTTATTCACAGGAGGTTGTACTACTGAGCTATTATGCAAGGCTATCCATGCATTATAATTTAATGGGGCAAAATTATTGTTCAGATTTATACCATATTGGTCTCCTATGTATGGAATAGCATTGCTGGTAGATGCAAAATCTACTCCATTAGGAGTATCGATGTCAATTCCTTGGTTATTCAGATGGATTAAGCAGTGCGTATCAAATAAGCCTGGCGCGAAAGGAGCTGTGAAAGTGATGGTGTTGTTGGTATTATTCAATGAGTATCTTACTGTATTGCCGCTTCCTCCTGTATAACTATAAGTGCTTAGGAACCAGCTTGTAGTGTAGTTGGTGCCATTGTATAAGCATTTTTCAGTAACTTGTCCTGGCGCGACTGATAATGGGATTACTGCAGGATTGCCGAGTTGTGTTCGAAGGTCTATATGCATGCTATGTCGATATAGTGATGTATAATTGAGGCCAGGGGGGTTAGGGACTTCACATGTTATATCATAATATGCTGTCCTGTTGAATGTGAATGTTAGGGATTGATTCGCAGGCAATGAGGTGGATAATTCGTAGATATTTGTATCTTCTGGATATATGAACCAGTTGCGTACGCCATTCCCTGATAGTCCGCTGCCATTATCCAGGCAGGCAAAGGTATAAGTTCGGGTTGAAGGATTTGCTGATACTACTCTTATCGCTACAGGCTCTATGGCTAACGTGGTTTCAGAGAATATTATTGTTGTGATTAGGATCAATGTTACAAAGACCATTATTTTTGAGAAATTATTTTTCTTGTTTATAGCATTATTTTTCTCTTGTATCATTTTGCACCCCGCACATTAATATATGGTTTAAAATAATATAATATAAAAAATAAGTACCTATTACTTTTATATGGTAACATCAATTTATTATATATAATCTATCCATACATATTGTATCATGTTGGCACACATATGCATAATATGCTTGTTTTTCTCTTATTATTAACTATTGTTAAATTATGGGCAATGAATTGGAAGTTTAATGTGCTATTGCTGATTTCCTTGGTTTCTGCTAGCTATGTAATCCTGCAATGTCAGTATGCTCTCCTGCATGGTGAACTGTCCAATATGGTTTCCGCCCTGATAACCTTCAGGGAATGCGCCATAGAACTTAGATGTCTTATCATCGACTTGCTTTTCTATGAGCTTTAATATCATCTCATCTGCAAAATCCTTGTCGTTGAGCGCGATAGCGGCCCTTCCGACTAATGCATACACCCATATACTGTCTGATGGGCTGAGCGCATCGCCATCTGATCCGTATTTTGCGTAAAGCTCTGCATCAATCACGAATTTGCTTTTATAGAATGCCAATGATTTATTTGCCGAGGCCATGAGCTCAGTATCATTGCTTTCTGCATTCTTTACCATCATCCATAATGAATTTATGCTGTAGCCTCCTGCATCGATACCGTTTCCATATGCCCTATCTACTGTCAGCTGTGAATTATACAGCCCATTGGCGATCTGCGCATTTAGCGTGGCATTCTTCATATTATCATATACAGTAATCCATGGCTCTCCATATCTTGCAGATAATTCTTTAAGTACACCAAAATCAGCGTATGATAAATACACTTCCTGGGCTCTCCATGTCGAATTGGTCCCTGAAGCCCCTCCATACGGTGCAAGATATTTATCGTCAGTTATGCCGACCTTGAGCAACCCGCCTGATATCCTATCGATCATATCTGTGTAGTTCTTATCATGCCATTGCTTTTCTGCTATCAATAAAGCCTTTATAGCCCTCAGGTCTGCATCGCTTGCATCATTCGAGCCATCACCGCTCACTGCATCGTTCTCCTCTAGACGCCACATGAGGTAGCCGAAGTTCGGCTGCTGCATCTTTGTCTTGACAAAATCCAATGCCTCATCAAATGTCTGTTTGTCCTGAGCTTTTGCTGACCATAATAATAAATAGCTCAAGGCCTCGCTATTGGTCCTGTTGTCTGATGCAATTGCTGATGAATTGTTCGATTGGTTCGAATCCTGATCCATTGCAATATATAGATCTACATGTCCTTTGTTTCTTATCATATTATTCTTGAAAAATTCTATTGCAGAATCTAAGTGAGCCTTTGTGGAATTATCTGGAATTATTACAGGCGCAGAATTGAATGATAATGCAGTCGGCTGAGTCTTTGGCAATATTCCTTCATCCACGCCGATGCGAAAGATTATTGCCAACAATACATATAATAATACAATCCCACCTAAAATATAGAGTTTCATCTTCGGATATCTTGTCATGTCATATCACCTTTTGGAAAAACTACTGAGAATGAAGCCTCGGTCTTGCGCAATATGAAATATCCGATCAATGAGATTATCGTCAAAATGCTGACGATGAATCCGATGAGAACTGTCTTGCTCACATTATATGTCAATGCGATATTATAGTCTCCAGATGTGTCAGGATATATCAGCATAAAGTCTGGTCCGAATGGTACTATCTTCAGATCTTTTCCTGAAAGGGTTGCAGTGAAGTCCGGATCATATGTCATCTTGATCACAATCGCAGTATCATTTGTAGCATTTATGACACTGATATTATAATGGTCTGGATCAATCATTACCATATCTGAATGCACTCCATATGGCTTATCTAATAGATCAACATATGCTGCAATATATTTGACTCCTGCAGGGTCTGTTGCTATAAATTCCTCTCCCACGCTACCACAATAATTGTCCTGGAACAATGTCCTGCATCCTGGCTGAAGCTTCAATACATTATTTGCATCAGCAGTATCTACTGCTTGACTGAATGAAGGATTTGTAAGATTTATCTGAAAATATGCATATCTTGTATTATTCGTCATGATCAGTGGCAGTGTATTATTCAGTCGCTCCATCACTATCTTATCCCTTGTGCCCTCTTCAAGATTCACATAAAGCCTTGCTACATTTGTAGCCTTAAGATATAGCACTGTGTTAGCAGCGTTCTGGTATCCTGATGATACAGAAAATATTTCATCATCATATGGATTTTGTATACCCTGCTCATAGTAACCATATACTTGCGAGACATTTGTGAAAGAATTTCTCACAGTGAAGCTCTGGTCTGTATATGGTACAGACATTCTTCCATCAAACTTGTCAGTTATGAATTCTGCGCTGTTGCTTATGCTGTCTGTCGTCTGCCAATGATTCTGCACATCATAGATTATGATCCCTGATGCTAGGATGAATGTTATAAGCATCGAATAATAGAAAATCTTCTGAGTCCTGCCCTGAACAAGATTTGACATTGCAGCCACAAGTATTGCTGACGTGATTATGAATTCAGGGATTATCCTATGGTATTGTATGCTGCGCAATATATTCATAGGAAAGATGTTGTATAATTCCATATAATAGAATAGTACCATTATTATTATTGTCAATGCAAGCCCTGTTATCAATTCATGCTGGTGAAGTTTTTTTGTTATTGATTTACTTGATTTTTTCCTTACATAATGTATTATTGCAAACGTTACAAGAAATAGTAATGCAATCATGACTATTGGCCCTGGACCCTTTAGGTTGCCTGCATCAAACAGGAAATCTATGATGCTTATAATATTTGGAGGGACTTGATAGAATGGCAGGTATTGCACGCCCATGTGCGCTCCTGATGTCACTTGCTGATATGTGAACTGTGGTATGAACTGCACTGCACCGATGAGCAGACTGCATAATATCACGACCAGCCATTGTATTATATAATGGTCATGCATTGCCTGTTTTGATGCCTGCTTTCTTAGTGCGATAGATACAAGATATATGCCCATTATCATGCACAATGAAAACCATATCAATGGATGCGCAAGATATGCTACTCCTAGCAATAGCACTAATGATAATCTGAATGGCTTTAATGGTTGTTTGAAAAAAAGATAAAGTCCTAAAGGATATAAGAACAGGAACACCACTGTTATCGGCTCCCATCCATAGCTCCTCAGAGATATGTATGTGTTTGCGAGAAGAAACAACGAGCTTAATGCAGATGCCCATATCCTCCTAGAGACTTTATAGCATACGAAGAATGTGAGCAATGTCACAAGCAGATGTGCAAATATTATCATGATCAATGCAGCCTTAGGAGCACTCATGCCTGTCAATATGATAGTGAGCCAATGCAGCCAATAGAAACCTGATTGATAATATTTTATCAATGGCATTCCAAGATACCAGTATGGATTCCAATGGAAATTCGGAAAATTTGCCATTATATACTCTGTCTTCCATATATGCGCCTCGAGGTCCCATGCCCCGAATGTGTGGAGATTTCCTTCATTGGTTCTCCAGTCAGGATTGTCATATGTTGCTGAAAGCCATGCCTTGCCAAATAATAGTTTTTGGTCCAATGCAAACCATACGCCAATGATCAGCAGCACAGCCAAGGCCAATGATATCTTTTTCTTTGTCGTCCAGGTTTCTTCTTTAATAGTATGGAATTCTGGATCCTCAAATCCATAAGTCCTGACTGATTGCTTGCTCTGGGATGTATCTCGTGGGATCATGCTGCGGCCTCTTCTGTATTAATATTGTTGAACCGAAATGTTGTCCTTTCTGCTATCGACTCTGGTATCGCCTGCTCTCCGATGAATATTATCGAGCTTCCTAATATCAAAGTGTAGAACAGCAGCCATAGAGATATTGGCAGAAAAGTCCTTAATGTATTAATATCTGTTGCGCCTGCTGCTTTGAATAATGAGAATATGCTGAATCCAAAACAGATGATTGCAAGCATAATATTCCATTTTATCAATGAGATCCCAGAATCGCTTCGAACCTTGTTGGTCCTAACAAATCCTGTATAATTCTTGAATGCTGCCTTGATAACTGCGTACGCATAGATGAATGCGCTGTTTGTTATAAGGCTGTATTGCAGCAATGCATCTGAGACATATATTTTTTCATCTGTTCGGCCATGCAATGATACATATATTATCCCTATACCTATCAATACATTGAAGAATAAAAGTATCAATATCCAAGTCGGCAGCCAAGTATGATGTGTCCCTCCTATAAAAAATGATAATAATGGGACTATGATATATATCAAAGTCACAACTCCTATAATCCACCATCCTAATGTAAATATTGCATGAATCTGTTGGCGTAAAGTAAGATTTCCGAACAATATATTTTTCCAATTCTCACGCAATATCGCTACATTCCCATTAGCCCATCTATATTGCTGAGATGAATAGGCCTTATAATCTACAGGGGCATAGCCATGCACCAGATTTTTTGCCACATATACGCCATGATATCCTTGAGAATCCATCCTTATCCCCAGCTCAAGATCTTCAGTAGATGTGTAATAAGAAAATCCGCTTATCGCCTTGAAAGCACTTGTGCGTATCACAGCATTTGTTCCGCAGAACGGTGTTGCATGATCCCTTGATTTGCTCTGGCACTGCGCTTGGAAGAAAATATTAGTCCCAAGTGTTGCAGCCCTTTCCAATGGAGTATCTGCATTGATGTAATGCTGCGGTGTCTGCACAAACCCTATTGTATCATCGCTGAAATTATCCATTGTTTGGTCTAATAATTCTGGCTCAGGAGCCTGGTCTGCATCTAGTATTATGAAAAATTCTTCTTTTATATAATGCTTTATTGCATTGTTCACATTGCCTGCCTTATATCCGACATTATCTTTCCTGGTTATCAGCATGCAATCAAATCTTTTGCTCAGCAAAGCCATATTCTTCTTGTCTGCGACATTGTTTGAATCATCAAGGATGTAAATATTGACTTGGCCAGGCCATTCGACCTTCTTGGCTGCTATGATGGTCCTCTGGACAACATTCATCGGCTCATTATATACAGGCAATAGGATTGCTACAGATATCTTGTCTTTTGATGATAATTTTTTTGGACTCGATTCTTCTATGCTGCCATTCAACAGATTATATATGAAATATAATGTGAACAAGAATGAGAATATCTCAGCAGGGAATATCAGTATTGTTAGAGGAAACCTTTGGAATGAATTTATTGGAAACTGCTGGTTTGTTGTGAAATGGATTATGGTGTTTGAGAGATAATACATCATTATGAATATGCTGATGCAGCCGAAAATAATATAATATGTCTTATATCTCCATCCTTGTCGTCTTATCTCTTGAATCATTTTATCTTGTTCCCTATATTTGTCCTGTTGAAAAATATGCCTAGTAGCATTATCAAGAGCAGCATGGTGAATGCAATGATAGAAGGTGTCATAGGCTGTTTTAGGAAATTTTCCACAGAGAATGCTGCAAGCCCTGTCACTTGTACAATATTCGGAGGCTTATAAGGTATGCTATTGACATAGACGCTCCTATCTGTTATATTATATATGCTCGTCTGGTTCTTGTTCTTCAACACTATATTATCGATATTATATGTGGTGTCTGGTTTATCGGCCTTGAATGAGCCCTGCCATGTCCCATAATATTCATTGCCGTTGATCCTTGTAAGTGTGAGCCTGACAAACGTATGATTGGTATAGTTAATATCAGCATATATACTATTTATCCCAATAGCATCGCTGGCATCTGCAGTAAGCATGATACTATCATTCACATTGACGATGGCCTCGCTGAGCATATAATTGATAAGCCTAAGGCTTCCAAGCGAGCCTGTCCCTGTGCCAGAGACATAAAATGATCTGTCATGCATAAAGAATTGTGTATAATTTTTTGTATTGTTCTTTCCAAGCATAATGTCTGTTAGGTTGTATTGACCAGGAATATTGCCATCAATCATTCCAAACCAAGTCCCGTAATAATTATCCCCTTTGATAAGTTTTAAGTCTATGATCTGATTCCCTTGAGGAGTCAGGATGCTCGCCTTTATCCAATCGATTGTTGCTCCAAGATCTTTTGCATCAAGGGTCAGGTTCTGTGTCTGATTTGTCCCGATGACATCTTTTCCAAATAATGCATAGACTACTGATGCATTGTCAGGATAATCTGAACTATAACCTCCTCCTCCGCCTCCTCCACTTGAAGTGTGCACTGGTGCAGGAGGTATCCTATAATGTGCCCTGGAATTATCAAGAGTATATGTTGAATTGGCAGAATTACCAATGCCTATAATCTTTGTCAGATAATTGTTGCCATATGATATATTGAGTATCTGTGCGCTCCAATCTGTCTGATTGCCCGAAGCCACAGGATTTAAGGAAAGTGTTTTTGTAGTCAATGAATTGGTCAACGTTATGATGACTGAACTGAAATTCAATATATTGTTGTTCGTAAGGACATGGATCTTTGTATCTGGGTCTCCGATATTATCTGGCCCATCATTTAGGCTTGTAAAATATGGATTTATGGCATCTATCACGTCCACTAGCCATATGATGGAACTATTTGAGGTCATTAAGGTTATATTTATGGCCTTTACATTAGAATAATCCGGGGGCGCTGGCACATAGTATATTCCAGGGACGAATGTGAATGTGTCGTTATTTCCGACTGCAGATTTTGTTAAGACACCGTCAATGTACCAATCCATGGAAGAAGAGCTATTCAATGTTGCGGCGAATGTTGCGTTGTCGACATCATACATATAATAGGAATTGTTGGAATAGTGCTTCAAGTCAGTCGAGGCTGATATTATTCCGATATAGGGAGGATTTGAAGTTGAATTGCCTGTTATATTTCCTGTTATGTTTGATGAGATATTGTTCGTGATATTATTTGATATATTGGTCGTGATATTCGAAGAAATATTTTCTGTGATGTTTGCAGTAATATTTGAAGTGATATTTCCTGTGATGTTTGATGTGATATTGTTCGTGATATTATTTGATATATTGGTCGTGATATTCGAAGAAATATTTTCTGTGATGTTGCTTGTGATATTTGCTGTGATGTTTGCAGTAATATTTGAAGTGATATTTTCTGTGATGTTTGTTGAAATATTATTTGTTATATTTGATGAGATATTGTTTGTAATGTTATTTGTGATGTTCGAAGATATATTATCTGTTATATTATTTGTAATATTTGATGTAATATTGATGGATACATTAGTGGTGTCATTCAATACTGTCGCCTTCACTATCTTTGATTCAAGAAATATTATAGAAAGCACGGCCAAGAAAATAATCGCTACAATGAAAAATGTCCTTAATCTCTTGAACATGCCGTTAGCAAACGGGCTCTCTTTCCACGTATACATGCTGTTCAATATATAGTTGACGACAAACATGCTTAATATCGAGAATAGGTTCCACAATAGCAGAAATTTTTGTCCGAACAATGAAGTGAGCAGCCATAGTATCCCTACTGTTCCGACAAGAGTCACTAGGCTAATTGCCTGAAATGATAAGAATTTTCTTCCCAGGCCGGCTCTTGGCTTGTCGCTGAAAGTGAAATAGGTGTTTCCAAGAAAATTCGATACGATTGCGATCTCAGTTGCTATCACCGATGCTATAAGGTAATAGAGTCCAAGCCTTGTCAAAAGATAGAACACTCCAAGGTTGAGTGATGTTCCAATCCCTCCTATAATACCATATTTGATGAATCTCTTCAATGACCCTTTTATCAAAATCTTTGTTTCCATTTTTGGTTATGCTATTTATCATCAGCAACTCCTATTATTCATATCTTTATGAGATATGGCTCTAGCTGTCTCCTCTGGTCCAATAATCTGGGTCTTGCACCAGATAATTGAGTCATTGTATTGTTGAATGCGAGCCGCATGATGACTGTGCCTACCTCGAATATGTCCTTAGCTCTCATTTTGCTATCTCCATTTGTCCGGTCCTCGAATGCTATGGGCACTTCAGTGATAATGCTTCCATGAAGCATCATCTGGTTCAATAATGCCATCTGGAACACATAGCCTTTGACATCCAAAAGTTCTAGGTCGATATTTTTGAGCACAGATGTCCTGATTGCACGGAATCCTCCTGTACAATCGTTCACCTTGGGCCTGAGCAGCAATTTTGTGTAGACATTGGCGGATTTACTGACCATCCTCCTATAGAATCCCCAATTCTCGGGTATCGATCCTCCTTTGATATATCTTGAGCCTATCACAAAATCTGCTCCAGCACGGATCTTATCGATCATCGGCAAAATGTATCGTGGATTATGGGACAGGTCAGCATCCATCTCAAATATTATATGAGGCGCAAGGCTCTGCATCGCATGTCTCATTCCATGTATGTATGCTGCCCCGAGCCCTTGCTTTTGCTGCCTTACAAGCAGATGAACATTAAGATTTTTTTTCTGGTAATTCTCTACTATCTTATATGTCTGGTCTGGTGAATTATCGTCAACCACCAATACATTCATGATTACATGGCGGTCTTCATAACCCTTAATTGATTTAGCGCTATATATCCTGTCGAGTAGCGTTGTGATGTTTAATGATTCATTATAGGTCGGAACTATTATGCATACTTTTATAGTGCTGCCTAGGTCATCTATTAAGCAGTAGTTCCTGTATAAATCATCCATTTAATCACCCCGTATATGCAATAGCATGTAATTGCTTTTGTTATATGCAATATTATTTAATTGACAAATAATCTGAAATCATCTGAAATATTCTTTACTTTTAGAATAACTTCCTAAAGCGATACTATTGGAGTGTTGATATTTTAACCGGCATACGCTTATATTATGGTAAAGATGTGACCGATTTATAGATTATCCTTACATAATGTATATATGAGCATATATGCCAATATTTATTAACTATTGTTTATTCATCGTCTATGGGACGGCAAAAGCGCTGTCTTTTATTATATGCCTAGGCTTGAACCTGCAATCAGAATAGCCATATTTATGGAATTAATATGCATAAGATTTAAATATATCCAGTTCATCCCTTATGTTACAATAAATATTATTTTTGCCGCATCATATCATGCATTTGTATTTGTATGCCTTGTGGCTTATCAATTAATTATTAGTGATCTGCTTCTATCTGATGATTGATCAGGGTGAGATTTATGAAAAGAAGGGTTGTTCAACATGGGCCATCTACATTAATCATAAGTCTGCCGTCGAATTGGATCAAACAGAACAATGTAAATAGGGGAGATGAACTTGATATAAAAGAGAATAATAAAACCCTCGCCATCACAGCCAGCAACCATGTATCAAATAAATCCTTGACCCAGAACATATCAGGGCTTGAGCCTGCACTTGTGAAGACATTCCTTGCAAGGATTTATCAGAAAGGCTATGATAAAGCATACTTAGTGCATAATAACATCAATCTTCTAAAAAAGATCCAAGACAAAACTCTTGAATTGATTGGATATGAGATCATCGAGCAGAACAACAAATATTGCCTCATACAATCGATAAGCTCTCATATCGAACTAGATTTTGACAACTCTTTGCGCAAGGCCTTTGTATTGGCCAAGCAGATGCTTGATACTGCCATCAAGGCATATAAGGACAATGATCCTGATGCACTCGCCGGCCTTTCGATCATGGACTTAGAAGTCAATAGGCTTTGCTATTTCTGCCTGCGTCAGATAAATAAGGAGCAATACATCGGGACAGAGCAGGCCCAGCAGTCGCATATATTATACTCTCTTATCGAATCTCTTGAGCATCTTGGAGACAACATGGTGCATCTTGGCAAGAGCCTGATCGAGTCTAAGAAAAATCCTGAATTGATAAAATTGATGCAGCTACTATTTGAGCAATTCAAGCTCGTGTACTCATATTTTTATGAATCAACTGCTGAGAAGGCTAATGAGACATATAGGATATTTGTTGAGATCGGGAGGATGGTCAGCGATGTAAGCATTGCAAGGCTCTCTGGAAATGATTTGATGGCAGCTTATAAGATAAGGGCCGCATCCAATGAATTGTATCATTTCACAATATCAAAATTGGATTTCCATGCAAAGGCATATGCTTGATGGGTCATAGTTATATTATATCAAAAATATGCGTAAATGATTATATATGTAAATGTATTACCTACATTATTGGTGAGTTATGAAAAGAAAAGTTGTTCAGCACGGACCATCGACCCTTATCATCAGCTTGCCCTCTAATTGGATAAAGCACAATAAGGTGAAGAAAGGTGACGAGCTAGATATAAAAGAAGAGGGCAAGACTATCATAGTCTCAAAAGGCGACATCCAGACAGAGAATTCCATAACCCAGGATGTATCGAACTTTGATCCATTGCTCGTCAATACATTTCTTGTAAGGGCTTATCAGAAAGGATATGATAAGATATTGCTTATCCATAACAGCCCTGAGGTGTTGAAAAAAATTCAGGCGAAGACCCTTGAATTGATTGGATATGAGATAATTGAGCAGAACAATAAGAGTTGTTTGATACAGTCCATAAGCTCGCATATAGAGCTGGATTTTGAGAATTCATTGCGCAAAGGGTTTATCATAACAAAGCAGATGCTCGAGATCGCTATCAAGGCATATAAGGAAAATGATTCCCAGACGCTTGAAGGATTGCAGATTATGGACTTGGAAGTGAACAGGTTTTGCAACTTCTGTCTTCGCCAGATAAATAAGGAGCAATACGTAAATACAGAGCAGGCTCAGCAGTCGCACACATTATATTATCTTATCGAGATACTTGAAGAGCTTGGTGATGTGTTCAAGAGGATGGCTAAGCATCTTGCAGTCTCAAAAAAGAAAAATCCTGAAATCATTAAGTTCATGCAGATGTTATATGAGCAATATGAACTGTCGTACTCTTATTTCTATAAGTCGACAGCTGATAAGGCAAACCAGGCATATACGCTTTTTGTGAAGCTTGAGAACAGCATCAAGCAATTGTTCAATGCAAAGCTTTTGATCAATGAGATACTCAGCGTATATTCCATATTGGATGCTGCTCATATAATCAGCCATTTCACTACCACGAGGCTTGATTATCTTAAGGATACTGCTCCGACATTTCTTAATCAGGATTTTGAGAATAGGGTAGAGTCTTATTCGTGATTTTTCAGAATTTTTCTTCTAAAGGCTTATTAATTATTATGATTTAAGAAAATTTATATAGATAATATTATAATCGGTGATTATGGTGTCTTATACAGTTTTGATAACAAGAGAAGATTATGCTATGGATGTGCCTGCCTTAGTTTTGCATGGGAATAATACTTATGTTCCATTATTGCTAGGACGTAATGGGTTTTTCGAAAATTTTTCATATAATATTTGAGCAAGATAAAGAGAAAATCATTTTAAAGAAGATAATTCCTAAGATAAATTATTGAAAGAATTCTTAGATTTATATTTTTTTCCTTGGAAAGGGTGCCTAATTCTATCATAAATTATATTATATTATGGATGGTTATACGATTATCGGATTTAAGAATAAATAAAAATTTTATGACACAATAAGGGTATTAATTATAATTATATCATTAATGGAAGGTTTATAAGCTAACTATGATATTGTTTATATTGTTCTAAATTTTTCTTTACATTATAATATTGTTATTATGAAAAAAAAATATTTTATTATTATTTTGCTGTTTTGTCTCTATATTGTTATTAATCTGTATTATTCGTTTTTTGTTTGAATAATCACGTTCTTTATAAATAACCTGCCAGAATCCGGCCAAAATAATTACTTAAATGTAACACTTTCTTATCGTTTTTTATGTATTGCTTGATGCTCTTCTTTAGTAAAAATTTCAAGATTTTCAACATTATTATTCAATTTATTATGATCCTTATGATGCACTTGATACATTCTAAAAGGCAACGGATACTTATCCTTATGCTTTAAATAAATACTATAATAAGCAATATTTCTATGAGTCAAATTAGAATGCTTGATAGTATCACGATTATAACCGTTAGCATCAATATATTCAGTCTTATCATTTAATGCATCAGCATTATATTTTCTTGACCTAATAAAAATTAATACGATAATAATTATTAAAAGTATTATCAGAAGATAAGGAGCATAAATAGTTAATGCTAAAAAAATTATAGCTAACAAAACATACAATGTCCACTTATTGTTACGCTTCATAAAAATATCTATTAGTATAAGTTTTTAAAGCTTTTTACTGAATATCTTTTTTAGTGATTAAAAAATAAAAATATAGATTATTTATCTTTAAGCTTTTCTTTTTCTTCTTTAAGATTGAAATACTTTGTCAATGTTTGCATTATTTCTTTGAATGTGATTTCTTCTATGATTAATGGTTCTAAGTCTTCTTTCCATCTATTATGAAGTTTTTGTGCATTATTGAACATTTTTATGATGTTGAATTCGTCTCCAGAATGCTCACATTTTTGTTTTACTAGTTCAAGATTTATAGGTATTTTTCTTTTAATTATTTGATATAAGTCATAGTGATCTCTTGGTTTGTTTCTCCCTATTGCTGCAGCCATTTTTTCTGCAATCATTTCATCTTTTGAAAGACATTGTATTGAGAATTTTGGAATGTTTGGATAGAAATGATTTATGTTATGATTTTCAGTTTTTGTTAATAATCTTCCTCTTTCATTTAAGTCTATAAATATTTCTCCTTTCCCTAATTCTGTATCGTATGGTACAATTAATCTTACAAATTTGTCAACATCCTTGTCTTGACTTATTTTACTAAATATTCCGGAATTGTTTACTTCCATTATTATTTCTTTTCTGATATCTGAAATTGGTTTATCTATAGTGAAGTCTATATCTTCGCTAATTCTTGAATATTCAAGTATTGTTTTATTTAGTGCTGTCCCTCCCTTAAAATATATTCCTTTAATATCTTTTAATAGATATAATAATATAGTTATATAATAGTCTTTAACTAGAAGTTTTAGCTGAAATTTTTTTTCTCCTGCTATTATTTCGAATTCTTGTTTTACCAATTTTTCGATTTTAGCCATTCTCTTGAGTCCTTTTTATTAATTATTTTGAATGTATGGTTTCCTACTTTTTTTGTTATTGCATTGTTTATTCGTTTTTGAGTTGTTTTTCTGAATATGAATGTTGTGTTAAGTATTGTTGCTCTGCCGTTTCTTTTGTTTGTGTAGATTTCTATTTTCATTGGTACTTGTTCTGTTATCCTCCAATAATTTGCTGCAACCCACCCTCCTATATAATAGTTTTTGCTGTTGAATATTTCGTCTGCTATTATAAATGCGTCATCGCTCCAATGCCCATATTTGGCTTTTATTGGTATGAGATAGTATTTGTTCTTGTTTATTCCGATTATTCTTTTTTTTGATATTAGTCTATGAATTGTGTATCTTAGTTTTGATTCTGAATCGAAATGGTGTTTTATATCATCTCTGGTAAAATAGTATTTCTGGTTAAATTCTAGTTCTGCAATAATCTCTACTTCACGTTTAGAGAGGGGATTAATATCATTAAATGTTGACATAATCTATATATAGTGATAATAGTATTTAAATTTTACGATTTTATTGTCATTTCTAAATCTTGTAGATAATCGTTAAAGGATCTTGCAGCATAATTTAGAACATACTTTTTGCCTAATTTAGCATCCTTAAACTTGATTAGCATATATTCAGATAATTCCTTTACGATCATAGTTTTCTTTAATAACTCAATTCTTTCTAACTCGTCAGCATTCAACCATTCACGCCAGAATTTTGTAGGGGTATCCTCTTTCTTAGTCATTGAAAATCACCTCTTTTAAGAAATAAATATTCATAAATTAAAAATATTGCGTGCACATGTCCAGTGAGGCCAGTAGATATGCTTAGAATTGAAGCATGTATGACTATTTTCTTGATATCAGGAAAAAGGGTGTGTTTTTCGAAACATTTATATAGTAACTCTTAGTTACTATATAGTAACTGGGTGTTATCATATGGTCTTTTTAACAAATCTAGAACAGGAAACATTATTAAAACTATTCAAAGAACCCTATGAAGAATATAATTCAAACAATCTTGCAATAAGCGTAGGAAAGAGCAGGATAGGAGTATCCAAAGCATTAAACAGTCTAGAAAAGAATAATCTTGTAACAGGAAAAATATTAGGCAAAGCAAAATTCTATAAGATAAATTATAATGATGAGTATGCAAGAAAAACCATAGAGCTCCTACTAATGGATGAATCAAAAAAATATCCTAAATGGAAAGATGAATTCAAAGAATTTCAAGTAAAAATATTAGTAATATTCGGATCAATAATAAAAAACGAGAAAGAAGCACAAGATATAGACATATTAATAGTATATAACGAAAAAGATAATGAGCAAATAAATAAAATAATAAAAGAAAAAAACAGTATATTAACAAAAAAAATACATCCAATAAAACAGACATATGAAGACATAAAAAACAATATACTAAAAAAAGATAAAATACTCATTAATGCCATTAAGGATGGGATAGTCCTTAAAGGCCAAGAAAAAATTGTGAGGTTGATGCAAAATGTCACAAGCAAAAAATAAGGTCACATAGTGCATAAAAAAAGCAAAAAAAGAAACAGCAGAAGGAAAAAAACATAGAGGACTAATACAAACCGCCCCAGATATAGAAGAAACCAAGAAACACATAGCAAAAGCAGAACATAACATAAAAGCAGCAATAGATTTTGAGAAAAATTATCCAGACTGGTCCGTAAATGCATTATTCTATGCAATATACCATTGCTTTCTGGCAATAATAGCAAAATATGGCTACGAATCAAGAAACCAAGAATGCACAATAGCATTAATAGAATACCTAAAAGAACAAAAAACAATAAATATAAGCACAGAATTAATAAACACACTAAAAACAACAGACGTAGAAGAAACTCAACAAAGAACAATGATATCAATGAGAGAAAACTTCCAATATGGAACAGAAACAAGCGTAAAAGAAAAACAATTAGAAGAACTAAAAAAACTAAGCAGACAAGCAATAGAAGAAACAAAAAATATTATATATGAATAAAACTTATAACTATGCCTTTTTAAATTCTTTTTCTAATAATTTTTGTATGTCTGTTCTTAATAGTATTGTTGTGTCTGTGAAATGTTTTTTATATCTTGCCTTGTATTCTTTGCTTGTTAATATTATGTATAAATGGTTTTTATATTTTGCTTTGACGTTTCGAAATTTTTCTATAAGCTTTTTTTTGTTGTAGTATTTTCCTGTTTCTATTTCTAGTGCTACTTTTTCTCCTTTAATATTTTTGAATGTTATATCTGCATCTTCTACTAAGTGTATTTCTATTTCTTTAGTATATTTTTCTATTTCTTGTTTAATATTTTGTACTAGAAAAGTGTGTCCTAATGATTCTATATTATTGGTTTTTATCCAGCATTCTTCTTGTTTTATTTTATTGATTGGTACATGATATCCTGGCCTGTATCCGTGGTTGTTTAAATAATTTTTTTGTTCTATATTTAGTTCTCTTCCATAGTATAATCCTTTCTTTGTGTCTAATCCTATATTGATTTCTGTCCTATCATCTTTTATCAGCTTTTTCTTTATTATCTCGTCTGGATTTGTTGTAATAATTTCATGTTCTTTTGGTGATGCGATTATTTCTATTTCTTGATGTTCATTGTCTAGTATTATTATTCCTTTTCCTTGAGTGGCTGTTAGTAAGTATTCTTTTTCTTTTATTGATAGATTGAAAGTTTTT